>Ga0179593_1660154_pt1 | contig 29947 bp, 49 predicted proteins | sample CZODoug2_1_08_16_FD_185931 | JGI IMG/M metagenome (GOLD analysis project Ga0179593, IMG submission 185931) | Vadose zone soil fungal communities from Angelo Coast Range Reserve, California, USA - CZODoug2_1_08_16fungal (PacBio error correction) | ecosystem: Environmental > Terrestrial > Soil >... | reverse complement strand
TTTCATTCGGTCCTTTTTGTTCCCCTTTCCGGATTTTCCTGTCTTCCCCCCTTTTCGTGATTTTCTTTTCCTGGTAGACTCTTTCTCTTGGGTTTTCTCCTAGAGATCCTCATGCTTTCCTTTTCTGTTGGACCCAGTCGCCCCTTCCGTTGGTGGTTAACTAAGATTTTTCCAGGATGAAGGCCCATTTTGCCTTCTTCTCTTCTCTCGCCAATCCTCCTTTGCATTTGATCGACGGCGACTCGGGACTATCGTGCATTTTTCCTTTTTTTTGTTGAGATCCCCCGTGCTTACAGCCTTTTTCCTTCCTTCACGTTTTCTTCCGTTGGAATTCCCGAGAGGGCTTCTTTTTTTTCCTCGATTGGCTCCTTTCCAGTGCTTGGGTACTCCCCGAGCACTAACCGTGATTGCCCTTTTTTTTTTTTTGTGGCAAAAGCTTCAGGAATCTTTGTTCTACTTTTTTTTGTTGCTCCCCTCTTCCAGGGCTGTTGCTTTTAGCCCAGAAGTCGCCGATACTTTTCCCGATGCATCAGACTTGGCTCTTCCCCTCCCCCCCCCCCTTTCAGAAGTCTTCCTCGGTTCTTCTCTGGTCTCCCTCACAGGCTTTCCACTTTTTTTCGTTAGCAGAGCCATAAGGGATTGGTCTTCTTTCCAGTTGCGGTACGGGTACCGTCCCCCCCCCCCCTTTCCCTCAGAGCCTTAAATCTCTCCTGACTTTCCTTCACGGTTTTAGATCTTCAACTATGCTTCTTCTTTTTCGCATTCCAAATAACCTTACGCGCTCTCCCCCTTTCGTCCAGTATTCCCCTCAGGACCTGCCCCTTGGCCACCTCGATTCTTTTTTAGAAATGGTTTTCTTTTTTTTTTTTTTAGTTCAACCTTCGAGATCCTTTTCTTTAAACGTCCCGCTCCTGGTCCTCTAGGGGGTCTTTTTTTAATTTTATTTTTCTTTTCTAATTTCCTTTCTTTTTCCCTTGTTATTTTTTTTCCAGAAGAGGTTTCTTTTTTTTTGAGTTAAGTTCCCTTTTGAGTGTTCTAACGATATTCTTTTTTTTCTTTTGGAAATTGTCTTTTCCTTTTCCTTGCATTTTTCTTTTCCTTTTTCGCAACCCTTTTTGGCCAGGAAGCTGGAGGTGTTTTTCCTTTTTTATTTGAGGGCCGGGGTATCGAGGTGCGTTCTTTTTTTTTGGTCCTTCTTTTTTTTTTTTTTAGGAGTTTTTTCTTTCAGGATTTTTTTTCTCTCCTTTTGAGACTCTTGCTTGAAGTTCGGCCGAAGGGTGTTCGCCCGAGGGCAGAGGTAAGTTTTCTTCCCATTTCTCATAACTTTCTCGGAAGCGAAGAAAATACCTCTAGGGATCAGCCGCGTTTTTTCCACTCTCCTTAGATCTATCCCACCTCGACCCCACGTTTTTCAGTTCACTCCAAACACATCAACTGTGGACCCCTAAATTTAGAGGTGCCCAACCTACACCTGAAACTCCAGCCTTTTTGCCCGGGTTCACGTCCGCCACTCAACCCCAAACTTACCTCCCCACCACGCTCCCTTCACTTCCCCCCCAACCCGGTCAATCCCCACCTCCACCCTCACAAACGGCCTGCGGCCTACGCCTCCTCATCACACTTTATCCCGCCCCTTCGGCAACCGTTTTCCGAAATCACTACAATCACCTGAGCGCACCCTCTTTTCGACGCCCCCCCCCCCTTCGACTCTCGGTTTTTCCCAGTCTAACACCTACCCCACCTCCGGTCCCCGTTTCTCTGGGGGCTATTAATTAAAACCGCCAACAGGTCCCCTGCAGGTGTTCCGTCTCTGCTTCTCTGAACGGACCCTCGACCTTCATCTCGCCCGAGTTACTATTGATGCCTTCATAGTCCAGCCCGATCACCTTCAACACTCCCCAAGGGCGGTTTCGACCCCAAGTTAGCCCCCTCCAACTGTCCATAATTCCTTCCATGCACCGTAGTCCCCCAACTTTGATTATCCCTTTCCCCTCGACTCACTGATCTGTTGTCCCCGCAGATCTTGCTTTTCAAAACGAGTTCTACCTAGTCGTATAATCCTCGTTCCCTTGGTTTCCTTTTTTTTTTTTCCGCGCTTCTTTTTTTTTCCCTTTTTCTTCGTGATGCGGTTTTCTAATCCGGCCCTTCCCGTCGAAGGACTTGCAGGACTCTTTTCTTGCCCTGGAGACTTTCCCTTCCCTTCTCAAAGCCTCTGTCTGGCTGCCCCTTGCCTTGGACTCTCCGGCCCCCCCCTTGATTCTTCGGCACATCTCCGATGTTTTTTTTCTCCTCAGGTCTCTTTTTTTTTTTTCGTGAAAGTACTCTGTTTTCCTTGCTCTATTTTCCCTTATGAGTTTTGTTTTTTTTTTTTCTCTTTTCCAGGAGTTCCCCCTGGTTTCTTCTCTCCACCTTTCCATAAGTCATCTTGCCCTAGCATTCCGGACTCCCGATTCGGTGATTTTTTTCTCTTTTTTCCCAAAGCCCCCCACTAACCCCCGCCTCTTCAGCTTTCGATTATCTTCTCCTATCCAAATTGGCGCTTCTTTTGGTGTATTAAAACTGTTGAACCTTTTTTCTCCTACACAGTCAGTGAGCGTAACCCCCCTTTTCCGTTCTTTTTCTTCGGATCCCTCTTCTGCAGTGCCACTTTTTCTGGCTTCTCTCTTGGTCGCTCGGAGTCCGTCTCTCTTTTTTACCCCGAGTGGGCCCATACTTTTCTCCCGAGTTAAGCTTTTCTTTCTCTTTCCAGGGCTTTCTTTTTCTTTTCTCTTTTTCTTCCGGGAGTTTCCTCATTTTTGAACTCTCCTTGCAACCTTTCTGAATTTCTCCCTATTTTGAGAGCTGGAACCGCTTCTCTCTCTCGTGTCCCTTTCCCTATCTTTTTTTCGATTTTTTCCTCCGAGATGGTGTTCCTGTTTCCTTTTATCCTCTCCCCCCGAGTAGGTTACTTCCTTTCATCTTTCCTGGTGGCCCTTCCTCTTTTCCGAGCATCCTTTTCCTTTCCAGAGTCTTTTTTCGTCCCTACCTTCCCGTTTTTGTTTCTTTTCTTTTCCTTCGGGAAGTTTTTTATTTCAGATTTTTCCCCCTTTCGAAGACTCCCCTTCCCCCAATCGCCCGGCCCTTTTGCTCCCCTTCGGGTGCCGATCTGGTTCTAATCCCTCGGCGGGTGGCTCGAATTTTTCCGATACCCTCATTTCTTCCAGTCACCTCACATTTCCTTTTCCTTCCCAGACTTTTGATCTCTTCACGACGGCGGTCTAGTGGTAGCTGAGTTTTCTTCTTAATTTTGGATGCTGAATCGTCCCCTTCCCTTTTTTTTTCGAAGACCTCAGTTTCTTCCTTTCCTAGTGATCTCCTTGTAATTTCTTGCACTTTTGAATGCGGCTTTTCTTTCCTAAAGTTTGCTCTTCCGCTTCCATTTGATCCTTTCAACTCTTTTCTTCCTTCGCGCATATCTTGGTCTGAACTGATGAATCCTTCCCCCCCACGGTAGCTTTCTCATCTCCCAATGTGATTGTTGCCTTTTCAGACTTTTTGTGAAAGGTTTTACAGTCAAAATTTCCCGCCTCTTCAGCTGCCCCCCTTTAAAGTCTCTTTTGACAGGTTTGTTAGCTGTCCTTCTTTCTCTTTGGCGGTTATATTATTCGCCAAGAAGATCCGCTTTTCTTCGGAGTCTCCGAGCCCAGTCACGCCTTTTCGGTGGAAAGTCGGCTCCCTTTATTCGATTCCTCTTTGTTTTCCCCCTCCCGGCGTTTTGCCCGAAGACCTTGTAGTCCTCTCTTCGATATTTTTTTTTTTTCCACTTTCACTTTCCGATCCCCTTTCCTAGTTTCGTTTTTTCCTTTTACTATTGTATTATTAGTTTGACACGTCTCCCCTCTCCGAAAGTTTTTTTTGTCACCTTTCTCTTTCCTTTTTTCATTTGTGCCCCCCCCTTTTTTTGTACCCGGGGACAGTATTCCCACCGGGACTTTTTCAATTTGGCGGACTTCGCAGCTGGTTTTGTCAGTTTCTCCCCCCTTTGGGGTTCCCCCCTTTTTTTTTGAAGTTTCTCTTTGTTTTTTTTCCAATGGATTCTTTTTCTTTTTTTTCAAGATTAGTCACCGAGAAGCTGTTTTTTTAGGAGGGGTCTCCGAGAGACTTTTTCCTTGCAGAGCCCCCTCTTTGAGGACCTTTTTTTTTCCTTTTAGACCTCTCGTGTTGTTTTCTCACCCCCCTCCTCGGATGAGTCAGAACTCTCCTTCGTCTTACGGCGACAATCTGCTTTCTTTTTTCTTGGCCCCTTTTCCGACCACTTTCTCTCTTGAGGCTTGCCTGGTGGGTGCAGACCCCTTGCTATTCCTCCACTGTTAGTACCTTTTTCCGAAAGAGTCCCCTCCTTTGGGCCGACCGTAAAACTTTTTCTTTACGCAGCCTTCCGTGGTTTAAAAACATGGCCCCAAAGACAATGTCCGATCGGAACCTGGCCCCTTGTTTTTTTTTTGTTTCCTTGAGGTCCCCTGCACCCCCTTTCCCTTGTCGTTCCCCTTAACTTTGGTTGTCTCGGTAGAGATCTTCTTACCTCTCAGAACTTTTGAAATCTCTCTCACCCCCTTTCTGTTGACCATGTCCTTTTTCTTTAGAAGGAGCTTTTTGTGCAGTTTTCCCCCCACTTCTCAATCGAAGTGTCGACTTCTCGGTAGTCCTTGCTTTCATGACTCTTTTTCTTCTGTGGACTGAAAGTTCTCTCTCCCTTCATGTTTTTTTTTACCAAACCCTTCTCTTGCTGTCTCCTTTTTCTTAGTCTCTATTCCCTTTTTCCTGTTTTTGAAGGTTACCCCTTTTCCCGACGATTACCTCCCCTTCATGGGTCCCTTTTTTTTTCAGTGTTCCTTTTTTATGGACTTTACCCAAAGGACATATCTTGTTGGCGACATTCCAGGCCCGGTTTTTTTCGACTCTTTTTTTTTCAAGACGTTCTCCTTCTCCTGAGATGTTTCTCCCCTTGAACTTTTTTCCCTTTTTTCTCTGCCGCACCTTCAAGGTTCTGGCTATCCCCCCCACCCCTCGGTGTTCTGTCCCCTTCTGGAAATCTAAGCCCTTCCCCCTTTTGCGGTAGTTCTTCCCCCCAACCTCTTCCGACATCGCCGTTTCTCTTCCGATCCGCTGTTGTTCTTTCGGGCTTGATCCTCTCCTTAACATCCTGCGCGCCTTTTTTCCCAGTTATTTCAGTATTTCCCCTTTCCACTCTTGCGTCCTTCGTGATGTTTTTGACCGATTCCCTCCATTCTTCTTTCCCTGAGTAGTGTGGATTTTTCACAGTAAGTTTTGGACCTTTTCTTTCCTTTGCTCAATCCTTTATTTTTTTTCTTCTTTCTTTAAGGTTTTTCTCAGGGCGCTTTTTTCATGATGCTCAGAGGGCAGTATTTCTGAGGAATTTGGGTATTTCCCGGAATGGTGACAGAAATTTCCTCCCCCCCGCCCCCTTTCCCCCATATCCTTTTCTTTCCTTTATTTCTTTTTCTATTCTTTTTCTTTTTTTAATACCTTCTGATGTTTCCCTTCGGTTTTTCGAGCAATATTTTTGGGAAGAATTCTATTCACCTCCCCTCCTTATGTTTCCCCCCTTTCCCCTTCCAGTTTTCTAAAGTCTCTGACCTCCCTTTTGTGGTCAATTCCCTCTTTTTGTTGGCTTTTCCCAACCCATTTAGTATTACTAAGGAAGTTCAATCCCCACGAGGGCCCTACGATCCGGTTTTTGTCGATTTCCTTTTTCAGAAGTGAGCGCAGCGACTGTGTGAATTTTCTCCGCCATTTTTTCCGCTACATGTTAGCCACCCTTCCCTTCCCCCCCCTCCGCCTTTCTGATCATATAGTCTTTTTCAGCTAGGCTAGGTGACTTCCTAGAAGTGATTGTATAGATTCCCCGACTTGGTCCGACCGCACCTCTTTTTCTCCCCCCTTCGCGCTGGCCTTTTTTTTAAGATCCTTTTTAGTTTTTAGGGAGGTTTATTTTTGCTTGAGTAAGATCCTCTTCTTTCCACGTTTTCCTTTTATGTCTGCGTGGACTTAATATCTTGCTTCCTGACTTCCTGTCGATTTCCCCCTTTTCTCCCCTCCGGACTTCTCTTTTTTTGAAGTTCTTTCTTACTTTTTTGCTTCCTTCTTTCAAATCTTTTTTTTCTTGCAGACCCCCATACTCTTTTTTTGATTCTTCCGGGGTTTTCTGCCCCGCCCTTGACCGTCAGGTAGCACGCCCCGCTGACCACTCCCCGAAACGCCTTTCCCCTCTCCTTTCGGTGGTAGATTCTTTTGGGTAGTTTTCACCGTTTCACCCTTTGCAGCCCCGAAGCTGGATTAGAGCATTGTCCTACAGTTTGACCTTCTTACTGTCCCTTTTCCCCCAGTTGTTTCCGTCTTGGATTCACAGCCTCTCTTTCTCTCTTTGGATCGCCTATTTTCTTTTTCATTTTTTTCCTTTATGACCTTTTTTTGTAGTAGTTCTCCCCCCATCCTTGGACCGAGGTTCTTTTCGCTTGATTTCTCCCTCCTTGAGGTTCTCCTTTTCCCCCTGTTCTTTTTTTTTAAAGACCATCCTCTTGAACTGGATTCTTGGTCCACTTCTTCCACACCCCCCCCCTGCATTGCCCCTTTTTTTTCCCTTTTTTGTATTTCGTTTGTTTTTTTTTTGGCCTAGGTTCGCCCCTGTTGGTTTTTCGAGAGCCCCCCCCTTTCTTTTCCCCAGGCGTTTTGCAGACCTTTCATGTGGGGTCCAGGATTTTTTGGTTCTTTTCAGTTGGCCACCTGATGAGTTTTCACTTAGACTTGTCCCTCCTGATCCCCCCTCTCGAGAATTTTTTCTCTTCGATCTTCCGGATTCTCGCTTCTTCCTTTGGGGCTTTCTCTTACTTTAATCTTCCTCAGATCGCCTTCGACATCCCCTTAGGGGAGTCCTTCCTGAAGGGCTCTGCGCGGATGAACTTTTCCCCCGCCCACCCCCCTTTCAACATTGACCCTTTTCGTTTTGAATGGTGGTGCAGACCCCTTTCCAGTCTCCCTCTAAACTTTCCGAAATTTTTTCTCCGAAAGTTGACCACCCCCTTTCCTGTGGATTTTCACTTGGTTTTTGTGAACACCCCTTTTCCCCCCCTCCATGTCCCCTCTGTTTTAAACGTCCCCCAGCGGGCTTATGATCCCCTCTTTTTCTACTTAGTCGAAAGTTTTTCCCCCCCTCCCTTTTTTTTACTAAGATTCTAGCCTCCCGCGAGAATTTTTCGCCATCCCAACTTCTCGTCCTCTTTGGTCTTTTGTTGTCACACCGGCTTAGTTTTTGGACCACACTCGAATTTCTTCTTCTGCAGATTTCTTTTCTTCAAGTTCGTTCTCTTGCGTTTTTTTTTTTACCCCCCTCCGCCCTTTCTGCTTCCCTCGTTGCAAATTCCTTCTTCCCCCGGGTTTTCCGTCAAGCGGTTTCAGCTACGGGTTTTTTTTCTCCTTTCGCGTTCCTTTCCTGGCAACTCCCTCTTTTTTCGATCCATACCTTTTTGTTTTTTTGGTTTTTTTTTTTTGTTGTTGGTTTTTTCTTGTCCAAGTTCTTATATTTCCCCTTTTAAATTTCTTCTTTCAATTTTCTTCCCTTTCAGCGTTTCTCTTCCTTCCCCTTGAAGTTTTCTCCGTGCGTCTCCCGGCTTATCTGGTAAACCGCTTTTGACGGAGCTCTTCTTTCACCAACTTTTCCTTTCTCGAACCCATGCTCACACTTTCGTTCTTCTTGCTTGCAACCCTCACTGCCTTGACGCGACGTCCCCCTCGGCCCAGGTTTTCGCGATATGACTCCTCCCTTTTAATTTCGTTTTTTTTTTTCGACCGCTTACTTCCGAGGTGAACATCTGCGTTGACCTACTTTTAGTCACCGGGCCCTAGCAGCCCGTCTTGCTGTTTCCCCTTTCACTTCTAGCGTCTTTTTTCGTCTACATTCCATAGGTCTTGACCCGGTTCTCGGCTATTTTCGTTCTGTAGTGATGATGCTCCCTTTCTAAATATTCCCCTTCCTCTTTGACCACCTTGGGAGTCTTCCCTGGGCACGCCCTGTCTTTTGAGGCTCTCGTTCTTTTTTCCCCTTGTGACCCAGATTGTTGGTTCTCCTTTTTGATGACCTAATCCCCCTATTGGACCTCTCCTTCCTAAACCTTTTTTTTCCTTGACTCTTTTTTCCAAACGACCCCCCCTCTTTTCATCACTCTTTTTTTGTTGTTTCTCGAATATTTTTTTTCCTAAGACTTTCTATGTTTGCATCGTCTCTTCTCTTTCGTATTAGGTAATTTTTTGAAAAGTTTAGCCACTCGAAGCTGTTCTGCCCGAGTCCTTTTCCCCCCTGGCGTTCCTTCTCTTTGATGACTCCCCTTTTCAATCAGTATTAGGTCTCTTTCCCCTCCCCAAACGGCTGAATATTTCAGCTGAAGACCCTTTCCAATTCCTGAGAAATTCTCTGCTATTAGGACGGCCTTTACCCTTCTAATTTACCCCGAGAATTCCTTGTCTTCCCCGGGCGACGTTTTTGTAGCTGGTTTTTTTTTGGCAACCGACGCCCTGAAAGATGTTTCAAGCTCGATTTCATCCCCCCTTCCTCCAGATCGAGGATTTTCTCCGAAGTTTTCTTTTCTCTCGACTTGGATCACCTGGTCTTTAACAGGAAAATTTCCGTTTTATATCTTCTCCCTGTTTTCACTATCTTTTCATACTTTCTTCTTTTATGTTTGATTTTTCTGGACAGTGGTACTCTTCCTCCTTATCCCTTCGTGCAGGGCCTTTCTTTTATAATGTTTTTAAGCCCACTCAATTCCCCCTCCTTGCTTCGTACTCTATTCCCAGGAATCTCTCTCTTAGCTCAGAATTTTACATTTCCTTTTTCTTTCAGACTCCCTGAACATTCTGGGATCCCCCCCTTCACTTTCTGTTTTTATGATTTCCCCCCCGGTAAGCCTTTTCCCGTAAACACATTTGACCTCTGACCTGATTGATTAAAATTTTTTTCGTGCTCCTTTTTTCTAGGTTTTTCATCTTTTTCTGGATGGATCTCACTTTGCAGCCCCCTCCCATCCCAATTTTCGTAAACCTCCTCTTTTCCCGATACGCCTCCTTTGGTTGTTTCCCCTTCCCCCCCCGGAGCCCCCTCCTTTAAAAGACCGTCCTTTACTATGGTGGCTCTTTATCTTTTTCGGTCAGCGGCCGCCGAATCTCTAATTTTGGCGACTAGGGTTTGTCCCTCTCCTTTTCCTATCCTTTTTTTAGGGCCTTTGTTCTGCCGTTTTCCAGCATGCTTTACCCTTTTCCCCCAACCGGGCCTTGTTGACATTCTTTTTCCCTTCCCCTTTCCTGTAGGGAGGACCCTCCTGATGGGAGGGTTTCTTTAGAGCTCCCCCTTTCCCAACATTTTTTCCGAGATGGTTTCATTTTTTTTTTTTTTTTATGGTGGCGTTACTCTTTTTGTCTGAAAGCCGCGCGGCTGGTCACTTTTTTTTGGCTTTTCTCTTCTATCACGTTTAAAGTCTCGAGTCCTCTCTTCCCTCTCTTGATATCCGTTGTTGTGTTCTCTCGCCAAAAGATGTCCTCTCACGCTTTTTTCTTAGCGAACTTCGCTCGTTGCCTCCTTCTGAATTTTCTGACGTTCCTTTGTGTATTGATTTTAACCCCCCCCAATGACCCCCTTCCTTATCTCTTTGCCGATTTTTTTTTTTCCCTTGGCTTTTCTTTTTCCCCCCCCACAAACCGACCAGATGTGCCGTCCTCCTTTGGGTTTCTTCTCCTCCGTCCAACATTTCTTCCACACCCAATTGCACCCTGACGGTTTTACATCTCCAATGTACAATCCTTGGACTCCCAACTTGGGGGGGGGTTGGTCCTCTTTACTCGTCACTTTTCGGCTAAATTTTCTTTTTGTAAAATCTTTTCCCCTCGGGTTGCTTTTCTCCTCCCTTCTTTTTTGGTCATTTGCTTTTCGCCAAGTCTCCCCTCCCCCGCTTCCTCTCTGGTCTCGGCAAGGCTCCTTCCTCCGTTGTCCTACTAACTCCCTTTTCCCTCCTTCTTTTTTTTTTGAGACGACGTCCCTCTCCCCTGAGTTTCTTTTTCTTCTGCTTTTAGGTTCAAAATTTTCTTTTCGCCCCCTTTCCGAATTTGCACTGAATTCTTTTCCGTCGCCTCTCCTTTTTTTTTACGTTTTCCTTGAACGACCCCCCTCCCTCCTCCACGTTCGCCTCAGATATTGGGTCGTTCTCCCATTTCCTTTTGAGATGGTCCCTTACCCCTCTCATAATACTCTTTTGGAAATCTACCTTTTCCCAAGGCGCCCCCCTTTTACTTTCCTTTCTTGTTTTTAAGGCGTCCCTTTTTCCCTGCTGCAGGGCCTTGAGTGAAAGACCCTCCACTTCGCCCCCCCCTGAAGAATCGCTTTTCCCCACTGCCTCCCTTCTCTTTTCCCGGAGTCGGTGCGGTACGTCCTCCTTTGGCCCTCTACCATCACCTCACAGCGCGTTCTGGCCCCTTTTTCCCACATTTCCTTCCCAGCTTCGGTGCTGGTGGCGGACACCCTGAGCGAAGCCCCGTTTCGGCTTTCTCGTAACTCTCAACTTTTTCTTCGTCATTTAACCCTTGCGACGGTCGCCCCCCTTGATTTTCGAGTCTGTTTGGACGTGACCCTGTTTCCCTGCTTATGACCGCCCGTGACTCCCTGCTCTCCGTTTCCCTCCCGGAGCTCCTTTTACCCTTTCTTTCGCCATTTGTGAGATGATGCTCGATGGGTCTTTCAGACCCGTCCGGCACAACAGCTTTTTTTTTTCGAAGGTCTTCCTAATCCGCCTCATCCGCTCTGGGGTTAAACGGGCCACCCCAGACGCTTAAGGCTATTCCCTTCTTTTACCCGATCCCCGTGTTTTTTCTCTTTTGTCTTTTTTCCCCGATGTTCCTTGCCGGAGGGTTTCTCCTTCCCAACTTTCTTGTTTTTTTCATCCCCTTTTTCCGCTTTTTCAACCTCCCCTTTGCTTTTCCCACGGCCCTCCTTATCTCCAGCGTGCCCCCTGATTTTTTCCAGGTTCGCGAGTTGGGGTCAAGAAGATTTTCCTTTTGCAGCCCCCCCCCCCCTTCCCTGGCTTCTTTTTTCGCGATTTTCCATAGAAAATGATTCCACACTTATCACCATCCTCTGCCTGTCCTTTTGATTCCTGTTCTCCTTCTTCCGACTGACGCTACTCTCCCGTTTTTTTGAGCAATCCGGGGTATTCTCTCCCCCTTGTAACCCAACCTGTCTTCCCCTGATCCCCCGCCGCTTTTTTTAAATCCGTCTTCCGATAGCTTTTTATTCTCCTCACAGCTTGCGTCATTGGGATCTTCCTTCGGCTTTTGAGTCCTCCCCGGGACGTCGGATCCCCCTGGCAGTGAGGGTGTTTTCCCTATTCCTTTTCCTGACCTTTGGTAGTTTTTGTTGATCGCATTTCTAGACCTTTTTCCTTTCCTCGGTTCCCCTTTTTTTTCCTTTCCTCTTTTCCTCCTTTTCGCCCTTTTTAACTTAACGACTTTTTTTCGATTGGTCTGGACAAACCCCGTGCCCTTGCAAGTTTTCTTTCCCTCTTTTTCTTCTCTTTGAAAGTCACCTTTCCCCCGGTCTGGGCACTCAACCGACCTTCCCTGCTGGGGGTACCGACCGGTGGGTGTTGCAAAACCCTGTTTTCTTTGATTGGCAAACTCGACCCTTATGAAGTGACTTCACTTCTTCCTCTTTTTTCACGTCCGAGATTTTTTCAAACCTCCCTCTCAAACCCTTAGTCGTGAATTCCCCCCCCCCCCCCTCCTCCGGCCCCCTCTTTTCTTCCTCCTCCGTCCTGAGTAGTAGACCCTTCCTTTTGGTTTCCCCCATCTCTAGCAAAAAGCCGTTTTTATTAAGCTCTTTCATTTTCAGAGGCCCTTCTCTTCCCATCCGACTTTCTGTAGTCGAGCAACCTTTTCCCTTGGTTCCCCTCTTTCGAGGGTTCAATGAGTGAATCTCCTTTTTTTCCTTTTTGAAATGTTATCCTTTTTGGACATTTTCCCCTCGTTCCCGGGGACAGTACTTTTCCAACCTGGAACGGTCCCTTTGTTTGCGCTTAGACCCGATGGCATTAGGTCCTTCCTCGGGTTGGTGGCCCCCTTTTTTTTTTGAGAGTACTTTTCTTCTAGTACCCTTTTTTCTCTGATGGTCCTTTTTTCTTTTTTCTGTTTTCCTCTCCTCTGGTCCCCCCCGTCGATTTTTTCTTGGCTCAGCTCTTTTTACTTATCTCCGAAGTTTTTGCGAGATGCCTTTTTTTTCCTCTCTTTTCCTCTTTCTTTTCGAGAGATCATTCACCCTCGGATCGAGATCTTCCTTCCGAGAACTTTCGATCGGTCTCCGCCATCCCTCCTCTGGTGAGAAAAGAACCCCTCATTTTTCCTCTTCCTGCTTCTACACTTATACTACCCACTCAAAATACCATCTCTATTTCTTCAATGTTTTTCTCCCCCTGGGCTTTCCGCGCAAAACACCGCCTTCCTAAAGAGCCGCCATCGGTGTTTTTTTACCCCCCCCACCCGTGACCCCAGGGTATTTAATGGTTTCCCTTTTCGGGTGGGTCAACTTTGACCCAACTTGAACCCTTTCCCCCAATTTTTCGCGTTCCCTTTCACCCCGGACACGTCATTCATCTCCAAGGTTCGCGGAAAGTTCCTGGCCCAGGTCTTGGTAGAGATTTCTTTCATTCCATGACCGTTTCGGCGCTGAACCCCCCCGGAAACCAATTTTCTTTTTTTTGCCCCCCCTCAGGATCTTCTTTTTGAAACCCAGATCGGACCCCTCAGTGTCACTTTTTTCTCCTTTTTTGTGAGATCTCTCCCCTTTAAAGCGCTTCTTTGCTTCTGGAGGAGATGCGGTTTTACCCTTGGGTCTCCGACAAAATCTCTCTCTCACATAAAAACCCCCTTTCTTCGTAGTCTTCGTGCGCGTCTCCTTTCGGTGTTGACTTTACCTTCTTTTGCAAATTGAGAGACAAATTCCTTTCTCTGTCTTAAGAGGTCTCAACCTTACCCCTTCCGACTGTCCCCTCATCAGGGTGCGCCTTTTCGATCTTCCCCATTGACCTCTTCTTTTTTTAGTTAAGTTTTTTTTGAGACTTCTTCATCCCCGCTCTTTCCGGGTCCCCTTTTCCTAGGATGGTTACTCCTGTTTGTCGCCCCCCCCTCTTCCACTCCCACCGGGCTCTCTTGTTTGACCCATCACTTTTTTCCTCGACGTTCCTTTCCTGTTCACAGGTTTGTCTCGCAACATCCCCTTATCTCTGCCTCTCTACCACCGCGACTCATCTTTTCGCCTCCTTTCCTGCGTCTTTTACACGAGATTTTTTTTCTTCTTCCTTCCGAAAAAAGTTTGCTACAGTTCTTTTTTCTAGACCCGTCCTCCCCTTGAGCTTCCCACCTTTAGTTTCTTTTCTGGAGGCCGCCCCGTTAATTTTTTTTCTTGAAATTCTCTGTGGAGATTTCCCCTTTCTTCCGTATTCCCTTCCCTTTTCACGCCTTGGTCTTTTCCAGATTACTTCTTCCCCAAACTTGGAGTTAAGATTTTTTCTTGGCGATCTGTCGTGAGGGACCTTCCGCCTTGCAGATTTTTTCCTTTCCACTTATATCGACGAAGCATATTTTTTTTCCACTGACGCGCCGTTTCCCGCGTCCTCTTCACAAGATTTCCCCGTTGTTTGTTTTTTCCTGATTTTGTTGGCTGAATCCCCCCCTGCCCTGACTCCTCTCTTTGTTTTTCTTCTGAGTTCTTTATCCGCTTCTTGGGAGTCCCTTCCCGGGTTCTACCAGTCTCCCCCCCCCCCCCCCTTTTCATGTTTTTTAGGAAACCTTTACTTCTCATATACCTCTGTTCGCAGATGTACCCCCTTAATCCAACGTTTTTTCCGTTCCTAGTTTCCTGCTTTGACCGCGTCAGTTCATCGGCTCCACTAAGTAGAACATGAACTAACAATATTATCCGAAGTTTGCCCTTTCCTCCCCGGTCCGTATTTGCAGATTCCCCCTCCGATACCTAGTTTCCCTTTTTTTAATGGGCCTCCTGTCGCTCCATGACTGTACGCCACACCTTTTTTGTGTGTGGGGAAAATTTCTCACCGCCTTTGTGGTCTTTCCTTAGCCCTTTTTTCCCCCCTGCTGAGTCCTTCTTTTTTTCGACGGCGATTTTCCTTCTTTTCTTTTTGTAAGATTTTTCCTCGCGACCAGACTGTACCTTCTTCCCTACTTCAGTGCTGTTTTTTTCCCCCCTCAACTTCTGAATTTTTTTATTATTTGTGGGTTAGGACCTTTTCTTGTTTACAATTCGTCGGTCGCCCCGTCGCACCCTGCTCACTCTTCACCGACGGGGAGCCTTTCTAGCCTTTGTCTTCTTAAGGTCCGGCCTTTCTTCTGTAGTTCTTAGATGGTTCTGCAAAATCTTTCCCCCCCCTTTGGAGGTTGCCTCCAAATTTCATTCTCTCTTCGCTTATTGGTCTCCCTACACGGCAAAAACGGTTTTCCCCTCCCCTTTTGCATTATGCTTTCTGGCCGCTCCTCTTCATGCAGGTTTTAGATGATCCCCCTTAAGGCTTCCTTCCCCCTGTCAACTCCTCCAGACGCACCCTTCTGTTTTCCCGGAGAAGTTAAGCCCCGGTTCCTACTGACTTTTCTTTTTTTTTCCCACCGAGTCTCTTCTCACTCCTTCCAAAAAGCCGAGATTTCTCCCTTGGACTTAGGCGATATTTCCGTTTATTCATGGTTACGGCACGTCTATACCTCTAGTCGATTTCCTGTACCTTTTTCAGATTTTTTTAGCTCTTTTTCCCCCCCCCTTCCGAGAGAAGGCCCTCTTCCCTTGAAGGGTCCCTCCTACCCCTCTCTCCCCGCTTCGTTCTTTTTTCTTCACAGGAACTTTTTCGTATTTCCCTGGAACGTGTCAATGTTTGTTGTCCCGACCCGATTCTTCTTTCCATTTTCAGTGGAGGGTGTTGTCTTACGGTTTGTAAACGGTTGTTTTTTTTTGTGCGCCATTTTCTTTTTTTTTTGGCCGTTATGGAGTTCTGAGCAAAGTCTCAGGCTTTTGTTTTCCAATTAGTTTTCTTTTTTTCGCCTTGCCCTGATCCTCCTTCTCGAGGTCTCGCGGCTTTTTTTTGCAAGAGGACCTTTCTCTTGTCTTTGAGAGATCAATTTTGGTCCTCGTCTTTTTCGCGAACTTCGGCCCTTCTCTTTTTTCCCGCATACGCAACCCGCCCTTTTGAATCCTGCCTTCCTTGACTGCTCCCCATGCTAATAAATCCCTTTCCCCCAACATTATAGAAAAGACGGCCGGGTTGCATACCCCCCCCTAGACTCACCCCCGAAGTCCACCCCCCCCTCCCTTCCACCGAGACGTTTTTTTAAAAAAAATTTCCACCCCTTTGTCTTGGTCACCCTTTGTCCCCCCCCCCAACTCTCCTTCCTGTAAAAGTTTCTTTTTCTCCCCCGGTTTTCCCCCCATTTGGCATTCTGGCTCCTCATTTTAAATTCCTTCCCCCCCTTGTCTTTTTCTTCTCTAGGAAGATTTCCCCTTGCCGATCGACATGTCTCTCACGAATCGCTTTTCCGTACCACTGCTTGGTGGTCCCCCAGCTCGCTATTTTTTGACCCCCCCCGAAGTTCCTACTTTCCCGCTACGCATCTTTTTGCTATTTCAGACTCTCGCTAGGGGCCTCTTTACCAAGGTTCCCTCCTTTCCCTAATCCCTCTAACAACCGTTTTCGCTGTTTTTCTGAGTTTTTTCCAGTATCGGTCCAATTGGTAGGTTACCTCCAAGTACGCACCAAGCCACCATTCTGTTTCCAGACCGTTCCTTTTTTCGGTTATATAGTGCTCTAAACCCCTCTTCTTGCGAGCATTTGGACCCTTTTTCCCTCTCCCTTTCTTCCCTCCGTCCCTTTTCTCTCTTTGGATTCTTACTTTGACCCGCTTTCTGAATATGAACTGGGCACCCCTTTTCCTCTGAGTTCCTCTCGTCTCCCCACTGTTTTTTTTTCACCAATCCCCCTTTTGTATTCTACCCAATAACCTCCCTTCTCCGAGTCAGTCTTCGGTGCGTCTCCTCGCAGTTTGTAAAACTCTCCCCACACCCCACACCAGATTAACTTTTTTTAGGCGGGTTATATCTCCTGCAACCTTCCTTTTCCGGAGTTGACTTTTCGGGTGCCGTACACTGTGTCTTTTCCTTTCATTCTCCCTCCGAACCTCCTACCTCACTATTTCCAATATTTCTTTTCATGAGATTTCTCCTCCGTCTTACCCCTTCTAGGCTTTCCCCGCGTCCTTCTGAGCTTTTTTTCCTTTTCGTCTGGAAGCCGATGATTTACTCCTTCCTGTAATCCTTACCTGACGGGACCTCCCCCAAATGGAGGTGCCACAGATCATCGCCTTAGATGGGCGATGTTGTGAAGGCTCGGAGGACATCCAGTTCGGCGTTGCCTCGGCCTGTTCCAGGATGACCCCCCCAATCCTCCCAGATGGGTGGAGATTCTATAAAAAGTTGACCCCATTTCACCACCCCCCCCCCACCCCCCCCCCCCCCCCCCCACCAACCCCCACCCCCACCCCCACCCCAAACATTTTTGAAGGTTAGGATCTCTAGGGGATCACTAAGTGTTTGTGACTTTTTTTTGCACTGCTCTTTCGGTTTGCGTCCTTCTTAGGCCCCATCTTTGGTTCGCGGTTCCGGGTCGTCAAAATTTCCCCTTCAGTCCCGCGAGGCATCTCTTGACTGGCTTTCCCTATCCCAGGTTTTCCTTTATCAACCACGGTTGGTTTTTTCCCGTCCTCTTCTATTTTCTTGATGACAAGTTCCACTCCGACGGGAGTCATCCCTCCAATCCCCCTTCCCCCTCCGGCACACTCTTTGTGAGACCCTTCTTTCTCTTCGTTAGACGGCAACTCCTCGTTTCCCGTCCGCTCACTTTTTCTTTCCAGGAATTTCTCACCGCCCCTCCAAAACGAATCTCTAGGTTTAAACCTCCATTATCCTCTAGACGTTTCTCAAGGATTCGAAGTCTCCTTTTCTTTCCTTGGGATGTAGCGGGTCCCCGGTGTCTCCCCCCCCTCCAGAATCTTCTCCGTCACTTCTCTCCCCACTTTGCTTGTAAAGATACTTCTTTTCACTTAATTTCTTTATGTTCCTGAAAGGTTTCCCTCTTTAAAGTTCAATTGCTTAATACAATCCCTTTTCTGTTAATTTACGACGGGCTCTTCTTTTTTAGAGTGACTCGTCTCGTTTGCCCCCTCCGATTAGACTTTTTTTTCTTCCTTTCTTTCTTAATTAGCATATTCAATCCTAGGTTGAGGCCCCTCTATATTTTCTTGCCTTGCTGATTGAGTTCCTGAACGGGTCCCTGGTCGTCCCGGCATGAGTCCCTTTGAAACGCGACCCTCTTTTCTGATCTTGATTCGGTGTTTTCTCGGCTCTCCCCTTTCCCTTTGTTCCCCCAACCTTGTTCCCCCCCTCACACCTCTCCCTGGTCCCCCGAGTCTTTGAAAGTCGTTTTTCCTTCCTCTTTTTAGAATGGTTTTTTTTCTCGATCTCGCCAGCCCTCCGATTTTTTCTTTTCGTTTGCGGACGCATTTCCTGAACGATGTACCCTGTTCCTTCCCTCGGTCCCTGTTGACATTGGTTTTTTTTTTTTAGTCTTTCGTATTCTTCTCTTTTTAGAACTTCTAAGGCCCTCTTTTTTCCTGGGTTCCCGCCTATTATGGGCTCTCTCTGTTTTAACTACCCCGGCCTTTTTTTCAGGTGTTTCCTCTTCCTGGGACTTTGTCAATGTTGTTTTCCCCGATGTTTCCCGGTTTAAGTTTCTTGTTGGTCCTTCCTTGGGTGTCCAGGCGTTTTTCCAAGGCGTTTTTTCCATAGACTGTTCTTCTCTTGTGGTTTCCCTTCTTTATGAGCCCCTCCTCTGGTAACTTTCTCTTTTTTCTTTGCGTTCTATTCATCACCGTCGCTCCGAAGTCTGGACTGATTTTTTTTTTAAATGTGTTTCTTTCTCTTCCGTTGTTGTGTTCTTTGACATCCCTTTCTTTCGAGCTCTTCATTCCCACTTAGCCCGTTACCCCGTCTTCGGCAAGACAACGGAAGTCACGTGACAGTTTTTGCGCCCAATCGCCAAAGCCCCAACATTGTCCCCTTTTCTCAAAGCTTTTCCCCCCATCCCCCCCTCCGCTCGAATCCATAACACACACGCCTCTTTTGTTTGCTCTTGAGTCCCTTTTCAGACTCCCCAACCCGTGGACCTTCATTTCAACGGTCACCGTCCCTTTTGTGGTTTTCCCGTTGACCCCCCCTCCCCCCAAAGATGTGGGCCCTTAAACTCACCCCCTCTTTCTCCTTTTCCCTTTGCTACAATTTTCCGCTGAAATCGTTCACTTTCCAAATGCCCTCGTAGAGATTCTTTCTTTTTATCGGCAAGACCCCGGAAATGCCCTTCCAAGATCCTCGCCACACCCCCGGCTACTATGAGTTGCCAACTTCCCTTTCCCCTTTCCCAGATTTTGCAGTGCCCCCAGTAAGTTTCTACGAATCTTGTTCCCCTCCCTTCGATTTTTTTTCTGGCCGCCTCTTCTTGCAAAGCGCTTCCCCTGTGCATTTTCATTTTTTTTTGACCTGTGATTCCTCCCCTTTGCTCGTTTCCCCTTTCTTACCACCGTTTTTGACGATGTCTTTCCTCTGTTTGGCTCCCCTTTTGTTTTCCCGGGGCGTTTCCCCTCCTCCTCCCCCACTCCAATCGATATTTGCTACAAATTTTTTAGTGGTTCCCTCTTTCTTCCTAAGAAACGAGAATTCTACTTTTCTCTTCAACGATTTTCCTTATCCCCCTGCGAAGTCCTTCCCTTCTTTCTTTGAAGAGGCGACGGCTGATATGTTTTTTCTTTACTTCTCAATTTGCACCTTTTTTATAGTAGTCTCATCCGATCCACCGTTTACTTAGCCCTTCCCCCCCCCGTTCCTCCCCTCCCTCTTCGTTGCTTTTCGTTTCTTGGCCCACACTCATCCCCATCCCGTTATCCACCTCCTCCTTTTTCGGGCACTCCTCGCTTTTCGGTCCCGGACGTCGTCGGTTCCCCTTCCTGTCGGACCCTTGTGTCGAACCGCCAACTTGGAGTTTTTTTCTTCTCCCCGAGCGTGGTTTCTCTTTAATGCTTAAATTTTTCGCCTTAGGATTTCTGGGCTTTGGCTTTGGGTATTTATGCTAGTTTGGGTCCTCTCCGTGGCTCCTCTTTCTTTGACCCCCCCCTCTTTTTTCTGGAACATGCTCCCACGTCAGGGCCGTGGAGATGTTGAGTTTAGCCCTGCAGGATTGTCTGGTGTTTTTTTTTCGGATGCTTCCAAAGATATTGGTTCGTTTCCGCCGCGCAACCGTTCCCCTGCCTGCCGCATTTCTTCCCCAAATATATCGCCCTTCTTTGTTGGTTTTCTTTTAGGTGAAGCTTAGTTTTTTTTTTTTCGGAGGGTTTCTCCAAGATCTTGGGCGGGAGGTCATCCGGTCTAGAGGCACCATCGCTGGGGCTCCTGCGTTCGTCTTGGCCGCGAGAATTCTCTTGGGCTTTAGATGATGGGGAAATCGGTGGTTGGGCCCCCACCCACCCCACCCCCTCCAACCCACCCACTCTTTCCAAACCCCCCTGTTTTACACCACCCCCAACACCCCCCCCCCCCCCCCCCCAACCCCCCCCACAACCCCCCAACCCCCCCCCCCCCCCCCCACCACAAACCACCCCCCCCCCCCCCCCACAATCCGCTTGAGATTCCAGCAACCTTTATCGCGGCCCCTGACGTCGCGTCCAGACCCCTCAACTCCTTCCCAGAATTTGTCTTCTCGCTCGCATTCCGGTAGGTCTATGCTTCAAGAGTGCCTTTGAATGTTTCCGTTATCTTCCCTTACCTCCACAGGGTACTGGATCCAAAGCCTAGCCTTTAAAGACTTCTTTCTTTCTGACCCAGCTGAGCGGTTTTTCTCCCTCTTCCTGTCGAATCTAGGTAGCGTTCCCCCCCGTTTTTTTTTTTTTTAGCCCACTACCTAAGATGAGTCGGCTCCTTTCGGAAGTTTTTTACCTCACTTCTGCCCCCTGTAGGTATGCGTTTTCAGACCTTTTCCTTTTTTGATTTACCCATTGATCTTTCCGTCAAGTCTTCATTTTAGCAGGGTCGCAAGGTCCTCCCTCCTCCCCGCAAGGTTCTCTGCTCTGCATGTTTCCTCTTCTCCCTCATTTGACAAAGACGGCAATCTCTTTTTTCTCTATCTTCCGTTTCTCTAGGAGTCCCTTTTTCACTTCAGCTGCGTACGTGAGAGCCGTCTACACCAATAATCTCCCTTGGCACGGGGTTCCCGATGTTTTCCCCCGACCCTGGACCCGTTTACCACATCCGGACTTCTTTCGCGAAACTCCCCGACCTTTTGCATTGATGCATGGGTCTTCTACCGTCCCTCTTGGATCTCCCTTTCCCCCTCCCTTTTCCGAAAAACCGAACGCTCTTTTTGGCGCGTACCAGTAGCACTTTACTTTTTAGACGGCGTGAACCTCTTTATTCCTTTTGTTTTGGTCAATTCCGTCCCCGCCGTCTTTTTCCCTCCAGACGATTATTCTAGAGTTCTGAGATCTGTCTCCGAATTTTCCTGTTAGTGAACCTTTCTCTTTAGTATGTTTTTTCTTCCCTTTACTGGTTTTTGGACGATGCTCCCCTTAAGCCTGGACCTCAGACTCTTGAAGGGTCAAGCCCCTTTCATGGGCGGAGTATTTTAAACTCCCCCAAGAGAGGTTTTTTTTCTTTATTTTTTCCCTTTGTGGGCTTTCCAACGCTTTCCCGGTCTCTTGGAAAGCAGCTGGTTTTTTTTGCGGCCTTGTTTTCGGCCTTTCCCTTTTTTTCCAAAGGTTTTAGGAGTGTGGCAGAATCTTTTTCTGTCTTGTGTTTTTGTTTAGGGTTGGCCACTCTATCCCTCTGAATGCTTGTTCAGCCTCTTGTCGTTTCTCCTTCGCTGATCGGCTTAGAGGGACGTTTGAGAGAGCTTCCCTCTTCCCTCTTTTCCCCCCCTTCCTTTTTTTAGTTCATCCCCCCCTTTCTCAGGAATAGAGCTCATTCTTTCCCTTTTCTCTGATCGGTTCTCATTCAGACTTTCCTCCTTTCTCTCTGCGCGGCTTGTATCCAATAAAGTCCACCCAACCTCCCCTTTTCTGAGAAAAGAAGACTGTTGTGTGCCCCCTCGATTCGACCACCACCCTTCCCTGTGTCCTCTTTTCCAGACTCCCACACACGCCCCCTTGGACCTTTTCCACTACTGTACACTTTCCCCCTCTCTTTGGTGGCCACATTCCCCCTAAGTCCTTTATGGGCTTTTCTTGAACCCGCCCTCCTTCTTCCGCACCCTTTACACCTCCCCGTCCCCTAAATTCTTCCCCCCCTCTCGGTGCTTCCTGCCTACGATTCTCCTTTCCATTTTCCGGACCAATGCCCGCTAACCTCCCTACCGCTGTGTTTTTCCCAACCTTTCTTTTGTGTTTAACAAAAACTCTTTCTCCCCTTAAGTCGGTATCCGACGTCCTCGTAGTTTGGTTCTCCCTGTACGCCCCTCAAGACCTTTGCGGCTGATGTTTCCTTTCTGAGATCTCGGAAATGCTGCCAGGAGACACCTACACATGCTCTTTTGCATTGTTTTTTTTTTTTTCTTCCCAGATGCCCGTTTTTTGTTTTTTTTTAACCCCCTAGGGACCTCAAACCCCCCACCCCCCCCCCCCCCCCCCCCCCCCCCCCCCCCCCCCCCCCCCTTCAACTTCCCATGACGATTCTTTTTGTCTTCCCAAGACCATCTTTCAGTGTTCTTGTTCCTTTAAGTTGTATCCTTCTTCTTCTCGGAATTTTTCCTTTTTCTGGGCCACCGATGCAAACCTCGTTCTTTCAGTCGTACTTCTCTTCCCCTGATATTTCTCCCCCTTCTACATTGCCTTTCACTACCTTTTTTTTACCCTTTTATCGTGCCTGTAATTTTTTCTCCATCATAAATCCCTCATTTCTTTTTCGAAGGATTTGGGACCACCTCCTCTCCCGTGACATACGCAGCTTCCCCTGATCACCGGTCTAGCGATACATCCCTTAGGTTCCGACGATATTCCCCTTTTTCTGTCGGCTTTTCCCCTCCTCCTTTCTGCGACCTTTAGTTTGTTTTGTTTCTCCGGTCTCGACTCCCCAGAAAATCTTTTGATCTCCATCTCCCAGGCGGTCCTGCGCCTAAAGATCCCCTCCTTAATCGGAGGGTCCTTTCTTGGATTCCTTTCCTTGTTCTGCTCGTTTTCCTTCTTGTCCCCTGATGATGAATCCTCTTCCTCCCATATCGGCTTTTTCCTCGGTCATTTCTTTCCACGAAGGAGTTTTCCCTTGGCCGTTCTTTCTTCCACCCGAATAGATGTTTTTTTTTTTTTGCCTTTGTGATGACCTCCACGAAGACCACTTGTTTTTCCCGAGTTCTCCAAATCGTTCAGGTCGTTCCCTTTTTTCCAAACTTTTTCCCTTTTTTCTCTAGAGATTTTTTTTCCCCGGTTTTTAGCTGCTGTCTGGGAGTCTTTTTTTAGATCCCCTTTATGCTTCGATGCCTCCCGGCTTACTTTTTACCAGCCCCCTTTTTGGGGTCGTAAAGCCTTTTAGATCTTTCTCCCAAGCGCCTGTTCCGACTTTTTCCGTAGGACATAACCCGTCAACTCTTGCTTTTAAGGATGCAGGGCCCTGGAGTGCATCCTCTTTCCAGTTTTTCTCAGTCGCCCCTCCTCCAATCCCCCACTCTGACTTCCCTTTTCCTAGCTTCCTATGTAGACTTCTTTTGATTTCATGTTCGCCGAAAGAATTTTCCTCTCTTAACTTTTCTTCTTTTTTTTTCCGGAACTCCGAACGAAGACTCAACTCCTAGGCGTTCTTTTCACATGATACGATAAGATCGATTAGCTGATTCTTACGATTTCCTCTTATCGTTCTTTTTCAACTTTTTTATCACTACCTCTCTGAGTAGGATTGACCTTTCTTTTTTCCATTCTGCCATATGTAGTCGCCGCAGACCTTCCCCAGTCCCATTTCTCTACTTTCACTTTAATGCAGTTTTTGCTCCTTTCCGATAAATTACTTCCCTTTTCTTTTGAGATTGCGCGCCTTTCGATTCGGGACCCTAGGTGGCAACTCCTATGATTTTTCCCCTCCGTCTCTTCTCGGTTTCTTATCTTCCGAGTATCCAAACCAATTAACTGTTTTCCCACCCCCCCCCTCTTCGGCATTGGCTCCTTGAAGACGGGGGGTTCCACCCTTGCGTGAAGTCTCTCTTGAAAAAGCGCCTGCTTTCTTTTTGCCTTTTTTTTCTGTCTAGAGTCCCATCTCATTTCTTTCTCGGAACCCGTTCCCCATTTTTTCCAACCCCCCCTCCAACTTTGTTCGGGTCCAGTCCCAATAGAATTCTTGGATTGTCCCTCTTCCTTAGTTTCTTAGTACGGGTTGGTCCATGACACAATTTAGCGTTTTTGAAACCTTTCTCTTCGTACTAGAGGTCTCCTTCCAGATCTTTTCTCTTTTTTTTTTAGCTCCTGTACAGGAGATATCCCCTTTTCGAGCAACCTGAAATTCTTTTTTAATCTTTCGAAAGTTTCAGCTTCTTTCTGCATGAGTCCTCCTTTCCTTTAGGTCGGCTAAGCTTTTCGTTGAGTTAGTGGCAATTTGTGCACAATTCCTTGATTTTCTTTTGGAAAGTAATTGCAATTGTGCGTTTTTTTCCTTGCCGGAAGGTACCCCCCTTCTTTTTCGGTCGGCTTTTCTTTTCGTTTTTTTCTGTGACCCGGTTGGGTTCACCAAAACAGGCGGCGCGGTTTTCACTTTCCGTTTTTTTTCCCTTTATTGTGGGGAGTTAGGCTTCCCTCTAAGCTCTGTCACCCTTCTCATTCCTTTCGGCGAGCTCTCTTTTCTCACTTCTCGCCTTGAATTCTACGGGCTCTCCATTGGCCGAGGACATTTTATCTCCCTCCTCAATTTTTTTTCTCACAAATCCTGCCCCTTGTTACGCGAATCCCTTTCACTTCTTTTCCCTGAAAACCTCCCTCTTTCCCCTTCGAGGATTGACCTTTCCTGTCTTTTACTCTACCGCCAAACCCCTACATCTTTTTTAACCTAGCTATGTTCCCCTTTTCCTGAAACCCCCCCCCCCTTTTCTTCCCCAAGGCCGCCACCTTTTGGCCTCCCCTCTTGGGTCGCCGCCCCTTGACCCCTTGCCCGTTTACCTTGCAATTACTGCACCCGCTTTTCCGCCGTTTGTTTCGAACCCTACCCCTCCTCCCCTTGTCAAGATGTGGCGTTCAACCGACACCGATGCTTAGGCATTCGGCTCACTCCCCTTTCGACAGACATTCCGTTTTTTTCACTGACGGGTGCTCGACTCCGCTTTTTATAGTTTTTTCCCTGCGCTCCCTTCCTTTCAGATCGCCGAAGCCTTTCCTACTTTTCACGACTTATCGGCTCGCCTATTTCCTCCACAAAAAGCCGTTACCGCCGTCCCCCCATGTTCTTTCTGCGCCTTCTTTTTTCCCCTCTTCCGAGCTAATTCTTCCCCTTCTGAGGGTAACTCGAGGACATTTTTTGCGACATCCTTCTCCCCCCTCAATGTGCAGGAGCGGTTGCTTTTCCCCCCGATGCGGCGAATGTTTACGTTTTCCGTCGGGACCGCCCCCTTACACTCTTCCTCCTGCTGCTCCCAGACCAGCTTCCTTTACGATGTCTTCTCCTTTCATCCTTTCTCCTTAATATCTGCCTAGCGAAAATCATGTTCTTTTGTCACCTGATGCCCTCGCATACCCCCTTCCCTTTTCGCGCAGTAGTGAATCTAGTTTTATCCTTCCTTTAAAACGCGCTGACTTCGCACCATTTACGCTTCTCGATTCAGATTACCCACCTCGGTTCTTATTAACTACCTCCTTCGATCAGAATTCTTTTCTTAACTTCATCTTTTAAGCTTCCGAGTCGGTGCTGGTCTTTGTCCCGATCCCCCCCCCCTTTCGTCTGCTCCCGTCCTCCCTCTTAACTATCGTCCAGGAAGATGGTGACTTCTCCTTATGCTTGGATTCTTGGGCCCCCTTTCCCTTGATGTCGCCTAATCCCCGTCGATTAGTCAGCTCACCCACTTCTACTTCCCCCTAATCCTACATTCCTTTTCACGGAGGTCCATCGTTAGGAGGAGTTTTTTTAGCCGCCTTGGCAGACCCTTGACTCATCCTTCTATAGTCTTTCCTGAGTCCCATCTTTTCCCGCTCATAGGGCCGCCAGTTCGATGGAGATGATGTTTTTTGATTTCTTTCCATCCCTTCGAGTTTTTCCCCTGGTATGGTTTTTTTTGACCCCGGACTTTCAAGCCTTGATATTTTTGCTCCGAAAGCCGCAAACTTCCTAGTCATCGAGACTTTTTTCCCCTTTTCCCCATAATCTTTCCGTGATTCTCCAATTATTGGAGATGACTTTTGTTTTTTGATTCCGTCTGCCCAGAGCGCCAAGATCGGTCTCGATGGCGGTGAGGATACTTTTCCCTTGCCTAATTTTTTTTTCCTTTAGAACTCCTGAGATCTCTTTCCCGAGTCCTCCCTTTTTTTTTTTCCCACTTTATGCTCTCTTTTTGAACGGCCCCCTGTTCCGAAAGGACTTCCCTCCGTCCTTAGCATCTATCTCAATTCCTCTTGCCCCTTCGCTTCTCTTACTACGGCGGTCCCGATAGCATGTGAGCACCCGCCCCCTTCTTTTCTTCCCTAATCCTTGGCTTTAGTCCATCTTTCCCCCAAAACGGATACCTACTCCTTCCCCCGCACGCGCAGGAAGGCACCCGGTCCGACGGTGGTTCCCCCGTTTTCGCTAGCCTTGTGTCCTCTTGGCTCATCGCTGCTTGTAGCTCTTGTTACCCTCCTGGGCACGACCCGCCCTACGCTGGACTTGGACAAGGATGCTTTTTCCCCTTATGCATTTCTTTTGGGCCAGAAGTTTCCTTCGGTTATCAACCGGACCCTTTTTTTTTGTTTTTTCTATACATTTTCCCTGTCGCCCTGGTCAGCCGAAGCTCAGTTTAAAGACTTTCTCGCTCGCCAGAGTCAAGCTTTGGACCTTTTTTTTTATGAGTCCTCCTTTCTTGCCTTTTTAAGAACATCTTCCCTTTTTCTGGGAGCAGCGACCCCTCCGATGTCTGTGCAGGTTCTTTCACGGACCGGCCCGTAACCCCCATTTCTTCGAAGTGAAAACTCTACTGAAGTGCATGCCCGTGTTTTCTTTATGTCGCCGTCGTCTCTTTCATTCTTTTTTTCCTACTTCAAAGTCCTTCCCAATCACCTCCTCCTTTAGGGAGTCCTTTTCTGCGACTTCCTTTTCCGTTGTAGGATAAGACTTCGATTCTGTCTCTCTGAACTCATTTTCTTTGGAAAAACACCCCTTTTTCCGATGTCTATGTTTGGTTTGGCTCCCTCTTTCATTTTTCTACCTTCTTTGAGCAGGCGATTCTCGCCGACTCAATTCTTCCTTTTTTTTTCCTTGGTTTTTTTTGCGATTAAAGAGGCCGTGGTCCTGCCCCCTTCTCCCTTTCCCCAGCGCTTGGTTTCCTGTGTTTCAAAGGCATCTACCCCCTTTTTTTAGGTTTTTTGGGTCCATTTTTCCCACCCGGTCCCCTTTTGAAAGGGGACAGTATCGGTTTTCCCTTTCTGTGTTTTCACTTTTGTTGGCGAAAAAATGGCGGGGTCTCTTGGAGTTTGGTTTTTTGTGATTCGCCTTCTGAAACCTCGTTTAGATGGTCATGTTGGGTTTTTCTGTTTTTCTTTCTCTTTTCAATCACTCCGCGGCCTTCCCTAGAATTAGTTGTCTTTCAGCTTTTTTCCCCGAGCTTTCCTTTCCTTTGCCGCTTCGCCGATGCCCGCCCTTTTTTTGATGACTCCTGTTTTTTTATCCCCAGATTCCTCGGCCGATCGAATCCCACTTTTGATCCCTTTTTTCTGCGCGATTCTCCCTAACCCTTCCGTGCCCCTTTTCCCTTGATCAGCGTTTCCCCCTACTTCCCCCCCCCCCCCGGGACCCAAACATGCTGATTCGCGAAAAGAAGAAGCCTGGTTTTCCCCTCTTTCCTAGAATACCACTTCCTTCCCCTTCGGTCGACTATTTTGTAGCCCCCCAAGTTCTTTTTTCCTTTCATTCCTGTCCCCCCCTGCGGGACGGTTGGGTTGCAAACATGGACCGATTCCCTCCCGGGACTTCCCTTTTTTTTCCCCTTCCACCTTTCTCCCCCTTTTTTTCGTTCAGCTTCCCCTTTAGTTCCTCTTTCAAACCGACCATGTCCGGCTTTCTTGGACTAAGATAGCTTTTGGAATCTCCCCCTTTTCCTTCGGCGAACCGCCTACTCCATCTCGGACTATGCTTGCTTGGTTTTCAAAGACGTATCGGCATTTTTCTGACCACCAACCTTTCCTTTACGAAGTTTACCTCTGTTTCGGGCTTGTCCCTAAGAGATACACTTTTTGCGGTATTTTCGTCTGCCTGGTGAACGGGTTGAGTAGGAAATGCATCAGTCCTCTCGCCCCTATACACCAACCGTCTTCTCAATTTTTTTCCAAGCCTCCGTTCCCTGTTGACGGCCCCCGGTTCCAGAAGCGTCACGGCCCATCTACGAGATTATGGTTTGCTTGAAAATTTCCTGAACCTTTTGTCCCTCTAAGACCCCCCTTCCTCATTCCCGAATCATTTTGATGACTTCTCATGGGATCAGCATCCCCTAAGACTAGTGGAGCGGCTACTGGTTCTTAGACCGCGCATGCGATTGGCTTGCCTTAGTTTCTTCTTTTACCGTCCATTTCTTCCCCCCCCTGTCCTACTTTTTCGTCCTCTTCAAGTCTTCTGCCCCTCCCTCGGCACGCCGAGTTCAGGTGCGGTCTGGGTTTTCTACACAATCCATTTTCCTCCTTCCCCCTTCAGATTTCACCGCTGTTCCCTGACGAACGCTTGGACTCTTTTTAACCTCTTCGTTGAAGTCGTCTTTTCAGTTACATCTGCTCGGTCGGGATCTCATCCCCCAGTCTCTTTCACACGCTTCCCCCGGTTTTTATTGTTCTTGGTCTTCGTATACATTCGCCTCCTTTTAAGGGCCCATGTTTTAGGACTTGTTGCCTTTAGTTCTTTTCCGTATTTTTCCTCTTTTTTTCTTTTGGGGTCCCTCCTAGACCTTGGTAAGCTCATTGTTCCATCTAGACATTTCGGCTTGAGATATTCTCTTCGGATTGTAATCAGAAGGTTTTAGTCGACGCTGTTTTTACCCCGTTCTCCCCTTCCACACTCTCTTTCTTCCCCGCCCCCGTTTCACCCTCCCTAGAAGCGCAGTCCCTCTTCAAAGACCAAACCCTTCAATCAGCCTAAGTGTTGTTTCCGAGATTTTCGTTGATCTTATGCTAGGTGGGCACTTTTTTTTTTTTTTTATCTAGAGCCAAGATTTTTTTTCCTCCTCAGGAAGGGCACCTTTTTTCCCACTTTCATTGCTTTTCCTCCTGCTTTTTCCCCCCGGCACTCGAGATCATTCTCAATGGCGGTCCCGTCTCCTTCCCCGTCGGAGCGACTCCAATACGATGAGGATCTTTTATGAAGCTTTTGGCGTGTCACGGACTTCGAAGAACGACATATCCTAGCCGTCATGTCCCTTATCGAGGATCTTTTTTGTATTTTGGGGCTATTTTCAGCGCCCATGCATCCAGTTGAAGAGTTGTCCAAGAATTGGCTGACGTTCCAGGGACCCATGTTTCCTCCCTTTCTACGACGGACTCAGCCTGCTTCTTTTCCAACAGCTAGCAGGTTAGCCCACGGGCGGTGATAATCTCGACGATCTTTTTTCTGTTCTTTCCCCTGTATTCTTCAGACCCCCTTTGTTTCTTTCCCCCTCAACGGCGTTTTAGTTTCTACTGCTGCCTGTCAAGATTCCCTGCCCCCCTCCTTTCTGTAGCTGATCTCCTACGTGGCTGATCCTTTCCGGGCTTTTCCCTTTTTAAGGTAGCATTCTTTTCTCAGCCGTCCCCCCCATTAAAGAAGGTGAGATGCTCGCGATCCCAGTACCGGTCTTCAAAGACTTTCTGTTTTCTGAAGTCTCCCTCCATCCTAAAGTTCATCCCAATTCATCTTTCTGTTTTGAGCTCTACCCAATAATCTCGGGCGAGAGGATTCCTTCTCCCCGGTCACCGTCAACTTCCCCGACTTATTTGCGATAGTTGAAAAACCAAGCTATCCCCTTCTTAAGGGTTGGGTTTTTCCTCAGCCTTTTATTACTGGCGGGACTCACCCTGAAGTCGCACCTCCCCTGAAGCGCTTGAGCTCGTCGGCGTTACCTCAACCCATCCTTCAGTTCTGGATACTACTCTTTTTCTTTTTTCCGTTTTGTTCCCTTTTCATTCTGACGAGCCACTACTCGTTTACACCAGCCAGCCGACTCCTGATTCGGTCGTAGTCCTTTCACTTTCCCCATGACAGTCCCCTAGTATTCTAGAACTTTTTTTTTTAGGGTTTCCTTATTGGTGTTCCTTGGAAGCTGATGGAATGAATTGAGGAAGACGGGCGTTAGGTTTCATCTTCATGGGAGGACTCTTTTTTTCCCTTTTGCCCACATGGCACTTTTTTTTTTCAGGGACCTGTAATGTCAAGGTTAGGGCAAGGTGTCATTGTAAATGTTGTGTTGCCAGGGCCCCCTTTTTTTTTTTCTTTTGGTGATTCGAGCGGCTTTTTTTTTTTCTCTTCGGCGGGCAGAATCGAGATCATTCCTGATTGTTGGTTTTTTTTTTTTGCGAGAACGTATGGTCCTCTCCTTTTGTCTGGCAGCGTCCCCCCGAGCGAAGTTCTTTGGAATCTCGCTCT
>Ga0179593_1612179_pt1 | contig 29964 bp, 30 predicted proteins | sample CZODoug2_1_08_16_FD_185931 | JGI IMG/M metagenome (GOLD analysis project Ga0179593, IMG submission 185931) | Vadose zone soil fungal communities from Angelo Coast Range Reserve, California, USA - CZODoug2_1_08_16fungal (PacBio error correction) | ecosystem: Environmental > Terrestrial > Soil >... | reverse complement strand
TTCACATTTTCCGATCCGCTCGACCTCGCGGCCTTGGTGGAGCAATTCGCATCAGCGTATTTATCGGAATTTCCTTTTCCACATTTTTGAGAGCCCGGTTATATTAGGCTTCCCTGCGGCTTAAAGGTCAGTCCTTCCTGTAGTCGGCTTCCCATTAGGCTCCTTGTCACTTTTGATCTCCTACCCGCGTTTGTGTGCACTTTTTTGCAGAAGCTCCTCCCCCTGAGTTTCTGTCCCGCTGCGCGGGATTCTTTTTTTCCTTATTTTTCCCGCAGTGCATTTTTGTCTCCGTCTTTCCGGACCTTGACCTTTTGCGACAGCCTACCACGGCTGCTGCGAGGTTTTGTGGCTCCTGTCTTGAGGCTTGCTGTTCGACATGACGTTTCCCTTCGGCAATGACCTCCCCTGGATCTCTTCTCCCCCTTGGAATCCTCGCGCTTTCCAAAGGAAACTCGTCCCTGTTTGCCTGCGTCTCAAGGTGTCCTCTCTTTTCTCCTCCATACTTTTTTTTTTTCCTGCAATTGCCGACCCTTTCCCCCTGAAGCTGGTGTAATCTTGAGTAGACTTTCCGTTCGATCCCCTTTTTGGCCAACAGCCCTCCCCCAGAAGACTTTTCAGTGTTCCGATTTTCCTGTCGTTTCCGCCAGCAGCGTCTGTTTCCCCGCCTCCTTTGCTTCCCCGCCCCCTCTCTTCTGTTTGCCGATTCTTTAAATTGGCAGACTGCCCGGTAATTTCCGGAACAGTCTAGTCGCTCCCTTTCACTTCGGTTAATCGTTTTTTCGTAACAGCACGCTTCGTCCGTCGGGCTTGCGCTTCTTCAACCATTTTTCTGCCCAAAAGTGTCATGCTGGTAGGGTGGCTCGACTGCCGCGATTTTGCAGTCTCCCTTAGGCCTTACCCGTAATTTAGGCGGTTGTTCTGCATTGACGCCTCTTTTTTTCTTGCAACTTTTTAGAATGCCCTTTGCCTCCTCGCCCCGTCCTTATTGCTTGAGGCTTTTCGGTCAGTCTTCCTTTCACGAACTTGCGGTGTGCGACCTTTTCGTCGCCTTCTTTCGAAAATTTTTTTCCTGGGTTTGATCAGACCTGATTCCCTCAGATCATTTCGTTATATCGGGTCTCCCCAGTGACGAGGCCTCCCGGCGTTTGAAAGTGAGTTTCTTTCTGAGGCTCTTCCCCCGTTTTCTCAGAGCCGCTTACGATTTCTCCGCCGGCTACCGCTCTTCCGGACTTTCCAACATTTCCCCTTTTTCCCCGTTCAGAACTTTCTCTTAGACTCCTTTCAGGGTTCTGACAGGAGCTCCCATTCACGCCCCCCCTTGTACTCGCGCCCGAAGCTCTTTGTACGAGCAACCTTTCCTCCTTCCATGGAAGTTTGAGTTTGTTTGCCCACCTCCCCGCTGTCAGCCATGTCGTAGCAGCACGACCAGGGAACAGGTTTTCCTTAAGTTGTTATCTTCCCCTCATTTTTTGTATGGGAACAAAGCCCAGGACATAAGGCCCCCTCCGGTGCGCCCGTTTTCGGGATTCCCTCCCCGGAAGCTTCCCCCGTCCACCTCATCCCTCAGTCTCGTCTTCGAGTTTCTTTTCCTTCGCCAGGCAGAATCTTGTATTGTCCCCCTTTCCGCATTTTTTTTTGTCTTTTGCGTAGTTTTTCTCGTCCTGGTGAGGCTCTACGAGTGCCATTATGCCTCGTTGCCGTCGTTTCCCCTTTTCGCCTACCCCCTATCCCTTTCCTTTAGACTTTCCCAACCTCTGATTTCACGTGTTCTTTGTTTCTGAATTTTGATCGGTAACTTCCCTTTTGTACCGCGCCAGGACTCCTTTTTCTTCCCTCCTCGATGTCAATTTTGCTCGTTACGACAATAATCCCTCCTGGGATCCCCCCTCTTGTAGATGTTTCTAGGTATGCTGGATTTAGCTGGAATCATCTAGCTGCCCGCACTGCAAATTAGCTGGGAGTTTTTTGTAAGGAGACTCCGTCCCAGTTGTAAGCTAAAAAGCAGTAAGCCTTTGACATTAGGACCCCCTCGACACCCTCCTCCCTTTGTTTTCTTTTCATCGCTTTTTCTTCTTTGTCCATTTTATGTAGGGTTAGGACGGGGTTCTCCCAAACTTCCCGTCTTCGAGCTCGATATCCTTGTCGAAGTAATCGTTTTACATCCGAGCGGCTTTGGCGGCTTCCACTTCATCCGCCTCCTTTAAGGTTCTGCCTTTCCTTTCCCTGTTCGGTCACGACCGCCTGTGGTTCTTAAAAACTTTTTTCCTATCACCCCCGTAACTTTTCCTGCTGCAGGATTACCGATTTTCTTTCCTCCGTTCTTCCTCCACGTCTGGACAGATTTCCCTTTCATCCAGGACATCTATTCCTTCTATGCGGACTTGGTTCGCCGCAGATCCCCCCCTTTATTGGCTTATCTTTTCTAATTTGCGAGAGATGACTTTTTTCTTTCCTTTATTCCGGCTTTTCTTCATCGATCGCGGGCCCCCTTTCTTGCTTTTCCCATGCTTCTTTGATTACCCCGATTTTCCCTAGAGGTAGGCGCGAGAGGGCATTTGTGACCTTTTTTTGCGCCTTTTCTGAGCCTTTTTGTGATTAATTCGAACTAGCCTCCCCCCCAGCAGGGATTTTATCTCGACTCCCCTTAACTTTTTCGCGCTGGGCGTCACTTCCTTTTTTTCCGACCTTGGTGCCGAGTTGATGCTACTGACCGCCATTTTATCGATCCGATTCTTTCCGGTTACAGCCACCCTTTCCGGTTGCTGTCCCCGTGGCCTCTGGCGTCCAATGGTGGGTTTCACCTTGCTGCTGAGACTTTTGTCTTTTTTTCGCGCAACTTTCCCCTGCCGCCCTGTTTCGATTCCTTTCTCCCCGATCGCTGTGGCTTGGCAGATCGCTTTCCCTCTTCAGCTTAACCCCTTTTCGGCCACCTCTCTTGGTCATGTTAACTCTTGCGTCACATCGTTCAAACCCCCGAGTCTTTTTGGGACCTTACTTCTGCGAGAAAATCACCGTACTGACGATCGTTTTCCCTTCAAAAACTCAAAGTGCACCCCAGACGGTTCCTTCACTGCATCCTTTTCCAAGCAAATTTGCGGATCGGGTCTTTTTTGTTAAAATTCTCTTTTCTTATCATTCATCTTCTCCTCTGCAAGCCTCATCGGTTCTGCAACTCCCCTGTCCAGACACCTGCGCGGAAGTTTTTTCCCATGGACAAAGCACACTTTTTTTCTCTTGGGACTGCCGAGCTTCTTCCTCTCTTCTCTGCTGTGGCTTCTTTCTTGAACGCGTGCCTTAACTTTCTTTTTGTACGCCTTTCCCGGGCTGGATTTTTTCCGAATTCATGTTCCCCGAACCACTTCTGCTTCCCCCTTTCCTTCGTCCCTCGCACTCTTCTAGAATGGATTCCTCGAACGTGCCGGAACTTCGCCTGTGAACCAAATTCTTTGGCAGCCAAGGGTTCTCCTCCCCTCCTAGTTGCGGGCGGCGGCGCCTTTTGCGCTTCCCGTTGGATTACGGTGCCTTCGCGCGCGTGATGACACCGATTTTTCCGAGGTTTTTTCTCTGAGGGCTTGCTTTTTTGTAACGCCGAGCTTTTTTTTTTTTATGGCAGCGGTTCCCGCAGGTTTTCATCTTCCGTTTCTTTCCACAACCATCGACTTCCTCAAAAGTCTAGGTTTTTGGTTTTTCTAATACCTGTAGCGCTAGTTTTTTCAGATGATTTACAACCTTCCAAGGCTCCCATTGTACAAACTCACCCTCTGCATCTTGCATGTTTAAGCTACGACCCTTTTCTTCCGGTTTTCCTCCCTAAGCCTTTTTCTTCTGAAATTCTATCGTTTATAATTTTTCTCCCGTAATGGTGCGTCAACCGGTAGCTTCCTCCCAAATTCCGACAGAGGTCCAGGACGTGTTGTCCATTAGGAAGTTCTCGATCTCTTTTCCCTACTCTTTTTCCCCCCACAACTCGGGTTCTGCCTAGGTTTCCGTCCTCGAGTTCGATGTTTTGAATCCTCCCGCCGGGTCTTCCTCGGATTGGACAGTCTTGTACTTCTTTCCTGACAGACTTTTTTAGTTTTTCGCGAGACGCTTGCTTTCCGCTTTTACTTCCCTTCTTGTCGAGCTTCGAATTTCCCGTGAGGGCTGAGTCAGGCCGTTGCACCCTCCCGCCTTTCTCAAGACTGCTTTCCCGTCCCTGACCCCGGGCCCTTGTGCCACTATACATGCCGTCTCCAGCACAGAGTCCCCCACAGGCCCCTCTCTTCGGCGTCAAGTTCTACAAGGATAGAATGGGGCGACGACTCGTGGGTTGGGGGGTCTCATGAGGGAATGTTTCACCTCCGCATTTACCCCCAACTAACCTGCATAAATTTCTTTGGAAGTCAGTAACCGATTCTGTCACATGACCCCAATGCCCGGGTTCCCGGTTGCCGTAGATTGTAGAAGCGGATTGGAACTCAATCCCTTTAGGTTCCTTTTCAAGCTTCCTGCGCTTTCCCGAGAGACCTGATCAGTTGGAATTTTCACGGAACCATTTCTCAAAACGTCTTTCCCTTCGTTCCGCCCAATAATTTCTCAATCCCAGAGGACAAGCTCAGCATTGCGTGATGCTCCTCACATCCCCTCTACTGAATGTAAACAAATGTGAGTATGTTTCCCGATCTCCTCCCTTTCCATTCTTTGAGCTGGTTCCCGACCCCTATCATGTTTTCCCCCGCGGACTTCATTGTTTTGGCCGCCCAGGGGTTGCGCAAATAATTCCACGAACCGACGATTTTATCGAAGGTCTGCACTTTCCGTGATGTAGACTCTTTTTACTTTGTTAGTATAGGACCTTTTCACGTCAGAGCTCCTCGAGGCGTCCCCCTCCTGGGGTCCGGTGTTGAGCAGCTTCCCCATCTTCTTCTTCCCACCTTTTTTGTACATTCGCCCTTCTTACCCCTGGTTCGGGTTCTTAATTTTCTCCGTACGCCCCCTTCTTTTCTGATTCGATTTTCTAACGATTCCCCCCCCCCCAGCAGAACCCCCCCCCCCTTCCCCCCCGATCGTTGATTAAAGTATCCCCGGTCCCCAAAGATTCTTTTTGGAACGTTTTTAACAAGACGGGCGTATCAAGTATTCTCGACGGCAGAACCCCTTGTTCATTTCATAGCAGCGCATGAAACGGATCCAGGCCCTTTCTCGCCTTCCCCTTTCTCACCTCTTTTTCTCCCTTCCCCACTTTCGTGGTTGAGTTCCGGACTTTTTTTGTAGGTCCCCAGCCCTGAGTTTCGTACCACGAAGGTTGACCCTCACTTTTTTTCACGGAGGGTCCATCCGTCCGGGTACTCCAGTCGTCGTTTTTCGTTCAAGTTCATCTCCCCCACCCGCTTGGTTCAGCTGTAAGTCGTCGTGGCATTTAAGCAGCCGCCTTTGAATAACAGTACCAATGCCTTGTTTCCTTGAAGTTGCATTTTGTAAGGGTCGTTTTATTTGCAGGGGTTCCTTTCTTCCTCCCCCCTCAGCTTCTGGTCGCGCGATGCCTTCAATCTGCAATTGCGCGTCTTTGCCCGCCACCACACTTTTTTTTTTAAGGAGTTCTCTTGTATCCCTTTTTCTCTGTCTCTTTTCCTCTTTCGTCGTTCCTTAGTCTCTCGCAGTTTCTCTCGTCCTGGTAGTCTTTTTTTATTTCCCTTCAGGTGTCGTTTAAGCTGTTTTTCATAAGTTAGCGTCCCTCGTCGAGTTTCCCCCCTCGCTAGTTTTTTTTTCCCCTCCCTAGAAATGTTCTTTTTCCCCTTCCTACGGCTTTCCCTTCCGAGCAAGAATCCCCCTTCCCCTATTGAAACAGCGCATTTGGATGGTAGCGCGACCCTTTTCTCCATGAACTTTTTCTTCCCGAAGTTCAGTGAACCAGATAATCTTTTCCTCTTTCCCGATCGACTTTCCGCCGTGTTGGCCCCCTCCCTAATTTTTTCAAAGACACAAAGGTTCGTGCAACTGTTTCCATTCCCCGTCTCAGGGTTCGCACGTTTTACGTTCATTTAAACCTCCTGCCTCCTGTGACCCCTCTTTTTTCTTTTTCTATAAGGTTTCCTTCCCCCAATTGGCCCGTACCTCACGTGCCTTGTCCGATTTCCCTGCTCGATTTAGTCCGGGTTTCTCCTTTCCCTGCCTTCTTCAAGATTTCTCTATGCAAGGCAATCCCTGCGATCCTTTCTGAATCGATGGTTATCTCTCTTTCCTAATCCGCCTTTATAAGATCTATTCCTGTTCGGTTCAATTTAATCGAATCTTTCTTGTCCAGCAGATGTCCTGGGGGCGGTTGTTTCCTGTACCTTACCCCTCCTTGAATGTAGTGAGGCACCCTGAGGGCGTAAAGTGCTCGTGAGTGACAGCATTTTGATCTGGCAGGCCCCCTTGTCAGGTTTGATAGATCTGCCAACGGGCCCCCCTACCCACAGGGATTTTTTTTCTGAAAGACCTCCCCTTTTCTGAGCGGTTTTTGGGCAGGAGTTTTCCCGTGCGACCTCCCCCCACTGGTGCCCTGATGATTTTCTATGATGGAATTCTTCCTCAAAGATTCCTAATTCCTTCAGACGGGTCGGGCTGTCGTTGGTTATCCTCCCCCCCCCCCTTAGGGATTCCCCTGGGTTGTCCTTAAAAACCTAGTTTTGTGTCTCACCCGCATTCCTCTTTGTCTGAGTTTCTTCTCGATGCCCAAAGTGTCTGATTTCCTCATCCCCCCTTTCTTCAGAGGTCTTCCCGAGAGCCGGAAGATTCCGCTAACTTTTCAAAGGCCTCGTGACCGCTATTGGTGTTGACATTCTTCTTTCTACAGGATTTCTTGTCAGCTCTGCGCAGGCTGGTGTTGGCGTTTTACCCTACGCAATTCCCGCTGGGATTTTTCCAAAGTCCCTATCGTTCATTCTATTCCCCCCGAACGGTGTGTTTCGTTTTCGTTCGCACTCTTTGCGGACGTTTTTTTGGGACTTCCTTCTCTTTTTCCCTTAATTCCCTTTTTTCTTTTCCGCAGCCCCTTATGAAGACGCACCGACCCCTGACCCCCGTCATAGGTTCTTACACTTCTTTTGGCGAGCGCGCATTCTTCATGACTTTTCTCGTGTTCCCCCCCGCTCTGGACGTCCTAAAATGTTCTTAGTATGGCGGTTTGTTGATGTGGGACTTTTAAACTTCAACTGTTTGAACCGAAGACCTTCTGTTAATTACCTTCCCCTGCAGTCTTTCTTTTCAGACTGTTTTCCTATACAGAGAGGTGCCCTCTAGCCTTGGAACCCCTGCCACGTAGGTTTCGAACAAGGTTCCGCTTGCGCGCTTTCTTTGTATGGCCCTTCTTTTTCAACTCCTAGAATCGGTGCGCTTTGTATTTTTCTGCCGAGGTGTTTTCGGCCTCGTGAGGTTTCCTGGGCGATTCCCCCTGAAGATCGTCTTGTTGACTTTTCCAGTATTAGTATCAGCTGATCTTCTTCGCCCCCTGTCCCCCCGCGGCCCTCTGGCAGTCGTTTCTTTTTCTCGGAGCTGCGGATCGTCCCCAGGCTTCTTTCCCCGCGCCGATCTTGGTTCTTTTCAGACCTCCTTTTTCGCTGTTTTTTTACTCGCGGTAGGCCACCCTCTTCTAGCTTGATGCCGCAGTAGGGTAGTTGCGCGCTACTTCCCTCGCGAACCCCCCAATTCTCTTCAATTGCCTCCCCCTCGGCTTTCTATTTTCTCCTTTGAGCGCGGGTATCCAGGCCTTCTCATGCGCTTTTTGATCTTACCCAGCTGTGCTTTCCTTTCTTCAGATGGTTGGACATTTCGTCCACATCGGGCTTTAGTTTTTTCTGAGTTGATGGCCTTGTTATTTTTTTTTTTTTTTTGCTCAGTTTTGTGTCCGGTCCCGAAGTTCCTTTTCGTCCCATCTCTTTTGCTAGGAGGTCATCTAGATTCCACCCCCCACGACGAATTCTATCCCCAAGGCGGCTAGCCGACGCGAAATTCCCCCAGCTCTCCCGGACATGCCCAGATCACTCTGCAGTCCCCCTATTTCGTCTACCCCATCTTTGCCCCACTTTTCGCTTGTCTCCCCCGCCACTCCCTCCCAGATGCCTTTTCATCCTCTTTAGAGGGCCCCCCCAACGCTCCGCACAACTAAGCCCGCGGGCGTTACCAAAATTTTTTTCGCAGACTATCTTTCAAATGTCCCACCCACAGCCGAACTCCGCTGGCATTTTTCCTGATCATGGATTTTTTTCCGATTCCATTTCTACGAGCCTTTTTTTAATAAAGACTCACACACAATTCCGGTGAGGCACGCTGGCAACTGTTTCAACTCGCCCTCCCTGTATGCCCGCCGCCCCTTTTTGCCTCTGAATTGCACCCCTCCCCGACCCCCCACACCCAGCAGGGCGGGCAGAAGGGAAGAAAGACAGTGGAAAGGGAGTCCACTGCGCTTTAGTGTCCCCTTCGGGGGGGAATGTTTTAGCGTTTAATGGCGCGGGTATTGCCTCACAGTTCGCGTGTCTCAATTTAGGGAGAAACAGATGTCAGTCGTTTCCACCCGGGCCGAAGTTGAACGGTAGCGTTTCCGAGTACATGCGAACACGGATTCGTCTGTGCTGTTGTTAATTGAATCTAACGAATTTTCTCAGAGGAAAGTTATTTACTTGCATTGGCGAATGGAAGTACTGGCTGGCCTCTTAAAAGTTCCGCCTGATCACACCCACGTCATGCGACTCTCGCGATGGTCCTCCTCCTTCTCTGGGTACTCTCCCCCCTTTCAGGAAGAGGCTGAGTGTTGACGTCGCAAGGTGATTTCTTGGTGTTTCTAAGGTCTATATTCCTTCCTCAGTGGGTAGCCTCGTCTTTTATTCGCTTTCAGGTTTTTTTGATCGACGAGCCCTGTCTCAGGTTCTTGACCGATAGTCTAGCAACTTGCAGCCCTTTTCACTACCTGTGCCGATCTCAGGATCGTTTCATGCTGATATCTCTCGACGCTTCCGCTGATTCTATTAGAGTACTTCTCCGGATAGCCTCTTGCCGAAGATCTGTTGAAGTGCAGCCGCCGGAAGAACGCGCGTCTAGACCACCTCGGATTTTCCCGCAAATGCACTTAACACTGGCGCCCGCAAGTTTTGGTTTGCTTGGCAAACCTTTCTTGGTTTAACTGAGGCCTTTTCCATCGGTCGATTTTTACATCGTGAGTCCATCACAAAGACCTACTGTGATCCTTCTGAATTAAGGTACTCCTGTGTTGACAGGTTTCGTGGCAACCCGCTTTCCCCTCCCAGGCCTGCCCTTAGACGTGCTTTCCTAGGACTGAGGAGCCTTTACGGTATCTCCCCTCAAGACCCGTCCGCCACCCATCAGTTCCTTAAGGAGCCGATTAGCTACTTGAGTCAGTCTTTCCTGGGTTCCGCAAGTCTTGGCATTTTCCTTATTTTTGGTTAAAGATCTGGAGGAGCTTAACAGAAGCTCTAAAGTTCGCACCTACACCAACACCAGTATAATGTCGACTCAAAAGTGTCTTGTTTTCTACTTCTCTAAGTTTATAGTGGACGTCTGTAGTCGTCACCCTCATTCCTTACAGCTCATATATTACGACTCGTATACCATGGTGGCCGAATTCTTTTTGTTGGACCACGCTGTATTGTTCAGTCTTCTCTTCAACACCTCCGCTTTAGCCCTTGCTTTTCGAGCCCGGACCCGCTCTGTGCGTGTATATGTCTTGTTCTTACTCTTTGTGTTCTGCCCGGCCCCCCCCATAGCATGCCCTTTCAGGTCTTCTTGACGTCTACTGTTTCCAGCTCTCCCGGCCCAATTTCCCTGGTGGTTGTATCGCCGCAACAAGCCCCTCGCAGGATCCTCTCTAGCCTTATTTCAGGTTTTTCCATCAGTGTTTCAAGTAATCTTTCTGGTTTGTCTCTTTTTTCGTCCCCTTACTGTAAGGTCCTAGGTGAATACTTTCTGTTACTGTCATTTCTTTTTTTTTCTGGGTTTTTTCCCACTCGCTGCTATTCACATCCTTCTGAGATAGGTCTGGATCTCATTAGCTTCCCTCAATGTTTCCTCAGCAGGAGACTCTTGTAAGCAGTCCTGTAAGCCTGAAAATATCACGACGTTCAAGTTACAGAGCTTTTTTACGCGAAGGTCCTCGGGAATTACTATTCTTCTCCCGTTGTTGTTTCCAGCCAATAAGCTTTACGTGTCTTCACCGAAACACGACTCTTTTATAGCCCAGAGTAGCATTTTCGGGCGTGTAATGGGCAAAAATTTGAGGAGCCATCGTAGAGATTTCTCTTTTTACTTTTCTGCTTTCCTTTAGGCCTTTCTGGCTGGATGTGTTTTCTCCATGATGAGATGGAACACTCGGGTTCCCATCCAGGGTCTTTTTTTCTTTGTGAGGTGGGATTTCACCCTCGACTGAGTGGGGTGCCGTATTGGCCGCTATTACTGACGTACAGTGAGCTTGTGAAAAAGCTGGTCGCTTACTCTTTTGCACGCCAATACTTTGCACCTCGTTGAGAAATCTGGTTAGTCCTGCTGGTTGGCGTAGACACCACACACTTTTAAATGGCTTTCCCTGGATTCTTTTTTTTTGCGTTTCTATGGCACTTTAGGTACCGGAGTTATATTTCCTTAGACTTTCCCCGCGATATAGATGTTCGGTCGTTATACATCCCTCCTTTGCATTGCAATGCGGTTTCTCGTTAAACTTTTTGGGGATTCCATTCAGGAAGTCATCCTTGAAGGTTTGTGGTTTTTTTCCCCTTTTTTTTCTATAGCTTCTTTCTTGTATTGACGGACTACCGGGTAAGCCAATCCAGGACTGGACCTGCTGGCAGATACGTCCCTCTCTCTGATAACTTCTCCCTTAAATCTGTCGTCCGCCGAGTATGTCTGTCCCCCGGCCCCGACCGAGAAATTTTAAGTTTTTAAGAAGCTAGATGCGACGTAGATAAGTGAACTTACATGTTGAAGCACAGCTTTATTTCACCGGATCTTTTTTCCCAAGATTTCCCCTATCTCCTTTCCCGCTAAGTTGTGTGGGTCTGCATAGGCCCCCTTCTTTGATTACATTCCCTGGACTGAGCAAGATTACCCCAACTTCCTCCGACCACCCTTCGGACGAGAACCCTTCTGATGAAGCCCGAAACATGCCGACTCTTTCCCCAAGTGAAAGTTTTGACGCGAGATAGGCAGGTTTATTTTTCCTGTTGGCGGAGGAGTTTTATTTGATTCCCGGCTATTGAACTGTCCGGTGGAGGAGGCCTTTTTTTAACCCTCTCCACGACGACAATTTTATCCAGGCATTTGACCCCCTCTTCTCCTTGTTGTTAATTTCTCTTTTCGAACGCGCCGTATTGGGGTGCCCGGTACTTTCCGCCAAACGTCAATAAGAAAATTTTTTCTGTTCTAAGATTCCGTTTATGGACCGCGCCATCCCGACATCCCTCGTAGTTTTCCCTTTCTTTTACCGTGTCTCTTTCTGTTGTGACGTCGGTTTGGCTCGGAGGGTTTACCCGCGAGATCTCTTCTATGATGGAGCTTCCCGGTTCTTAGAAATCCTTCTCGTACCTCTTTTTTTTAGGCGTTTGGGGACTTTTTCTCCTCCCCTGAGAGATCTCTTTCTCGGTTCCCTGCGGGTTTTTGGAACACTCACGTGCGCGGCTCGTTTACCTGTTCCCCCCCTCCGTTTTTGTTGACCAGTTTCCCAATTCGCCTTGATGTGGCCTCCGCGGTTCCTCGCAGCAATTTTCTCCCCCAACAGACGACATAGAAACACTTCCTTCCCTTCCTTTGCAGTCGAGTGCTTGACTCTGAGACTGTGTACAGCGCGCGTCCCTTCCTCCCATTTTTGAAGCTCCTCTCTTGATGATTGCACATTCTCTTGCTTGGATGATCTGCCGTCGCAGAGGGACTCTCTCCTTCTGCAGGAGCCCGAATTTTTTTTTGAGCGTTTGTAGATGGTCTTTTCCTCCTAGAGATTTACCAGCTTCGAGTTCAGGGGTTGTAGCTGTTGGATTATGTTTCGCCAGTTGGAACTCGCACTTACCTACTCCCCTAAGGCCCTCACAGCTTGGTGCGCTTGATAATTTTGCCGTCTTTGAACTTTTAAAGGTTTTGTGGCGGAACGCGCTGCTTCTCTATTTTTTCTTGTGAGCTTTCTCCCCAACCCGTTCCGCGCCCCGCCGCCCCCTTTCTTTTTAACTCCTTTTCGCATTCTAGGTCAAACCCTCGTCAATGAAGCCCGGGATTTATCCTGGAGCCTTCTCTGTAACTTCCCTCTCGAGTTTTTCCCCCGACCCGCAACGTCGTGCCTTTCCTGATCGGAAACCTGTCTCTTCGGCCGCACTTTTAAAATTTTCTTCTCTTTTCCTGAACTCTTGCTCTCCCTTCTCACATAATCTTCCGTTCCTTCCGGAGTGAGCTTTCCCCCCCCTCGAGGAATGCCCACGATCGCTCCCAAGCTTTCCCTATTTTTTTCGATCGCTTCCGTGGCTTGCCCTTTACCTCGGATAATTCCCTAGAACATTTTAGATTTTTTTCTGCAGCTTGGTTTCGCTTTCAGTCGGAGCTCCCCGCCCGATCCCCCACCTCTTTCTGGACTTTTCTACAGACCATTTTCTTTCCTCTCTATACCAGGAGCGACGTCCTATGTTGATCGTTGTGACACTTCCATAGTTCAGATTTCTCGGTGCAGACTGTCTCCTCAGATCCATCATAGGCCGGCGGCCCTCTCGCAAGCTCCTTATCTTTTTTTTCGAGACTTCCTTGAAGTTTTTAGTAATCCCTTGGATTCGTACGGTAATCCTTTCCTGCTTCATCCTCGCCGAGAGATTCGAGTAAAGTTCCCTGTATCTCCTCCGATTTTCCCACAATCTGGCACGGTCCCTCTTATGAAGACGTAATTCCCCCCCCCCCGTCAGGTTGCCCTTAGCATAGATTTTGTAAAGACTTGCGTATCCCCCTGCGTGTCTCCGCGCGCTCGGTTACCGAATTTTTTTCTTACCTTTCCGCAGGATGTCCAAAGAGCCCTAACCACTCGTTATTGTAGGCCTTTATACTAGCCCTTCTGCTATTCCCTTAGATTTTCGCTCTTAAACTCCCGGCACTCCCAACTAGTTCTTCCACTGACCTACGGGTCCTGTGCTCCCGTTCCAGATCCAAAAGTTTTCCTGTTTCCAGACGGTTTGCCAGACTTTTATGAAGTGCTTTTTCTTTACTTTGGTACGTTCGTTCCTTCAGGCTTTTTTTTATGTTTCGATGTTGTGGAATTTTTCTCCCTCCCCAATTCCTTGCCTTGTCACAACCTTTTTTGATGAGAGAACCCGTTCTTGAGTTCGAACCTCAGTCCGATGCTTTACATTCCAAGTTTGACAGTTTCCAGTCGCATCAGCTTTTTTTTTTTTTTGTAAGCTTTCTTTCACACCATCTGGCTTTACGCTGTTTCTAGCTGCAAGCCCTGACCCCCAAAGACCCCTGAGGTTCCTATTCTGTAGTGAGTCCCTTATCATGCTTTTTAAACCGACACTTCTCATCCTTTGACCTTCTTCGTCAAGAGGAAGCTGACCGATTGCTTATTATACTTTCGACAGCCTCCCCCGAAAGTTTTTCTCTGAGTAGTTTGGAGCCTTTTCACGATCGGGAGCTTTTTCAATCCATCCTCCTGTAGAGAAGTTCCCCCCGTCTGGTATTAATTTTTTTTCTGTTGTTTCTCTTGCTTTTTTCCGCTAGATACGTCCTTCTCGTGGGCCTCTGCAGGAAGCTTTTTCCTCAAAAGTTTTTCCCGTGATCGCTTCTCATATTTCAGCATTTTCCCCTCCCACATCGTTTTTGTAGGCCTTTTCCACTCGGAATAGCTTTCCTTGGTTTCTTTTTTTTCTCTTGCGAACCCAGGACCCGTATAGCCTCTTTTTGATCGGGACTCGTCATGAACCCTTTTTGCGGAGGCGCTTTCCCTCGTTGCTTTAGTCCCGAGCGTTTTAAATGATCCTTTTGGTACTCCACCTCACCAGAGGGTTTTAACTTCCAGGATTCCGAAATGGCCTGCGCGATATCTTCCCAGTGCTCGCCCCATGGTGTCTGACCTCCATGATATTTGCAACCGAGGTCTCCTTAGATACTCATTCGTCCCGCGGCGTTTTTTTGATTCTCCTTCATGGACTTTTGAGTTTCCAGGTTTTGTTCCCACTCGGGCTGCCCTCTTGAAGAGGAACGGCTGCACGTTTTGTAAGGCCTCAGAGCAACGTGCGGTTCCTTCACTGACCTCGCTGGAAATGTTGGGTGAGTCAGGACTCCTTTCAGCTAGATTCAACGGCATCCGATTTTCTACATGGGAATTCCCTTTCACGAGCCCTTCTTTTTCCGAGATTTTTTCCAGTGGCGCTGGCGCGTTACTAGACTTCACGCTGCTGACAAGTTTCATGAACCTGACCACATTTTTTCCCCAAGACTTGTCGAATCGCTTCCCCCCTTTTTACACTTCTTTACACTTAATCTTATCCCCCAACATCGACTGCAGTTGTCAAAAGATCCGCCCTTCCCGTAAACGATCCCTTCGCTCCAATTCACTAAGCCCTCGCTTCTGCTGTAGGATTTTTCTGCTCGATATGTTCAGTTTCCCCTCTTAGTCCTTTTTGCGCACCGTTTCCATGGCGACCTCCCGCGGAGGAGGACTTCTAAGACCTGCTACATCCTTTCGGTATCCGCCCTCCTCGATGACAGATGGTGTCAAGGCCCTTTTGAACCTGTCCTGAAGCCTTTTTTCTTCCCGTCTTCTTCCGAGTATTGCAGTTTTTCCCCTTTCAGCTTTCGAGACCGGACTTTTTTCAAGTGCTGCTTCTTTGCAAACCTCACTACGGTCTTTCGAGCCTTCCCCCTCGAAGATCGCCCGATGATCGCCCTCAGTCGCAACCTGGTCTTCCCCTAAGGAACTTTTTTTTCTGACAGAAAGGTTCTATTTCTCTCTAGAGAGAACGAGGTCGGATTTCTCCCTATGATGGATCCTTTTTTTTTCCCCCAAGGACCCCCCGGCTTGCCCAACAGAAGTTTTTTTTTCTTACAATTTCGAATCCTCTACTCTGAATAGTGCAGTTCATATCCATTCGAATCCCGATGGAGGGCTCTTTTTACTATAGTTCCTCTGGTCCTGAAGAATTTCAAACGCATCAAATTGCCTGATATTTCATTCTTTTTTTTTTCTCCGAGGGATTTCTTCGAGCAATTTTCGCTTTTTCCCCCCAGTGCGCGTTCCCCCCCCGATGTACATCGAAAGGTTCTCAGGAGGTTTTCGCCGAGTTTGTGAGCTTTTTCTTTTGGCAGATTTTCGTGCTGACGACTGACTCTTTACCGAAGCCCCAGCGTTGAGTACCTAAGCACTTGGCTTTATGGAGTGTCTTTTTCCCCGCCGATGTTCCCGCGTGACATGACTTCCCGCCCTGACTGACTGAGTTGTTATTTTTTTTTTGGGGGGGAGGTTTTGCTTCGGTTAGTATACCCCGACCCCCCCCCCCGCTTTGTCTTCCGAAGGGACTGCCTTTTGACCCTGCTCCCTTTTGTTGTTTCCTGAACTCAAATTCCCAAGAGTCTTTCCCTCGGTTTTTACTTTAAGGAGCACTATTACCAGTTTTTTTCCGTCTTCACTTCTTTTTAAGGTATTTTTCGATTTGTCGAACTCGCGTGGCCCCATCTTTCCCGCCCTGGATCGAGGCTTTCGTCAACTTTTTAGGAAATACAGACTTTTCACGCAGTTTGTGCATATCCTGCAGATCTCTTCCACTTACTACCGCGGTACCGTACAGAGGTCCACTGAACCAGTGTAAGGTTTCCACAAATCTCAACCGAGCATCTTGTCCTCGTTGTGCTTCATGCTCATGCGACGCAGTTTTTCCGACACCTTCATTTTCTGCACAAACTCCGAGGCCTTTTTTTTCTGACGGGGCTGTGTGTGATGCACATTTTACTTTGAGTCTCAAAGATCCAGATAGCTCCATGATAGTAACCCTCGGCTCTCTTCTGGAGAGTCTTCCTAGTGTTGGAAACATCTTTCGGTGTTGCTCCACTGCAGTGGGGAAGGGTTCCACATAATCTTTTTTCATTAATAGAGTCTTAGAAGACTTCTCGTACAAGAAAAAGTTCATCTTCAATGATCCTGTGAGACTTTCCGAGCCCTCGTTTCTTCTGTAACCTTTTTTACGGCCTCGACGGCAGCCAAACCCTCGGGCGTCGCGCTGGAAGACTCTTCAGATTTAAAGTGACGCGCATGCATTTACAGCTGCCGCAGCTTATCGGCTTTTTCCCTTTAACACTTTCCCGCGTTCCGAGGATTCTTGCAGCCCTCTTACCACGCATACCTATTTTACGCTTTTCTTCGCCTTACCTTTTTCCTTCGGTTTTTCCCCTTTTTGTTTCCCCCGCAGTTTGCCGACCTGTCGACCTCCGCTCCCTTGTCCGTCCAATCCCCCTTGCCAAATTTCCGAAGGCTGCCAGGCTTACTGCGCCTGCAGCTTTTTTTGCGTCCGGGTCGGTCTTCATGTGCCCGCTCTTTTAACTCTCGCATTTTTTCGGACACGCTTCCTTTAGAGGCTTTGCAAGTTTTTCCTTCAGATCTCCGATTTCACCGCGTTTTAATGGCGTCCTTCCATTCATCATCTTCCCCGCGTTTAGACGAGTGTTTTTCTACATTTTCTTTGACTTTTTAGAGGCCCTCTCTCGGTGCCCCCATTGAGAGTGGTCCGTCGGCAGGGTACCTTCCTCCTTCTCTTCATTTTGTCTTTAGTTCGGCACGTCTTTTTTCTCTCAGACAAGCTATGAAACGTTTATGTAGAAAGTCCTCCATTTGAAGACACCCCTTTTTTCAGAACCTTTTTTCCCCCATTAGCTCTTTTGCACGTAGGTGACGCCAGCTAAACCCTCGCCGCTAGCGCCTTCTCACACCCGCCTTTCTTCTAGATCGATAAGGTTGCGTCGCTAGTGTTTTTATCAAGTTTCCTCCCGATTCGGTTTCATGCAGGTAAGCCCCATCACTTTTCCCCGTCTCCCTCCTGTCGGCGCATTATGAAGGCTTTTTTTTTCATCCTTCTCGAGGGATCTTGTTGTTTTATCGAAGTTCTTTTCCCTCTTTCTGTCTAGGTCTTCTTTTCTTACCTGCATGAAACCGCTTTACCAGCTTATCGGTTACTTATTCAGGCCCTTTCTCCTTCACATCTCTTTTTTCTTCGGTGACGGCTTTCGCAAGACCACCTCAGGGCCCCTTTTCTCTCCATGGATCCCGCGGCCTATTTTTGCTTCACCTACGTGCCCGCCAGCGACTCACTGGGTGTCCCCTGAACCCTTTGATGGAATTCTTTACAGCGATCAGTGGTCTTCCTTTTTTTGGATTCCTCCCCTTTTCAGGCCTGTGCTTCCTTTTCAACCATTCTTTTCACTAGGGCAGTTTTTTGCTGAATTTTATTTTATTTCAAAGTTTCTTTTCCGGCGCACATTTCCCCCGGACGTTTTTTTTTCTACATTTGGACCGCTACGATTGATTAAGTTTGCTACTCCACATGTTCTCCCGGTTCACGAGAGTTTTTTTGAGCTTCCGAAGACCCTTTCCTCGACATTAATCCCCAATCCTCACGTTTATTCTTCTCCTTACACGACGGTTCTTGAAGCCCTTGCAGTCTTTTTTTCACCCCTTCCGGAGCCTTATCAGCTGGCAAGAGCCATTCCTGGCCTTTCGAAGACCTGCAGCTAACACTCCCTTTCCCGATTGCCAAGAACGCCGAGCATTCTCCTTTTCTCTCGTTCTTCCTCGCGATCTCTACTGTGCGTCCTTGGCCGTATTTTCCAGTAAATTTTCATTTTCCTGAGGACGTTTTTCTTCCTCACGCCTTTTCTTTTGAGACCTTTCATCGTGGTTACCTCTTGACCGACATTCAGATATTTCACTTCCCAAACGCGGGGTAATTTCCTTTTTGCCGCGTCCTTTTAGTTCTTACATGAGTTTTTCTTTCAGACTTTTAAGCTTTCCGCGGCCGGGCCGGGGCTTACCTTCTTGTGTCCCGATTGATCTTTCTTAGGGCTTCCTCTTTTCCTGTAAATGCATTTCTCTACCGACTTCTGGTCCGGATTTAGTTTAATTCTGTATAGATACCCCTCCTCAGTTTTCCTACGGCATTTCGTCCGGCATTAGACCTTTTCTCTGAGATTTTTTTCTAGGCCTTTCTTTTCTTTTTTCGGGCCGTTTTTAGTTGTGATTTTTCCGTGAATCAAACCGACTTTGCCCGCTCTCTCTGCTGGGATAGTCGATTCAAAAGTTCTCGGATGCTAGCTGTATCTAGCAATTATCAATGTATCGTGATTCTGACAGTTTTTCTCCCCGATTTTTTCGCGCCCCCCCCCAACCTGAACACCTTAGACTAAGGTTATTTCTTCCCGTTAGAGACTATTCACTTCTGCGAGAAGACCCTTCTTTCTTGATAGTCCCTGCGTTTGTTGGTGTTTCCTCGTTCTACGCCCGGGCCGTCAGAGTTTAGACTCCCTGGACGTTGCCGATGTTTCCTTTTCTTTGCTTGCGGAGTTGCTGTTGAATAGAGGGGTCCTTTGAAGCTTTCCTCCTGAGCGTTGCCAGCGTAGGTTGTACCCCTTTAACTTCTGCGATTCAGCCCTCGAGGTGCGTTCCTAAGTTTTTCGTTTACTCTTGACGAATTTTCTTTACCTCGTGGAGGGTTTCCTAGCTAAAAGTATAGCTTTTTTTTGGGCGGTTGAACGCTGCAAGTCCGGGCCACGGGACAAGGAATTTTCCAGATGTATCAGTTATTCACCCCCCAAAGCGTCTACTTTTTCGGGACGGTTCTGATTCCCTTGTCTACTGGAGGCTTTTGGTTTCCTTTTTCAGATGCCCCAGATTCCGGAGAGCCCCTCGCGCGGGCTCCTGCGTCGACCTCCACTCTTTCACTTCAGTTTCTTTTAAACGTTTTGGACTCGGGAGTTTTCTCCCCAGAGGACTCCCCCTTTGGAAGCAACTGCAGGTTCCCTTTCCAGCCGGCCACTCAGTCCGTTCTCCATTGATTTTCAAGAAATCGATGGCCGTTTTTCTCCAGGCGTAGGTCATTCTTCCAGTCACCGGCTTTCTCCGATGACTTTTCCCTTCAACCCGTTTGCAGCTGAGCGATCGGAGTTTTTTTTTCGACCTGTTTCTGTTCGATTCCCCTTCTTTTTCGCACGCCGCCGATCCCCCCACCGCGACAGTTTGCAGCCTTTGGCCGCCGACAGGCTAAATTTTTTTTCATGCGGCTTGTGGCGCACGTCCCTTACGATCGGTCTTCCTTTGCACGTTAGACCCTTTTTCCAAAAACATGACTTTCATTGAAGTTATCAAAAGTTCCTTCGATATGAACTTTTTTTTGCTACCTTTCGCTTCCTGGGGGCCTTCTTCCTGGTAAACTTTTTGCGGTTCTCCTTCACATCGGTCCCCAGTTTTTCAGGGTGAGTACGGCGGTCTCTGTAATATTTAGGTAGGTTTATTGAATTCCATAACTCCCTTTTCCCGAAGTTTTCCCGCAGTTCGAAGTGCCCCATCCCCTCCTACGCCCCCATTCGAGAATTTAGGCATGCCTTGAGCCTCTTCCCTGGGCATTTTGTTACGGGCTTGTGATGTGGCTTTCTCTTGGCAAAATCTCAGGAGCAATTTCAAATGATTTTTTCAACTTCAAGTGAGAGAATGTTTTTTTTTTCTGAATGGCTGTTCACCCGCTTTGTGTCTTTCAGGAATCAATTCGTCGTCAATCTTCCCGGTTCTTTAGCTCCAATAGCTTGATGTCAATGCTTCTTCCTTTCTAATTTTTTTCTTAGAGCATTCAGCGATACTGATGAATTTCCTTCTTCACCTCTTTTCGATTCCTTTTCAGCTCATCCCTTTACGCGCGGCCAGGTACTAATATGAATTACTTCCTCCTTAACAACGGACAGCCCCCCGTTTGAAGGATCGACGTATTTGCCGTTTTTCCTTCCTCTTTTCTTCAATCAGAATTTCCTTCTTCGTGTGCCTTCCGAGATCTGTTGCGGTTTTTTTTCTTTGACTTTTCCCCTAGTATTTTGGCCTGCTGCCTTCTTCGATAGAAACTCCCTGCTCCTCCCTTTTTTCGGTTTCCTACGACAGATTCATCAGAGCCTGCGAACTTTTTTTCCCCTATCTCTTTTTTTGAGAGAGATAAGCCATCGATTTTATCGGAAAATTCTTCCTTCGATTATTCTTGAACTGCCTTTCTCAGTGGGTCCAAGGCCTCTTTTCAAGCATGTTCCTGCCCCTTCTACTTGAGGATTACTTGTGTCTCCAATGCTTGCTTTTTCCCTCCCCTAAATGATGTTCTTTTTGCGGATTGGTCGCGAATTGACCCCGAGATGATTTCTTTTAACTCAGCGGCTACGTTTCTTCCCGGCTTTTTGTAGTTTTTTTTCTTCGTTCTACACAGTCAGGGCCTTCCTTTTTTTGTCTGTTCTCCCCCCCCCTGGCTTCAGCTAATGCAGATTGATGAAGGTTTTTCAGCTCATGTTTACTTTTCCTTTCGTTTCCCGCGAGCTGGGCTGACTTTATCTTTCCGATCCCCCCTTCCCGATCCTCTCTTGATGCTGATTCTACATTTTTTCGGATGGTTTCGGTATCTTCTTCCTGGAGTTCTTCGTAAACCCCCCCCCTGTTTGAACGATTTTTTCGAACAAATTGTCTTCCTGTTTTTTTTTTTGGTTTCTCCCCTCACGGTTTCTTTTTCCGGGCCGTGAGTTCTTTTTCATAGATCTCCCCCTGCCCCCGAGTCCCCCGGAAGATCTTTAACGCTTCGCGTTTCCTCAATTCTTCATAAGGCTCCCTTTCCTTTTTCGCGAAGAGCTCTTTCAGGATATTTCATGTCGCTGGAAGTCGTGGCTTTTGAGGATTCAACACGTGGCCCCCTCCAAACTGGGATTTCCTCCCCCCGAGCCCCCCTTTTACTTTCGTTTTATGCAAGATATCCGAGGGGCCGTTCCACCCCGCTGAAAGGTCTTTGCTCGCTTTTTCTGTAGCGTGCCTTGCGGAGTCAGGTACCTACTTTCTTCTCTCGAAAGGACCTCTCCTTTCTTGATGACTCTAGGTGTCATGAGTTGTCACGGACTTCCTTTTTTCCTTCCCTGGATAGATTTCATTCTGCTCACCTTTATGCTTTGACCCTTCCGATTCTTCCTAAAACTCTTTGCAATGTCCTTACCTTCTAGAAATTCTTTTAGTTTCCCTTATGTTTGCCACCGGCCCCCGGTTTCTGCACCTCCTTCCCTACACGATGCCATTAACCGACTTTTTCGACTTTTTGGTCTTTTTCCATTCGCCTAGAGTCTCTTTCCCGTCATTTTTTCGGCGACTTGAGCCTGCAATGCAACCCAGTTCTTCTTCAACTGGTCGCTTTTGCTCAGCTCCTCGACGACTGCGGCCTTCCATCGGGTTTCCTTTTCTCCGTACTTTCCTCTTTTTTTTCACGAATTGCCCGGTCCGTTATTTGCTGCCTTTCCTTGCTCTTCTGGCAGACCCAGGCTTTTTTCTACGCCCGCAGTTACGAGCCGCGTCCTTCGGCCTTTTCTTCGGTGCAGTATCGTCCAAATCTCTTTAGTCCCCTCTTTTCCTCTGCGGCCCTGACCCCGTTTTCCTAATTAAGTTTCTTTCCACTATTGGACATCTCTCTGAGTTTCAATTAGTCAACCCCCGCTGAAAGTTTTTCAATTCACTTAATTCCCTCCCCTTTTTTGTGAATGCTCAGTTTGCGTCAAACCGGGCTCTTTTTAGCGTAGACCGTCAGTTTTGCCTCTGCCCTCCACCTTTTAGACAGGATATTGCTTCGTCCTTGCAGCGTCCCCGCATCTTTTTCCCGACTAAAGCCTTTCGGCCTTCCATTTCGTCCTTTGCAGGCCGCGTCAAACGCCCCCTTCCCCCGTGGGTAATTAGCACCTTCGGTCGCGGATTGCCCCAACGTTTCTTACGAACCGCTTTTAGTGCCCCCTTGAACGAGAGGTCCGAACCCCTCTCAATAGGGTTAAGCAAAGAATCCTGCGCCCACTGTCCCCCCTCTCCTAGAAGTGGTTTGCTTTTAGGGAAATCTTTGGCTCCTCCCTGGAGGGGACGGAGCCCCTGACCGTGATCCCAGATACCTTGTGATACTCCCTCACAACCACCCCCCAAACCACACACCCCCCACCGTAATTTCCTTCCTGCAGACTTTATCTCTATATGAGAGTTTATGATTGGTAGAAACGCAATGGGGTGGTTCTTTTTCTCGTAGGGTTCTCTCCATCTTGGTTGAGACACTCAGACTTTCTTCTTTTTCAGTGCCGATCCTCTTTTTTTTTTTTCTTGCTTCATCCTTTTCTCAGTTTTCACAGCCTCCTTTCTCTTCGTTGGTCGCCCTTAGCCAGTCTGTCCCCCCCCCCCCCCCAACCCACTCTCCCTTTTTCGTCCCCCTCCGGATTCTCCCCCTTGAGCCTTTTCCTTTCTCTTCCTTCGCTTAGCGCCACCTGTGCTGCAGGTACCTTCAGCGCTGTTTCCGTTCTTTTAGGATCTCCCCTCCCACCGGAGATTCCTTTTTACAATACTTCGGGTTTCGGGCAGTTGGAATGCTCATCCACGCTCCGAGTGTTATAGGCCATTCAAGTTTCCTCAAACCCGTTTCTCCTTAACGTCCGGCTCGCGGCACCATTTTAGACTTCTTTTAATTGCTTGACGCCTTTTCATTTCGTTGATAAGCTTTAGCAGTCTTCTTCTGTTTCTCTGACTTCTCATCGGGTTTCAATGCCCCTTCTTTTTCCTCCCCCCTTATTATCCCCCCCCCCAGTTACTTTTACTGGCCCTTTCTTCCCAGCGTGGCCTTTTAGCCAGGAAGTAGCTCGTCCTCTTGGTCCCCTCCGACATTCCGCCTCCCGAATAGCTTTTTATTCTGAAGTTTTTCCTTCTTTAGCGGCCCTCTGTGAAGCTCCCCTTTCGGCCCTTGAATTTTCGTTGAGCTTACTCTGCACCAGCTATTCTTCAGGACCTTTTTCCCCCCCTTGTTAGAATTTTTTATTGAACGTCATTCGTTTTGGGTTCTCCTACGGATCTTTGACGTCTTTGGCCTCTTCCTAGTCTTTTGACGGTCTTTTTCAAGCCGTTTTTTCTTTTTAAGCGCAGGTCGTGGAGTCTTTTCCTTCCCTTTGTGTTCTGGAGAACACCTACGGTAAATCCTCTTTTTCTCGTGGACTTTTCCGGAACTTTTTCGACCTTCTTTTTGCAGCAACTTCCCCCCTCCTATACTAATCTTTTCAAGGACTTGTCCTTATCTCGCTTTCCTCTTCCTCAATCTCCCTAGGCATCCTTAATCTCGGTCAGCACTCTTTCTGTGGGCTTTTTTTTGAGGACTCGTTTTTTTTTCCGTTCGGAGGATACAGATACCTTTTTTTAAGGTGCCTTTCCTTCTAGCTGCCCAAATTCCACAAGCAAGCCGGTCGTTCCACGAATTTGTCCCGGTTTTTTTTTTCCTCTTTCCTCAATTTTTCCCCTTTAAGATCTTCTTTGCTTCCGCGTTCCTTCAGTACTCTCTTCCGTTTGGATCTCTTTCTTTAAATTTTTTTTTTTCTATTACCTTTTTAACTAACTTGCTCCTTTTCTACGAGCTTTCTTTCTCTTACATTTCCCCCTGATTATACTCCTCAGACGATAGATTGAGAGTCTTGAGGGACTTATTCCCATCTCCTTTCGCCCTACCGTTGCGGATTCCCCTCGAGCTCCTTCTTTTTGCGATTTCACCGAGGGGTCTTCATCAAACCTTTTCTTTTTCTTCTTGGCTTGTTCTGTCGAAGCACGCAACTTTGCCCTGTAGGTTACTCCTTTAGCGAGTCTCCAATTTTCCACGTCCTCGCAAAGTAACCCTTCTTTTGGCGTGCAATAACATTTTCCATTTCCTTTTGCACGTTCTTTAGATTTTTTTGGAATGCTTTTATATTCCCTTGTACGTCTAGTCGGCGTTATTTTTCATGGTCCCAATGTGGCCTACGCCTTGAATCAGCTCAATTGTATAAGTTTCTTTCCGATACCGAGTTTAGGACAGATTTCCCCCTCTTTGGTCCGGCCAGCATCTTCCCCCCCCTTACTTTGGATTAGTGCATGTCTCTAGGTTTCCTCTCTCTATGTTTAAGGGGCTCTGAACTTCTTTGGTGTGTTGTGTAGGTTCACTTTTCTGTCGTTCTTTCATACGGTTTTTCTATATTTTTCCCTTCCGAGTTTCCTTAGAGCATCTTTGAATGTCCGATTTTTTCCCCCCTTCCCTTCCCATATGGCCACTTTTTATCCCCGATCCTCGACTTTTTCCTGCCTTTGTTGAGTCTCGATTTTCGAATTGATTCTGCGATAATTCTCTTGGAACTTTTCTTTTTCTTTTCCTTTTGAGTTTATCCTTTCACATTTAAGCCCCGTCGGGCCATCCCCCTTAGTTTTAGATTTTTGCGAATTCCTGGTCTTTTTTCGCTTTTTTTAGAACCTTTTTTTTCCCGGTGGCCGCCTTCCTTTTTGACTTCTCTCTTCTTTTTCTCAGGATTGACAGATACTCTTGATTTACGGACTTTAAGAACCCTAATATACCGGAGAGATTTAATTACCGAATGTTCGACTTTCGGACTCCCCCCTCGATTTCCCTTCCAGACTTTTTTCGATTCCTATGATGAGTCCTTTACTCCCTCTGACTCCCCTCCGGCCTCCTGAGTATGGAGTCCCTGGGAACCTCTTTCCTGCTCCCCCTAAGCAAGCCTTCCAACGCTTTTTTTGACAAGTTCTCATTCACCCCTCTTTTTTATTTACAATGTCTTTCCCGTGGCCCTTTTTGTAATAATCGCAGTCTCTTGTTAGTGCGAACCTCTTTACGCAATCTTTCCCCTTGGACTTCGTCTAAGTGTCGCGTGGAGATCCGCACTTTCCGCCGAATTCCACGTTTGGTACTTTTCATCTAGTACGGCCCAGAAGTCCTTTTTCCCAAGACGCCCCGATTCTCAAATCCTCCCGGTCCCGGGAAGCTGCGAAGATCGAGCTCCCCTCCTGACCCTCTTCACAAAAATAGCACTTAGAGCTTTCTCTATCATCCCCGGCCCTTTACGACTATCTTCCAGGCTCCCCAGTTATCCCATGTCTCCTGCAACATTTCGCGATTCCCCCTCATTACTTCTCTTCCCCTGCGGACGGCTTTTTTGAATTCCTCGAGACCCTCCTTTCCTTTCTCCCTTTCTTGTCGTTTGTAAAAGGCCTTTTCAAAATATTTCCCTTTCCGTCTTTTTTGACTAACTCCAGGACTCTTTAAGTGCACGCCCTGCCTCGCAGAACTCCTTCATATGTCTTTCTCTTTGATACTCCCTTCAAGGTTTTTCCCCCAAGCCCTTGGTACCGGTATTTTCTAAGTTCCCCCTTGGTCGTTCCTCCCTCGCTTTGGAAGCCCTTTATCGCTTCATTTCCAGCAAGTTCCTTTCCCGTCGTTCGGGACCTTTTGGCCTCCTGTTTGTTCCTTTCTGGTATCGGGAGTAGCCTTCTGAAAGCCCTTCTCGGTCCTTCTTTGTCCTGTAGCCCTTTTTTCAGTTTTAACTAGCTAACCTTTCTGACGGCCCCCAGTGTTTCCGAACCTTCTGAACTTTTCTTTAGACTTCCTCAGTAGTTCTGGCAGGTTTCAGGACTCTACGGGCGCTTTTTTCGGGGCTGGATTCATTTTCCCTGCGCGGTTCGCTTTTAAGTCGACTTCGGTCCCCTATCTCACCTTTTTTTTGAATTCTAAGTCTCTGGTCCTCTTCTTTTTTTTGTCTCTCAGAGATCTTACTATCTCATACCACGGAATTCCCAGTCGTTCCACGCGTTTTTCTTAGAAGACCTGAGAAATTTTTCGGCTCGCGTGAAGGCTCCTGAGTTTTCCCGGAGCTCGCCTCTTTTTTTTTCCCTGTGAATTTTCCTTCGCACTAGTCTTCTTCCTCCGCTTCGAAGCCCTCTTTCCCAAAAGTCCTTTGAAGAGTCCCTCCAAGTTTTCCCCCTCCGGTTTTTTTCTTTTCCCCCAACAGACCGCGGTCCTCTTTCAGCGACGGCCTAAACCCGTGTACATACTCTTGAAATTTTTCTTTAAGCTCTTTCTCTTGCTGTTCTTTTATAGAAACACACTTTCCCTCGGACCCCCCTTCTCGCTTGTGCTGTTTTTTTTAAGTGACTCGCTCTCTCTTTTTTCCCAGTGTTTAAGTGATTACTCATGAGTTTTTTCTTTTCCTGGAGTTTTTCCGGTTTTTTGAATCCCGGTTGTTGTTTTTTCCGAAGTGTATTTTCCCCTTTCCCCCACTAGAATTGCTTATTTTGGCGAATTTTTTTTTTTCCTCGTAAGCACGCCTTTTCCCTTCAACTATTGACCCATTCCTTTTTTTTTTCTAATGTAAGGGGGCTTGATTTCGAGTTTCCCCTTTCATCCCACCTTCTTCCCGAACTTTTTTTTTCAGCGCTTTTCTTTTTTAACGTTTCCGTTTCTTCAGACTATTACCTTAACGCTTTTTATAAGACTTTTTCTTTTTTCTGCCTGGGTTTTTTCCACCCGTTTTCATGTTTTTCAGTGCGGCTTTTTATACTTTTCCTTTCTTGAATTTTTCCCTTTGATGTCTGATATTTTCCGAGTCCTGAGTATTTCCCCTCCTTCTTCAATTTTTTTTTCGAGGGCCTTTCTTTCTTGGCCGGGTCTTCTTTTTCATTGTCTCCCCTTTATCGTGGATACGTCATACCTGGACTTCCCCCTCTCTTAGTCCCTTCCTTAAATTCCTTTTTTTGAGCTTTTTTGCTCTTGGAAACGTTTCTCGTCAATGCAAAGATCCTTCACACCTCTATATGTTTTATATCTTTTTTTTTTTCCCCTTGTTTTTTTCGCTTGCCTACTGGGCGGCTGACTTCCTTTCTCTCTGTAATCCATATTCTTAAGATGACTTCTGACTTCCCTGGAATTTTCATTACCAGTCCTAGAAAGTTTTTATTTTCCGATTTTCTTGATATTGCTGGCCCAGTCCCTCCTTGTAAGTCGAACCCTTCTTTATACGGGGACTTTCTTTACGTTTTAACACCTTTCTCAAGGGTACCTCCCTACGACTCTGCCACATTGACGACTTTTCCCCCTCTCCTTCTAAATCCCCCTTCTTTCTTCTGTTTTTCCTCAAATCTGCCATTGTTGTCAGTCACAATTTTTCCCCAATCTCCTTCGAGTTTTCTTGCAGGAGTTGAGGTTTCTCTCTACCAGTACTTTCCTGCAGCTCCTTCTTTATGGCACCGATATTTGTGTGCTTTGCTTTTCGGTTTTCTTTGAGCGGACTACGATATTGGCCTATTCTGGGTTCCCTGTTCTTCATCTCATTCCTCCGTTCTTTCCATCCAAAGGACTCCGGAAGTCGAACCTCCTCTTTGAGATTTTTGATCGGTCGTCTTTTACGGCCCCCTTCTTTCCTTCCGAGCCCTCTCTGCTTTCCCCCCCCCACAGATCCCTTTAATTTCGCCACCTAGAGTCCTTCGAAAAACTCCCAGAAGCAGTCACCCATTTTAAATTAGAGCTCCTTTTTTTTTCGCGTCTTCTTCCTTTATTCCCCCTGAGTTTTTGCCCCCAAGCCTTTGAAGTATTCCGACTTCTTCTTTTTTGCTCTCTTTCCCGGAAATCTGGTTTCCCTTTACCTTCTTTTCTTCTGTTTTCTTCCTTCTAATGCACGGGCGTTTTCCTCTCCTGACGTTTTCGCCGAATTCTTCTTCTAGTGCATGTTGTTCTCTGTGTTCCCTTAACTTTGGACGAGTTTTGCTAGCGCAAGCCTCCGCTTTTTTGCTTGTTTGGTTTGGTCCCTTTTTCTCCGTTTTGCTCGCCATGCGTACTCTTTTTCGGAGAATTACGAGTGTCCCTCTTTTCCCCCCAAGTCATCCTTCTCTGCCTTGAGTTCTCCAATTTTTCTGGCGTTTTTTCAAGTTTGGACCCTTCAATTTCTTGAGCCCGGTTTTCTTTTTTCTTCTGCCCTTCCTACCTTTTCTTCGCTCCCTTTTTCACTGATTTTATAGACGTCCTGCTTCCAATTTCTTCTAACGTCCCCTAATTTCCTCCTTCGGGGCCCCTTTTAAGGATTTCGGGCGCTTTTGGATACCAGTCCTTTTTAAGACTCGCCTCTTTTCTTTCGCGACACTTAGTTCATTGCTCCCTGTAGCCTTCCCAGTTTTTTTTTTTTGCACTCTTTCCCGATTTCCCTACATTCCCTCTATGCTAACGCGTTTCATCAAGTTCTTTCCTTACCCCCCTCCGACTAGGACGCACCCCTGGCCTGCTGAAGTTCTTTTGCCGACTTCCCTTTTCGGCCTTTTTCAAGAGTCCTCTTTCTTTTTCATCGCTGCTCAGAGGACTTGCATTTGCCGGCCTTTTTCTGTTTTTCTCTTGCAACGGTTCGCGCCCCTCGCCATCCCAGCTTCCTAGTTCCCTCCTCTGAGGTTCTCGCTGAGCGTCTTTTTTATCCCCCCCAAGCGAACGCTTTTGAAAGAGAGTTTTTGTCGCAACCTTTTTCACTCTCCATTCCCATAAGTTCCTCATTTAGTTCTCTCGACTAACATATTTTTCTGCATAGGTCTCTTCCCTTTTTGAACTTCTTATCTTTTCCTGTTCCGTCACTCCTCACGTGCGAGGCCAATTTCAATATTCTAGCAAGCCTGATAGTAAGACCCTCATTTTTCAAAGCTTTTTGAGCCGTCCCTCCTTCCTTCTATAAACACCCTCTCAGATTCATCACTTAAAACAAAGCAATGAAGGAAGTTCCGGTCTTTTCCTCCTTTCTTTTTTGTTACAGGTTCCTACCCTCCTCTCTAATATCGCCGCATACTGCGTTGATGCTACTCATTTTTTTTTCCCCCGGCAGTGCACCTTCGTATTATCGGGCATATTTTAGTCACCTCTTTTTTTCCTCGTTTTTCTTTTCTGTCGCTTTTTACCTACTAGTTTTTCTTTCCCCTGTTGATTAGTTACCTGTCATTTTTCTGTTTTTGACCCTCTTGAGGATTCCTACTCCTTTGACTTATTTCAGACGACCGCCAGCCAAGCAGAGTTGCTCTGGACCAGGCAGTTGATCCGAGGTCCTCAGGGGCTCGTTTTGTGAGTTTCTTTCCATCCCTCGTAGGTTTCCTTTTTGACCCCTTCTCTTAAGGTTAGGCTGGTACCTCTATCCATGGATTGTTCCCCTCCCTAGTTTTATCCTCTCTTCTTTTTTTTCAATTGATCTTATGACTTTTTCCTTTCTTACGTTCCCCTCTTTGTTTTTTAGTAAGATCCATTTCTACAGGAGAATGATAATCTTTTCGACATCCTTCTTCACATTCCAAATAGCGGTTTCTTTTTTTTACTTTCTTTTTTCACCTCGTTCTTCAAATAGTCGAGATGCTCGGATGCCTGGCCGGGTCCCTTCCTCATGGATTCCTTTTTTCATCGCGACCGGCCTCCTCAGCCCTTTTATTTCATTGTACACATCTCCTTTCTGGAGGAAAGCGAGACCCGAACATTGCCGTCGTAGACTATCCCTCCTCCCTCGGCTCTCCCCTATCTTCTTTAGTACGCATGTTCTTTTTCTTCATCAATATTTTTTCCAGGGAAAAAGTTCTGGCGGCGTGGAACGTAGTCCATCCCATCAGAGCCTTGATGTTCTTCCTCCCTGGATTTTTTCTTTTATCCGCAGAATTTTAACTTTCCAGCCTTCACCTCCTTTTTGTGCCAGCTTGAAGGAGCTCCCCAGGGACTGTAATTCCTCGCTGATAGATAGGTACTAGTTTTCCCTTTTAAGCGGACAAACCTCCCTAATCTTCTTCCTCTTCCCCCTCCCGCCCTCCCACCCATAGCTCCACACCAAGACCCTCCGCACCTTCCCGCCTACTCGCTGTCCCTCCCTCCCCCTTCTTACCCACCACCCTCCTCGCCATTTTTTCAGTTTGTTTTCTTCTTCATCGGT
>Ga0179593_1574746_pt1 | contig 29968 bp, 49 predicted proteins | sample CZODoug2_1_08_16_FD_185931 | JGI IMG/M metagenome (GOLD analysis project Ga0179593, IMG submission 185931) | Vadose zone soil fungal communities from Angelo Coast Range Reserve, California, USA - CZODoug2_1_08_16fungal (PacBio error correction) | ecosystem: Environmental > Terrestrial > Soil >... | reverse complement strand
TTTTATTTTCTTTAGGACCTGATAGTCCTCCAGACCCCCCGTCAACAAATCAAACAAGTTCTGCTACCCCACAACCCTTTCTGCTCCCCCCTCTCAAAAACATTTTCCTCCTTCAAGATCTATTTGGTCTTTAACCTAACCTCTGGTAAAAGTCTTTCCCAACCGTCCCCCAAGGGACCACAGGGTTTGGGCAATTCTATCTCTCTACATTTTTTGCCCTTTCGTTCCCTTTTTCTCCTCCCCATGAGTGATTTTTTGTTTTCATGTGGTGGGCAATCCTTCTTTTCCCCCCGGCTTCCCCCCGTTCCCGAGCTGAATCTTGGTTGGTTGCGTCCCAAACCCCTTTTTTTTTGAAAAATACAGTTCCCGACCTCCCATTTTAACACCCTACCCAAGTCTTTACCGTGGTCGTATAGGATTTTTCTTCTTGGTCTTAGGCACCGGGGCCAATCCTGCATTAAAGAAGGATGGTCGTCCACGGTTGGGGTTTCCTTGGGTCGTGATGTTTTTTTTTTGACAGGTGTCCCCCCCCCTCGGTTTTGACGCTCCGCAGATAGCGGGCCTTTTGTTCAAACTATCTCAACACCTGCAGGCGCTAGACGTTTATTTTCCTCAAGGTCGGCTCCCCCCCCATTCACCCTTCTTTGGCGGGATGCAGTTTTTCTTTCACCCCTTTTATCGGTCGTGGTGGTTTCCATGGCCCCCAGTGTATTGATCGAATACCGTGTTGGAGCCCCCGCCTTTGTTTCGGGTTATGTCCTGCACTTTCTTTCCTCCATGGCCAACATGGACAAACCCCCACCCCTCCTTCCGGACATATGTTCCAGACGGGACCGTGTGCTTGACAAGCCTTCTTAGGACCCCGGTGTGCTGACACCCCTTTCGGTTTGGGGGTGGTTGAATGAGGTGTCGACAACCCACCTGGATTTTTTGTGTTCTTTTTTTCACCACGGGGGACGGGCAAACCCGGGGTTTTTAATATAGCCGTCCATTGACGTTTAAGGGTTATTTGTCGGGTTATCCGGCCGACCCATCCCCCCCTTGGCCTTCAACGGGTGCAATCTTCTTTGAGTGGGGTATTCACCCCGGCACCGCCCCGGTGGAAACTGTTTTTGTGACCTCCCCCGTACCCCTGGTCTGTTGTTTGTTTTTTTTTTCCCCTTTTTTACCGAACGTGTCTAAACGGTTCCCGGGTGCACGCACCCTACCAGCCCCAGTGTTTGTTTTGCTTTCTCCAGGCTCTTTTCCTGTTTCACCCTAATTCCACTATTTCGGGTTCCGGGGAAGTCTACTTTTTTTCTTGTTTATTGACTTTCCTTTCAACGAGCTGACAGTGTGTGGTTCGCAAACATCCCCCGCATTTCTTGATTGGTCTTGCGCAAACTGTTTTTTCCCCCAGCGACATTTTACACGGAGGTCCGGGCCAGTCCCTCGCCTTAGGGTTCTGTTACTTACTGCTTGTTTCGGGGGGGTGTTTTGTATTATTTTTCTTTACAAAAGGTCACTACCCCCAATAAGCTCGCATTTTGATTTGACTGAAGTTTGGAACCCGAGTCGGTTGGACCCCCGAGTGGTTTTTTCAGGGTTAATGTCTTTTTGAGTGACCCGGATCCCCACGCTGGCAAGTTTACCACAGGCGCGGGTTAGTTTTACCCTTGTCACCCCACCAAACCCCGGTTGGTGTGGCGGCCTGTTGACTTTTGTTTTGCCTCCCCCCCAGTGGATTCGGTGGAGTGCTTCCTTGTATTTTAGGTTCCCCCCCCTTCACGGTACCTTTTTTTTGAATTACTTTTTAAAAATATAATGGGGACACAAAAAAACTTTTAGCTTAATCCCAACTCCCCCCCTGAACTACCGCCCTTTCAAAACCGCTGTAATAACCTAAGTGCAGCGCCGGTTTTGTTTCCAACAACTCTGGGGTAGTCCCATTTTGAAATTGACGCCACAAGGTGACGTCTCACAGTTCCCCCCTGCCCCGAGGGTGCGGTTTTTGCGTTTCTCCATCAACACTGGCCTCTTGCTTTGCCTTTCCGATGTCTCATCCCCTCCCCCCCAAAAACGACATGTTTTTGTAAGGTTTCGGTGAACAATGGTCAAGGGTCGGCCACCGTCTTTGCCCACTTTGTCAGCCTCTCGCGTTTTTTGGGGTCCGTGCTTTTCTTTCACTCCCGCAAAACCCATTACCTTTACTGGCGTACGTCCACGTTGAATTTCTTCCAATTTTACCCCAAGAGCAACCTCGGTTTTCCAAATTCTTGTACCCACAACTTTCGTCTCGGATTGGGTGAGTGTTGTTGTTTCGTTCTTCGTTTTTTCTTTTCCCATTCACAACCCCTGACAAAACGATTCAAGATTTGAATTCCCAGCCCCCCCCCCCCCCCGACCCCCTTTTTCCTACGACCATCGCTGGATGGCCGTGCGTATTCCCAGCCGGGCCCGCATTTCCAACATGAGACACCACCCCCAGGAAGGCACTTAATGATCGGGCGTTACCCTCGGCTCTCCCCCTCCGAGGCGTGCACCTTCCTGTTTCCGTATTGTGGGACCCTGATGTGAAACAAGCGGGTTTTGTGACTTACCTTCTTGACAAAGCTCCCTATCCCTCCCAGGTTTCGTTTGAGATCCGGTCTCCAAACTCTCTGGTTCTGTTTTTGACTCGGCGAAAGCGAACATGGTACCCTCCCCCCCTCGAAACTCCAACCCGTCACGCGGCTATTGAGTCCTTGAGAGGCCCCCACAACTTTGGCCAAATCTCCAAACTTCCACCGGGTTGTTACCAAAGCATACTCGCTCGCGACGGCGTGCTTCTGTTCACACCAGCCCTTCTGAGAAGACCCAAGTTACGTCCGGCCGTTTGTTTTCCCAAGATTATTTCGATTTTCTTTTCGAGGAGCTCATGGCTGTTTTGGTTGGTTTCCCCTGTGTTTAAAGTTCCCCCTTAGCCCCGAGTCAACCCACCGTAAGGGCTAAGACTTTCGTTTTTTTTACTTAATTTCAGGGTTGTGACGCTTTGGTGCGGTTTTGGTCGTTGAACGACTTTTTTATTCCCCTTTGAAAACTGTTGCCTTCCCCTTTTGCCGTTCCTAGGAATCCATCCTACTTTTTGCCCCCCTGGCCGACTACCTCCCACAGCGACCCAACGCCCCCCCCTTCATCTGCCCCCACTCTCTGCCTAATAGGTATCACCTTTTTTTTTTTTTTGTTTCCCCGTTTTTCGCATTAAGGGGGTCTCGCTTCCCCATTTTATGGTGTGGGCCAACTTCGCTGCGGTTGAATTTCCTTTTCCCCCTTTTTTTTCGTTGTGGGCGGCTGTATTCAATCTGGTTTGGCCTCGGCACATTCCCCCTTCACTGATCGCACCTGAATCCCATTTCTTCCCCCCGTTCCGTTTTCCTTTGACTATTCTTTTTTCAATTTTCCTGTACCTCGGTCACACACCGGGTGGGCCTTTTAACTTTCGGTGTTTTTTACTTTTACTTTTAGGCGTTTTCCCCCCTCAATAGTTCGGCTTCTAATACGGCGACTATAAGGGTCTTGGTTTTTAACTGAAAGCAGGCTTGCAATTCCCTCCATTTACCAGACCAAATAATTTTTGGTCCATTCAACAATTTTGGGCATGGCATCGGCCCTTCTTTTTTGGGCCCGCCGAAATTCCTTCCATTCCCCATCCTCCATGCTCCCGACGGTTGCGTTTGCACTGTGACTGGTTTTCCTCCGCAAAACGCTTTGCGTAAATGGCAGCCAAACTCGTCCGCCAGGTAGCACCCTACAAGAACGTCCCTACCAACCGTATGGGCTGTTTGGTTTCCCCACCTCGTGGTCTCCCCTTTTGGTTTTCCGTCCGGTTTCCTCACCGTGTTCGTCCTCCCCCACCGGGTACTCACGTGCCTTTTCCCCCACGTACTATAGGGACTTCCGCCACCCCCGTACTTCCTGTTTCTTTCTTTTTGTTTTCCACTTCCGGCCCATAATGTTTTGGACCTGGTGCGTTTATCAACTTTTTTACGTTGACTGATGCCCCTCTTCCAAACTTGCCCCCCCCCACAGGCCCACGAACAACCCGGGTTTGGACCCTATGTTTTTTTGTGGACTATTTCCATCGCGCCAATCCGCATTCCCTACCGAAGCCCCTTCCCCCTCCCTCGGATTTGGATGCAATTCTCGATGGCCGACCAAATGGCGGCTTCCAAATCAATATCCGCCGGGCGACCACACATGAATTGGTCTTTACACCCCCAGGGTTTACCCCTCACTCGTTGGTGAATTTCCTTGAAACTTCTCCCGGTTTTTTCCCCAACTCTGCCAATTCCCTTTCCGTTGACGGTTCAGTTTTCAGTTACTCGGCCCCCCACAAAACATCGCAAACTCCTGGCAGCCTGCTCTTAACGTCCCCTTTTTGCACAGCCTGGGATCTTGGTTGTGATGCCACCTTTTGCCATTTTGGAGAGTCCCCCCTTGGCATTCACTGCCCAATTGGCCTTTCAAAAAAACCACTACCCTACTCCATTTACTCCCCGTTTCAGTTTTTTTGATTTCTTTCACGGAAACGTGATTTCCGATTTACCCTCCCAGTCACAGTTAGCGACTTTACATTTTTTTCTGAGCACCCCCTTCGAAAAACGAATGCTCTCGCCTCAATTTAACTGTTTTCTCCGTCGTGTTCGACTGAATACCATTTGGACACCCCCACCCCCCCCCTTCACCTCACGATTTCTCGTCGGCCCAGACCCGTTCAGTTGTTCTCCGTTTGGCCCTGCACTGGTTGTTCATACTGGCCATTTTCTATATTATCGCCACTTCTTGGGTTTTGATTTTTCGATGAAGTTTTTCTTGGGACCTACGTGGCGGGATGAGCTTTTTTTCCCCCCCTCCAGTTGTTGGTTTAGATCCTTCTCTTTCCCCCCCTCCGTTCATCTTCGCGGCGAACACATCTTGTACGATATAGCGAATCACCATGGTACAGTTGAAAACGTTCTCCTTTCACTTTTCCCACTCTCCCTCCCCTCTCCCCCCCCCCACTCCCCTATTATCCCCTGCCTCCCGCTCTCTTCCTTTTTCCCTCCTCCCCCCCATCTCCTATTCCCTTTCCACTTCTTCCCCCCTCGTCCACTCCCGCCCTTCCCCCTCCCCTGTACCCCCCCCCCCTCCTCCCTCCCCCCCCCTCACTCCAACCCTCCACTCCACGCACCCTCCCCCACCCCCCCTCTCCTGCTTTCCCCTTACCCCCATCCCTCCCCACCCCCCCCCCCCTCAATCTCCCCTCACTCTCTCTCACCCCCCTTCCGCCCCTCCACCACACACCTAACCCATCCCTTCCCCCCACCCCCCCCCCCTCCCCCCCCCCCCCCCAATCCTTTTCCCCCTCCCAACTGCGTACTCTTCTCCCACCCTCCCTCCCTCCAATCCTCACCCCCCCCCCCTTCCTCCCCTCCCTACTCCTCCCTCCCTCCCTTCCTCGTTCTCCTACGCCCCCCCCCACCCTTATCCCATCCCCCCTTCTCTCCCCCACCCACGAGACCCTATCCCCAGACTCTCCCTTCTCTTTCCCCCCACCTATTTCTCTTCGCGCTACCCTCCCACGCGCTCCCCCCTACCTCAGCCACCCCCTCCCTCTTCGTCTTCCCCCCCCCTTTCCTCATCCCCCTACTCCCCCACACCCTACCCCTCCCTCCGGCGCCCCCCCTCTCTACCTCCACTCCCCTCTCCCACCCCCTTCTTCTACATACCCCCCCACTACTCCTCTCTTCCTCTTCCTTCTCATCCCCCTTCCCACACCCCCCTCTCTCCACCCCCCCTCCTTCCCCTGCCCCCTACCTTCACCCTTTCTCCCTTCTCTCCTCCTCCCGTTCTCCCTTCATTCCTACTCCGTCCCCCCACTTCCCCCCCCCCCCTCCTCCCTCCACCCACCCCCCCACTCCCACTCAACCCTCCCCCATTCAGCTATCACTACCCCCCCCTCCCCCCCCCCCCATACCCCCCCCCCGATTCCCCCCATCCCCCGCCTCCTTCCCTTCCACACTCCCCCCTCCCCCCTTCCATTATCTCCCCCCCCTCCCCCCCCCCCCTCCTCTCCCTCTCTTCACCACCCCCCTCCCCCCCTTCCTCCTCCTCGCTCAGATCTACTCCTCTTCCTTTCCTCCGTTACCTCTTTTCCCCTCCTCACATCCCCTTCTATAACCCCCTCCCCCCTGCTCCTCCCTCCTTCCCTCACCCACCATTTTTCCCCCCTTAGCGCCAACCTCCTCCCCCAACTCCCCTCCCTACCCTTTTTTACCCCCCCCCCCCTCTACCCCCTCCCTTCTTCCCACACCCCCCTCACCCCACTTCCCCCGCTCCTCTCCTTCATCCTCCCACCCCTCCACCCTCCCTTCACCCTTCACCCACCTTTCTTTCCCCCTCCCTCCCCCTCACTTCTCCCCCCGGTCCCGCCCCGACCCCCCTCCATTCCATCCCTCCCTCTCTCCCCCAGCCCTCACCCCTATTCCGATCTCTCCGCTCTTTTCATCCCCACCTTTCCCTATCACACCCTTCTCCCCATCTTCCCCTTCCAGTCCTCCCCCCCCCCCCCTCCTCCATTCCATCCCCTCCCCCCGCCACTCCCCCCTTCCCTTTACCACCATCCCTCCCCCCCCACGCACCCTCCCCCCCCTTTCCCCCTCGACACCCTCCCTCCTCCCCCCTTCTTTCACTTCTCCTTCCACTCCTTCTTCTCCCCCTTCCACTCTCCCCCCCTCTCCCCTGCAGAACGCCTGTTTTTCTAAAAATAACCCTTGACGTTTACGAAGAAAACGTGCTCAGGTCGGTGTGGTTTTGGTCTCCATTCTTTCATTGTCGACCGATCTACCAGCCTTTGAGGAAAGCTTGCTGGACCGGTCCTTTTTTTTCCGTCTCCACTGTGGTCGAAAGACGACCCCCTTCCACTGAATGCTTTGTCACTCTGAGTGCTGAGTAGCTTCCACCAAATCGTGTTTTTTTTATGCATTACGGTTTTTTTTTCTAGTTTCTTCGTGTTTGATTCCCTTGATACTGGCACTGGCGTTTACTCACTTCCGCCTGCCATTTTTTTTTTCTTCAACCACCCTTTTCCAAGAATCCCCCCCATGGCTAGTTCCTTTTTTCTTATCCCGGCGGCGCTTTGCCGATTCTTTGCACCCTGTTTTGTTCCCTTTTACGGTCCGTCGTCAGCCATAGTAGGTTTTGCCCCCTCTTCTTGATAATAAGGGCCACTTTTTTTCAGGCCTCGTTTTGCTTGGTGAAATCGACCGGATTCCCCCCCTTCACGGACGGCCTATTTTCGAAATTCGTTTATTTCAACTTTGCATTCCCCCCTTTCCATTTAGCGTTTAGTGAAGTGCCCCTTTTTTTCTGAAACTTCCCCCCCCCCCTCTTGAACGAAGGTTCTGGTTTAGTTGTGCCTTTGAAATTCTCAATCTTACCATTTCACCCCCTTTTCAGGTCTCTTTTACCCGTGGTGAAACACCAAACTTTCCCTTTTTTTTCCGGTTGTTTTCCCCAGTTATTTACCCCTCTTTCACTTTGTGCTTGTTGGTGGCAATTGCTTTCATAACTGTGTCTCTGGTCGAAAACCACTCCTTATTCTTTTGCCCGAGGTTGGTCCCCCAGCCACTCTTTTTTCAAATTGCGGACGCTTTCTGTCGCAGTTTGGCCTGCCTTAAGCGTTTTCCTTTGCACGTTCCTTCTCTAAGCCCTATGTCGCCCTTTTCATCTTTCCCCTTCGATGGGTGATGGAAAGTTTTTATTCTTGGCCTGTTCCACACCGCGTGGTCATGCTTTTTTTTTTTTTTCCCTCCCCCAAATTAGTGTTTTTTGTGGGCCACACGGTTCTTTTTCGGCGTATCTTCCCCCCGCCGTTTCCCTTGTCCTTCATGTAAAAAGCCCTCCTTCCATTTTATTCGTTCCAGTGTGTTTTTTAAGCCTCCCATTTTTTTTTGGTTTTTACCAAAGCATCCCCATTTTCTCCTTCAACCCCCCCCCGAGTTAAATGGTGCAACTCCACGTTTCCGTCCGCTATTTTACCTTTCTCTCCCACTTTGACAGTGGAACGACCCCTCTCTGTTTTCCTCTTATCCTCTGACTTGTGACGACAACCATTTTCATTAAAATGTCTGCCCCCAACGGCCTCCCTCCTGACAAATAAAATCTTTTTCCTTTCAACAGAGGATGTTTTTTTCCCCCCCCAACCCAATAATTTTGACAGTGATCTTAAACCCCCTGAAGAACACTCTTTTTCATATTCTGATGGGTGCATCTTTCTGTACACCCCCTTTTTTTTTTTTCGTTTTTTCCAATACTCTTTCCCCACCCGTGATGTTGGACTCCTTTCTTCCGGCAGGGCCCTTTCGGACAAGTTTCACCTTTAATAGTCCTAGTTCCCTCCCCACACCCGAGGTGTCCCCTCCCTTTTTTCCCATTAGTCCGCCCTTCCAACGTTGCGCCCCTTGTTGGTGTCGTTTTCTGAGCCCCGGTTGTGAACTGCCCCCTGCAGTCACCCCCCCCCGTTCGCCTTCCTTAAGAGATTTCTTTTTCCCCGCCTTTTAATGCTTTCCCCCCGTTAGTTTTTTTGGCGTTTTTTGACTCTAAACCCCCCCTTTCCCACTCTCTGAATGAATCTTTTCCTTCCTTCGTGACTTCTATTGATCTAATTTGGCCCCTTTTCATTCCCTTGTGGCCAAAGCCCCCTTCACGGTGACGTTGGTTTGTGTAGGGGCCCTTGTTTCTTTTTATGAAACCATTTTAAGGAACTATCCCCTTCCACACGCTGCCCCTTTTTGGGAGGGCCTGATTTTTTGTACTCCCCCCAAATCCTTTTCGCGATGTTCTTTTCCCAAGGTCGCTGATTAGAGTTCCATCCTGTGTTTCAGCACTCGATTGTTGTTGCCTCTACGGACTTTAGCGCGCCCTTTGCCAGCGTATTTTCTGAGGGTGTTGTTTTTCTGCAAAATTTCATTCAGATTTTTTTTTTTCTCTCTCGGACCCAGCGTTCTTCCGATGCACCCCCCGTTCGGTGATTTTTTTTGTGCTCATCCTGTGGATCTGCCGGTGCTGTACCCCCCCTTTTACAGGCAATTTTCCCCTCCCACCACTCCCCCCTCTGTGCCTTTCCCATCCTGAAGGAGTGGTCCCTTCCGTTTTTTCTGTGTGAAAATGCCGAACTCACTTCTTTTTAGATCCTTCCCCCGGTAACGTTTGATTTGACCTTCCGACTCAAGGGCCGTTTAAAAGGCCAATCCGTATTTTTTTTGTCATTGCCTCCAATTTTCCTCCCCCCTCCTGACCATTTTCATTTCTTCGTTTCAAGTCACCCCCCCGGCTTTGGTCAATCACCTTCGACGACAGCGTGATTGGCTCACCAGACCCTTTGCCACCAGATGGGTCTTTCCCCCCCGTTCATTCTTTGGTACTTTCCTTTGAGACCACGTCCCCCAGATTGTGAACCCCCTCCCCCGCCTGCCCTTTTCTATCGATCCTTCTTCCTGGAGTTGATTGTTCCCCCCCTGCCCCCCCTGAGCCTTTTTTGAAAATGACCCCTTTTCCGTAAGTACAACTTTTTACCCTTTGCTTAGAAACCTCCTTCTTTCACGGTTTTATTCACCTTTCTTTTTGTGGTGTTTCCCCCCGCTTGGTATGGTTTTCTTCTGATTAGATCCGCACAAATCTACCCGTTCCCGACGTTTCAATGCAACCCCCCCTTTCTCTCTACGTATTTGGGTTTTTTTTAACCCCTAAATCACCCCCCCCCCCAAAGAAACCCGCCGTCCTACTCATCCCAAGCTTCCCCCTTCCCTCTTTTTTTTTGATGTTTTTTTTTGTAGAAACACCGCGGCTCCCTAGGTCCCCGCTTCCCACCTAATCTTGGTCCCTGCTCCATCGCGTCCCCCCCACACGAACTCTTTCTTTTTGCCGCTGAACCCTATACCCTGTTACCCAGTTTTTTTTAAATAAACAAGCTGTGCCAGTATTTTTCTCAGTTTTCCTTTTTCTGTTTCGTGTTAATTCCGTTTACATTCTTCCCAGAGTTTGACTTTTCCTGGAAAGATCGCCGTTTTCCCACTCTAGAGGTGTCTTCTCCAGTTTTTTCCTTTAAGACCCTTCCCCCCCCATTCCACTTGACAATGCCCTGGTTTGAGTTTTTTGCCCCATTCTGTCGTTGAAGTTTTTGTTTCTTTGATCCCCCCCCCCTTTTTCCCCAGTTCCGCCCTCGTCTTGGCAACCCTCCCTCGTGGAAACTCTTTCGGGAGATGCGGGTTCTTTTTTCGACTCCCCCCCCCTCGCTTTTGGATTTGTTGTTTTTTTTTTTGCTTGGATTTTTCCAAACAACTGGTCTTTTTCTCGCCCCATTCCCCCCCCCTTTTCCGGACCTCCCCTGCACCTGGTTTTACCATCATTAAGTGCCCCCTCCCTTTTCAGTCCTTTAAACCCCGGAACCCCTTTTTAGAAGCGATTTTTTCCCCCCACTAAGACCGTTTTGAGCAGCTGTCCCCAACGCCTTTTTTTCCCTGCCTCCAGTTGCCCCTTATTCATTTTGGACAAACGTCCCCCCCCCACCGCCACCGTTACTTTACCAAAGAGGAATGCCCTGTTTTCCTTGACCGTGCCTGTCTGCAGACCTTTTCCTTTTCGCTGTTTTTCTCCTTTGTAGTGTTCGTTGTGGCGTATGTTCTTCCCGGTTCGCCCCCAAGGATTTCGCTTCTGCCGGTGCCATTTTAGGCTTTCATGTTTTCAACCCCCGTTTTAAATCGCTTTCTGCGGGCAAATCCCCCCCCCCAAATGTTCAGTTTTGAGACTGCCAATAGATGTTCTGTACCCGTCCCCCCTCTTTTTTCGGTGAATTCCAACCTTTTTCTTTTCTTTCCTGCTGTACTGACAAAATTCTAGCTCCGTTTGAGTGGATAATGTCATCCCTTTTTTTTCCTTTTGTTTTCGGTCCTTCGTGGATCGCCCCCCCCGTTTCTTCAAAATCCAGGTTTTTGTTTTGGTTAAGAGGACACTGTTGCCCCCCCCCTTTTTGGTTTTAACCACCCCCCTTCTGTGCGTACGTAAAATGTTTTTTTTGTTTTTTGCCCTTGACCTGCCAACAAACCCCCCTTTCTTTTTTAGAGAACATGTGTTCCCCCTTTGACACATTTCCCGGTAGATGTGTGGGCGTCCACCAATTTGGCCCTCCAATGCCCCCGGGTTGGTACACCCTAGTGGAACAAACCTTTTTTCCCCCTTTTTTTTCCCCAAGGCCGTTTTTCATGGCACCCACCAACTTCGATTGCCCCAAGTTTTGACGCCGCGTGATTTTTTCTTTGCCAAGAACCATTCCGACACCCCCATTTTCCCGCCTCCATCAGGTTTTTTTTGTTACGATTTTCCCCGCTGGTCCAATTTTCCCATTTTGCAGTTTTTCCCCACTTCTTTTTGGGACCATTTTCCCCTCCCCCCCAATGCCCTTTGTTTTTTCAGAAAAACCCTTTTTTTTTGTTGTTTCTCATTGAGGCCCTGTGGTCCCCTAAAGATTTCGTTTTTTTTTTTTCCTTTTTTTTTCAAACCTTATCATTTCTTGATCCTCTCCCTTGGTTCTTTTTCTGTTTCGTTTTGTTTTTTTTTCTTTTTCAGGGAGATCAGTTTTATCCGGAGTGGTTGAAAATGGGCGGAGATCCCTTTTTCTTAGGTCCCCTTTTATCAAGGGATTGTATCCCCATTTTTTTTTTTTTTCGCGTTTAAGGTCCCAACATTGCCCTTTTGACCTGTTCAACCCCCTCCACACAACCGCGTTTTTTTTTTTTTCCCCCCTGTCCCCCCACGACGTTTCTAGGGGGAGTCCCTCCTGTCTTAAAAAGAGGTTCTTTTTGTTTTTAAGGGAAGTAGAGGCTTTCAACGTAAACTCCCTTTTTCCCCGGCCCCCAAGACATCGACTTTGAAAATACTCCGTTCCCCCTGAATTTCGTTTCGGGCTCTAGTTCCCTATTTAGTTTCCAGCACCCCCTGATGTAGGGGACCACCACCTCTTTTTCCCCCAACACATCTTGGGATTTCTTTCTTTTTTTGACCCCCCCCCAAAACTTGAAGGTTCAAGTCTCCCTTAAAAAGACCCTCCCAACTTGTCACTTCTTTACCTTCTTTTCTCTTTTGGAATGCTGCCCTTTGTGCACCTTGAAAATCCTGTCCCCCTTTTTCCTTCTTTTTGGTAGGAGCCTTTAAAAGGTTTTTCTTGGACTGTGTCCCCCCCCCCCCCTTTTTGACCTTGGTACGACCCCCCTTCCGCTACTCATCTTAGGTAGTCGGTTCCACCCCGTTGTCACGGGACTTTTTTTTTTTGTCGCTTTTCCCCTTTCACGGTCGGCGTTTTCTCCTGTTTTTTTTTCCACAACCCCTTATTTTGGCATTGTTAAGTGTTTTTTTTTTTTTTCCCTCACCGGGACTGGTCGGTTCTTACTGGCTTTTTATGGGACGGTTTCCCGGGATTCTTTCTGTTCGGTGGTTTGACCTTTATTTTTTTTTTTCTGCTCACCTTTTTTTTTTTTTCTTTTTTTTTTTTCTCCCTCAACCCCCTTCCCCCCCAAGTCAAACCATTCTGTCGGGGAACTGTGCCCCCCTTATGTTGGAGAAAGCGACCCCTTTCCCCTTTCCAAACATCCCCAGTTGGACTTTCCCCTTTTTCCGGAACGGTTGTCACCCTCCTTTGTTTTGCCATCTTCCCCCGATGGGGTCCCCCCCCAATCGTTTTCTTATCACTTGACCACGTGCCACTGGTACCCCCCTTACCTCGTTTTTCCAGCCCTTGCCCCCTTTGTTACCAACCTTTTCGGTTGCCCCGGGCAGTTTTTTTCCTGGAGAATCCCCCCCCCCCCCCCACCCCCCCCCCCCCCCCCCCCCCCCCCATTTTGGCTCCCTTTTTCCTTTTTTCGTGATCTCCCTCCCCACCTTGTTTTTTTTTCTTCCCCCGGTTAGTTGACACCCCCTTTTCCCTAAAGCTTCCTTTTTTCGGAGGTTCCGTTCATTTCCCTTCCTGGTAAAGTAGGGCGGTCCCTGCCAGTTTTACCCTTTTTACCCCCCCCCCTTTTCTTATGTCCTTTTTCCCACCGACACTTCCTGGGGAAGTCACGGCCTGCCCGATATTTTCTTGGGTCCTCTTTGGTAGCCCCTCATTTTTGGTTTTCCTTTTTACAACCGCCACCATTTGCTCGTTCTGTTCGAATGTGTTTCCCCCCATCGAACATCATTTTTCCACGGACTCGTTTTTTTAGGTGGAGTACCTTCTAAGTCGTTTTGGGCTTTTTTGTCTTCCCCAACAAACCCCCTTCCCCCCTACGGAGATCTTTTTTGCATGTGGCGTTAGAACTTTTTTAACCCGCCTTTAAGTTGGGTTTTTGTCTTTTGGCGGTGTCCCCCGCCTTCGATGGTCAAGTGAACCTCAGTGGTTTCTAACCCCCCCACACCGTTCGCGTGTATTCACCCCCTTTTTACTCGTCGTTTTCTCGATTCTGTTTCCGTTACCTTCTTCGGATCGTGGCCCCAAAACTTGTCTTCCGTTTCTTTCCAAACCCCCCCCTTTTCAGCAACCCCCCCCTTTTTCGCATTGGATCCCCCCCCTCTTTCCCCCTGGAGGATTTCGTTTACCCACCCTCCGTGCGGGCTTTGGCCCCCCCTCCTCCGCTTCACCCCGCCGTTCCCGCCACTTTTCCTTTCTTCCCCTCCAGCGGTTTTTTTTTTGAGGTGTTTTCTCCCCCCCGCGGCTTCGGCTTGCGTACTCTTTGACCCCCCCCCTCGGTGATTTTGATGTTGGCTTCTTTCTTATTGAAATGGAGTACATTTCCCCGGGGCCCCCCTTTCATTTGATGACTTTTAACCCTTTTTGCAATTGACTTGCCTTGTTCTGTAGTTGAGCCCCGTTCCCTTATAAAAACCCCCCTCCCCCCGCCGGACTTTTTTTTTTCCCTGTCTTCAGATTTTACAATTTCAACAGTCCCTCCCCCCTCCAGGTAAAATAGTTCCCTGACTTTTCCGTTTTTTTTTTTTTTTTGTTTCTTTTTTTTCGTGGACTTTTTTTTGAAGTTTTCCCTTACTTATCCCCGCCACCCGCGGACGGTTTTTCTAAGATTTTTGAGCCCCAAGACCGCCCAGAATCCCCCCTTTACTTTGGAATAGGACCCCCTAGATGGTGGGCGGTTTGACCCGGACTTTCTCCCCCTAAGACCCCCCCCCCCCTTTTCCGGGGATTTTTTTTTTTCATTAGCTTTCCGGGTACCTATTTTCCCCCTCGGAACGCTAGCTCCATCTCGAGTTTCAGGTATGAAAAACGTCCCCCTCCGCGCACTGGACCATCTTGACCCCCCGCCGTCGAAAACCCCCTTTTCCTGTCATCTTTCCCTTATCGGCAAAAAACCCCCTTCTAAGTTTTCGTTGATATCCCTTGATGGAAGCTGGGCCTGTTTTTCCCCCCCCCCACTTCCCCCCAGCCACGTTCCCCCCCCCCCGTCCCTGGGGTCTTTTACGCTTGACCCCCCCCCTTGGGCCCCCACCATATTCCCCCCCTCTCCTGGTTCACTGCCCTCTCAATTATTTTCTCGCTTCCTAGCATTTTCCTTTTTGACTTCTTCATCGCTCCCCCCAAACGTGCCGCCCCCCCCCCTCCCTTTTGTTACAAACGTACCCTGGCAAGGAGGGCGCCTTGGCACTGGATGAGATTCGGGATTCATGGAGCTTGCCGGTCAGGTGTGTTGTTTTTTTGACGTTGTCGGACCCGGTTTTGGTTTCCTTTCAATCCCCAAAACGGTGCTTTTGCGTCACCCACCCCTTGCCACCTGGTCGACCATTCCCGGCTTTTTTTGATTCCGTTCCCTCCCGCTTTCTTTGATTCCCCCAGATTTTTTTTTTGATTTTTCCCCGACCTCCAGAATTCGCACCTTGGCCCCCCTTTTGGGTCTTGCCGTGATTCCAGTTTAAGTACACCATCACGCGTTTTTTTTTCGGTTTCTAAGTTCCCCAAACAGGGATGCCCCCCCCCCTCCAGTTTTTCTCGACCCCTCCTCTTGCCCCCCCCCTTTAGCAATATGTCCCCCCCTTTTTTTTTTTCCCTTTTTTAAGTGGAGTAAAATTTGTGTTTCTTCTTTTCCTCATTCAACCCCTTTTAGTGACTATTCAACACCCCATAGACTTCAGTTTTTACTTTTTTCAACGGTTCCCCAATCCTTTCTTTTTGCTTCCAAGTGACCCCGGAACCAATGTTTTTGTGAGGCCAAAACCCCACATCAAAGATTCCTTTTCGGCAGGGGGCATATTTCTTCTTCGGGGCCTCGTGGTGTTTTGACGATTGTTCTCCGGATTTCCCTTTTCGCGACTGAACCCACCCCCCCCCCCTGGTGGTGCAACTTCTTTTTTTGTTGTACTTTTTTTGGAATGTACTGTTCGGTTTCCCCCCCCCCCCTCTTACCTATGTAAGGCCCTTTGGTGAAACCTTGGCCTGGAACTTACCCCTTTTCGTTCTTTCTAATGGTCCCAAACGGCGGTGTCCTCGGGTACTTCTAGACACCCCTTTTCATTTTTGGTTCCATTAATTTTTGTATTATAGCTGGAAGTGTTCCCCCCTTCAGGTTTGTGTGTTTGGACCAACCGGCCAACGCTTTAAAATCCATCAGTGATCAGCACGAGCTTCTTTGGCGAATCCTTTTTTTTTTTTTTTATACTCCGAAGGTACCTTTCCCCCCCCCTGGCTTTTTTTTTTGTAACAATGTCATGGCAGGGCCTTTTTTTCTTTTCAGTCTTCGAGCTTATCCCCTTACCCAGGTTACTTTTCAGTCAACCCAACTTCTTTTCTGGTCACTTTCTTTCGCGCCCTACTTTTACCCCGGTTTGGCTCCCCGTTTCAGAACGATACCTGCCACCGGCTCTTCCAACGTCCCCCAAAAAGTTTTCCTTTCTTTTCACGCCTGGGGTTGTTTTTCACACCACTGGCCATTCTTTTTACGGTTTTTTTTTCCTGGCAACAATAGCTCTGAGCTTGAAATTAAGAGGCCCCAATTTTTCTTGGACAGATCTTCAACGCCAACCCCCGGCCACGACCCCCCCCCGCTTGAAATTTTCCTCTGACGGAAATTATGGCCGCCCCTTTTGACTCCCAGTACTCCCCGGACATCCCTTCTTTACAGGTTCTTTTGATTGGTTGCCCCCCCTCCTTGAATGGCCCGTCGGATTAACATCACAATCTCTTTCCTGCCCCGGCCTTGACCCATGTTTCTTGATTTTCATTTGCCTCCCGTGGAAATGACCTGCCCAATTTATCTCTTTTTGCCCTCGTTTCACCCCCTCCCTCCCCCGGACTTTTTCCGAGTTCCCCCTCCTCCACTCTCAACCGGGTTTTTGCCCCGAGCTGGAAGGGCCTTTCCCTTGAACTCATCCATAAGCCCTTTCAACGCTCTTATTTTTTTTTTTTTTTTTTTTTCTGTAGTTTGTGATGTGTTGACACGCCCTTTCCCAGTCCCTTCTTTTTTTTTGAAATCCTTGCATTTTAACTCACTTTTTGATGTATTTTTTTTTTTCCCCCCACCCCCCAACAGAATCTCCTCATAAAACCTTTCCCTTTTTGAATCCCAGACCTCCCTATTTTGGACGGCACTTTTCCCTTTACCCGTCCTTCCCCCCTAGTGGAACTCGGGATGGAGCCCCACCCTTCTCCCTTTTTGGAGGTCATTTTGTTTTTTGACCATCTTCTAAATTTTCTGTTATAGAGTTTCGACATGAATATTTCCCCCCCCCCCCCTTCCCCGCACTTCAAACGACATTTAAATTTTTTTCTCGCCCACGTCCCTTTTCTTCTTTGTGCAAATTGCACCCTCGCTTTTTTCCCATTTTACTTTTCCACGGATGATACCATTCTTCCCCCCCCCAGGCTTTTTTAAGCGGGGATCGATGTCCGCTCCCCTTCTTTTTTCCCGGGTCTCCTCTCTTCTTTTCCCCCCCTCCTTGTTTTTTTTTTTTTTTCGAGTTTCATTGGGTGGGTTCCCCTTCCTCCGTCCAAACCATCTTTTTTCTTTATAATCGTTTTTAAACCCCTTTCCCCCCCCTTTTTTCCCCCCACATTGTTGGCCCTTCTCCTTCCCCAACTGATTTCGATTGACACCCCCCCCTTGTCTCGTGACGGTTGTTCGCGGTTTTGTGTCCCCTTGTCGCCCCGACTGAGAGTTCCCGTTTTGACCTTGCCCAGTCTTTTTTTTGTCTTACGTCTGTTGCGAAGGTGTCCTTTTTTAAGACCTTTCCCCCATTTTAGCCGTGGGCTTTCAGCATTCTTGGACCCCATCGGCCTTCTTGAGACACCCTTTGTGACGGGTGAGTTTTTCGTGTTGATTTAGCTTACCCTTTTTGGTCCCTGAGTTTTTCCTTAATTTCTTCCAAAAGCGGACCCTGCCAAATTTTTCTTTAACCCCCCCCCCCCCCGCCGCCCTTCTCTGACTTTATCCCGTTTCCTATTTTGCCGGCTTTCCCTTTGTAGATTTTTTCCCCCTGGTTACCCTTACGTTCAACTCGGAAAGTTCCTCCCATGTCGCGTTTTTAAACACTAGTTCCTGTTTCCCCAGGGACCACTGAGAATTTTTTTTTTGAGTGAGGGCCTTTTTTCCTCCGTCCTCTTCCAATCGGCTCCCTTTTTTTGCGATAATTGATTTTTCCGGCCGCCCCTTTTTGCTTAGAATTGCCCAGAACCCACCTTGCGTTCCCTTTCAGTATATTTTCCCGTTGCTCTTCTGTTTTTCCCCCCTGGTAAAAAAATTTTCCCCTTACCCCCTCCTCCGGGTGTTTTTCGTTGCTGACTATGGGGCCCACTCAGGAGTTCCCTTCCCCCCCTCTTCAGGTTTCCCCTTTATTGCCGAACGTTTCCCCAACACCCGGAACATTTGTGCGTGTAAAGTTTTGCTTCCTCCTTCCCCCTTAAACGGTTTTTTTCGGGCGTCGTTCCCCCCCCTCCCCCCCTTTTTTGCCGGCGTAACCCCCCCGAGTTGTCTTTCCCCGCCCGAGGGTTGCCCATCGTTTTATCCGTTTTATAACCCTCTTGGAGCACCGCGGAGGTTTGCCCTCCCTGCTCAAGCGTTTGCATGTGCCTTTTTTTTTCGTAAAAAACCTTCTTTTGGTCATTGCACCCCTCCCCCTTTAGGTTCAGGTTCCGTTCCGGGCTTTTTCAAAGATTCTCGGGGCCGGGCCCCCCCCCGCAGGCGTCATCTCCTTGAAACAAAATATCTTTGGAAAAAACCCCCCCCCGGATCCGTGTTCTGAGACTTTTTTTGATCCCTCCTTTCCCGCTGCTTCCCATCCACCCCTGACTACTTCCCTTGCTGTCAGTTGCGGGAATCGTTTAAGCCCTGGCCCCTCCCCCCGCTTTTTAACGCCAGTGCCCTGCCGCCCGTTTAACCCCTCAGAAAGGGACATCCCTTGTTTGCCGGTCTTGCGTTGCAATGAATGCTTCTCCCCCAAACCCCACGCGCCTTTTTACCTATTTTCCTCATTGGCCTGCTTGAGCCCTTCAACCTTTGACTGTTGCCCCTCCCCCACCTTCAACATTGATTGGCCGCCCACACGGAAGAATTGTGTCATATCGGGAATCCCCCCCCGTTGCTTCCCCTGAGTTGGCCCCACTCCCCCGTCATGGGCCGGTTTGAAGCCCCTTAACTGCCACCTGAATCCACCGTCGGGAGATCTGATTTTTTGTCAGGATTGTTGGAATATTTTTTCGCTGTTGTTCACCTTTCTTTCGCCTTTCCCAACAACCTTGCCCCCTTTTAATGGGAAAGTTCCTGGCCCCCCTTTTCCCAAGGACTCTTTCCTCGTTTCCCCACCCCAACCTTCCTGGGACGGCTGACATCTTTCCCCCCTTACCGAAACTCCGTCTTTTTTTCCTTGATGTGTTGGAAGGTGCTTATTCGCCCGTTGCAACCTTGAACCTTTTTCCGTCACCCCCCCCGCGATCAAGGACCTCCAACGGCGACGTTGTCAGCGACGGCGACAATTCGTTTTCGTCCTTGTGCAGTTGGATCCCCGCTTTTCAAAGGGAAATTTCACCTTCGTCCCAGGACTTGATGCCCTACTTGCTAGTTACCCCTTGTTTTCTTGATATTCCCTTGGTCCATTTTTTCCCCCCCCTCGTCAAAAACTGCTCTGAATGTTTTTTTCTTTTGGAGTTGACCATTGGACAGTTCCCCCCAGCTTCCTTGTCCCCTCTCTTTTTCCAACCCCTTGCACCGCGATTCTCGCGACCCTTCGTTATGTCCCGTTTGACCCCCGTTTGGGCGGATCTTTCGTGTCAGAGCTTCAATTTGCTGATCCTTTTAGGGAAATTTCTTTTTAACTCCTGTCCAAACCCGAATTTATGAGCTCAGCTGTAAACTCCTTTCCCGGAAAGTCTTTCTTGTTCCCCGTTCGTTGGTTTTCTCCATTTCATGCGCCCCTCCCGTCGCGACCTTGTTTCCATTCCTTGCGCGTTAACACACAACCCCCCCCTAGGGATTCGTTGCGCATCCTTGCATGCCGTTTTGGATCCCCACCCTTTGACGACAAGTCCCTCCCCTAAACCCATACACCCCATCGTCCCCTATTGCCCCAGTTAATGGACCGCTTCCGCTGTTGTCTGAATTCCCTAAGAAAACCCCCCCGTCGAGTTAGGTTTTCCTTCACGTGTTGGATATTTCCCCTTTTGCCTCCCCTAACGGACCTCCATCCCTAGTTTGGGATTGCTTTTCTTCCCCAATTTGTCAATTTCATTGAAGAAATTGGTAAATTCTTGACGAAAAAGTCCCACCACACCGCTTTTATGGGTCCTCCTCTCCCAAACTACCCCCTCCCTTTTGAGAGGTCCCAAAGTCCCCCCCCTAACTTTTTTTTTTCTTCCCACCCCTTTGAGTTCCCGTGATTTTTTGAATATGCGTTTGTGTGTGGAACCCCCTCCCTAGTTGGTTGAAACACATTGATATTGGCTTTTGATATTTTTAAGCGTGTCTCTGTTTTGTTGCGTTGGCTTCCCCAATTTTTTTCCCCAGACCCCTCTCGTGTTTTTTCCCCCCCTTTTATAAGTAAACCCTAACGGGCAATCGCCCCCGCTCCCGACCCCCCTTTGACCTTTTTTAAGACCCTTTTTTTAAGACCTTTCCGGATTCTGGTTTTTTGGAAAACTTTTCCACTCCCTTACCCGTCGCATCCCATACGGTAACCTTACAGCCCCCTTCCCCCCCGATTCCCTTTATTTCCGGTTGTTTGTTGACTCCCCCCCCTTGAAATTTAGAATAACCACGATCGGACGGCCTTCTGGTTTTTTATTTTTTTTGCCACCCTTCGCCCTCTCCCCCAACCAATTCTTTTCTTCCCCCCCCGTCCTTCGTTGTCCCTGCCCGAAATCGACTGACCAACCGAACTATCGGGCTTTTCTTTGAGGCCCACTATTTCTTGACCGACAGAGCCTTTAGTTTCCTTGCTTCAAGGCTCTTCCCCCTTCCCGTTACTCGGTCCCCCCATTGACCGGTCCTAGAGGGCCCCCCCTTGTTCTTTCCCCCGGTTTTTTTCCCTCTTTTCCGGTGGTCTCCACTTCCCCTCTGGATGCCCGTGCCGCCTTTTTTGATTTGCAGCCCCCGTTTGACCCCATTTCCCTTGTAACACCCGGCGGCGTACACGGTTCGTGTTGTGTTCCTCCCCCCCCCCCCCCCAATCAGATCCCCTGCCCCATTATGTTTTATTGTCCCCCCCCCCCTTCCTGTGCGCCCGGCCTATTGCATGCGTTCACGCGGTCGGCTTCCCTCACCCCCCCGAGATGTTTTGGATTTTGTTGTTTGTGTTGTTCTTTGTGAGAATTTTCCCCCCAAACAAAATGCTCCAGCGAACCCAAATACTGGGTTTAACCCCCCAATGTCACCGTTTTGCCAACCCATTCCCCCCGTTGGCCACTTTCTTCGTTTGAACTTTTCCAGGACAAATCGTCCTCCAGACGTTGTTCCCAAAACTCTCTGTTAGAATCCTCCCCAGTCTCACCAGTTTTTTTTCCCCATTTGCCGTAGGCTAGAGCCTGAGTTCCTTTGTTCCCCCCCCCGACACCCCTTTCCCCCCCACCGTTAGTCACTTAATTGTTCAAGGACTCCCCCTCTGGCAGCTGGAGCCCAGCCCCCCTGCCGTTTTAGGCTTGTGCGCCCGGCCTTTTGTTTTTGTAGTTTTTGGGTTGGTTGTTTAAAGTTTTTTTCCAACCCTACCCAGGCTTTATATTGCCCTCCAGACATCCCCCTACTTTCTTTTCTGGAAACCGAACTTGCTCCTTCTTTTTTTTTTTTTTGTGTCCCCCGAAATTCCCCCCCCATGCCCCCCTCTTGAGTTTTTTATATTTCCTTTCTGTTCTTTCCTTTTTGCAGTCACGAGTGGTTTTTTCTTCAATTACATATCCGCTTCCCTTTTCCCTGACGTTGTTTCCCCAGTGTCTCTCGGCTCTTTCCCCTCTTGTTTAGCTCCGGTTTGTTGACTTTTTTCCTTTAAGGCCCAGGACCCTTCTATACTCACTTGCTCCCGTCAGTCTAATTTTTTTTTTTTTCCTTTCGACCTTTTCCATTTACAACCCAAGCGTTTCACTATGAGGGTTTTTAAAGGTGTGTTTTTTTTTTTGTTTTTTTTTCTTCCTAACCCACACGTCATGAGGCTTTTCTCTCCATTGATTCCCCAGGTGTGACCCGCCACCCTCAAGTGTTTCCCTTTTGGCCCCCCCCGTTTTAATGCCCCAACCTTTTCACAACTCCTTTGTTGCCCCCTTCCCCAAAAACTTCTTTTTCTCCCTTTTGACCCTGAGGTGTTGTTAATCCCCCCCCAACGAATCCCCTTCACTGACAAAACCCCCTGATGGACCAATCCTCTTTCCTTGTGTCTCTGTTTTTCCCTGTTTTTCCTGGCCCGGATTTTTTCCCCTTCACCGACCCCCCACCATTGGGCCGACTTTCCAAATTCACCGGTGTTTGTGCAAGATACCTCTGTTTCCTTTTTGACACAAATTTTGTCTTTATTCCCCTTCTCTTTTGTCCCCTTCACACCACTTCCCTTCCATTTTTTTTCAGGTCAACCACCGGATTTTTGCCTTATGATGCACCCCACGTTGGTTGAAGGAAAAGCCGAGCGATTTCTGTCTCCTTTTCTTCCCTTCACGCCCTTTTCCCACCGTTCCCCCCCGTGTCCCCCGGAGAGAAAGAAAAGGAAGTCGCGTTCTTGTGCCTTTTTTAGCGCGGGTCCTGGGCCCTCCCCCCTCTATTCTCCTCGCCCCCATTTCCTCACCTCTTCCATTTCCTAACTCCCTCACCTGTCCCTTCCCCTACTCCCTTTCCCTCCCCTCTCCCCCTCTCCCCTCCCCCCTTTACATTCCCTCCCTCCGCTCCTCCTCCCTTGTACCTCTCTCCCCCCTTTCCTCCACCCTCCCCCCTCTCCCCTTTCCACCTCCACCGCCCTCCACCCCCTTCCCACCCCCCCCCCGTCTCCCTCGTACCCCGCATTTCCCCCCCCCTACTCCCACCCCCCCCCCCTTTTACCACCTCCCATCTCCTGTTTCCCCCTCCTTACTTCCGCCCTCACCCCCTCTTCCCTCTACCACTCCCCTCTCCCCCCTCCTCCCAGCCCCTCCCCCCCCTTTTTCTCCTCGACCCTCCTCCTCACCCCCCCCCCCTCTGTCCCTTTCGTCCCTCTCCCCCCCCCCCCGTCCCTCCCCCCCCCTCGCTCTTCCCATCACCCCCCCCCCCCCCTCCTGCTTAACGCCTCTCCCCCCATCTCCCCTCACTCCCGTCCCCTCCACACTTTTCTCCTTCCCCTCCTCCTCTCCCCTCCCCATCCCCCCCCCCCTCCCCTCCCCCCTTTTCCAGACCTTTTTTGTCCCATCTTTAAAGTTGGGAGCTTTCCATGGTTCCCCAGACTCTGTTGACCAAAATGGGATCGTCCCTTTAGTATGAAACCTTTAACCCCGGGACTTGCCTTCTCTCTTTTCCTTACTGAACGTAACAAAATCCAAAAACCCCCCGGCGTTTCTTCCTTGGACCAAGCCAAATCTGGCGTTTTTGTCCCCCCCAATTTTTTTTTCCAAGGAAGGACTCGCGATTTTTCGTTCAATCTTTTTACTGGCCAACAAACCTGTCACGGGGGCCTCGGGCCCCCTCTCTCTTGACAAATTTGCCTTTCTTTTTACTGTTCCGGACTTCTTTTTTTTCCAGCAATATACTGTTCTCTTCCTGAGCCCGGAAATTATGTAGGTTTTGCGTCCCCCCCCGTTGAACCCGTCACGCCTGAACCCGTCCCCACTCCAAACGTTACAATTCCCTTAGAGTCTTATGATGTGACCGATGTCCAAGTATTTTTCCGGCAATTTAGCTGTTACCCTCTAAATTTTTTCTTTTTTGTGGCTTTTTGCTTTTTACAAGAAATGACTCAAGCTTCTTTTTCTTGATGTGTCCCCCTAGTTACAAGGGTTCTTGCGTCCTTTTCTTCAACTGGATCGAAGACTGATTTTTTCACTTGGCGGCGGATTTCGTTTTCCTTTCACCGGACTCGGCCGGACCCTACACCGGACGAAACCGCTTTCATGACCCCTCTTTAGACAGGAAACAAGGCGGCCCCTTAGCATCTAACATTTCTCCGCCTTACACCTCCCCCTCCCTTCCCTCCCTCCCCTCCTCCTTCCAACTTCCCCCCCCCCCCTACCCCTCACCCCCAACCCCCAACCACCCCCCCCCTGTTTGGGGACGGATCTTTGGGTCTCTGAAAGTTCTTTCTTTTGTGGTCTCCCAACAGCACAACATCAACAAACCAACCCCAACAACCCTAGAGGAACCAAAATTAGTTTCTTGTCCGACAGCGACCGTTTCGACAGAATTTCACAAGGCTGTACACAAAGGCTAGTTTTTCGGGAAAGTACCGTTTTCATCATTGGTTTTGATTTATTTCCTTTGTGTGGTGACCAACCTCCCGGCCCACCAGTTTCCTTTTTACTTCCTTCTCCCCATGGCCCCGTTGCCGTTTGTTCAAAATTTCTGAGGAAGCCCATTCGGCTTCCCTTTGCAAATCTCGTTGAACACGGTATCAATACCACTCTCGGCAGACTCCTCTTTAACGGGCCAACCCCCGTTTAACGATCCTATTTCTTTTCTTTTACCGATGACCGGTCCTTTCAACTGTTTCTTGCCTTCAAGGTTCTTGTTCCTGGTCACACCTGGTCATTGTTCAAGTCAACCTTATTCTTTTCGTTGCCTTGTGAGGGCCCTTCCGTTTCAGGGGCAGCGTGTCCCTTTTTTTTGCCGCTTTGGGGGAGGTTTCACCCCGCAGGACCTCAATTTTGGGGATTCTTTTTGAACATTTTTTCCACCTCACTGCAAGATCTCGCTCGTAGTTTCGTGTGGTTCTTTTTTTGCTTTTTTAACTTTCCAAAACAAACCCCCTTTCAAAAGAGATTTCGTTTTTGCCACTGCATTGGACCTTCTTCCCGACAGTAGTACGCAGAATGTTATGGTACTCCAGCCGACTTTTTTCCCGCACTCGGTCGTGGTTCAAAAAAAACAACCAGTGGGTTTGCAACCCCCCAAACCGTTTGACGTTTTGAGGGGAGAGTTCGGGAAAGTTTTCAGTTATTACTAGTAGTCCACCCCAACGAGATCCGGTTGCGTCCCAAAACCCCTTGCTTTTTTTTTTACACCCGAAATACTCACATCTTTCCCACACAACTTATACCTTTAACCTTGAAGTAAAGGCGGTCGGGTTCAAACCCAAATTGATTTTTTTTTCTCTTTTCCCACACGGCAGACTCCTTTTACCATTCAGTTGAACCTTTACTCGTTTGCGGTGTTCAGTATCGACAGGTTGTCGGGCTTGCTGTTCTCCCCCCAACCCGACGGCTTCGGAGTATCCCCGACCATCAACGCCCTGTTTTTTCCTTTTTAGACCCTTTTCTGAAATGTTTTTAAAGGGGCTTGCCGGGTTCCTGAGTCCCTGCACGACATCACCTCTTGCCGGTGTTTTCTATGTCGTCTAGTTCCCGTTTTGTCCATATCCAAACACTTAGATTCCTCCGAACCGTCGGATCAAGTCCCCAAATTTCCCACCTCGCCTCGTTTCAAACCTGCCAGGAATTTTTTGAGTGTTTTTGCGGGAACTTAGTGAATTTTTAGGGTTCCACGAGAGGTTATTTTTTTCAACGACTTTTCCCCCGCTCATACCCCCTTTGGGTTATGTGACTGCCAATCCTTTTCTTCCGGCGTCTACCGCGAAAAAATGTCGGGCATTCCAACTTCGTGTCCCCCACCCGTTTGGAGGGACCCGCTCGGTGCTCGGCTCAGGTCCTCGTATTTATACTGCTCGGAACGCCGGGGATTTTGGCGTCACATTTGAGTTTCCCGTCCTGAACTAGATGGCCACCCTCTTTCCCGGCCACCATCTTTTCTTGTGTGTCACGGTACCCTCAAATTCCGGTCTTTCAGGCTCGGTTTTTTAACACAAACAATCATCTCAGCTTTTTTTTTATTTTCTGATGTCAAGCTGGACCGAACACCTCCCCCCCTTCCTCCACCCCGGCCCCCCCCTACCCGCGGGGAGGTCAGTCCCCGGCTGAAATGAAAAATCTTTTTTTTCAATCCCCTTTTCAACTTGGAGCACCCGCTTTCGTCCCCCTAGCGGGGGTGTTGATTTATGACCATCTCTCCAAACGGGCCGGTTCCCCTGAAAAGTCCCCTGTTCCCAGCGTACCCTGGGGCCCTCCCTAGCTTCCCGGCGTGTTAGGGCGTGAGGTTTTCAGTTTCCGGGCACTGTTAACGTGGCCGGCCGCATTTACACTTCGCCATCCTTTGGGACGGCAAAGTTTGGTTTTCAACATAATTTCCTTTTTTTCGTTTTGTTTTTTGGCTCAAGCTGGGTTTTTTTTGGGCTTTTGCAGTAAATTTTCCGATCTTGGTCCCTGCCATTTCTTCCCGAATGCACCATCACTTTTATTTTTGGCCGGCGATTTTCGAATAATTCACCCACATACACCCAAAGTTAAGTTTTCTTCATCGCTTTTCCCCCCCACCATTTTCGCGCTTTTTCCCCATCGGTGGAATTCACCTGACCTGCATCGTTGTCTCTCTTTTCCACTGATTGGATTGCCCTTTCACCCTTCCCTTCTTTCCGGCCCTTCTTTACATAGGGCGTTTTTTTTTTCCCTCGTAGGCACTCGGTTTTTCCTCACCAGCAATTAACCTCCTGCCTTCATTCGTTTCGTTACCCTTTGGGCCTTGAAAGGTGGTTGCTAAGTTTCACCGCGAGCGCACTTTTCCCCATTTCCTTTTTTTTTTCCCCACGAGTGGGGAACCTTCCCTCGGTGTTTTTTTTTGTTTTAGGGACCCTTTCTTCGGGTTTCCCCTCGATATGTACTGTTCTTCTCACCCTAATTCTTTACCCCGTGCCCCTCATACTGTTTGTTTTTTTTTTTCCCCCTTTTTCCTGGTTGCAGAGTGCCCGGGGTATCATTGCGTAACCCATCCGGTTTTTTGCCCTCAAATAATACTTTTGTGCAGGGGGCGCCCACTCTTTGGTTTTGGGCCGTTTTTTTTTACTTCACCTTCCTACTCTCCCCTTCTACCGTCCCCCCGTTGACCACCTTTCGCGCCCTTTTTTCGCCTTTCTAGTCCCAACATCTCCAATTTTCTTCAATGTCTACGCTTTGTCGGGCATTGATTTATCCCCTCCAAGATTCAATACCACCGATGGGCTGGTTCACCCCCCGGCCTATCATTTTTTTCCGGCCGGGCGGGCACCCGTTGGTATGCTTACCTCCCCTCCCCCCGAAACCCTTCTTAATTCCCTCCCAGCTTCCCTTCGTGTGCCGGGTTTTTGGGACTTCCACGCGGTTCGGGCTTTGTAAAAACGTCGGACACATGCTTTCGATGACCGTTCATGGTACTGATTGACTTAGCCAGACCCCCCCCCCCGTCACCCACGCCTAAAAAAAGGTGCTTTGAAACCTTTGTTAATTTCATGCGCACCGGGAGCCACCCCCTTCCTGGCCCTTACGTCCCCCCTTCCCTTCCCCGGCTTTTGCCACTTCTCGCACACGCCTTTCCACAATCAATTCTCGTCCCCTTTAGTCATCAAACCACTTTCGGTAACTTTTCCCCCTCTTCGGTTGCAATTTTGTTCCTTCAAACTTCTCCCCTCTCTTTTTCTGGTTTCAACTCTACCTTTTTTTGTGTCCGTCTGCGTTTTGTTGGAGTTCCCCCTTTACCGGAACAAGTTCTCCGCTTTTTTGGTCTTCTCAAACCGACCCGTCTCACCTCTTGGATATTTTTCTGGTTGCGTTTTTTTATAACGCCCTTAGAGCGATTGTAAACCCTGGATTTTTTTTCCCTCCCTTTCCGATGTATTCTCCTCCAACCCCCCCTCCGTCCCCTTTTCTCACCAACCCCATCATTTCCCCCCTTGGAGTCCCTCTTTGCATCTTTCGATACAAAAGCAGTTTTCAGTCCCCTTTTCACTTTTTCCGGGCGACCACCCTTTTCTCATTTCCTTTATGACACATATTCGTCCGTGACCTTGTCATTTCCCCCCCCCTCCCCAACCACACCGTACCCACCCCTCTTTTTTCCCGCTTTTTTTTTAGGGCCCACTGTCCAGCAGTTGTTAATTCCCTCGGCTGTCCCCTTTCTCCTCCCCTTTGTTCCACCCCCCTGGAACGTTTGTCATGATATTCTATCCCAGGATTTTTCGCAGTGCCGCAAATTTTTTTCTTTGCACCCCTCGCGGTATTCTCTCCCTCATCCCTAATACCCCAAGTTTTTTTCTTTGTTGTTGTTGAGTTCTCTTCTTCCCCCCAGTCTGCTTAGGCGCCCGAACCCCAAATGTCGGATATATTTCCACCTGCAGTAAAGTTTCACGGGCTCAAATGGCCTTTGCATAGCCCCCCCCCTCCCGTTTCAGTCAGAACATCGGAGTTCCTTTGGAGTCCCTTTTTTTTGGCAACTTCTGGTCGTTCACAGCTTCCCCGGACCCCTAACCCCCTCTTTGATTTGACTTCTTTTTGACTTTGGCCACGGTCCTGCAATGATCCCCTTTCCCCCAGGGTGGGGCCTTTTCTTCTTTAATAGTAACCTTCCGCTGACATGCACCCTTTTCCTGGTTTTTGTGATTCGTCTGTGTTGCTTCTGTTTTTCCCTAAGTGGCGTTGATGCAGACTTTCCCCCTCCGCATGCACACTTTTCTGTTCCATCAAAAACCTCGCCCCAGCTCCCCTTGTCCGCCGTTCCTGAAGAGTAAAAGGCTTCCCCCCTTTTGCGTCCGGCCCGATTCAAGACGCCCCCATGCTTCCTACTCCCTTTCTGGTTGTCAAAACTTTAAGAAGTTCATTGGACCTGATTTGTCCCGACTCTTTCTTTGCTCCTCCCTTTTCTGTACGTTTTTCTTCTTTTCCCACCTTTCCGCTACTTTTTTCCCTGCCATCGTCGAGATGCCATCCAGCCGTACAAATTTCCTAACCTTTCGTTTTTTTGTCATGGTTGTTTTCCATTTGTGGCAGGACCTCCCCCCTTCCCTTCAACCTTCCTGTTCACCGGTCGTGGCACGTGGTTGCCCTTTGTGCTCTTTTGTCTTCAGTTTCGCGTACATTCTCTTTCCCTTTGTTTCGGCTATTTTTTCCCCGTCCAAAACCGACCCCCCCGGGTTAATTCTGTGTTTGTCCCCATACCTTATTCTCTACTTTTTTTTCAGGTTCTTTTCGTTTTTTCGTAGGCGTCATACACTTTCCAGGATGAAAAACAATAGTTGGGATTCGGGTTGGTTTCCAGTTATTTTTTATTCCCAGGTATAAACCTTCCCCTCGGGCACCCTGCTTCTTCATTGTGTCCTGCCCTGATCCTTTTTCTGATCCCCTGTTTTACCACATTCTTTTCACTTGACCACGCGCCCGGTGCTTCGTCATGGGGTATTGTTCAAGCTTGAATTTTGTTCCCCTGTCCACACCGACCACCCGTGCCGCGCATTATTGATTCCCCCCTTCTTGCGGGTCCCTTTTTTCCTTCTCCCGCGGTGTTTCCATGCCCTACCCATCAGCGGCCCATTTGAACGGCAGACTGACGTTTCTTGAATTTTTTGTGCCCCCCATATTCCCACGTTTGAAACCTCTTTTCCCTTTTCCCCCTCCGCCACACCGGTTTTGTCTGTTTAAAGTGCCCCCCCCCTCCGGGTTTTGCCTTTTTTCCGCGATTTCCCTGCCGCTCGGCGCCCACTTGTCCCTTTTCTGAAACGTAATTTTTTGATGCATGCCGATGACATTTTTTTGAACGCCACCAGAGTTCCCTTTCAACTGGACGACCCCACCGCCGATTGGCATCCAATTCGAACATCCACAGGAGGTCGGTTTTTTTGCCCACATCCATCCACCGTGGGAAGTTGCTTTTTACCCGTTTACTCACCCGGAATGCCAGTTTTTTTTCTGCTTTTTGATTTTGTTTCACGTTCTCTTTTTCTTTGCCCGAAACTTGCTTTTAGCCTCAATCTGCCCCCCCCACCGTTGATGTTGTTCCCATTCTGATCCTTTACCAGTTTTTTTTACTCAGTCCCTGCATACGTACGCCCCCCTCACCAACCCCGTTTCTTTTGTATCTTTTCCATTATTTTAGCACCTTTCTTTCTCCCCGGATAATTCTCGTGCCGCCCCTTTTTCCACCTCCCCCCCCCCCTTCCCCCAGTCACCCACCTCCCTTCCTTTCCCTGGAAGGCGTTTTGTTCTTTCCCCTGACCCTCGTCTTTTCCCCGTTCCTTGCATAGATTTTGTGGTCATTCCCCTTCCCTCCCCCGTTTGGTGATTTCGCTCCCAGGGACTTTCTTTTTTGTCTGATCTCTTTTGTCTTTTTCGTTCGTGCCCCCTCGGTGGACTTTGTGTCGGGGCTCTTTTTTTCTGGTTCCCCTTTTTCCCCTTCATGGCAGCGATTTTTTTTTCAACCCCCGGCTGATGTTA
>Ga0179593_1555256_pt1 | contig 29976 bp, 40 predicted proteins | sample CZODoug2_1_08_16_FD_185931 | JGI IMG/M metagenome (GOLD analysis project Ga0179593, IMG submission 185931) | Vadose zone soil fungal communities from Angelo Coast Range Reserve, California, USA - CZODoug2_1_08_16fungal (PacBio error correction) | ecosystem: Environmental > Terrestrial > Soil >... | reverse complement strand
TTGCCTGCACCCCTCCTCTCCCCCATAGCCTCTCCCCTCCCCTTCCAACATTCCGGAAGAGTATGATGCACCTTCCTCAGCTTTTTCATTTCCCTTCTTGACGAGCTGCTCAACGCTTCCCCTTTTACCCTCAATCCACCCCACCGGGAATGCAGGTTAACGTGCCCCCCCCTAGGCTCCTATGGGACCTCTATCTCCCCCCTAGTAGTCCCTCTTGCCTGAGTGCCTTTCCCCCCACGAACAGATTCATACCTTTCTTCTAACCTGGGAACCTTGCCAGCACTCCCCCTTTGTTCTCCCTCCTTTTTCCCTGAATTTTCTTTTCCTATAAACCGAGTGAACCCATAGTTTTCCCAACGCTTTTTTTTTCCGGACGGTTCTTTCCCCCCCTCTTTAATTTTCCCTTGTCCCAAGACGTTTTTCCCTTCCACAAACCGTCCTTCTTTCGTCTCCGGAATATTCAGGCAAGGACCCACTTCATTTCCTGACTCCCCTGATCCCCGTTGATAACGTTTCTTTTTCTTTTTCCCCTAGAAAGAATTTTTTTTTTTTTTCTTAAGGACCACCCTTCTGGTGAGCGGGAAGGGTTGGTTTTTCTCCCTCTTCCTGGTAGATCCCCTGTCCCCTTTGCAGGCGTTTCTCCCGTAACTGTCTTTTGTGATTCCCCCTTTTTGCCGTTACTGATACGAACCCACGGAGGTTTTTTAGTATTGCCAGTTGTCGTGCACTCCCCCCAAAGCCTTACTCTGCGACCCTTCTCTTTCGGGCTTTATCCCCCGGTCTCCCCTTTTTTACCATCCCCTTCGACAGCCTTTCCTCAGCAGTTCCCGCGACTCCCAGACGAAGCGAGTCCGGCCCTCTTGCCAATTTCTCCGACCCTTTTTGTTCCGGGTACTTCCCCTTACAGCCTTTTGTCTGTCACCTTTCCTAGGATCTTTTTCCTTTCCAGGTGTTCTCCCATCCGAGCGTCTGACGCAGTCTTCTTCTTCCCTTTGAGATCTTCCCTTAGTAAACCTTTTCCACTGCAGATTTTATCTCGCCTTTTGTCCAAAACCGGGGAAACTGCCACACGGTTTTTTTTTTCATTTTTAATAGGTTTCAGGTTCTTCCCTCCTGTTTTTTCTTCGAGAAATTCTCCCTTTTTCCTTGATAGTCGACATGCAAAGCCTCCTCCTTTTTTACCCCCCTAATTTCCCCCGACAAAACATTCGATATTTTATGCCTTCCTCCCCTCCTTTGTGGCTTCTTCTCCCCATCCAACGAGGATTTGGTTCATTCAGCCTTTTCTTTTTTCCAAGCCCCCTTTTCTTGAATCTCTTCCGAGTAGTCCCCCCCCTCAGAGGTTTCTCCCCTTCTTTTTTCCCCGTCAGGCTCCTCTTTTTAGGATACTTCGGCGAATCGTCCGGTCTTCCTTTTCTTCGGCGTGTTAGGACCCTGCCCCCCACGTAGCACCCCCAGATTCCCTTTTCGAAAGGGAAAATCATCGCATGTCAGGGTCCCACTCCTGATTCCCTCTTCGACTCTTTTAATATCTTCCTCCATTTTTCACGCACCTCGAAACTCCTCCTTTTGAACTTTCAAAAAAATTGCCCTCCCTTTTTTCTGAGTTCTTATCACGGATTCCAATTTAAAGTGCGTAGGAGTCTCCCTTCGAGTAAAGGTTCCCAGAATGCCTTCGAACTGGCTACTTCCAATGGAACTTGTTTTACCATAATTCTCACACTGGCCTCTTTTAATTGAGACCCCACTTTTTGTGGGAGAGCCACCAATTGGCTCCAGAAGAAACCGTTTGACCTCTCCACTAACCCTAAGAATTTCTTTCACTCTGATGGAGGGAGACTTCCGTCTTGTGTTGGGGTTCTTGGAGGTTTGACAGTGGGGGGGGTGGAGGGGTTTGTTGCTTTGGGGTTTCGCCGGGTTTTTTTGGGGTTTTGGGGGGGGGATCCGGGGGGGTGTATTTTTGGGGTGTTGTAGTGGGGGGTATGGGGGTTTTGGGCGGTTCTTTTTTTAGGGGGGTTGGGTCTTTTGGAGTCTCTGGGGGGCTCTTTTTGGGGTTTGGAGTCGGGCCGTTGTTCGGGGGGCCTTTGGGGGTCTTTTGGCTTGTTTGGGTGGTGTTGAGTTTTTGGGTTTTCTTGGGGGGGTTTTCGTTTTTGGGGGGGGTGGTTTTTTGGGGGGGGGGTTTGGGTGGGTGGTTGGGGTTTTGGTTTGGACTTTTTTCTATCTTTGGTTTTTGGGGTTTTGTTGGGGGGTTTGGGGGGGGGGGGGGGGGGTTTTTGGTTGTGGGGTTTTTTGGTTGGGTTTTGGGGGTGTTTGTGGGTGGGGGGGGGTTGTGGTTGTTATTTGGGGGGTGGGGGTTTTTGTTTTGTTTGGGGTTTTGTTGTAGGGGAGGTTCCCCCTCCTAGCCTCCCTTTTTTTCTCACACCTTTCCCTTTCCCGGCCCTTCTTTCTTCCCTTCCACGTTTTTTTCTTTTATACCTTCCAAAGATGCGAAGTTTGCCCCCTTCTTTTCGGAATGCCCCTCTGGGCCCCTTCATGGACATTTCCCTATGTTGAAAGAACACCCCCTTCCGTGCACTGGATCATTAACCTTATCGGATTCCCTTTTGCTCGCCTGCCCCCCCGAGGATTTTTAAGAGGCGGTTTTTTCTAGCCCGGCAACCTTCAGTATCTCCGAAGGTGTTTTTTCTAGATCTGCCGTGTTTTGCCGAGACCCTCTCCCAGGCCTCCTAGTAGCGCCGTCTTTCCAGCTTTGAGCTTCCCCGGCGTTCCCTTGACCCCCCTTTTTCCTTTCCTCTTGATATTCCCGTTTTTGTCCTTTTGGATTGCCGCCGTTTTTGGTTTCCCCAGATTTTCCCTCTTTCATCTCTTCTTATAGATCGTATCGACCTTTTTCGCGAAAGTGCCTCCTTCCTTTTTTTTAAGGTTTCGAGCGTGCAACGCTGGCTTTTCTTTTCCCCCTTTCGACAGTTTCCCCCAAAGCCCCTTCGTAGGCGATGCGCCAAGACTTCCCTTCTCCAATGGGTTCAGCCCACCCCCCTTGTGCAGGTCCCTGCAACCCCCCTGGATGGCTTTCCCTACGATTTCCCAATTCCAGCCAAGGCAAGGCACCCTTCCTCGTGTCATGATTTCTCCGTTTCAGTCGTCCTAAGAGCCTCCCTTTCCGGACTCTCATATTTTCTTGATCGGAGGCGGCACTCCTGCTTCCCTCTGGGGTTCCCCTCCTCTGTTTGCCCAATTGGTTTTTCCTACTTCCTTTTTTCCCCGGACATTTACTGCTGCCCTTTCTCGGGTCGATTTGTATGAGATTTGAATGTTTTTTTCTGGATTCTTTTGTTCTTTCTGAAGTCTTTCCTTTTTACCCCCCCCTCAGGACCTCCCTTCCCGGACCTGCGTCCTTTATTTTCCTCTTCTTCCGACCTTTTTCCCCCCAGGAGATTTCTTCTTTTTTTATTCGACGGCCCCCTTTCTCCCGTAAGATTCTTTCCCCATTTTAAAAAACAAAGAACCGCCGTTACATCCCATTCCCCTTCTGGTCGGGGGCAACTACCCCAAAGCTGTTCCTTTCAAGCACGCGAACGGGGACTAGTTCGTTTCTTTTGTTAAGGCTCTCTTTCAAGTTTTTTTCTTTTGCTTTTGATTTTCCCCTCCCGTTTCCTTTCTAGAGTTTTTTCCCCTCCCTATTGTAGATCTCTCTATTAAACCAGATTGTGTTCCCCCCCCCCCCTTTAACCCCTCACGTGCTCTTTTTTGGTTTAACTGAGACAAGTCCCTCCCTTCCCCCATTTTAGCCTGTCCCCCCTTCTACCCCCTGCCCTCATCCTGGAAGTGCACTTCACTTTTTCTCAGTCTTGGATACCCCGGCCCTCTTTCATACCCTTTTTCAGCAGTTTCTTTTCTAGACCCCCCCCGATCTTAGCGGCTTCAAGATTCCCTTGAAAATCGTCACCCCTTCCTCATGGGACCTTTCTGCAGGAAACCTTGGGATTTTCTTACCTTGGAAAGATAGCAAACAACTTTTCTCTGGGAGGATCCAGTACCTGTCTCAGTCCACTGCTTAAATCGAACCCTTGACGGTTGGGCCATTCCGGTTGATGACTCTTCCACCACATCGGACCTAGAACTCCCCGATGCCTTTTTTCCTGTTTTCCAAATGCGGTGTCTTGCGACTCATCAAATACCAACTGCAGGTACTCGTTTGTCTACTGCGAACCTGGCATTCCCCAGCCGTTCTTCCCCCCCCCCCACTCTTCCAACTTCCAAACGCCGTTGGCCATAACAACCTGGCTTCCTCCAACAACCCTTTTTTTTAGGATTTTGACCAGTTTCCTCTACATTAGTCTTCCTTTCAGAGCCCCCCCTTAAAGGTTAGCCTGGACCATTCCCTTCCGTGGGTTCCTGACCGTCCCTTCTAGGCCCTCCCACAGCCCCCCAATCAAACCACTTTTTTTTTTCCACCCGCGTTTTTGACGATGGTTTTTTCCCCCACCTTCCTATTTCTGAGGACCTCATTTTTTGAAATTCCCAGGAAATGACCACGAAACTTTATCTCCTTCCCTTTCAAAAGAGCCTTATGGTGCCCCGAAATTTCCGAATGGGTCTCCCCTTTTTGTGATAGGACCCGGACTGCAGCTTAGGTCTCTCCAGTTCCCTTCTTGGGCATTATTTTTTTCTTCCGAGTGTTTCTTCAGGTCCCTCTTACCCTGGGCCCTCCCCTTTCAGCGATTTCTAGAGCTTACGCCGCTTGATCACCCCCCCCTCCTGGGAGGATGATGGGATTAGGCGGGTGCTTTTGCCCCTCTAGACCCAAATTTTCCAGGGGCACCTCTTGGTCTTGAGCCTTCTTTTTCTCAGTCTCCCCGGCAATTTTTTCTCCCTGCAGCGCGTGTCGGACGTCTTCCCTCTGGACAGTTTTGATGCCCTCTTGCTTTCCCCCTTTTCCCTAAGATCTCTTTTTCGTTGAACTAGGCTTTGAACAACCGCCACGACCTTTCTCTTTCGGTAGAAAGCTCTTCCTTTTCCCCGCAAACGTCCCCCCCCCTCTTGCAGACTCCCCCTGTTTTGTCCTTCGAGCCCCTGCTCTGATGTTTCTTCTAGAGACTTCCTCCCCCTCAGTTTTTCCTCTTATGGAGATTCCCCCACCCCTATGACTTCCCCTTTGCGCTCTCTCCCAGTCAGGGTGCCCCCCCTTTGCGGGGATTTCTCAAGAGTCGGCTATGTGCTTTTTCCCTCCCAGGGTTTCTTAGTGCTTCCTGAAGCAACAGTCCTTCTTTCTTTTCACCGTCTTCTCCTTCCCCACGTTTTTTTTTCCAGACCCCTCTTATGTTGCCGAAGCACCCCCAGGACGGGGCTCTTCTTCGGATCCTCCTCAACGACCCCCCTCCCTCGCCACGCCTTGTTTTTTTTTTCCTCTGACGTACGAGGCACTTTTTTCCCCCTTTTCCTAAACCCTCCTTTTCTCAAGTGTCGATTCCCGGGGCCTCTTCGAGACCCCCCTTCCTCTCCCTTGCCCTTTTTCCCCTTTCCTCGTTGCTTTTTCTCTATGACGTCAAGATGATTTTTTCTTCAGGGCGGCTTAATTGACGCGACAGTCCTTCCCCCCCGTACAGCTTCTCATCCCTTCAGTTTTTTGACTTCGACAGGAGGCCCTGCGAACATTTTGACCCGTACTCCTTCCCAGTTCCGGCTTTTTTCCCTAAACATCTTAGCTTCCCCTTCGGACTCAAATTGGAAGCCCTCGGGACTTCACAGTTTTCCCCTCCTCCTTTTTTTAAGGACCCTCTCTTTTAAGCCCCCCCCCGCTGGCAACCTCTCGTTCTGCCTTGGTTTGATGGTTTAGGCCTTTTCTCGCGGAAGCCCTCCCCTTTTTCCCCATAACTTTATCTCGACGCTTTCTTTCCCCTTTTTCTAGTACGCTTTTCTCTTACTTCTTAAGTGACCGATCCAGCCCGTCTTCGTTTTGGGAGTCCCCTCCCCCGGTTTCGTTTCTTTGTTTGGCGCCCTTTTCCTTTTGGATTGACCTACCTTTTTCCCTTTTTCGCCTCCGCGTCCCCCTTGAGCTTTCCTGACTGCGAATTCCGAAGCTACTGCTTTTTTTGTTTTTTCCGCCCCCCCGCGTGTTTCTCTACCCCCCCAGACTTTTTTTGAGTAGGCGTTTTTCAGCTTCCCTCCTTGAAAATCTCCCCGTCTCCTTTTTTTTTATACCTTTTCCCCCCGTTGAGTTGCCCCCCCGTTTTAAATGCCTTTTCTTTGCTGCAGTTTCCAGGGTAAGCTCCCTCCCCTTCTTCCCTCAGGACTTACCCCTGATGTTCCCCTTTCCCTAGTAGTATCCTTTTTCTTCAAAAGTCCCCCCCCTTGTTTGGTAGGTAAAATGCGGACGTTTTTTTCAGAGATCAATAAGATTTTATCGCCTCCTCTTCCAGGACATTTTTTTTTTTCCTCGGTATCCCCTAGTGAACCCTTTTCTTCTTAAAATGAAGCTGCCTCCTTTTTCCCCCCGGTTTCTCCTCTTTTCACCTGGTGGCTCTCGGGACGTTCTTCCGGAAATTACTGTCGGCAGACTTCTGAGAAGCCCTTTTTTTCTCCTTTCCCCCCATCAAGCCTTTCTCCCCTCATCTCCTTTTCACAAACACTTCTCCCCTTCCCCTATGAAACGTGGCTTTTCCTTTTTTTTTCTTACCCGCGTGGGGGTATTGGGTGCCCCAGCATCCGCTTTTTCTGCAGTCCCCTTCCCCTAGGTTCCTCTTTCGTTGATTCCGCGTAGTAGGAAATACACCTAAGCGGAGCCCAGACCTTGGCGCTTTCGCCTGCTAAGGACTTCCTTTTGGCGTCCGTATGGCGCCATGATTCCACCTTCCAAAATCTCCCCTCTCCTCAGCCCCTCATTCCTCTTTTTTTCCCCCTACCGATCTTCCCCCTCGACTCTTACATGACCTCCTTTCTAATGGGGTAACCGCAACAACCTTCTCCCTGTTAACGTTGATATCGACGTTTTTTGAGACTCCCTCCAGATCCCCCTTTCCCCCTCCCTTTGTAGGAGAATGTTACAGCTTTTTATGCGGTTTTCTTAGGCCCTCCCCGCAAACTCTTCCTTGGCTCCTTTTAAACCCTTTCAAAGACCCCCTTGTGTAAGTTTGCCTTTCCCCCAGGACAGTTCCGGAGATCCCCTTGACGGTTTTTCCCCGAACCCCCCTTCTAGATACGACTTGGTTAGTTTTTTTGTGAGTTCCTCTCTCTTCAAAGCAGTTTTTCTCAACACTTTGCCAGGAAATTCCCTTTCTTCACATGACACCCTAGCTCCTGACCCCTGAACTTTTTGAGGATCTTTATTTAATCGTCCCTCCACGGATTCCAGCATTTCCGCAAACCTTCCCCGGGCAATATCCGATCCACTTCCCGAACTGTATCTGATCTCTGCCTGAGAACTCTCCCCTTCCCTTTCCCCGAGAGGTTTCTAACCGTCTTCCTGATTACATTTTTCTCAGATATTTTTAGTTTTTTTGAGAGCTTGAACAGCACTATAGTCCTCCCCCCCCCCAGATTTTTTTTCCTCAGACCTTCGAATATTTCACCCCCTTTTTAGGGACTCACGTTGAAGCCCTTTTTTCACCAGTGATGGAAGTCTGCCAAGTAGTGGTCTTTTCTATGTCCCACTGCACCACTCCCCTTTTTCGTATTTTTTCCCTTTTTCCCCCTTCTGAATAGGTTCGGCGGTGGAAAGGCCTTGGGCCCTTTTTTCCTCTTTTCCTTGGCGGCGAATTGGGTGTCCAGCCAGTCCATCGTCTGGTCGAAATCCCCCTTTAGGACTTTTTTTTCTCGCCCCCCCCCCCGGGCTGCTTTTCTTCCCATCCTTTCTTCCTTTTCTCCTGGTAACTCCTCCCCCCACCCAATTTCCCTTGCCATGTCACGCCTGACTCCCCTCCCGGGCCTTGATTGAGTGCCTCCTTTTCCCCCCCCCCGTTTTTTTTTCTACGATTTTTTTGGTTAAATTGTTCCCCCTTCCTGGCTCGGAGGACCGACCCCTTGGTTTTCCCCCCATCGGACCCTTCTTGTTTTTGAATTCCTTTTACAAGGAAGCAGGGGAATGCCTTTCCCCCCCCCTTTCGGCCTCACTTCTGCGCTTCTTTTTTCTCGTGAGTTATTTGTGTTCTCCTTGTGCTAAGTGCTCTTCATTCTCCCTCCTAGCCCTTTCCCCCAGACTCTCCCTCTTCCGCCTTTTCGCCTCAGGTTCCTAGGCTTTCCTCTCTGTGTGGGGAGCCACCTTCCCCTGGCCTTTACGGTCACCCCCCCCTGCGTCAAGAATCCCCCCTTCGTGCGGGGAAAAACCATACCCTTTCCTTTCTCACGGCCCCCTTTTTCGTTCGGCTTTTTTTGGGTTACTTCCGTTCAAGCTCGTCTTGCGTTTCCCCTAGCACTCGTCGAATTTATCGTTTTTTCCAGCTTTTCCCCCCCCCGATCCAATTTCCCAAATTTTTCTTGGATTGTTTTGACCCTCGACAGCGATTTTAAGGTAAGTCTCAGTTGCCTTTTTTACCTCCTCTTTCCAATTTTTTTCAGCTCCTGGCTTTCTCGACTCTTCCCCCCCCCCTCTAAGGTACCTTCCTCCCCGAGTAGCAAAGTTCCCAGACCCCCCACAACTCCCCGACTCCGACGCTTCCCTTCAGTCCTTTTCTATGCGCCCCTGCATAATTTTTTCTCTTGTACGCTGAAAAGTCCTGCTCCCTTCCCCGGTAGCTGTTCCCTCAAGGTTTTAACCCCTGTTCCCCTCTTATTCCCCCAGGCCGGCGGTGTGCTTTTGCTCGGTCAACCCTGAACCTACATCTTTCGTTTTTAGGCTTTCCCCCAAAAAGTTTTGGTTTGAGTTCCTCCAACCTGCTTTTTCCTCCTCTGTTCACAATTTGGCTTCTTCCTTTACACAGGTCTCCCTCAAACCCGATTCCCCTTGCTTTGGGTTTTCCCCCTCAACTGTCCATCGCCTTACCCGGCTCTTTCGCCTTACTAACCTTCCCTCTCGGAAGGTAAGCGAGGCTTCCCCTCCTTTTCAGCGTGGTTCTTCGCTTATTTTTTTTTTTCTCTTTTCCTACTCCTCTGACAACACCCTTCACGACACTTGTTTCCCCGCATTCGTTCAACACATCTCAGCCTGTAGGCCGGGGCTTCAGGACATGCCTCCCCCCTTTTGATTTTCCAAGATGACCTCTTCCTAGACTTTTAAAACACCTCCCCCGTATTTTCTCTCCCCCGGTTTTATGCTTTCTGTTCGCGGCGACCGCTTCGCTTTAACAATGTTTTTTTTGGAGTTTCTCATCCTGCTTCTTCTTGTTTCATCCCTTAAATGTCCCCCCTCCTCAATGACACTCCTTGAGCTACGAAGGCGTTCCTACTTGGGACCCTGAGATGGTTCTTTCTGGCCCCTCTCTAGCCCTCCAATTTCCCCCACTTGAGAAACTTTTGACTTGAGATCCCTTCTCGGCCCTGCGTGTATTTCCTTTTCTTGGAGCTTTTCTCATGAGGCCCCCCTCTACCCCCAAATTTCCCTTTCCCTTTTTTCCCCCCCCCCTCCGTTCGATCGTCATGGTCCTCCTCTTTTTCGTTTCTATTGGAGAAAGCCCCTTACAGATGCGTTTCAAGCCTCTTCAATCTTTTTTTCCCCTTCGGGTCGTCTTTCATCTTTTTTCATAATTCTCCTCTTCTAAGTTTTTGTGGTTGCCTTGCGCTTTTTTTTTTTTTTTTTTGACACAAAGTTTTTCACGAGTCTTCCCCCCCCCCCTCTCCCTTCCGCGCGACCCGAAGTTCCACAATTTTTTTTTTTTTTTCCCCAGCGTCTTTCTCCAGGGCCTTTCTTTTTTTGCTTCCACGCAGACCTTTTGGTGCTTTCCTATTTTTTCCGGAACCCCCTTTGATTTTGATTTCCTAAGTTTTCAATCCCCCCCCAGACCCCTCCGCAGACTCCTATCCCTCTCTGCCGATTGTACGATTACGCTTTTCCCAAGTTTTTCCATCTTTTCGACGCCCCCCGCCGAGCCAGTCGAGGAATTCTTTTCGTAGCTGCAGCGCTTTCGGGTCCCCTTTTCGTTTTTTTCACCATCCTGCCCCCCCACTACGTTACTAAGGTTCCTTTTCCGAAAGACCCCCTTCCTCAAGAACTCTTTTTATACGTTCTTCCCAGTCTTTTTTTCTTTTAGCCCCACAAGCACCCCCCTGCCCCGCGAGAGTTCCGGCCGGAACCCCCATTTTTTGCCCACCTTGCTCTCCAAGGATCATGAGATGTGAGACACCTGCCGATTTAGTGCCACTCCTTTTTCTTATGGTTTTTTTGGGGTTTTCCCCTTCCCCTAGTCTTACTGGGAGGACCCCCCCTTTTTCCTCCCGTATCGGTTCAAGCAGGTCGTTACGCTTTTCCGTTGTAGCTGCTAGCGTCGCCCCTTTTTTGCGATGATTGGTTCGTTGCCTGGGTTGTGGGCTCCCCCGACCCGGTTGACCTGTCCCATTTTTTTTTTTGATCCTCCTTTCGCCTTTCCCGTGGCTTACCCCAGTTTCTCTCCCTTCAGCGTGTGGCTGCGCCGTGCGATGTGGGCATCCTCTCCCCTTTCTCCTTTTCTCTCACACTGCCTGTGACGTTTTTTTAAATGTCGCCGACCCCTTAACCTTTTTTCCCCAAGCGCTCGCAGGGCGTTCGTGCTTGTAAGCTTCCTTTTTCCTTGGCTGTCGTCCGCCACATGATATGTTTTTTGAATATTCTTCCCTTATTTGCTTACTCCCTTTGCCCAATCGTTTCTCCGTTCTGCCTTAGGACATGTCTGGCTAGGTTAGCCCTTTCGTAACGGACTTTTTCTTCCGCGCTCCTTCCCTCTTTTTTGGTGAACCTTTATCCGGTATTTTCTTTTCTCCAAAGCTGGGAAGACGCCTTCAGGTCGAGGGTTCCAAATTTCTCCGAAGCTCTGACCCCCCCTCGCCGGAACTTCACCCCCTTGGAGTGCTGACCGACACATTTTTTGCCCCCGGCTCCCCTCCCCCCGGGAAATTCTTTTTGGGTCCCCTCGGGCTCAGACTTTTTTTTTCGGGATAAGGAGACCAATACCCCCAAACCCCTGAACTGGAATCTTCCCTTGATCCTGGTCTTCAGGTCCTTTCTCGGATTGGAATTCTTATGCCAGAGGTGTGGATGAACGATCACTCCCTACAAATTTTTTTTTAAATCAGATTCCCATTAGAACTCGTCTTCCCCTTCTACCTTCAGACCCCCTTTTTTTTCTGCCTTCCCCCTCCCTTTTGAGTCTCTCCCCCCCCCCCCAATCCCTAGATATTTGTGAACCAAGTGCCTCTGAATCTTCCGAATCCCCTTCCCCCCCATTCGTACTTTCTATAGTACTCCCCCTCAGGCGACCCTCCCTTTTCAATGCGAATGGACCAAGGGATGTCCCTCCCTCGGTCATCCTTTGACATTCCCCCAAGATTTGCCACGTTGTTTCCCCAGGTCCTTTTCGAATATCATAGCTTTTCACGTTTAGCTTTTCGTGGGACCCTCCTAGTCCAAACTTCTTAGAAGGTCACTCCCTTGCAACCCTTCGAGACTGAGCGTTCTCCCTATATGTGGCTTTTTTGACGCACCTTTCCCCCTCTTCTTCACGTGAAGCCCTTGCTGACTCACATACCGCAGGCCCCAATTTTCGGTATTCGCCCTTCCCCGAGTCCTCCGTCTTTCCCCCGGCACGCTTTTCTTGAAACCGAATTTCTGTTCATCTTTTTTTTTTGTTGCCTTTTTTAGTCGTTGCTCTCCTTCGCCCTCCGCAAGTTCCTAGTGCAGGCAAGCGCCGTACTGTACCCATTGGAGCCATTCTTTCCCTAACTTGACCCGGGTTTGGTCCCCAGATGATCCTCGTCCCTCTCCAGGGTCACGACCTTATCCCCCTTCCTTCCGAGCAATTCGTGGGGCGGGAATGGCCAGCTTTTTTTTTTTTTGCTGGCGGTTTTTTCACCCCCTCCTCGCGCCCCCTTTTGAAGTATTTTCCAAATCCCCATGTTTGGGACAATGGTGGCCTGTTTTGACCCCCCCTTTTCACCTTCGTTGACCCGGAGCACTCCATTGGCTTTAGAAGCCCTGTCGTTTCTTCCTGAGGCCTTGGCTTCTTGACACTTCCCTTTGACCCCCTTCGTTGACGTACCATATGCGGCACCCTGAACCCCGGCCCTGTGCCCCCTCCCATTTCCTTAAGTTCTTCCCGGCAGCTCTTGATCGGGTACCTTGACTTTATGCTTTCCCCTGATAGACTTGTGGGGGGGGCTCACCCGCAATCCCGGTTTTACACAAATAAGCTCATTCCTCCCCTCCGTACTTCTTCCACCCCCGAGATGCTAAGGGTTTTCTTCCGGAGCCTTTTCTTCTCCGGGGTCGGATAATAAACCCTTCAGGCCGGCTGAAACCGTTCCAGCACTCCCAGACCCCATTCTTTTCTGTTTTTTTTTCCCCCCCCCCCCCCCAAATACCCCAAGGCGCAGCCCTTCGGGTCCTTCCCCCCTGTCGTTTTCGGGCCTTCTTGATCTTGCACCTCGGCGTATTTGTTTTTTTTTCTTTCCGTCGTCTTCGTCTTTTCCTATTCCTTTTCCCTCTCATGCCACCAAAAGGTTTACCAGGCCGTTGGACTTCTTTCCACAAGTTTCAGCGCTCAAGCTCCCCTTTAGAAGTTCCTTTTTCCTCGAACTTCAGGCGCATTTTTCTCTGAGTTCTCTCTGCTCCCCCCCTCCCCCGGCCTTCTCTCCCTCTCCTCAAGACCCAACCTCTTCGTGGGATGATTCCCTCTTTAAGAGGTTTTTTTCAAAGGCCTTATGGGATTGACATAGATTAGTATTGGACTCTGGATCTCCTCCGGGATTTTTTCCGGAACCGGGGCCCCTTCCCTTTTGAGACGGTAAAATGAGAAGAGACTGCGGAAGGCTGGTTCTCATTCCCCCCCCCACTTCCTAGAGAAGAAAAGGCTTTTCCTTTACTTGGACTTGGTTTCCTTCATCCCCCCCCAAAACTCTTCTTGTAGGATCATGATAAACAAGGCCTTGAACAGTTCCGCCGGCAAAGAACCCTACCTTCTGCCCAACCCTGGACTCACTTTTAGGTCTCCAAAGAGCTTTCAGCGCCTCTGAACTAAGATTTCCCTTCGCGTTTGCCCGCCCCACGTCGCTATTTTGCCTCTTCACACCCTTCTTCCACCCCCTTAGGATTTTTGAAAAGACTCTTTTTAAAAAGTATTTTTTTTTGGCTAGAAGGGAAAGGGAAGGCGAACATTTTTGCCCCTTTTCCCTGGAGGCCTGGAATTTCAAGAACTCAAGGGAGTAGCAAGAGGACCGAGTTTTCTTGCTAGATTTCTGGTTCCAATTCACCCGTCTTCCCTTCCCTGCTTTTTTCTCGTTGAATGCTCGGCTTCCTTGTCCTTTCCACCTGCTCTGTTTGGACCCTCGAAGTGCCGTTCCCGCTCAATGACGCCCATGCCAAAGTCACTTTCTCATTTGCATGGGCTGGCCGGCCGTGGTTTTTCTTTCTAGGTCTCCTTCCAAACTTGACCTCCCGGGAATACCCCGGGGTCCTTTTTTGGCTCTCTTTTGACAGCTTCGCGGACCTGTAGTCCCTAATTTTAAGGCTGGAAACCAAGGATTGGCAAACTTTTTTTCGTCTGCCGCCTTGGGACATCCAACTCCCACATTTTTTTCGGGACTCAAGACCGCCATGCATCTCCAGCCTCCTGACGATTGCTCCTCCCGACCTTTTTGGATTTTTTCGTCGACATCGGTCGAATCGTTAGCAACCTCTTTCGCGCCCCCTTCCTTTTATCTTTGATTTTTTTTCTATCCCTCCCCCTGCAATTAGGTTCAACCATCTGTTGCCCCTTTTTGCGGATTTCTCGTTGTGGCCTTGGCATTCTCTTTTCGGATTCCCCCCCCCCTGCCCGAAGACGCAACGGAAGGTTGGTTGTTGTTTAATCCGGCATTTTTTTTCCGAAACCCACCTTTTACTCGGGCTCTTCCCCTTGAAGACCTCGAGAAAGACCTGATTTAGCAGAAAAGCCCCAACGTCGGAGGGTCTTTTCCCGAGGTTCCCAATCACCTCCGGACCTTCCCCTATCAGGATTTTTTTTTACTTTATCGCGAGGTCCATTGATTTCCCCCGGCCCCCGCATTCCCCGAACCCCCAAAGCCTCTGACTCCGGTTGACGCTGCCTACGCCAGCGCTCTGGATCCTTGACAGACCTCTCTTCCCAGTAGAGGAGGTTTTTTTTCCCCCATCCCATTCCCGCTCTTTCGGGTTTCCGCATTAGCAGGTTAATTCCATGCACCTGTTTCCTCTTTGGCCCCTTCATGAGACGAGAAACCTGCGGTTTCAATTTTCCGTTCCTGTTTGCTGGTTTTTGAGGCACTGCCGTGCCCCCGTTTTCCCCCCGTTCGAGACCGATCTTGGGTTTTTCAAGCTTTTTCTCTTTGATTTCCTTCCCCCTGGATTCACGTTTAGTCTAGTCCGAAGGTTCCACACGTTTTGCCTTCTTTTCTTTGGAGCCAGATCCCAGGGGCCCTTTTCGAGGGAAAATTGGCCGGATCCTGAGAATCTCCCTAAGCTCACTTTAAATATTTTTTCGGTGTTCCCCCCCCCCGACTCCTGAGATCCCGAAAAAGGGCACAACTCTTGATGCTTACGATGGACTTTCTCAAACCCCCCGAATGTTTTTTTGAGCAAGTTTGAAAATAGACAATCTTTCTCCCATGCTAGACTTTTTCTTCCCCAATTTTTTCCATTTCTCCGAATACCTTTTCTTCCCCGCATCTGTCCGAAGTCCCCAGAGAATCCCCCAATGATTTTCGCTTTTGTCTTTTCCCGAAGATCGGTCTGGTTGCTCTGCTGTCCTTCTATTTCCGTAGCTTTTTTTCAGCTTGGACCTCTGTGCCTATTTCTGCGAGTCGCGTCCCAATCCTTTGCCTCGCCGTCTCGCCCCGGGACTGAGAACGTTTTCCACATGGTTCGTTTTAGGATCTGCATTTTCTGGAGACCCGACCTCCGCACAAATCCCGCCAGATTAGAGGCGAACACCCGCCTTTAACCCCTTCCCCCCAAACCCCCCCAACATTCTCCCAGAAGGACCCTCTCTTTTGAATCCAGGGGGAATTAGGCAGTTTTTTTTTTCCCCTCTTTTGGTTTTTTCCTGAAACACCCCCCCAAGAAGGCCCTCTTTCCTGTAGGTGACCCTCTTTCCTTTTGGGCCCCCCATTGGGGGACGATCTGAAGGGGCCTAACCGTCTTTCTTTAGGTCCCGAAACTTTCCTTTCTTAGTCGAGTTTTTTCCCCCCTGAGCTTCTCCTCCGTCGGGTGTTTTCTTTATTCGCGCCACGCGGCGGCCCCTTTCTGGCGACCCGCCCCCAAACCTTCTTCTCACCGGAGCCTATAAGAGGAAACCCACCTCCCTTCCTTCTCTCAAGACACTCCCTCCCCTTCCTTCGTTCACTATCCTGCTCTCCCTGAAGAAATCTCTCCCCTCGGACTCCCCCCAATTGGCTCCTCATCATATCTGTGAAAAAAAGAGAGAAGTCTCTTTGGACCATCGACCCCCCCGAATCCTCCAACCAAAGTGTTTCTGAGACAGGAGGCACTCCTCCCTCACCCTCTGCGACTTTTCCTCGGGATCCACACTGGCTTGCCCCCTATCCTCGATTCCCTCCTTTAAATTTGTGTTTCACCTGGGGTTGGCCAAAATTTGGTCAACTCTCTTTGCTCCGCCCAGATGATTCCCGCGTCTTTCTTTTTGGGAGACACCAATTATGCCGCTTGTTGCAGACCCCTCAGGCCCCTTACTGCCCCTTTTTAGAGGTCCCCACAGTAATTAAAGGTTTTTTCGCTAGCTGCAGAAGATTGGCCGGACTTCCAGTTTTAAGAACTGCAATTTTATATAAACCTGCCAAGGGTTGTCGCCTGCTTTGTCTTCCTTCAGTCTTTTTGACTCCTCCCCCTCTTAGAGCCCCAGAGGCTCCTACCCTCCCTGAGGGATACAGGAAAAGATAATCCTATGACCCCAAGGCCCCTCCGGGGGTTTCTTCGTACGGGGAATTTTTTTAGATTAGATAGTTGTTACGAACTTTGTTTCCTTGTCTCGAGCCCACGATTCCCCTGAGTCCAATTTCCTAAACCTTTCGGCTAAAGTTTTCCTTATTAAAAGTTTCTCTAAGTGAGTGGTTTCGATCTTAATCTGAAGACCCCCTTTTTCATTTAGCAAAGAATGTTCCCCCTTCATCAATCATCGGCTACTCTCCCTCATTCCCCCCAGGGCACCCAAGGTTACCTTTCCCCCCGGAAGTTTTGCCTTGGAGCCAAAGTCCTCATTTGTAAACCGAGATTTCCCCATAGGATTCCGACGTACCCCAAGCCCCCCCATGTTTCCATGGGGGGTTTTTTATCCTCACACTACCCAAGCCAACTTCAAGGCCCCCCCCAGGGACCAAACTCTTCAGCTTCCACCCATGGCACCCAACTCTCCACCCCTTCCGGCTACCCCGAGAATAAAAGAAGACAACCGAAAATTCTATCCGGCAAGCAAGGCTCTCTCCACTAGGGGAGAATCTCCCTCCATGGAGGTCTTTAAGACAGGGCCCTAAAGTCCCCCCACAATTCATTTTTTGTTAACCCTAGGACCCCAGATGAGCACGGCCCTTTGGGTCCAACTCCCTTTTTCCTTTTCCAGGGATTTCCAACAATTTAACCTTTCTCACCAGGGTCTTTCTGATTCCACAGTCTGAGATGGACCCCTATGGAATGAGTTTTTCCGGGTTCTATTTTTAGACAGGTTTTCGTGAATCCTTAAAAGTAATCCCCAACCTATCCCATTAGACCTTTCCAGGAACGGAGAGGTCCCTGAAAGGTCCCAGCCCCCCCCTTAGGTCCGCAGTGAGACCGGATTTTTCAGTGTTAGATATTTTTTCCCCGAATTTCTCCCCCCCCAGGAAGCTCTTTTAAACCCTTGAACAAAAAAGCCCTTAAGGCCCCAATCCCAAACTCACTTTTTTTGAAAAAACCAAAAAGATTTTTCCACGGTGCAACCAGTGGTTTTTTGTTAAGTTGTAAGCCCCGAGCTCCCTGCTAGTTTCCTTTTGACATTTTCTTCGAGTAGTTTCCTAGGTTTACGGCTAGAAGGGCCAACCTAAAATTTTTTCGGTGATACTCTTCCAGATAAGTCAAATTTCCTTGGGCTTCTCGACTCCCCCCGCCTTTGAGGCACCTCCGTCCCTGTGAGGACTTCCCTAAGTTGCCCGGGGAGACACCTTCACTTTAGATCAATACCCTTCCAACAGCCCCCTCTTCTGAAGATCTTCAACCCCTATGAGGTGCCGGACATCAAACTAAGGACCCGGACCTCCCCAACTGTTCAACCCCGTTTGAATCCTTCCGACTCCCCATAAGGACATGCGAGGTCTAGGACTCATGGGGTCCCCCCCTTCCTGCTCCTTAAAAGTTCCCCTAGGACCCCCCCTTCTAAGGTGCCAGACTTCCCCACTTTTCCGACCGCGAGTTGCAGGACGGCCGTGGCCCTTCGTCCCCACCCGGCCCAAATATAGACGCCCATTTTGTTAGTTGTTCTTTTTTGTTGGAGTCCACCTCTAGGTATTCGTCTTCAGGTGGCTCGTCGATTTCTGTAGTTTACCGACACCACCAGAAGTTCATCAAAAAAGAAGGATCCATCATGATCCCTTCTATTTATCGAGGTCCAGGTCCGACAGCAGACTAAGAGTAACCCCAGAAGGAGGTCAGCTAACCCCCCAGTCTTTCCCTACCAAAGATACATCTTGAATTACCGAAGGGGGGAGAGGACCCCACCTAAGGCTCTTTTTATGTTGTTACTTAGTCTTTCCCTGGCCTTTTGTTTAAAAGGGCTCCACACCCGAAAAATTGGAGGAAGTTTATTCCAAAGCCCCGGCCCCCCCATCTCTTCTCAAAGAACATCCATGTGGGAAGTAACTCCAACTTTTTTTTTGTATCCGCTCCCCTGAGCTAGTAATTTGTTTGTCCTTCCTTCTGGTGCGACTTTTTTTTTTCAACCCCGCTCGCGACGATTCAGATCGGTCCGGTCCTGTTTAGGCGTTGGGACGTCCCGGAAGACCCTTGCAAAGCCAGGGAACAAGTGGTCAGGGCAAAGTCGAAACAGGCCTACTCCCCTTCAGTTTTGGGAGCAGTTCCGATTCTTCTACTTGGCTCAAAGTACTTCTGTCTTTTCCGGACCAACTCTTCCCACTTCTTGCACTCTTGCAATTCTCCCATGACGTCGTCCTTTTTTTCCATTTGCTTCTCCTCGTCGAAAGCTTCTGTTTAAACGATACTCCCCGTGTTGTTGTTTTTTTTTTTAGGATTTTCACCTGCGCCCCCCTTTTTCTATTGCGTTCCGAGGTCCCATGTTGCTTTCCGTCATGGATTCTTTTCGAACAAGCGTAGTCCCCCCCGATTTTTTTCAAGCCTTTTAAGTGCCCTTGTTTTCCCGCCCCGTTTTTTCCCTACTTGAGATTCTTCGGTTTTTTCGTACTTTTTCGTGCTGCATCCTTTCGCGCCCGCTTTACCGCGACCTGAACGTGACTTTCGCTTGAATTTCCTTCAGACTACACCCCTAAAAGGTAGGTCTGGGCCTCGCGGAGCTCTGCGGGAAACTCCTTATGCACAGCTCCTTCTTTTCTCATTTTAGTGCCTTCCGAATTTTTCATTTTCAGAGCGCATTTTCCCAAGCATGTACTCTAAGAAAACCCCCATCCTTTCACCTCCCTAGAAGAGAAATCCCTTTGGTATCTCCCCCGGTGATTGAATGGATTGCTGTCCCCCCAAAGAGACTTATTTCCTTTCGTAGGAATGTGGCGTCTCCTGTAACGTCCTTTTCTACTTCTGGCAAGGCCTAGCTTGTTCCCCCCCTGATTTTGTTTTTCTTTTGTCGTGAATTTGATTTCCCTTGGTTTTGGGTAAGAGTTTTTTTTTTTTTAAGCGAGGGAGGTTTCAAAAACGTTTCTCCCTTCCAGTCTAGCCTTCCACAGATGATCATATCTCCGATAATCGTGGAGACTTTCCTTTTATTGAATGAGCGACCCCCCCTCCCCCACCCAGTTCCTTCCTACGGGACTCTATTTCTTTGCCCACGCGGGTCCCCTGAAGCATGTTACGACAAACCTTGGTCCAACCCCTTCTAAGTTTGGCCGTTTTGGATGCGATACGTGCCTTGCATCCCCCTCCTTCCTGCTTTTTCTTCGCCGCCAGGCCCCCTTTGACTTTGGCCCCTTTGCCCCTTTCCACCTCTTTTTCTCCACCCCTCTCCTATCCCTTTTCGTAACCTGCTGAACCGTCGCTGACCTGTCCTTTTCGTGCCCCCTCCCCCCTAGGGTTTTACATGTTCCTGGGAGTTGACTCCTCTTCTTGGAGAAAATCCCTGCGTTCGCCGCTCCGGAATCACTCCCCCCTGGTCGGTTTCCCCCGTACCGATGCCTTTGCGTTCCGACTTTTTTTTCCTTGTGCACAGGGAAGTTCGCGGGAATGCCCGATATTTAAAGATCCTGAACTCCCTCCCATTCCCAAAGACCCTCAGAATTTCTCTCAGACCCTTAAAAAAAAACTGAAGAAGGAACCTCGTTTTTCAGTTTCCAGGTTTTCTTGGACGCAATCTTCGAGGTTTTTAGGTTTTGAAACCTTTAGGAATTCTCTTCAGCGTTTCCCCGACTGTCTGAGTTCCCCCCTGCAGACGTGTTCTTTGAGAATCTCCCCACCACCCAACCCCCCCTTTGGGCTTTTCCATCCAACTCACACCTGAGCAAGGCCTGCACATTTTCATTAGATCAATCATCCTTCCCCTGATTCTTCCGGCCTTGGAGTAACCCACACTTTCTCAATAAGATTGATTTGTTCCCAGATATTCGTTGGTTCTCCCTTCGCCGACACCCACTTTCCCTGCTTCTCTTGCTATTTTTGCCTCACAGAAGGACGGCCTACTGGGAGACTTCCTTGAGTTTCCTGATTTTGACTGGTTTTGATTCAAGTGATTTTGAGAAGTCAAACTCTACCCCCCAACCTTTCCCTACCCTTTTTCTTTTAACTCGCAGTAAGAATTTGGGGGACTTCTTTCGGGGGTTCTCTCATTCCGAGAGCTTCCATAACCCCAGTCTTCCCCTTCTGCCGATCTTCTCCTTGGAGTTCCCTTCCCCTTTTGCGGCCTTTCTTCGATTTCCATCTGATTTTCAAGCCCCCCTTTAAAAACAACGGCCGGTCCCCCTTCCCTTTTTCCCCAGGGGTTCCCCCGAACGCCTTTTCGTATGCCCTTGCTCACGATGAACCCTGCGCACTCCTCGCTCTTCCAACGTCCCCCCCCTCCTAATCCCCTTTCCTCATACTTTGTTGAGAGCCTTTTACGGTTTTTCCCTCGTCCGTATCCCAGTGAAGTCCGATCATACCCAACTACCCCCTGCGGATTAGCCCCAAGTTCTCTCTTATGGTCTCCCCCTAGTAATTCTGCCCATGACCTCGTTATAGCCTCCGGTTGACTGAGACCCCGACATCTTCGACCGTTTGAACATCTGGGTCCAGTCGTAGTTCTCACAGAGTTACGAGGACGGGTTTCCCCCTCCCCGACTTCTCGAGAAATTTCCTATTTTGGAGACTTTAGGTGACCCCCCTCATTTCCCTGAGTACCGTGGTGCCCCGTTATTTTCAAAGGGAGGTTCCCCCTACACAGCGTTCCCCTTTTTTTCACTATTGGCCTGGACTTTTTTAGGAGGGTTCTGTTAGGGCGGAAGAGGGACCTTCGCAAACATGACCCCATAATTTAAGACCTTGCGGAGCATTCCGGTCTTGAAACCTAGGTGTTAACCCCCCACAATTTTCGTACCGTTTCCTGAAGTCTTGCCAGAAAGGATGTCTCCTGGATATGCCATGCCCTTTTTTAATGCCGTAGTGCTCCCCCCCCTTCCTGTGGTTAAGTCTCCGTAGTCCCTGATTACCCCGAACCTACGGGGTTTGAGAGTGCCTAATCCTCCCTTTCCCCATTTTTTAGGGCCTTTGAGACTAAGAGGTACGGTACCCTTCCGGCCCCCCGAACTTGTCAAAGTTTTCTTTCTGTCACCCAAGATGTTCTCCGGCCTCCTCAAGGCCTTCACGTTTCGTGTTGTAGCCCGTCGCCCCTACTGCGTCGAGGTGGTTCTTCCTTTTTCGCCTCTCCGAAAGTCCAGGACCTCCTTCCCTTCACCCAAGCTTTCCCGGTTTGACCCCTGCTCTACCCTTCTTTTCTGTCAGTTCCGACCCCCTCCCCATTTTTTCGGCAGTCAGGAACTGACTATATGATTTGCTACCTCCCACGCATTTCAAGCTATCTTCCCCAAACTCGTCCCCATTAAGGAAACCTTTCCCCCTCACCTTTACTGATCTTTTTCGGAATCGTGCAGTCTTCTTACTGGAGTTTTTGTCGGGGCGGCCCCTGTCCCATTTCCCACTCTTGTCAGCCTCCTGATAACAGCGAGCCTCTTTCAGTCGGTGCAAATTTCGGTCCTGAACCCCCTCCAATTGTGTTCCAAGTGGTTTTTCCCACCTGCATTTTCTTGCTCATTAGATGTCCCGTGATCCGGAGCCCCCTCGGTCGTCAACGAAAACTCGTTACGGTCCTCCCCCACGATGGCGTGACACCCCTTCGTTAGCCTCCCCCCCCCCCTCGCTGGGTGTCCGAGGAATTTTTCGCTCAGGAAGCCTTGAAGAGACTTTTCTTTCGCTGCGCCGTTCCTTTTACGTTGTTCGATCCCTCTTTCCTACCCCTGAAAATTTCCCGTGTGTCAGGTTGTCCCAGAATTGTTCTCGGACACCTATCAGTCCTGCCTTTCTTTTTTAACAATCCTTGGAAAGTTCCAACGCCCGTACTGGCCAACGAAAGTTGATTCTGGTTATTCCGCCCTCCGCGGACCTTCCGGCCCTGTTTCATTTCCTTCTACTTTTCCCACCGCCTTTTAGTTTGTTTTTTTGGTCACTTCGTCAATGACCGCCAGCACTTCTTTTTTCCCAAGATTTCCCCCCTCCCCCATTCTCTTCCTCTTTTCCGGGCTTTTCTTTCTGGTTTTTTCTTAGAGTTCCTCCAAGCCCCAAGGTTAATAGGACCCTTTTCTTTGGGTCAGTCCTGTACTTGAGTGCTCGTTTTTTCTTAGGAATCCCCCCCCTTAAGTTGCAGGAGAAATTCAAATCCTTTCGGTTTTGGACAGGTCCCCCCCCCTCCAGCATCCCCTCTTGGAGTCACCCCTTTCTCTGACTGGGAGCCACCCCTCCCCTCGAAACCTTTTCTCGCGTCACCTCCTCATACTCCGCTTGGGTTTCCGTAATCACTTTGAGATAGAATATATTTGAGACTCCCCTTCTCCTCTTCTTCATTCGATATTTTTTTTTCCATGTTCCCTTGATTCTGCCCCTTCATAATGCTGAGTATCTAAAGGAAGTCCTTGCTTTTTGGGCGTTTGAAAATGTGATGTGAACCTTCCCTCTCTGAGTTTTTTCCCCCCACTTCTTTGGAATTCCGGGTCCCCCTCCCTTCTTTCAGCAAGACTCCCCGCCAGTTGCGGATTCCCCAGTCCGCACGTGTTTCTTCTTTCTTGAGCTTTCGACCTTAGGGAACATTCGGAAACCTCGTCCGGCAGAGGAATCATGGACTGGCGCAGTGTCTCTTCCCTCTTTTCCTGGCGGTTTCCTTCCCCGACGGCAGGACACGCGTCGAGAACGTCCCCCCTCAAACACCACCCCGCACACCCCCCCAAAACCACACCCCCTAACCTCTCCCCCCGACCTGCTCCCCGTCTCCCTCCCTCCCCCCCCCTCCCCCTTCACCCTCCTACCTCTCATGTTGCCTACTCCCCCCCCACCCCCTCCCCCTTACCCCCTCCCTCCCCCCCGCTCCACTCCCCCTTTCCCCCTCTACTCCGCTCACCCCCTGCCCTTATTTCCTCTATCCTCATTTCTTTCCGGTCCCTCCGCACCACTTCCTCCCCTCCTCCCACCACCTCAACCCCTTCCATCCCCGATATCCTCTCCCTCCTTACACACACCTTCCCCTCCCTCTCCACACTTACCCCCTCCCATCTCACCTTCTCCCCCCTCCTCCTCCCCCCCGCTCATCTCCCCCCCCACTCCACTTACCCCAGTCCCCACACCCCTTGCCTCCGCACCCCCTTTCCCTTCTCCAGCCCCACTCCCTCCTTACTCTTCCTTCAATTCCCATTCCCCCCACTTCCCCCTTCTCCCCTCCCCCCCCCACCACCCACCCCCCCCTCTCCCTCCACCCCTCCCTCCCCACCCTTCATCACCCACTCTCCTAACCCCACCCTCCTCCCCCCCCACACCCCCCCCCTTACTTTCCGCCCCCACTACTCCCCTCTCCCCCAACCTCCCACCTCCCCTCGCTTCCCTGCTATCATTTCCCCAGTCCTCACCCACCCTCCTCAGGTCATCTTTTATAAGTCCCTCTCTTTTTCCCCTACTCATCACCTTTTCCCATCCCCCCCCCTCTTTCTTCCCTTCCCCCTCCCCTTTTTCTTGTCCCCCCCGCCTTCCTTCTCCCTCCTCCCTCCCCCTGTTCCTCCTCTCCCCCCGCTCTCTCTTTCCCCCTTCTTATGTACCCACTCCTCCCCAGCCCTCTGGCCCCCCCCTCACATACCCCCACTGTTCTCCCCTCCTCCCCCCCCCCATCACTCACCGTCTCCCACCCTTCCCACCTACTCCCCGCCCAACCTCCCACCTCTCCATCTCCTCCTGCTCCTGTTCCCCCCATCCGTCCCGCCCCCTTCCCCCCTCCCCAACTCCCCCCCCTTCCCCCTCTTTCCCTCCCATGGCCCCACCCCCGGCATTCTCCTTCCTATCTCACCCGCCTCTCCCTCCCCTACTCTTTCCCACCCCCCCCCTCGCTGCTCTCTTCGATTCTCCCACCTCCCACACCCACCCCCTCCTCCACCTCTCCTTACTCGCCTCATCCCGCACCCCCCTCCTTCTTCCCCCCTTTCCCACCCCCCCCCCTTCAACTTCCCCCACCCCACGCCCCTCCCCCCTTCCTTTGCTTTCTTGACATCCCCTCACTCCCCTCTCTCCCTCTCTCTCCCCTCTCCCGCTCCGTCTCCCTCTCTTATCCCCCCCTACTCCCATCCTCCCCTCTCCCACCCCTTTCTAGCCAACTCCGCCCACCCTTCCCCCCCCTCCCTCTCCGCCCTCATCAACCCCCCCCACCCCCCCCTTCACATCGGATCTCCTTTTCCCTTGATATCCCCGGTTTCCCCCTTTCGGGCCTTTAGTGACACTCCCTCTCATTTCCTTTTCAGGAGTTCCGATTTCCCTTTCCAGTTCTTACCTTCACCTTTTTGAGGAGGTCCCCCTTTTTTCTTCATGTTTTCCTCCTCACCTGAGATCTCCGTCTGTCCCAAATTTGGTCTTTTCACACTCCTTCCTTTTGGATTTTTTTTTTTCCCTCTTCCTGAGAAGTCCTTCTTTTTCCCCGAGGGAACCTTCTGAAAGTACTCGCTTACTTTCCCTCTCCTGACCCTTCTTTCCTAAAGTGGTCTTTGTTTTTTTAGTTCTGCCAGACCCCGTGTTAAAGGGTCTCCGAAACTCTGTCCACCTTTTCTATTTATCAGAGGATCCGCCTTGATGTTGTTCTTTACGCAACCCTCTTTCTTTTTTTCGATCCCACACTTTCCTGGCTTTTGTTGCCCTCTTTTTCTCGGGCCCCCCCACCGATTACTGTCCAGTCGCTTGCCGCGTGATCTTTTTACGTGCCCTCCGGTATCTTCGAGCCTGGTTCAGCGGCCTCATGAAGCTCTCCCACAGATCCCGTTTCCCACTTCGTTTCCCTTTTTTTCACTGCCTTGTTCCAGACTTCTGCACGGAGCTCTTTTAAGCCGTCCCCTCGGTATCGGCGAGTCGCCGTGCGGGGTCTTATTTCCCTTCTTTTCCCTCTATTTTTTTTCTGAAATGCTCTCTTAGGTTTCCCTCCTCAACTTCTTTGCCTTTTTTGTCCCTTATAGCCCCCTCCCCTGATCCGGAAAGCTTGGACTCAACAGAGAACTCTTCCTCCTTGTGCTCTTCAGCATGAATCCTCTCTTCTCCATACACAACTGAGATCCTTTACCCCCGTGTTGAAGTGATGCCTCGCCCCAGAGTTTTGTAGTTTCCAATGTGTTTGTTCAGCGTTTTGGTATCTTGAGTGAACAGGGGAAGCTTTTATCTTTCAACCCCCTAATCCTTCTGGCACACCCCCACTTTTCTTTTTTCTGCCTGTCATGTTTTTTGTTGGTCTTGACTTCTTTGAGCCACCTCACCCCCCCCCCTGTTTTAGAACCCCGCTACCTGTCCCACGTGCGGCGCCTTCATCCCCCCTCCTTTAGCTTGCTTCAGCACTACGTTCCGATTTTAACCAGCTTCTTCCCGTTCTTGTGATTATCCTCCACCGCTTTTTCTGATTTCCCTCTTTCATCCTTGAGACGCGTCAGGTGCAGTCCCATGTGCTCGTTTACGTTCAACTCCCCCCCCTTTGCAACAGCCCCCTGTGCCCCCTCCCACACCATGGCCTTCTTAGAACCTCCATCCTGGGCGTTTTTCGGATTAGGTGAGCCCGCGATAAACACCCGGCTACCCTGCCAAATTGCCATTAGATTTAGACTAGGCTTGCAACCAGCTATAATTTTGAGTGGCTTCCCTTTTCCCCAGATCCTCTTTCAATGATTTTTCCACCGCTTAACGTTGCCCCGGATGCACGTGCAGATTCCAAAGGTTTCCGAGGTATTTCCAGTTTTTTTGATTTCTCCACTTTCTTAATTCGTAAAAACAGGTAACTCCTACGGATCCCTCTTAATTCCCCTCCCTTGTTGTGTCGGATCTCCCCCCCCGTGTTTCCCCCTAGATGCGGCCCCCCCCCCCCCCCCCCCCCCCCCCCCCCCCTTCGCGCATGATCCCTGCTGGAATCGCTTTCTTAACCCCCTTTGCAGGAGTCTCCCAGTTTGCAGATTTTTCTTGTTGGAACTTTTCTTTTTTTTGTTTTTCCAAAGATTTCTTATTAACAATGCACTTGAATTACTACTGTTGCCTCTCATCCTTAGTGTCCCTTTAGGACGTGTGTTTCTGAAGCTCTTTCGCGCTGAAACTTCGACCTTTTTTATCTTGTCCCCCCGACAGCATCCCAAAACAGTTCGTCGCCTGTGCGTATGTCGTCCCCTCCCACTTGGCCCCCTTTTGTTGGTCTCCCAACACTTCGAATGCAACAATTAGTTTTTTGTTGCCTCTTCCCAAAGGTTAATTCATTGGCCATTTTCCTCAACTTTCGATGCCTCTCACCTTCCAACGCACTTTGTCTAACTTCTTTTCCCTTCGGGCGGATTTTCAACCCTGTCATATTTGTCCCCCCCCCCCCTTCTTTCCCGTTACGGTTTTGTCATTGTAGGAAAAGTACGAGCTTCTTCTTTTGACACGCAGTTGATTTTCGTAACCCCTCTTACTTCCCGATTCCGAGTTTTTTTTCAGTCGTTTTCAGCAAGGACGGCACCCAAACCCAGACACTCAGTATTATCTTTACTAGCTCCTTCTTCCGAACCCCAGGAGATTGAGCTGGGTGCTTTTTCTTCCCTACGCCGATACTCTTCCCCTAGGCCCCCCTCTTCCAAACCCCTCCCTCGGGTCAATACAACCGAGGTCTTGGGCAAAACCCCCCAAACACCTCCGTAGTGAACGGACAACTTTTCCCTTAGTTAAGGCTCCGGGTTTGCCTGCGTTCCTTCGTTTTTTTTCCTTTAGATTCATTGCGTCAGAGCAGTTCTCATTCGCAGGCCCGTCCATATTTCGTAAGATGGAAAATCATGAAACCCCCCCCTTCCCCAAAATTTATTGACGGTTAAAAAAGGAGCGATCAGCCCGTTTTAAGCTCTTCAATTTTTACTACCCCGACCTCCCCCCCCTCCCCTGAGAATCCGGCCGATGGCCTCTTGATTCTTTTTTTCAATTAGCTACAGTTTTCCCAGTTAAGACTCCGTAGACCCTTCTCGTGTCTTCCCTCCAGGAACCCATTCTAAGTCTTTACCCCCTTTTTCCTTTCTTATTGAACTGCGTAACTGTATTTTCTTAGTCTTCCCCTTGAAAGACCCTGGCTTCTTTTCCCCAAGGTGTACCACTTCGTCGATTTTCCCTCAAACCGGCCGTCAGAGTCTATTGGAAGCGAACCCGGGGGGTTTCTTTTTCCATCCAAATCGCAGACAGCCACACGTTGTGTTTTTTCATCTTGACCAGATGGTGGGATGGTTTTCTCACTGTCACTCCCCCCGAATTTTCCTTGCTTATTCGATTTCCCATGATCCCCCAGTTCCTTCTTAGGCTACCCCCTCTTCCAACCCTTTCTTCCCCCCTGATTCCCCGTCGCCTGGTTTCCCCCCGCAACCGGATGTTATACTTCAATCCCCAACAGTGGATCACTGTGTTTTGCGGTTTCCGATTCCCCCCCCTACCGCTGTTCTTTTAAGCGTACTCCTCGGACCCTTTCCCCAGAGTCCTTCTTTTCTTAGCGACTTTTTGTGCGCCACCGTCTCTTGTGCCGATCTGAAACTCCAAAGCCTGGCCCTCTTAAAACCACTCCGTTTTTGCCCGACCGATCTTTTTTTCGAGTTTCCGGACACCCTAATGTCCCTTCCCATCGATGTATTATGACCCAAGTTTGGACCCCCCTCGGGGACTTTTTCCCAACTTTTCTTTTCCCCCTTGATTCTTTTTTAAATCGATAGGGCACAGCAAGCCCCCGCTTCGTTAATGGGATACTTGAGTGTGTACCCTCCTTTCCCTCCTTTTTTTTCGTCTTCCTCGAGACTTTGAGGAAATTTTGAGTTTTGGCTTTCATTTCTGGCCTGAGGTTGTACTTCCCCCCCTCTCCTTTCAATGCCTTCCCCAGCAAGCGCTCCGGCCTCGAACGGCCCCCCCCCTACTTTCTTCTTCTTTACGGGCCGGGCCAGGATGGTTATCGCTTTTTGGCAAGAGGGCTCTTCAAACTTGCCCTACCGTCGGGAACCTTTGATTTCTTGTCGCTTTTTCCCCACTCTCCCCACACGCCATGGCCCTCTGCGTGCTCCTTCGTTGCGCGTCTAGGGCCGTTTCTTATAAACTTGGCTTTTTTTTCCCCCTCCAGCCCCCAGAAGGTGACTGCCGAAAATAGGAACTTTTTTTCAAGTCCCCCTCAATTCTTTCGACTGTGGAGACTGTCTCCCTCCCTCCCCCTTTTTTTTTTCCCAACTTCCCTCGCCACCTCTTGAAATCCGCAACTGTTTTTTTGGGCACTTTTTTCTTTGCAGAATAGAAGCTACGTAGAAGAAGTGATTTTTTTTGCCAAGACTCCCCTTCTCCATACCTTCCCCTTGTTTTTTTTCTTTCATCTCAAACCATCCTTTCTGATTCTATGCGTGCAGAACCCGAAGGTTGGCCCCCCCCGCGGGATTTATGAACATCGTCCTTAGGCTTTCTTTCAGCCCAAGTTTTGCCTGCTGGTCTGCTTTGCCCTTGCAGTCCCTCTCCCTTTTGATTTTCCCCCCCTTTCCCTGGTCCAGTCCTCTCTAGTTGCCTCCTCAAGGACGGTGTAATCGGGAGAACTTCTTTGGACGCGCCCATTTCTTCTTTACAAGTCCTTTCCCCACATTTTTCTCGAGAGAGCCTTCCCCCCGTCTCAATCCCCCTTTTACTTTGATTCTGTTTTTGTCTTCTTTCTCCACTCCTATTCCCTCGCCTAGCAAAGCCCCTTTTCCAGGAGAGGAGAGCCTTTGGAAGAAGTTTCTTCTCTAGCGATTTCCTTTCGTCCTCTACGATTTTACCTTCTTCCCACCCCCCCCCGCACTCCCCGAATCCCAAACTCCCCCCCTTTCCGGTTTTAACGTCTTCAAGCAAGGCGGCCTCCCCCGAGAACACATGGGTTCTCTAGCCGATCAGTACCTAGTAGTATTCCCATTTTGCTTTTTACCCACCATCGCTTTCATCGTTAGGCCTGGACTCAATTTGAGTGTTTCCTCTGGCCATTTAAATTTTTTTCCTCGTCTCAGATGTCAAAAGTACATGAGATGTTTTTTTCCAAACTTTTTTCCCCCCTGATGTGGAAAATCCTTTGTTCTTAGATGGTAGGCCCCCTTTAGGAAAGAGTGTTTCACTTTTCGCCGTACTCTCCCTGGCCCTTTCCCCCGGGTCGCTGACGTCGGGACTTTCTTTTCTTCCCCTTCGAGGACGCTTCGTTTTCTTTTTCTCTGACGCCTATAACAAGAGTTCGCCCCTATAAAAGGGGTTGGTTTCTTGAAGTAGAAAGACGGTCTATGCCGCCACCGGGGCGACTGGTAATCCTTGGGATTTCCGACCCCCATGGTCGCCGATCTAACCTTTTGACAGAAGCGTGACCTCCCCTGAGACCCCCCCCTTGGTTTTTTTCTCCACCCCAGCGTTCTAGCTAATTGTCCAGTCCCCTCTTGTCTGTCTAGGTACGGTGTTGGTGACTGATTCTTCAAAAAAGGGGTCCCCCCCCGGTCCTACTGCTTGACAATTTGCTCCACCCCCCCCCCCCCCCCCCCAGTTACACGTTATTCCCTAAAAGGTGGACGTTTTCCCCCCAATGGTACCTGTCCCCGACCGACCCCCTAGCAGATTTTTACCCCTCTCTTCCCCGAAGCTACTTCCCTCCCCTCCCGTCTGCCATGATTTGTGACGCTTTAATAGTAGTCTCCACTCCTTTTTTTTACATCCACTCTTTTTTCCCCTGCTCCCCGTGAACCTGGATTTTTCGTTTCAGACAACTCGCACTTTTTAGCCCACTATTAGAGAGACCAGCGGCCTTTTTTCTTCCTTACAGGAAATTTTTTTCCTCTGGTCGAGGTTAGTAAAAGGTTCCTTGCTGCAATGCTGCGTCTGACTGGTGGTCAAACACCGTGGAAGCCACTTCCCGGTTTTTTTTTGTCCAAATGGTGCCT
>Ga0179593_1671195_pt1 | contig 29981 bp, 40 predicted proteins | sample CZODoug2_1_08_16_FD_185931 | JGI IMG/M metagenome (GOLD analysis project Ga0179593, IMG submission 185931) | Vadose zone soil fungal communities from Angelo Coast Range Reserve, California, USA - CZODoug2_1_08_16fungal (PacBio error correction) | ecosystem: Environmental > Terrestrial > Soil >... | reverse complement strand
CTATGGTTTTTTTTCTTCAACTTTGTTCTTATTTTGACTTTTTCCTCGTTAACCACTCCTTTCAAGCCCTATCGGAGGTAGTAACAATTTCATTTGTTCTCCTTCTTTCGACCCAAAAATCTTTGACCTAATCTTCCGACTTCCCCCCGCGGATCATCCGATAAGGGTACAATGAAAAACTTCGAAGGTCCATCTCCCGACCCTCTTTCGAGAATCTTTCGCCCCTTCTCCAATTTGAATTATCTTTCCTTTGGTTCGGTTACTCCCCTCTCCACGATCCTCTTTTTTTTCGTTTTCCTTTCACCCTTTTTTCTTTTCCTCGCTGTCGTTCTCTCGCGTTTCGCGACAGTTTGAGGCATCCTGAGCCCCCCTTTAGGTTGAAATTCTTTTCGCCCTCCCCCCCCTGTCTCTTTTTGAAAACTTCGGTCCAAAAACATTTTTCTCTCCCCCCGTTCCTCAACCGACATGGTAATTCTCTTATTCGCGGTTTCCTATACCCCCCTCCTTCCAATTCTCTTTTTCCCCAACTCTTTCCGTCTTTTATGAAAATAGCAAAGTCGAGCGCCCCCCTTTCTCTCTTCCCAACTTTTTTCACTCCTCCTTCAACTGGCCCCGCGCTCCCCCATAATAAGTTTTTTACCCTTCGCTGATCTTTCTGTTCTTTCCTTTCAAATGTTCCCCCCTCTTCAATCAATTCCCCCTTGAATTTTTCCCTGTGTCCCTCCTTCTTTTTTTCTGCCCTTGCACTTCCAGTTTTCGCGATAACCCCCCCTCGGTAACAACGTCCTAGAGTTTTCTTCTGCCCCCCCTTTGCCGCCCTCCCCTCCTAGTACCCAAGGTCTCAAATCCTCCAGGCGCGCTTTCGATGCCTCGTTTTCTACCGGCCTGTCGACTTTTGTGTTACACTTTACTTTCTCGCAGGGTTCCTCCTGCAACAGCAGTTTTTGTCACACCCTCGATTTTTCGATTTCTCTCTTTTTTCCTTTTCCTTCCAGACATTCTCCGCTCTCGCCATCCCAGCTTTCTCGTCTGCGGAAAACAACGCTTTTGCCCCACTATGTGAAGTATTGTCCTGTGCCTTTTTTCACCCCTCCACCCCCCGCATTTTACCTCCCAAATCGTACGTGCCCCAGATACGGATCCGAGACAGAGTTTTCCCTTTCAACCTTCCTTCTAAGTTTTCTCTTTGGGAACTCCCGAGATTGTTATTCGGTGTTTCTTCAGATCCTGCACTCTATATCCCTGATTCTTTTCTTTCAATCTTGTTGAGTACTTCAATGGTGGATGGGATTCTCCCGTTTTTCAAAATCCTCCCCTCCACTGGCAGTCTTTGATGCGTGTTCCCTTCCTTTTTCTTCCTTTCGCGGATTTTGGTGCGACTTGAGTCCGTGAGCGAAGCAGTTTTCGATGTCTCTTCATCTTTCCCTTTTTGCATCCTCTTTGAATCTGCGTCTCCCTGAACGCATTCTCTGATTCCTCCCCCCCCTTCTGGTTCTTTTTCGTATTTTCCCCCTCCCTTGAATCTCCCCCCCATGAATAACACAAATGCCCTACCCCCCCACATCCTTTTATTTTATTTACCCCTCTTCCTCCTGTCCTAGTACCCTGCTTCTGAACCTCCTGCCAATCACTTCTGTTAAAGAACCCACTCCCGAAAGTCTTGTTTTCCCGGCTTGTCGAGCCGCTCTTCCAGTTTTTTTTTTTCAGACTTTTGACCTTTTCTAGACCGTGGTCTTCTGGCACTCATCACCGACTCTCTTCCACAAATTGCTTTTCGCTACCTTTTGATTTCTTTCCCCCCCAAGCCCCACTGATTTCCCCTTTAAGAGAACGGGCACAATATAAATATCTTTTGGTTGGCTTTTCACCTCCCTTCTGTCATGATCTTCTCCAGCATTTCCCCCTCCCCTTTTTAAATTCCTTTCCCATGCTGCTGAACGCCCCCGTGGAACGCGGACTTTTTTTTTTTTTTCCCACTCTTCCTTTCATCTTTTAATACTCTTTACCCTCCCCAACGTTCCACCTGTGCGTCCTTTGGACTCAATACGATAGTTCGAGTTTTGTCCCTCCGGCTTCCGCTTCTTTTCCTGTAACTTTTTTATGTTTCTCGCCCCTTTTATAGTGATTTTTTCCTTTATAGCTGCCCAGTTTGTTTTTGTGCTTGGTCCTTCAAAGGTTCCTTTTTAACCCTTCTATTATTTTCTTTTTCCTCCCTCACTTTTTGTCTTATCCCCTGATGCTTGAAAACTTGGTCACCTTTTCTTCCTCTCCCCCTTTTGGATCTCTAATGACTTTTGCTTCTTCCTTCAGCCTCTATTTCGCTTCTCCCTTCCCGGGTCTCTTTCCTTTCGCTGAAGAGGCCCATGTATAGCCCCCGGAAGACATCTCGTTTTCAGGTTTGCGCCCCCTTACACTTCTCCGTCCCCAACCCTGTGATTCCCTTGCAGGAGTTTCTTTCTTTCCCGTGGCAAGAGCAGCTGTTAAGTGGACTTTCCCCTTACCCCTCCTTTCCTCCCCCCCTTGGTTTCTTTGTCGGCCTTCCTCTCTCTCCCCTTCCCCCGCGACCCCAGCCGGTAACTCCAGCATCAGCCAGCCCTCCTACCTTTTCTCTCTGAAATCCACTCTCCAGACATCGTTTTCTTCAATCCATGAAGATTCCCCCCTCTTCACTCCAAAACCCAAGTGGCTGCCCCGGTTCCCTAAGTAATCTCTTTTTCAGTCCCTCTTTTTCAAACCAAGCATAGGCTTCTCCTTCTTTCCTTCTTCCTGGACTTATACGAAATCGCCAATCGCGATTCTTTGACTTTCCGGTTTCCGGATTCCGCTCCTCTCCCTGCCTTGGGACTAAACGGCGCGCTTGCTTAACTGCGCATGGACTGGGCATTCACCTTTTTCTTGTTTTCAACTTTGTTTTCTCCTCTTTTTCCCACTCAGATTCCCCCCGTTTACTTTATGTCTTGGACTCGTTAAGATCGGACCGCATAGCGTCTCCCTGAGCCCCCTGATGCACCATTTTCCTGGATCCTTTTTTCCCCCCCTCACAGTTTTCCGGACACCCTCGCATCGCTTACTCCCTGGTATCGTTTTGGGCGTGCTGATCCTTTGTCTTTTACTCTGGTATTCCCTCTCTTCCATGATTATGTGCTCTGTCCCTGATGGTACGCTTTTTTCCGTGACTTTAATTTTATCGTGACGTGTGTTTGGCTTTCTCCACTCCCCCCCATCCCCCCCTCTAACCTTCTGCTTTTGAGGCTTGACAAGCTAATTTCGAGTTTTAACCTTTGCTCTGGCCCTTTTTTCCCGTTCTCCTCTTATGTTCAAACGTCCTTATCCCGGAGCCCTCCTAAAGTACGTGCTTCAGACTTCCTCCCTTTTCTTTCCCCTGACCAGTCGCTGATTGGGAATTCTGGTCTTTAAAAGGCGATACGTTTATACCAGGTCTTGAGTTCACGGTTTTCTCCGCTCTTTTTTTTTACGCTTAGGTTCTTCGCAACTTCCAGACGCCTGCAAGCCTCTCCCACCCTTCGCTTCGTGCTGACACCTTTTCCTTACTTTCAATCCCCCCATACTTTTCTACAAACCCTCTTTTTATTATTCTCGATGGGGAGTTCACCACCACCCTCCCCTCTTTTTTAGTCTTCGATCCCCGGCCTTCTACTGACTCATTTCCTGTCTTTCTCTTGGCTTCCTCTTCCCCCCTAGGCCCTTATTTCTGGTGTCCCCTGTGGTCTCCCGATCCTTATGTCTGGTCCATTCGTCCCAAAGTTTCACCCCAGTCTGGTACCCTATCCACAGTTCTCACTCTCTTTCTCTTTCCCCTTCAACTCGTCCATAAATCCATTTCCCCCCCACCCATTCTTCTCTCTGGTCTTTTTCCTGTGTTTCTTCCTTGGATTTTCGGCCCTTCGGCCCGCACAGCCCTGTCACTCCGTTACTCTATTCTAGCCCGCTCCATTGTTCTTTCTTTCCCACGTTATGACGTCCTCTGAGAGAGCCCCCCCCCCCACTTACGGCGTATCGACCCCCGCCTTCTTCTCCCCCTTCCCCCCAAGAAAGACCGCCTTACGCTTTTGGTCTGTCTAGTTCTCGGAAATCGTTCCCCATGAAAGTTCTTTTTCTCATTCAGTTCAATGACTTTTCGGCGTTCCCAGCCTTCCCCCGTCCTTTCGAATTGTAAGACGCTATTGGTGTCAGCCCCTCCTTTTAGGCGACCGAATTCTCCCCCTCCCCAACCCTTGATTTCCTCCTTTTGAAACCTGCGGCCACGAGCTCTGAAACCCCCCCCCCTTCCTCTCCACCTCGTCCAAAACCCTTCCGGCCCTCTCTCGCCGCTTTTCCACCTTAAGTCCCGTCTTTTAGCCCCCTCTCCTTTTTAACACTTTTATATGGGTCCTTTGAAGCATTTTTGTGGAAGGACAGCCCCTTCTCCTTGCGAACGTTCAACCCTCCCAAATTTCCCAATTCTCCCATTTGCCCCTTTCCCTCTTCCCCCTTGAACTCCTTCAGTCTTGTCCCGAGAGCCCGATGTGGGTCCGATGGCCCCGCCAACTGCAGCTCCCCAAAATGTCCCCCGCCGTACCCTGAAGATTTGACGTCAGTCAGCTCGAAAGAACGTTGAGTATGGATCACCTCCATCCCAGGGAACATCCCTCCCTTTTCTGGTTCTTCGTTTTTTCCGGACTGATCTAAAAAGTGCGGCCTACGTAATTTGTACTTTCTCTTCTCCTTTTTTCCCTCCCCTTAATGCCTGTCGTGCCTTTTTCTTTCTTCTGATCTCCCCCTTTTCTTACGTGAGTCCTCTTAGGAGAGTCTCGTTGTTTAATCGCTCTCTTCCCCGTTCTTAGCGTAAGCTTCTCTAAAACCCCTTCTCCTGCACGACTGACTTTTTTCGTCTGGTTAAAAGAAAACTACGATGCTCTAGCCTGCCTCCCCATAGTCAGGTTATATTCGTGCTGGTAAGAACCACCAGCTCTAGCTCCCTCATCAATCGCGTCCTCAGTTTTCCTGATGTTCTCAGGTCTGTCTCAATTTGCGCTGTTAAAAGATAGTAGTCCTCCTACCTCCTCTCTTTTACGCACCTCGACTCTCTTCTCCTTATCTCCTTTTTATTCGTTGATCATAGTAGTTGGATATTAGTTTTGACAAAGCTATCCTTGTGGTGCTAGTGTATATCCCCACCTTTGGCTCTTCCTGAGCTTGACTGTTTTCCTTTACTCCCGATATATGTTGAGCTGAGTTCGTTCTTTACGTTAAGAATCTACGCGGTTGTGCGCCCGGTTCCTTTTTGCCCACTGTCCCTAAGTTTCCCCCCATCCAATCTCGGAAGGGGTTGCTCTTTTTTTTTGCATCTTCCCCTTTCCAACACCCTGGAACCCTTTTTTTTCGGGTCCACCCTTCTACTGTGGAAGTTTCCACTTCCGTCATCACCTCTCTCTTTACTTTTTTCCCCTTTTTAAAAGCCTTGTTTACATCCCCCTTCTAAGATCTCAATTGCTTTTCTCCGAGATTCCCCCCCAGAATTTTTAGATCTTTTAAGCCGAGCTCACCGGTTTTCTTCCCTTTTTTTACCTCTCAAATCTTTTGGACTTCCTTTTTCGCCACCGCAACGCTCTCTTTTCCAACTCTTTCCGATACCTCTTTTTTAAGTCCCCCGGAGACACTACGCTTTGGTGGCGATGCCCCCCCCCACTTTGATTGTTTTTGTCCCGCCGATCCTCCCGCTTTTTTCTCCGTCTCGTATTGATGCCCCTGCTTTTTTCCCCGTTCTTTTGGCTTTTTCTTTCTCCCCCTCTATTCCAAGGAAGCTCTCACCCCCACGCGAACGGATCCTTCTCCGCGTTTTCTCGTTCCCCCTCTCTCTCAAGTACGATCGTTTTTTCATCAAACTACTTCTCGTTTTTCCCCTAAGACTCGAATGCACCACAGCGACGCGTATATAGGCACAAAGGATTGTCTTTCTTTTCTCCGTCCAGTTTTTTTTCTTATCCTCTTTGGAATATTCCAACATACCCTCTTCTTTACGGCGTCCGAAATGTTTGATTTCCCTCCCTCTCTTTTTATTTCTTCCCTTAAAAATTCTTTTTTTCCCTCCTTGCTCCAGGCACTCTGAGGGACTTCTTGCGTTTATTTGGAAGAGCATCAGTTTTTTTTCATCCCTCGATTCCCCTGACCCCCTTTTATTAGTCTTAATACCCATGGCGATTTTTGGTACGGAATGTGATTGATGTCGTCCACTCAAGTCCTCCCCTGCTCCCCAGATTTTCCTTCGGGGCTGCCTTTTCCTGCAAACCTCTTCTTGGAGGTGCTGGACCTCACTCAGTAGAACAATGAGAGTAACCGCGAAACCTTTCCAAATCATCTTGCCAGCTCCGGTGGTCATTTTGGTTCAAATCCTCTCCTTTCTATTTTTCCCTTTCCCCAACTCGAATATGATCAAGTATGTCCCCCGACAAAATCCCCTCAAACCCCCCCTTTTCAGCTATCTCGTGTTTTTCTTTTTCTGCCTTTGCGGGACTTTCCCCCCTCGGATACACTCAGGATAGATCTTTTGTCTCCCCTTCTCCCCATCGTCCCCCTCGGGAATTCTCTCTTCCCGAGCTGCTTTTGATTTTTTATACGTTTTTTCTGGCGGATTTTGCGGCATTTGCCACTTACTGACTTCATTTGCTGCCTTTTTTATCTTCAAAGTTTTTCAGATTCTTTTTCTTTACGGCTTTGGCGATTCCCTCTGGTAATTTTATGGAGCTGGACCCTGCCGGATACTCTATGATCGCCCTTTCTCACACCTTTCTTTTTCCTTTTTTATCGCTTGACGGCGACCCACAACTCTTTTATTCGAGATCTCTAAGTTCTTCTTACCTTCTTTATCCTTGATAATTGTTCTAGGGGTCGATGGGAGTCCCTTCTTTTCTGCCCTCCATTATCTTCTGGTACTATTTTCGTCAATTCCTCTTCTTTTTTTTTTTAATTTCCTTTTTTTGTTGTGGCTCCATCGTCTTTCACCTTCCCCAGCTTTCTTGAGTGGCGGCATTTCTGAAACCCCGTTTCCCATTTTCCCACTTTGCTTGTAGCTTCTTTAATCCCAGCCACGGTTATATGTCCCTTTAGCGACACCCCAGTGTGCTCTAATTTCTCTTCTTCTTCCTTCCCTTTTTCCCTGAGCGATCTTCCTCCGCATAATCTGGGTTCCTTTTTTGAACAGGCGATTGTCTTTGCTCTCAACTCCTTCTTCCTGAAGCAGCGTCTCGTCAGAGCTTCCTCACTTTTTTTTTCATGTGCTCCTCTTTTCTCCCCGAATACCCCTTCCCAATTTTCCAAAGTTCGTATGACTAAATGTCTCTTCTTTCTGCTGATACCCGTATGGTGGCGGCATCCTTCCCGCCCCCTTTGCTCCCTTCGTATTTGTGCAGTATCTTTTGTCAGTCCCCTACTCTTCATTCCCCCCCTTTACCTGGACGGAAGTAGTTTTGGGGCGTTTTCTCCTTCTTTTCTGAAATTGGTGTCTTCGATACAGTTATTTGGCCTTCCGGTTTTCCTTCGAAACTTCTCTTTTTCTAAACTTTGGTACTCTGAGCTACATAGGCTTTAATCCAAGTTTCCGTTGGTTTGTTGGCTGTAATTTTAGTGCTTTTGGGGGCAGCTCGGGTCTTTTTTTTCCGTGGGCCTTTTCTGTGCCGCCCTCGTTAACTCTTCGCAGGATCTCGTATTTGTTCTTTCTCCTGCTTCCCCCCCTCCACTTCTTCAAAATACTTCCCCCACCTATGTTTTCCTCCTTTCTCCACCGCCTTGCCGTTAACTGCACACGAGCCCTTCTCGGCCTCTTTTCCTTTGGCGTCCCTCGGAGAGCGGCCCCCTCCTTCAAGAACTTAACTCCTCCACCCCTCAATGTGCTCCCGATGTTCTTTGCCCCTTTTGGATTGCGGCAGCCCCGGATCTCCCTGGACCTTCCTTTCTCTCTTTTCCCTTTTCAGTTTAATTTTCTCGGCCGTCTTTTCCCGCCGGTGCTCAATCCACAAAAACTATTCGATTCTTCTTTGAAACCTGCGAGATTGCCCCTTCCCCAAAGGTTAGAGCCCTTTTTTTTCCCCTCGTATCGAATGTTGCACCTCGATTAAGGCCACTTCTCTCGCGTTTAAAAGGCTCTTTCTTTCTATAGTCCCCGATCTCGCACTTCTCAATTTTCTTGTTTCTCTGTTCCCTAGTGAGCTCAATGCTTTCTTCACTTGCCCCCGCACTTCGATTGCGAACGGTATCCAAAAGCTCTTTTTCCCCCCCCCCTTCTCCTCGGCCATGGAATCCTGGCCCCAAAAAATGGACGTTGTGTTTCTTTTTTTTTTTAAAGTCCTCGAAACACCCTTGCACGTTCCCGGTTCTTTTCCCTCCCCCTTCTTCATGGACCCAGACTTCTACTATGACCGATCTCTCTCCCTGACGTCCCATTCCAAATCATCCCAATCTTAATACCTCCCAACTTACGATTTTCTCTCCTTTTCGTATTTTTGATATCCCGTCAGGTCTCTTGTTGGCGTTTTTTTTCTTAGCGTTCCATGAATCCCTTGCCCTGCAAATCACAGACTTTTCTTTTAGCGTTCTTCTTAACTCATAGCTCTCTTTCCGCCCCCAGGAGACTCCGGGTAGGTTCCCTTATCCTACAAAACCTTTGGAACCTTCCAATTGTTTACAGTCCGTCAACACTTGGACCTTTCAGAGCCCTCTCGTGTTCAATCCTCGCAAATCAATATGCCTTTTTCCTCAAAGCTCTTCCCCAGAAGCCTTAAGATTGTCCCGTGAACCCAGACATATGCCTCTTTACCTTTTAGTCGATCACTCCATCACGTCCTTGGGTAAAAGCCCTTTCTTACACCAGAGATCCTTCGCCCCACTTTTTGTTTGACTTTTTTCTGTCGCCCAACCCTTAGTTTTTCCACCTTTCCCCTGGGCTTTTGCTAGTGTCTGACAAGAAACTCCTTTTTCTCTTTTGCTGGTCATAGGTTTTTTTTCGCTTCGATCCCTTAAGCCGCCCCTGCTGTTGTGATGAGCGCCAGTTTTTGTCTAATTTTCATCTTTTTTTTTTATTGCAATGTCCAGACCCTTCACCCCCATCCTGGTGTTGCTCCTTCTTTCTTTCGCCTTTTGCACAAGCCCCACCCCCTTAACCCCCCTTTTGGAGCGGATTCTACATAGATACCGTTCCTTAAATCCCTTCTCTCTTCCCGGGTCGTTTTTTCCAAGCCTTGAGTTTTCATTGCAAATCACGCTCCTCACTTTTCGCATCCGTGCGGCTGTTCTGAATTTCTTTATTTTAATCAGGGGCTCTCGCTCATTCTTCCACCAGGTTCATTCTACGTTGTCTCTTTCTAATCCATCTTTCCACATATCTTTCCGTCCTTTTTGAGGATGGCCCGACTCGTCCCCTTCCAAGATCTGGGCTTCCCCGTCTAGAAACGCTCCTGGTTATATTGCGTGTGTTCGTCCTCTTTCCATTCTGGATGCTTGACCGCTCTCCTACCCCCAGTGTCACTTTTTTTCCTGATCTTTCTTCCTTCCAGCATTCTTTTAGGCCTTCCCATGTGTGAATCTCCGTTTTTTTTTTCTAGCGATTCCTCGAGAAACACTTCCTTCCCATTTTTGGAGTCGTCCTCAATACGATCCTCTCCCTTTAGAACAAATTCGGGAACTTTCCCTTTTTAATTCCTCCTACTTTTACAGCAGTAGTGCCCCTCAATCCCTTCGCCCCCTAGCTTTTATCGGAGTTTTTGTAAAGAGACGGTCGGTTTCCTTTTCCGTCCCTTCATTTGACGTCCTGTGACTCCTCTCCGACCAGTCACTTTTTGCGCGGTTTTCCCATGATGCTTTTTTCAAAAGGATTCACTTCTAACTCTGTCCTCTCCCATCAGCCCCGCATGTCCCGGTTTTTCATGCTCTCTCCCTTGCTTTTCATAACCCAATAGTCCTCTCCTTCACTGAGATTTCTCTTTAAGATCCCTTTAGTGGAACCTCGGATTGGTGGTTACGTCATTTGTGATCTGTCGTCGCACCTTCCCTCCCAATCTCTTCCAAACCTCCCGTTTCTTGAATACCTGCATTTGCAATTCAACGCTCACTTCGCTCCTCCACGCAGCCTTGCTGAGGAGTCCCTCGCGCCCTCATTCCCTGAGATGCTAATTTCAAACTCTTCCCCCTCATTCTTCCTTCCCCCTCGTCGTCGGTTTCCGAACAAGCGCAGCCAGCATCGCACTTTTTCCTACCCCCCCACCCCCAATCAGATGACCCCCATCGACCAATTGGAGAGCGTTTTCTTAGTATCGCGTGCGTTGTTTTTCCTTCGTTCTTTCCCGGACCTCTGGTTCCCGCGAATTCGGCTCTCTCTCCCCCTCCTCTTGGTTACTTCGCCCATGCAACATCGAACTTCCCCCCCCTTTCCTGATGCTGGCAGCGCGAATATACTTTGACCTTCGGAATCTGTCGGAATCTCTCTTTTTTCTCCGCATCTGGCCAGACCACCATCTTGCCGGGCACTTGGATCTCTTCTGCCCCGATGTGTCTATGTCGTTCCCTAGTCTCCTTCATTATGGCTCTTCCTCGTCCGGATTCTTCACGAAGTTGCATTTTTTTCATTCGACCCGTACCCTACTCCACAGATTACCGGCCTTGTGTCCCTCTTAGGACCCTGCACCATTCGCTTTCTTTGATCCTCCGACCGTAGTGGCCCTTTCCGGCCAGCTGTCGGCAGCTCGAGGGTTCTCTTCAGGATCTTCCGTCTTTCCCGTGTTTTGCGGACGTCCCTTTTTCGTTTCCCGTTGAAAGCGTCCCGGCTCTGGTCCCAATTCAGGACCCTTTCCTTGTCCCTCCTTTACTTCTACGTAAACTTTATTGATTCCTTTCTCGCCGCGGTCTTCCACCCCACACGTCATATGGGTTTTCTACATTTCTTTGTGAATTCATTCAATGGTTTTGCTCAGACTGTTCATTGATTCCCCTGCGGCATCTTCCAGATTTTCTTTGCGTTTGAACCCATCAGAAGTTCTTCTCGCTCTCCCCGTGCCTTTTTATGCAGCAGCGTCTCTTTTTTACGCGCAGGAGTGTTTTTTTTTTTACCAGCATCAGGGAAGCACTGCCTTTTTTTCGGGTCTTCCTCTTTTTGTGTCTGGCTTGACCAACCTTTTTTGGTCTTGCCCTGCCCCCCCTTTTGCCGCCGTTGTCAAGCCATCAGCCCCTTTCGTGACGGCTGGTTCGTTCACGAACCCCACCCTCTGCTCTTTTCTATGCCTTCAGGAACCCCTGCTCGTGCACGATGAAAGGAACTTGTCCTTTTAACTTTTTCTAGCTGGTTTAAGCCTTCTTTGTTTCCTTTTTCGATCAAATGTTTCAGGAATTTCTTTTTCTTCCCCCTGTCGTTCTGGTGTTTTTCTTTTAACAGTGAATTCGTCCATTGTGTTTTTTCGCTATTCCCTTTCCTCCATCTCCCCCTTCCCTTTTCACGGCTGCCCCCAAAAAACCCTTCTCTTTTCCTCCGTTTTGTTCTGATTCTCCAAGCTTTTACTTTTCTTTCTGTGTTCTTGAATGTTCTGACCTCCCCTTGCCTTGTGAAGAGTCCCGCACCCAAATCCATTCTTTTTTCCGGAGAATCCAGTCCTTCTCAACAGTTTTTCGTCTGTATTCCAGATTGGCTGGTTCGATCAGTTCCTGGTCGAGTCTAAAATACGTTCTTTACTCCTTTTCGTTTTAAAGTTTTTCGTTTTCTTTTTGTTCCGATTCATTTTTCGCCGATAGATTTCTCCCCTCGTCCATCGAAACAAATTTTAGGATTCCCTCTTTCTTAATTTTCTCGACTGGTCTGTTCCCTTTTTTCTTGCGTTTTTTTCTGTCGCAGCCACCCCCTGAAGCTCGAGGTGTCTTCACTTAGCCCCTTTCCTTGCTTGAGGCGTCCTTCTGGTCGCACGCCTTTTTGCTGAATCAAAATTCACTTTCCCTGCTCTGCGCTGACCCCCCCTTCTCTTACTTTTTTTTTGTTCCAACATTTTCTTACCAGTCCCGTATCCTTCCTTCCCCCAGGTCAGCAAGTAGATTAGCTTTGCGTGTCCCCCCTTAGAAGTCTTGCCGCGCCTGCTAGAACCGTCCTTCCTGTATATCTGGGCTCTGGTTTCGCGAAAGTGATCTTATAATTTTTCTGCCTTTTTTCTTCATTTTTTGGACCAGCCTTTCTTCGAAATTCTGCTTCCCGGTTTTTCCCTATTGTTGCCCAGCCAGCCCATAGGAACCGGTTTCTCTTGGTACCTCGAGTCTTTTTGTTGCCGATTGCCACCTTTCCCCACGGCCCTTCCGCGATAAAAGGTCACTCCTCTGTTTCTACGTCCTCCTGCCCCTTTCTTTTATTCCGAAAATCGTTTGCTGCGTCCCCTCCCTGCCATCATCTATACCAAAAACTTTTAAGCTTCTTCTAGGCCCCTCTATGGTACCGTAATCTTTGGAGGGTCCTCTTCTTTCTAGCGAATCCCCTTTCAACGCAGTTTGTCCCTGCTCCTCGATGTTTTTCCTGCGGTCAAGCTCCACCACCGGTTTGGTCCCCGAGCGCGTGGCCTCAAGAGACGACCAGTTGGCGCTGACCCCCTCTCCCTTTCATGGAAAGTTAGGACCATTCCTCTTGCCAGCATCCCAACACGATGCCTTCTCAGCCCACCCCACTCCTCTCTAGCTGCGTTTCCCCCCCTCTGCCGCTAGATCTTCTTCTTCAAATTCCTCTTTTCGATTGCTAAGTGAACCCAGAAATTATCTCCAGTACCTGCTTTACCTTCTTTGGAATTTGCTATCTCCTAGCCCTTCTTCGGCCCGCCTCCTGACATTAAGCGCTTACTTCGAACTCTTGGTTCTTCGCTTCGTTCAGCAAAACAGCCTCACGAGTTTCTTTGCTGCTTTCTTTTTCGAAGAAGTCCCCTCAGGAGTGGTCTATTTTGATTGATTTTGGTCTCTTTTCGCTGCTCTCTGTTGCGCATGAGTTGCCCGCGTTGAATTTTTCTCTATTTTCCCTTCAGCGTTTCTTTTCCCTCCGGCAAGACCCCCTAAGGACTTTTCCCTTTTCTTCCCCCTCCTTTTGTTGATGCCTTGTTTCTCCGGACCCTCCCCCAACTGCCTTTCCTCGGAGATTGGCTCGCGCGTCTCCTTCTTTACCGAACTGTGACGTTTAAATATTTCTTCCCTACTGGTGCTGAAAATTCAAATATCCCCCCTTAACATTCGATCCCTTTAATTTTTTTTTCTTGTAGAAGCCGAGGGTGGTGAATCCCGCCCCAATCATGGTTTAGCTCTTTGCGGTTCTTTTTCGCCGGTACAAGAATAACTTTTCCCATACGTTGTGACGCTACATGGCGGATCTTCTCGTTTTGGAGGTTTTTTTCTTTGCATCCTTCTTTACCTTCTTTTCGATACTTCTTTTTCCTGGTGTCTTTTTAGCTGTGTGTTTTTGCGTATGAGGTGTTCCTCACCATGTCCTTCTCCCTGGCTGATTTTGCGGATCCTGATCTGAATTCCGTGCCACGATTTTACTTTTCCGATTGATTCCCTATCCGGAACGCTTTTTTTAATTCCCCTTCCTTTTGCTCCTTTTTTTCTTTTCTTTTTTTTCTTCGTCCATTCCAAACCGTCTAATTCCATAGTTCGCGTCCGCATGGGAATTCCCCTCAGATTCCCTGACCCCTCGTTTCCCTCTCCTTATTTCCCCGTATGTTGGTGAAGTCCCCCAAAGCGACGCGTAGTTAGTGCCACCCGGAGGATTTCCCTTTATCGGACGCCCGTCGTTTAAAGTGAGTTGCTGGTTTTCATCATTTCTTTTTTCACATTGGCGATTGATGTTGTACCGGCGTCTTCATGTTAAGGAACCAATGTTGCCCTCCTTCGGTGAGCGTCGCTGGCGCCTCTTTCTCTCCTCTTGGTAGTCTTTTGGGGCTTTGGGGGGGTTTTGGTCTGTTTTTTTCGTTTTTGTTCGTTTTTGTGGGTTTGGATCGGATTATGCTGAAAATCTCAGAATCTCTTTTTGCAACTTTTTTTTTTTCTGCGGCATGCCTATCCAATTGAACTTAATCCGCATCGCGGTACGGCCATGATCTTTCTTTTCCCATGAAGTTTTTCCAATTCACTTCTCCCCCCATCTTTCTCCGGCAGTGTTTTCTTTCGTCACCCCTTCCAAGACGTTCCCATTTCTCTCTGTCTTTTCCCCTACTTCTTTTTTGCAATCCCTCCTGAATTCCTCCCCGAATTCCCCCTCAGGCGGTGTGGATTGCTTTCCAGGCTTCGCGTCAGTCCCTTTTTTCCCAGAGAGCGCCCTCGAAAAACTTCTGACAAATCTCTTCGGACCGTTTCCGCCTTCCCGGTTCCAATCCCCCGTCTGCAGCCATCGTTGCTTTCTCTTTGAAGCATTTATCTCCAAACTTCCCTTTATCTCAAATTTTTTCAAACCTTTGAGATTAACAAGTGTCCCCGTATCGCTTTCAGCGTTCAGGAATTCTTTTTCCACCGGAATAACTCTATAGGTTGATCCCTTACCGCAATTCTACTTTTCTTAACCTTTCCTTTTGTTCATTTGCACATCGGCCGAAAGCTTCTCTCTCTATGCTGGGTTCCGTTTCAGTTTCTCTTTGCTCTTTTTCTTTTTTTTCATCACTGGCGAGTCTTGCTGTACTTTTTTTTACTTTCCCCGCATCTTATCCAAAATTCTTGGGCCCTTCTTTTTAAGATATGTTTCCTGCTCTCCCGGTCCTTCTGTTAGCTGGACGCCTCCTCTCCCCGAACCTCTCATCGCTACTGGCCAAACTAGTTGTCCTTTCTATGCTCTTCCTGTCACCCCGATCCCCTTGTGCTTCAGTCACTCCCTACGGCCCCTAACTCCGCATCGGGCTCGGGATTCTTCCCGCTATCTCAATGGTCTTCTCCATGTAGATTTCTCTGTCGTTTTCCTTGAGACGTACTTTTACTCGCTTTTTCCCTTCCTGGGAATTTTATTTTTCTCTGACCAGTTGCCTTTTCGGCTCTTTCCCCTTTCCCAAACATTGACCTTGGCCCTTTCCGCAGGCTGGTCTCGAATTCAAATTTCGGAATTTACTCCAACTATAATTTCTCCTCTTCTTCCCTTTTGTATTTATATGGTCCCCCAATTCGAGCCCCCTTTCTTCGACCGTTTGTGAATACCGGTGCCGTCCTTTCATGTAAGGTCCAGCTCTCCCCCATTTTTTTTCGAGAGCCTTTCATCTGGGGTTGAGTTTAACCCTCGCTACTCTACCAGGGCTTGTCTCAAAGAGCATTTCTTGTTCCTTTAGTCTCCTTCTCTATTTTCTAGTGATCAACCGGGGGCGCCAGATTTCCATCAGCGCTCGCTTTCTCCCCCCCTTCTGGCTGACACACACTTGGAGGTTTCTCCACCACGGCCTTCACAATTTTCCCTCCTGATCGTGCCGCGGAAACGATGGTTTTATCCCCCAAGCATCCCATTCAGTTTTGCCGCTTCGACCTTCTTCCTTTTTTAGGTCTGCTTTTTTTGAAAGCCCTTTCTGTAACATTGCCGAAGAGCGCTGGTGGTGCTTTTTTTCCTTAATTCTTTTGGGCTTTCCCAGCGTTTGTTTCCAAGACCCCCCCCCCCCCCCCCCCCCCCCCCCCCCCCCCCCGAGGGCGATACCCACTTTTTCTTTCCGGATTCTTCCCTCTTTTAACCCCTTTTTTCTCCTTCTCCTCTTCCCAATCAAGTTCCACTCTGCCCCACAAAAAATCCCCTCTCGTTGTGTTTTTTCTCTTTTTTGTGGCGCGTGCGTCCTGAATTGCTTCCTTTTCAGAAGTCGTCTATTAACCCTTTCAGGTTTCAGGATTTATGCGTGTAACAGCGTCCCTTCTCGCCCGCTTGTCCCCCTGTTTCGAATGTTCTTCCGCCTTTCCCACCCTCCTTTTTCTCTTACCCCAACATCTCATGCCACATTCCCAAAGAAAGTTTCGCTTCGGTCGGAATGCATCTGCTTGGTCCCCTTTTGGAAGAGGTCTCGGTTCCTCTTATTCTCCAAAATCTCCTTGGTTCGGGATCCCCCTAGTTCCAGCCTCTCCCTTAATGTGGTCCAATTCTTGTTCCGCTCCTCCTGTAGGGTCCGCTCCAGACTTTCCCGTTTTTCGGATTGACAGCCCGACATTTCCTTCATACGGAAGCTTGCTGCCCTCTTTTTTAGTGGCCTGGTCGCCGCTTAAACACCATTTTTTCTTTCTCCACCTTTTTCTCTTTTGCAACAGAAACCCCCCCCCCAAAAACCTCCCCAAACAGGCCGTTGATCTGACACCCTTTATCGACTCGCCTCCCCGTATTTTCCCCCTCCTGCGCCGCTGTTCGCAATTTTTAGAGTTCTTCTTTCTCCAAAGAGCACGAGCGAACTCTATGTCCCTTCCTTCTATTTCCCACGTAATAACTTTTCTCCAGGACTTTAGGTGCTTTCTTCCACCCCTTCCCTGGCCATAAGCCTTTATCCCACCCTTTCGTTTACCTCCCCATGGACTCCCCAAATGGCTGCTGGGTCCTTTGTTACCGAGAGCACATTTTTCAATTTCTCTTCCTGCCACCCCCCCCCAACGGCCCGTCCTAAAATTCCCCTCTGTCCCGGTAAAAAAAAGTCTTGGAAAGGTTCAGAGTTCTCAGTCTTAATCTCCCCCTTTCTTTTCAGCTTCTTCCTCACTCATCCGCCATCCAAAGAGCGCCGGTCATCAGTCTTTTTTGTGCCGGCTGTAATTGTCTACTTTTACGTTCTCTATCGTTTTTTTTTTCATCTCCTTCCCTTTCCAATTTCCTCTCGCGATGCGATCTCCATTAGTATCTGCGGCGTATCCTCATTACGGGTATGGATTGCGCTTCAGCTTTGCGATTTTTCTCTTGCCGTCCTGGAAGTATTCCCTAATTTCCAACACGTACGATGCTTTTTGTTTTCCTTTCCACCCCCCCCCATATTTTTTCCCCTCCTGAGCCTTCCGGCTTCAACGATTTTCGTTCGAAAGTCCCTTTTTATCTGCCTCCCGCTCGTAGACAACTTCCCCGGTTCGGAGTCCTTTTTTTCTGAATCCTTTTGACCTCCTGGCCTAGAACCGCTTTCCACCTTTCCTATTGCCTCGAACTCCTTGTTCTTCAACTTTTTGGAGTCTTCTTTGATGCCCCCTCTATGGCCCTCCACCGCGATTTGACCTGGGATGCGCCCTCTTTTCTCAGCTGCTTGATGTTTGCGGCTGTTGTTTTATCTTCGCGCTCCCCGCCTCTTCCCGGTCATTTCCCTTTTGCATCTGCGATTTAATTGCGAATCAGCCACTAATCCTCAGCACATCAATCGCGGCGGGTTGTCCTTTTTTTTTAGTCCACCTACACAACTGCCCGTCCGTCTGTATTTCTGGGAGCCGGATCTACCATTGGTTTCCTCCTTGAAAGTTTTCCCCGTCTCCCTCTTCACTTTCCTTTTGGAAACTCCAATCAACGTGCAACCTTTCCCTTTTTATCCCGCCGAACTTCTTCCTTGTGGCTGTCGTTTCTGACCTTCTTCCTAGCATTCAGGGGCTCCCGAGTCCCCTTTCTTGTTCTTAGAGTGGGGGACGCCCTTCTTTCTTAATAAATCTTTCCCATTATGCTGTGACTTCCCCCTCGTTGGACTGAGGATTCGTAACCTTTCGTCCCCTTTTTCTCTTTACCTTCCCCGGCCCTTTGGCCCCTTAACGCGCTTGGGTGGAGATGTGCTTCCTATCCCTCCATCGTTTGTTTCTCCACCGAACTTTTCCCACGATTTTTCTCGGTTAATCTTGATCGTATTTGATTCCCAATGCTGCTGCTGTTTTTTTTTCACGCCCCCTCTCGGTTTTTTCCTTTCTCTGTTGTTTTTTCTTTTTTCGGAATTCTCCCCCCGGCACCGAATTCCATAGCGTTTTTTCTTGCGTTCAGCGGCTTTTATACCTCTTCTCCTCAACTGTCATCTTTTTCCTTTCGTTTGGAATTCCCCTTTTCCACCCACAGCGATTATTACGGTGACCCAGGAGCGCTTTTTAGCAAGATCAGGTTTCCAGACGAGTCCTTCTGGTCCTCTCCCCTCCTTCCCAGGCCCTCCGCATGTTCCACTATAGATTTTCTTCTTGTGATTTTGTTCTAAGTTGTTGTCCCCAGCACGCGCTGTGAGCTGGCCTTCTGCTTGAAAACATTCTCGCACCCGTCATCCTCCCTCTTTTCTGCAATTCTTGGATTTTTCAGGCCTTTGCTTTTCAAGGCGTTCATCCCAATTGAACCAGTCCTCCGTTTTTTTTTTTTTGATCTTTAAGTCCCTAAATTTCCGAGACAGACCTTAAACTTCCTCAGTTCAATCCCCTTCAGTGTGTTGATTGTCCTGTACCTTTTCGTCATGACAACCTTTTATCCCCGGTCCCTATTCCGGCTGTCCTAAATTCGGTTTTTCCCCCTCTGAAAAGATGACTTTTAATGACTCCCCTGCTCTCTCCACAGCAGGGTTTCCCCTTTGGGTTTTTTTTTTCTTCTTTTTAGAGTCTCATCGAAACCATAGATCTTCGAAAAAACATGCACATTAGCATTCCACAGCTTGGTTTCCCTTGAAATCCTCTTTCCCACCTGTGTCTTTCACACCTCGCAACTCGAATGTTGTTTGCTTTTTTCCCCCAATCATCCTTGACAACTGATTTTTTGCGTGTCCTTTCCTTGTGCTTCTTTTTCTCTCGGCCGGTTGACCCTGATTCCAGCAAATTCCTCCCGTACGGATAACCCTCACATAAGTCCTGTTTCCCCCTTTCTCCGCAATCTGATTCTTAGGCTCGGGATAGCTCCTCGAAATACCCATTTCTCTTTTGAAGGAGGCTTCCCCCCCCAAGGAAACCTTTGCCCTTTCATTTCTGCGGAATGGAACCATTTTGTTTTCCTTCCCTTTTTCCTTCCGATTCCTTTTCTCTCTTTGCCCGCGTACGGCTACCCCAGCCGTTCTATGGCAGATCCCCTCACTCTGTTTGGAGATGGAAGCGATACCCTCGCTCTCGGACCCCTTTCTTGTTGCTCTTATGTTCCTTTATAACCGCCTAACCCGTTACAGCTTACCCCCCACTCCGAGTTTCCAGCCTCGCTCCTGCGCGTTTGGAGGTCATTGACAGGGATGTTTTTACTAGGGGTTAACTTTTCTTTCCCCTTTTTATTTCCTTTGGTCTCTCCCCGTACTCTAGGGTCCCTTGACCGGGTTTTTTCGCCGGAATCTTCGTTTTTTGCAATCGGGCCCACACATCGTGCTTCTGATGACCCATTCTTTTTTTCTCTGCCGGCTGTTTTCTTTTTGTAAATCCCCCTTTTACCAGCGACTGACCCCGTCCAAAAGGTGCTCTTTTCTTCCACTCGCAATCTCCGCGGTCCTTCTCCCTATGCTCGCTCCCTTCTTTGCCTTTTTACCGTTTTCTCCCCGAAGTGATCTTCCTTTCCCCCTTAACAGGCGCTTGATCCTGAAACTCCCTTCTAGCTCATTTTCTGTTTCTCTCTCTTCATTTCTCGACCTTTTCTCACGGCCTTTTTCTGGTTAATGAAGCCTGCTTGCAGGTTTCCGCGCTTCCCAGCCCTACTGTTCCTTTTTCTTTGAAACAGGCTCTTCCATTTAACTCTCCGATTTCCGTTTCCCCACCTTTTTCTGCCACAACCTCTATGTACCCCTTTCCCTCGGAGACATCGGCCCTGCACCTCCCATGTTTTTTCCTCCTGAAATTTCTTTATTCTCCCGAGTTTTCTCAAGATTTATATTTTTGACGCCGCCTACCTTATCAGGAAACCCAGTCCTCTGCGATTCGACCGTCCCTTTTTCTTTATTTTTCTGTACCATTTTTCAATGTTTTTCTTTTTTTTTTGTAATTTCTTTGGGCTCTCCGATTCTTCGTCCCCTGGGTAAGTAGAACCTCCTGGGCGATACCCCATCTCCCACGTCTGCGTACCCTTGCGGATCTTTTCTCTGTCCCTTCTCCCTCCCCTTGTCCTCTCATACTTTTTCTTTCAATCGTCCAGACCAGTTTCAAGGCCTTCCAAACTTTCCCCTTTTTGTTGTGAGAGTTGAGATCTTTTTTAAGCCGTGTAAAATGGGATTCTGTTGCCCCATTTGAATGTGGCCCGGACGATCTCAATTCACCATTTACTCTTCCTCTAAAGTTTTTCCCGCTCCTTGAATCCCCACCCTTTCCCAGAGATCGGATCTCCCAAAACCTCCTGGCTTCCCACGCGTTCCTCCCCTTTACAGACCTCTGTTGAATTCGCACTATCGCTTTGGTGTTGTTTCATAGAGGGCCTCTTTCGTCCTTCCCTAGTCCTCTCTTTGGAAACCCTGCAATGATTTTGTTCGGTCAGCCCCTTCCCCTGACGAGTGAGGCTTTAATTTTTCCCTGATGCACTGTGGATTTTTCCCCTGCAGTTTTCGATTTCGTCCTTTCTGAAGCGACAGATCCTGGAAAGATTTCCCCCGTCTCTTTTTTCCTGCTGGTCGCCTGCCTCAACAAAGTTCCCATTTTCCCCCCTCTCCCCTGCGCGTTCCTTTCGTTTGCATTCCCAAACCATTCTTCTTCCCCCTGGTTATCCAGCTTTCTGTTTTCCCATACCCCAGGAAGCCTTTAGATGCTTCCTTCCGTCCTCGTGTCCCCTTCCTTAACCTTAACTGCCGTATAAAGTCCCCCCCACCGGGCTCTCTGCGCGAAAGTTCCTCTCCCAATAATCCTCTGCTTTTCAGGTTCTTTGAGCCCTTCCCTTTTTCCTTTTTCGCCATTCGTCTTGGTTTTGACTTTCCCCCCCCCGTCGCCCATGGCCTCCCCTCCAAAAGGTTGCTTGTTTCCTCTTTTATTAGACTCTTCCTTCTCCCGATTTCCCCTCCTGCCGCCTTTCGACACCTGCCACGGTTTCCGTTAAAAGCGTTCGGGAAGAGTTACGTCCCCCTCTCTGACCTTCCTGCCGACATCCCTGCCTTCCACTGGAAATAAAACTGATAAATACTCAGAGCGGCCATTTTATAGCGACTCCTGTTTCTCGCTTTCTTCTTCCTTGGGTTACCGGTTACCTTTCCCAGGAGGGTTCTCTTCGACGACCCTTTTCTGAACCCTTCACCCGATATTGATGTTTTTTGTCAGCTCCATAATACGTATTAGGAGAGTTTCAGAGACGACAGCGTTCTGTTCTCCAGGGCTTCCCCCCCTAATTCTCCCTTTTGTGGATTATTTAGTATGCTTCCCCAGTCGCACTTCCGATGCCGAATGCCTCTTTCTTTTTTGTCCCCATACTACGCAACCCAATAGTCTATCTTCTCGAGCCCGCTCGATCCCTGATTTTTTCCCCGCGTCTTCTCCCACCCCAGAAAGATCATGCTGGGACATTCTTTTTCCTCCGGCGTGTCGCAATCTTTTCATCCAGTTTCTATGCGCTTTTTCTTTTCCACCCCCACGACGCTTTCGATTCTTTCTTTTCCCCCCCCCTTCCCCCCTTTGGTTTGAGATGCTTTTTTGCGTTTCAACTCTTCCTTCTTTTTTTTTTTTTCTCTTTTTTCCAGACCCTCTGTAGCTTCTATGCTCTTTTTCCCGGTCACCCCACCTCCCCTTCCCTTCTTCTTCCCTCGTTTTTGTATTTGCGGTGTCTGCTCTCTTTTTTACTCTGACGCGCCTCGCAACGCCTGTGTCTCTTCTTTTGGTCGACTTACTGCTCTGATGGAATGTCAACCACCAGGCTTCTCCCCCTATTTCGTTCCGGCCACCTTCGATTTTTTCTTCCCAGCTTGGAATTTCGCCGGTGCTGACAAGTTCCCAACACCCCCCCTGCTAAGGCTCTTTTCTTTTCTTTCGCACTTCCCTCCTGTACCCTCTTCCCCAATTTAATTCTAAATCCCAGTTTTTCTCCCAACCGCGATTCGCACCCGTTCAATGGATTTTTCTAACATTTCTCTATCACCTTCTCTATATCCTCCCTCTCCCCCTCCTGCCCCCTCGACGGGTGAATCCCCTTTCATCCCAGCCTGGGAATAGCCCCGAGTCCCGAGCGTGCGTGGTCCTTCTCCTCTTTCTTCTTCTGACCTCTCCCCCAGAACCCCCCCTATACCCCTTAAATGCTCTTTCCGGGGAATTGTCTTTACAGCAATACTCTTTCTTCTTTTCCCACCCTCTGGGCTACGATACCTTATTCTCCCCGGGGTGGGGCATATCCTAAGCGTCCTCTTTTTGTTTGAAGATGAGAAGTGTGCATTCCCATGCTATGGCTTTCTCTTTTGCGGGTCCATTAATCTGAAGTTTCTCTCTCTCCGTATTTTATTCCTATTTTTGGTTTCTCCCGAGGTCTTTCCTTACCTCTCCCGTCTTGTATGTTCTCTACCTTATTTGACCTCTTACTCTATCATCTTTCTCTTAGAGCTCCGCGAACAAAACATGTAAGGCCTCATCTCCCTCCCTCGAGAGTTCAGCATTTTTTTCCCCCCGAATCCAGTACCAAACTCTTTTTTCTGTCCTCCCTCTCCTAGCCCGCGGATTCTATATGCACAGCTCCTCTCCCCCCAGGACGGTACGTTCCTTATAGAGTTTCTTTTCTCGTATCGTCATTTAGATACGAGTTCCTCAATTCTCCCAGTCCATCCGCTGTTCGTTGGTTTTTTGGTCCTTCGACGTTATAAACCCTTGTACGCACGCGCCGTCTGATCTTCCCTGATGACTTTGATAAAATCCTTCTCCACACATACACTCTCCATCCCGAAGCCAACACCCACGCCCCCCGCTTTGACATTACAATGAGTGTTTTTTTTTTTCTCTTGTTTTCAATTGTAGCCTGAACAGTAACCCTCTTCGTACGGATATGACTTTCCCTCTTCACAGTTAGCGACTGTACACCATTTTATCAGGTCCCCCCCTTCCACCCTTCTGGTTGTCGTTGTTTTTCTATCCAGTCAAGCTAACTTCAGACCTCGGAAGAAACCCCTCAACGTTTGTCTCCCTTCCCCCCTGGATGCCTGTTTCCATCCAAAATCAGATGCCCTGAATTACGCAAATGTGCAACGTTCTTCCCCCCCACCGCCGGCGTGCTTCTCGACGGACTTTCACCATTCCCCTCTCTCCCGCACCCGCTCCTTCACGGCCCCCCCAAATCTGATCCAGCTCGTTAGAAAAGTGCCGGCCCTTCCTACCCCCTGGATCAGCCCAGCTAGCATACCTCTTCTCCAACTCGAAGAGATCCACCCTGAGAACCCCCCCCCCGTTCTTTTCCACCCCCCGTGGAGATCTTCTGGCCGGAACTCTCTTATGAACCGGGAACCCTAGAGTCGTTGATACCGCTCCCCCACACCTTCAGCCCTTCGGGTCCACTAGATTCTGTTTCCCTTCTCAATAGAACGCGTTAGCCTTCTTTTCGCGGGGGCTTTCTGCGCATATACGATTTCCTTTCGGACTCCCCCCCCATCACCTTTCTGCCTTCCTTCGGCTCTGACGGAATTCCCCGAATGGACTGGGCCCTAACTATGTTGCAGTTCCTCCCTCGCTCCCCCTTTCTTCCCACCTCTTCCCTGCTCTCCCCCCTCTGCCGGTAATCTTCTCTTGCGAAGCAGAGCCTCCCATCGCTTTTCTGATATTCCCCCACTCCTCCGTCTTCCGCTTATTGTCCCAACCCAAGCTTACGTTACCCAAGTTGTGTATAAGTCCTTGGACTGTTCTTCTCCTCACCTGCATCGTCCTTCCTTGGCCCCCTTCCGTTCTCCCCATTTCTTTTCTTTTCCTTTCCGCAATGGTACGGCAGAAATGTAGATTGTCTCTTTCCTTCTTACTATTCTTTCCCGGTTATTTCGCTGACTGTGAGTTGGAGTTTCTGGTGCAATCTGTCCAAACATTCGCCCGACCCATCAATTCCCCCAATCTCCCCCCCCCTTCCACTTTCCCAATTTCATCAAATTCAGGCTCCCTTCTCTCCCGAAGTACCCTTTGGATGGCGATCCCCCTCTTTTCGTCCAGCTCCGGTTCTCCCCACTCCCTCTTGGATGTCTCGCACGTGTCGCAACCAGCGCGTGGGGACTCTTTTTTTCCCTATCCCTTTTTCTTACTTTTTTTATAAAGACGGAGTTGCTCCCTTTTCTGGACAGCGGAGCTTTCCTCTCAGCTAATTGTATTATGGGGTATGCGTGTTGCTTCCCGATTCCCCCTTTCTCCTCCCCTTGAATGTTTTTATTTCTGCAGCCAGATTCTTGTTTCCTCTGATTACGTCCGAATGTGATTTGTTCTTTTCCCCCGGCGGAGTCCCCTCCTAGTCTTCTCTGCCTCTTATAAAATTTCGTTTTGCGGACCCCCCCCTTTGACTACCAGTATGGTGGCCACTTTACCATAGGACTTCCAATCCCTTTTGTTGCATCCCTCTCTGACTCCTCATTTCTTATTCGTTATGCTTTAACATCTGTGGTTCCCGAACAGATCCAGTTCATAATATTTTTCGTCCTCTCTGGACTCTCTTCTCTATGAATCTTACCAGTACCCCCTTTTTTCTCTCGACGGAACCTGTCTTTTATTTCAACTAAATTCCGCCTTCAACCGGTGGGGTTTCCGGATACGACTCCTCCGGACTTCCTCTTCCTCGTTTCCTTCTCCGTCCCCTCATACACCCAATTAACTGGTAAGAATCCTCTTACTGTCCCTCTTGGAGGAGTACTTTGTTTCTTTTCCTCTTCCTCTAGCCCCCAATTCACACTTCTTTCCCTTTTTTCACTTGCCACAAACACCACCCTTTTTCCTCACGTTGTTGTTGGTCGAGATGTCCTGGTGATTCCTCTTCAACTGGGTTTGAATCTTTTCAACCTTATTTTCCCCCGAGACGTCCTGAGTCGTTACACCACTAAAAATCCTTCCCATTCCCAGTCTCTCCGCGTCCCCTACTGTTCAGTTCTTCTATAGTCCTTTGAACCCTTTCTTTACCCCACATTTACGCCCCCCAGCTCGGATCGCCCCCAAATACGCAGTATCTTGCACCACCTTCTTCCGCCTCCAGACCCATCTCCGTTTTCCTGTCGTATCGAACCTAGCTCTTGATTAATAGTCTGTTTCAGAAGGGCCCCAGGTCTCTCTATCCCCTTGTTGGTCCCCCAGGATCTTTTTTCACTCAACCCTTCCTCAGCCGGCTATCAGAATTTTCCCTAATCGAACTTGTTCAGAACATCTTTTGGATTTCTTCCCGGCAATCTCAGCCGCCCCTACGATTTTGTCCTCCTACCTTTTTCGAAATCGAGGAACTGCATATTGATTGAAGTCCTTGGAAATGCTTTGTCTTTGTTTGGCGGACCCTCCCCATTCTTCCCCCCCCGTCCTACCTCTTCTTTTAACTGCGATCCCTTTCCCAAGCCCCCAACAGGTTGAGGCTACCAGCCCTTTTTTTTTCGTATTGTTTCACCCCCCATACCCCCCTCTTCCTTGTATCCTGTCCTCCTCTCTCCCGTCCTCCTCGCCGGATAGTTAAAAAGTCGCCATCCTGACGCACCCTACCCGAGTCTCCATCCCCCTCCCCCCTCTGTTTTTGACTCTAATACTAGAGGGCCGCTCTGGAAAGGACCCGGCATCCGGCCTTTTCTTTATTATTTCCCCTCCAATTTCCTCTAATTCCCATTTTAGGTTTGGACTTGTTGACCTTTCGACCATGGACTCACACACCCAATTGACTTTTTGTCATCTTTTCTTCCCCCTCTTTTTCCCATATGCCCCGCCCCCGCAACTTGCACTTCCCCCCTTTCAAACATTCCCCTGTCCGAAAAAAAGACGTCCCCCCCCGGAAGAGTTATAAGTCATGTCACCCAGCCCTCTCCTTTCAATCCCCCCAGGGTGGCCCCTCTCTCAAGCATCAGGTCCAAACTTAACGCTCGCCGATTAAAGCCTAGCGTTTGCGTACTATTCGTTTTCCTCTGTATCCACACTTGGGGTACCTGCGTTCCTCTCTCTTTTTGGTTTTCCTTTCCTTTCCTCTCCTCCTCCGCCAAACGAAGTTTGGAAGTCGATTCGCGACGCTCTTCATATTCGTCTCTTTTGCGGCCAGCTCCCTCCCCGTTTTGAGGGGGCTTCTCCTCGTTATTCTCAAGAGACGAACAGCGTGAGGAGGCCGTACCTCCCTGCGAAAACCTGTAACCTTCCCCTACGATGCGATTACTCCATTCTTTCTGGTTTCCCTTCCTTTTTACGGATTCCTTAACTGCCCGCCCGCGGCCGCCTGTGTTTGTTGTCAATCCCTTCCCCCTTTCCCCATTCTTTCTCTTTTCTTTTTCACCCTCCTCTCTCTCCAAGAAGGCTTCCTTCCGATTTGCGTGCTGCGGAAGTTAACACTGAAAGATCCTTTTAACTTATTTATCCTTCCCTTCCTAAATCTTTGCGGAACCTTTGATCAACAGATGCAGCTTACGTTTTATACTCCACTCTCACTTCCCTCCACTCTTTCCCTTCAGCCCTTCTAATTTTTTGACTCTTCTGATGTTTTTCGTTCAGAAAAAATTTGATCCCTATCCTGTCTATTACTTGCAATTGTCTATGTCTTCTAGTGTTTTCCCTGCCTCCTGCGACACGGGAGGGCATTGAGCAAGATGCTTGAGTGTCCCTAGGGTTAGATGTTATTATTCTGGTTGCCTTCTGTACGGCTCCCATTCCCAAGAACAGCTGCTGTTGTGCTCGAAGTTAGTTTTCCTTTGAGAATTCCTCTTTTAGGAGATTGACACCTGCTATGAATCTCCCTGGACTCTTATGCAAAGGCACCAGAGGGGATGGTTGCCTGAAGAGTTTTTGTTCTTGACTTCCCCTACAAGCTCAACCCTTCCGTACCCCCCTCCGGAGATTCTTTGCGCGCCGGATGGCCTTTCCCTCTCGTCACGTGAAGTTCTTCTACTTCACAGTCCTCTCCGTCCCCGCGATCCCTCCCTTTACTGGTTCCCTTTTGGGTTTTAAAACATCCTTGATTTTCCTTTTGCCAATTTTTCAGTCACCCTCTCATTGTTCTTGCCGGTTGTCTCTCCCTGAGATTCTGACGGTGACTCCTTTTTTTCAAGCCCACCTTGTCATCGTCCGTCCCTACCTGCGTGTTGCACCCTTTCCCCTCTTTTCTTGGACTTTCCTCAATACCCCCTATCCTTCTTTGTGACGCCTACATGCGGATCTCCTCCCTGAGGATGGCATCCTTTCTGCAACCTATCTTTTTTTACAACATGCTCCCCGCTACCGTCCTGTTTTTTTTCGCTCCCCTGGGCACCTCCCTCGTCGCGGTGGGTGGCGATGTGTCCGAATTAACACACTACTTGCATCCGGGCTGTCTCCGGCTCACGCTATTCGAGCTTTGTCCACCTCCTCTATTTTTGATTTTTTCCATGTTTGCAATCCGCTTTGGACTTATGGAATTCCGTTTCCGGTTTTTTTTTCTGACTCCTTGGGAATCTCCTTCTTTTCCTCGTTGTTGTTTCCCTCTGAGCTCCCCCTCTCCCCTCCCACCCCCCCCAAAGTTCATACATAGCGCGTTCCAGCCCTAGTTCAGCAGCATGGGACTCCCTATCAGATTCCCGGAGAAACTGTGGAAACGGCTTCTCTCTTCCGCCCTCAACCTTTGACCCTTCTAGTTGAATGTCCCCTCCTTCTCCCCCCCGATACGGTAGTTATAGGTGCTTCAGCGTTCTCGGTATCTCTCCAAGATCAGGGTTGTACCTTCCGAGGAGGGTGCTGTAATCACCTCAAGTACCTGAACCTAGTCACACTATGCTTTGGGCCTCTCTTTTTCCCTCTTTCTCCAGTACATGTTGCCGCACTCTCTTGTGAGATCGGACTCTTCCCTCTGCTTGAAAAACATTTGGTCAACGTCAGCAGGCTGACCCTTTCGCCCCGCATTTCGGATAGCGAAGGTCCCCTCTCCCGAGCCTCAAGGCTGTTCATACAATTGACCCGCCTCGAATAGAGGTTACGGATATGCCTTTCCTCTTTAGAAACTTCACCTTCTAGGTAAACCATTCGGCGCCCGCCCACCTTTATCTTTTGTTTTGGGTTCGGTCATTGTGTTGATCTTCGTCACGGCGATCCCCAAGTACTCTCAGCCCCTCCCGCCCCTTATGTGGTGCGGCCTCCTAGTGGTTTCCTTTTTCCTTTAGCACGCCTCTTTTTTCAAAACCCGTCTGAATTCGCCCAACACTCTCACGAAATGCGGCTCATCACCCGCAGGAGGTGATGGATTACGGCTTAGCCGTCGACCCTTACAGTAGCACCCTCTCCCGCTAACCGCGAAACCCCCCACCTTTTTCATCCGCCGCATCCCCCGTTCATAGTGTCGGTTTCCGAATTCCACGACCCAGCCATCGCCGTCTATTTGCAAGAATCTCCAAACTTCTGATCAAAAGTTTCTGACAAAATCATCTGCCCCTAGCCCCGTGTTCGCGAGCGGTTCGAAGCTTTGCGTCTGTAGGAATATTCCTTATGAACATTAAAACTCTTTATCGGTGACCCCCGATTTTCCCGCAAATCTTCTTCGCCTTCTCCTCCCCATTCAGGATCGTCTTTTTTAACTTCTCAATCGCCCCCCAGGAATTGAAGCCTTCTTCTATAGCTGGGGCTCGTCCCTTTTAAATCCGATTTGATTTGCTTTTACCCAGCTGCCGCCCCCCCCCCCCGCCCGCCACCCCCCACCTTCGGAATCGTACGTTGAGGTGAACCATGCCCCTCGGATGGCCTACTTCCATCGTTTTTGCAAGATTCGTGTTTTTCGTCTTTTTTTTTCATCCTGTCGTCTCTGGCGATTTTTTCCTTACTCCGGTAATTTCTTAGCTTGGAGCCGCTACTAGAAAAACGCATCGCTTTCTTCTTCCAAATGCTGTTGTCCTTTTTCGGGATTCGCTCTTCACCCCTTCCCACCCTCTATCTACCTTGTGTTGTCAGGAACAGCCGGCTACGCAACTAGCATAGCTCCCGAGGAGCGAGTTTTCCTTTGATCCTTGGATGAGTGGTTTTGGAAGGCAGCCTGGGCCTTTCCAATGAGATGCGGGCGGCCCGTTTCACCTCCCGATTTTTCCCAGTTCTTATCTTTCTTTGGGGGCGTGGGAGGACGTGCATTTTTCGGGTTTGGCGGTTCCCCCTGCCCAACCGTCCTCTCGGGACCCATCCCTTTCCTCCCAGTCAACTTCCATTTTTTGCCCCCTTGATTCAATGGGTTGTTTTGGGCACACTGTTCAAACCGTTTTAATCCCTTTAAATCTGCCGATATCGTTCGCACTCCTGCGGTACTTCACAGTCGGCATATCTATGGCTATTCACCCTTCGCGAAACCAGAGCCTTAATTCATACTTCTTTTTCTCTCTCGTTTTATAGCTCTCCGTGTCTACTTACATTGGACGCGGCGTCTTGTAACGATAATCTACTTTCTCTGGGGTTATGCTTGAAAACAGGCACGATGACAGTCCGCTCTCAACGGCCTTCTTGTTTTCCTGCAGAAGCTTTCGCAGGAAGAATCATCTTTGAATGTTGTGATCCAACTGCGGAGATTTCATTTCCAAGACGCCTTCCAAGCTTTTTTTTCTCCAATGTCGCGTCTCTTCCCCGATCGTACCCTCTTTTTGTCCTCTCCACCCACACGGCTGGTGCAGCGGAACCATTCGAGCCGCACATTTCTTTTCGTGACGGCTGGTATGGTGGAGTTCACGTCCCCACAAGATTCCCTTTCAATATTTTTTGCGCTCTCCCGCTTCGACCTCGTCCATCACCGCGCCTTGTGCGATTCGACCCGGCCCTTAGCTTTCTTTTCTGTCCCCCCTTCATGCGGAAATGATGCGGTGGTTGGTGCAGTCGATACGCCTTCTTGGGCTCCGATCTCGTCCTTGCCCTGTCCTTCGCAACGTCCAAGCGGCACTGAACGTCTGGTCCACGCGGCCTGAACAGCTGAATTTCTAACGCGGGTGGTTTCGATTTCTTTCTCTGTCTCTCCCAATAGAATCCCAGTTTCCGTTTTGCCCACAAAA
>Ga0179593_1270498_pt1 | contig 29981 bp, 32 predicted proteins | sample CZODoug2_1_08_16_FD_185931 | JGI IMG/M metagenome (GOLD analysis project Ga0179593, IMG submission 185931) | Vadose zone soil fungal communities from Angelo Coast Range Reserve, California, USA - CZODoug2_1_08_16fungal (PacBio error correction) | ecosystem: Environmental > Terrestrial > Soil >... | reverse complement strand
TTGTTCCCTTTTCAAAATTAGTTCCTCTCCCTGCAGCCGTGGATTCCCTGTTCGGACTTTTCCGCTGTTGTTTCTCCGGAATATGGCCCTGCTTTTCTGTCAGTTCGTATCCATGCCGCTGGGCAGGGGGTACAGTCGTTCCTTTTAAAGGGGGGAATTGTGTTTGTTTCCTTAATTTATATGTCCTTACAGTTTAGGGTTGCTTTGAGTTCTACTCCTCAGTTTGAATGCACTTATTTCACCTAAAATTACTTGCTCGACCGTAGGTTTATCCCCACTCCATGTGTGAACTCCTCCACCGGAATATCTCTCTCAGTTGCATGGTTGGGTTTTTTCCTCCTCCCCTTTTCATCTGGCTGGAACGGTTGTTTTTTCATCGTCCCTCCCATTTTGTTGGAGTCCTCTTAATCCACTTAAAGTTTCACGCTAGTATGATCTTTAGGATTAGCGGGCCTTGATTCTGACTCCTTGGTTTTCCACTTCTACCCCTATTCTGGGGCTCTCACTTTTATTTTCGTGCCGGGGAAAGCTCTCTTGGTTGCTTTAAGACCTTCAAGGGGGGAGTTATGACGTGGACAAGCCACAAATTTTTTACCAGTCACTTGAAAAATTTTTTCTCCTTTATTCTTATGCTTCTTCATAGTCGTCTTTTGCCCCCTTGATTGGGCATTTTGAAACAGCTTGGTTTAGTCCCGTCGATATTGTTGGGGTTAGAGTTTTCCCTTTTACTTCTTGTTTTTCCCCCCGGTTTGATGTCGTTCGATTTCGTACTATCGTGCTCTACGAGGTTTACAAGGTTTGTTAACGGCTTTTTTTTCCCTCGGGATTTATTTTATCTCTTTGGCTTTTTTATTTGTTTCTGTTCGCCGCTGACCACTGCGGTTACCAAACTTTCCCCATTGGGAACGTCTTCAAGTCTTTGACCTCTTGTCTTCAAACGAAACCTGGAAACTTTTTTCCTGGGAATCTCTCGATGGGACATGTTGGCTTGTCACTTGGCGGGGACCACTTTATTTAGAAGGGACTAGGCATCCTTTTGAAGATGCTGGTCTTCATATATGACCATTGACCATTACCCCCCCCTAAAAGAGTTTTTTAACGCGGCCTTTTGAGGAGGAGCCCGTGTTGGCGGAGGACCTCAGATGTCGGATACTATTTGGACCTGTTTTTTCACAGATTTTGATATGTTCTTCACGTCAACAAATTTCACGTGATTATCCTTTTGGTCTTGTTAAAATAATGACTGAGATGGGCCTTGTGGTTTTTCCTTTCCCCCTTGATTTCATTTAGCGTTTTTCTTTAAAATTTCCAGTTGCTCTCTTTAGAGTTTCATTCGTGCGAGCCAGGTTCTGGGGGTTTTTTTACGGCGTGAGGAAATCTCCCTTCACTGTTTTTTTTGTGTGTTGGCCGCCAATTCGCATCCCTTGTCCGTTCCTTTTGGGATGTTAACTGGCGAAAGTGGTTCCCAGTTTGTAACAAGCCATAAGTCGTAGAAAGGCCTTTTTTTTCCTTTCCAATCCGTCTTTTGTGAGTCTTGCGAGGGCCTAAGCGGGAGGAGCAGTCATGGTTTTTGTCCCCCTTGAAAATGTGGTGGGGCTTGATTTTCCTCTTTCCTTCTTTTTTACACGCTTTTACGTTTTTCCCCCCCCTTTGTTACAACGTCGCGTAAAAGGTTTCCCCGTTTGTACTTGATTTGCTTCTGAATTTAAACGGACTACTCTCATTTGCCTTTGGGTTGCCGTTCTTGATTTTTCCCCCTTTTGGTCTAGTCGTTTATGGAGACTGTTTCTTCTCTGCTCTCCTTTTCTTTCTTTTTCATGCCACCTTTTCATATCCTCTTCTCACCATCATGGACCAGTGGCCATTTGGCCCATTTCATTAACTTTTTTTTCTTCAGGTTGTTCTGGTTCTTGCCCCCCTCGGATCGAATATTTGAGTTTACCTTCTCTTTTTTACGTGAATTGTTGCCCCCAACTCCCAAGGTTTGTTTGGTTCACCGCTAATCCCACTCCGTTGCCCCTGATGGATCCCTCTACTTCCTCCTTTCCCCCGACGTGAGGACGAAACTTGGCCCCGCTCCTGAAACTGTTTTCTTTTTTCGTATCCTGGCCCAATCTTCGAATTTCGTAACCATGGAAGGGTTAACCACCCCTCCAGAAGACCTTGACCGAACCCCTTCATTTGATTCGGCAGTCAGTTTTTTCTTAATTTTTTAAGCTTATGCCCTCCCTATGTTTAGGTCTGGTCGGCTGCTATCAGAGGAGGGGGGTAGGCCAATGTTGTCGAGAGGTTTTTTCTTTGTTCGCAACGGGAGGGCGGGTCAAAAAAATCACAACCCCCAACAAAAAACAACAAAAAACATTTAAACCTTTTGCCGTGTCAAAAGCCGCAAAGAGGGACCCTGGCAGGGATCCCACCACGAAACAAGCTGCCCTTCAGCAATCCTGGTTGGGTGTGGGTTTGATGGTGCCCGTTCTTCCCGGCTTTGGCTTCAATTTCCCCTAAAATTCCTTGTTTTTCACTTTCAACTAGAAACATTTTATGCCATTATCCGTTCTCCAAGTCCACAACCTCGGAATCCCAGTATTTTGTTAACAGACTGCCCCAAACATTCTTACCCCCCTCAGTTGTGCCAAGAAACTTGGTAGGGCAGTCTGTTTTTTGGTATCTTTGAATTAGGTCACCTCATGGATGTTTTCACCGGTGTTTTTATTTCCCAGTCAGAGGTGTCCCCAGGATTGATGTTGGGGAATGGTGCTATTCCTTCTCTGGACCTTCCCTGTCCGCTCAGCACTGCACCAGGCAGTTACTCATTTATTACCTTTTTTTTTTTCCTTGACCCTTATTTTTAACTTTCCAATCACCCTTTTTCCCGACGCCGCGAACCTCCTTCCTGCAAACAGGGGTCCGCCCTCTACAAGCGTACCCGACTTCCTTTTTTTTACTCGGGAGAGAAGGCCCCTCCTTGGCCACTTTCCCCTTTTTTTCCTAAACCATTCTAATTTTTTTGCCTTCCCTTTTTGCCAGCGGGGGAATTCTCCAAGTTTACACTGCTCCCCCTCCCTTTCGCATTTTCCTGGCATGATTAAATTACCCGCGGTTCTCCTTTTTCTAAAAATAAGCTTACCGTTTGTCAGCTGACCCCCCTTTTCCTTTATTGGATTGAGGTATCCCGGTTATCTTAATGGTTTGGCCCTTGGCAGGCCACCCACCAACCGCTGAACCCCCCAATCACCACCCACTGATTTGGAGAGACCTAGGGTGGGGGATCCTTCCTTGGGTAAAGTACTTCATCCTATGTTCATTTTCCCAATCCTTGGAGTTTTAACTTGCGGGACAAGCAAACGCTTTTTTCAGCAAACTTTTTACTCCCGTTCCTCTTTATTTCCCCGCTTAAGAAAGGTGTGCGCCCCCTTTCTTCCCGATTTCCGATTAGTTTTCTTTCCCGCATAGAATCCTTACAAATTATGCTTTTCTTTTTTCTACTCCGTGTAACCTTTCTCAGGCATCCCTTTCCTTTCAAGTTTTCCCCCTTATGCTTTTGGAGCAACGTGTCTACACTTGTGTAATTGCCGTTTCCTCTGCTATTTTCCCTCGGTTGCACGTTTCACAACTTCTTCCTTGAGGTTTTCAAAGAATGTTTTTTCCCCATAGGCGGCTTCCTTGACAATTCCATTTTTTCCTCATTTGAACAAAACCCCGTTATTCTTCCTTGCTCAGTGGCCATTTTCACAAATGCATTTAACCTTGAAGGTTTTTTTTTTTTCACAGTCAAAACAAAAACTTGCTTTCCTTGGCATATGTTCTATTTGTTCCTTTCCTTCCACACCTTCTTAAGGCCTTCTGTTATGCGGCCCCCCAATTTTTTCAACCCTTTATTACACGTTTTCCCTTCTCTTTCATGAAACTAGCTTTCGATAGGAACTCCTTTTTTCCTATTTACCTGGTATCTTTAATAGGTCTTTTCATTGTTTAACTTACCCTGAGGACTCCATTTCGCCATCCAATTTCCCCAATCCCCAGTCGTTCTTTTTAATCCCTTTAATTTCCCGTCACACCCTGTTGAACAGTTTCACTTTTTTGATTTTGTGAAGTTACTTTTTGAACCCCCCCGGGCATGCCGGATTTACTTTTTTTCCTTCTCTTCTTTGAACTGTGGTCCATGTCCTTTCCTTAACCGTGCCCTACGGCCACCCCTCACCCACCAACCCCACCAAAACACCAACCACCCCCCCCCCAAAAACCCACAACAAAAAATTGTTTGGAATTCAGCCCATACCGCGCCCGTTTCTCTTCCCTGGAAGGGTTTAAACACCCATATTAGCATTTTGTTGTTTTCTTATTACGGATTACGGCTTTCTGATTCCCCCATTTCTACTTCAGCCATCGAATTCCCTGTACCCCAGTATTTTCCCGATTTTACAGTAAGTTCGTTGCTTCTTTCAGCCTGTGTCCTGTCTTTTCCAGTGGGGTTGTTTAGCACTTGTACCTTCACTTTCCTTCTCCTCTTCATCAGGGTAGCAGTTTTTTTTGGGTTCTTTCTCCCCTCGGACCAACTTTCTCACTGTTTTAATTTTGCCGCCTTGTCGCCTAACAAGGTACTTTTCATTTTCCATCTTTTCCTTCCTCCGCCTGCCCCTTTAAAACTTTGCCATTTTGAATTATTCAGAAAAAAAGTATCCTCTTCCCTTCCTACCTTTGTTGTGTTGTTTGGATATTCAGCTTTTCAGTGTTTTTACTTTTTCCCCCCACAGGTAACAACGTTGATTGTCCCGTTTCATTAAAAAGAGGTCAACCCACCCCTTATGGTACGGCAGAACTCCCCCCAGGCCTCGTGCCCCAGTTCCCAACCTCATTCTCCCCTAGGGTCTTATCCCAAAAAACCCCACAACTTCTCTTCGGGAACCTCTTACCGTTTTCTCATAAACTACAACCCCCACCACCACCGTCCCTGCCCTCTCTTTTTTCTTGCTAATCCGACTTCCCCTTTTGCGCCTTTCTTATTGAAGTTCCCCCCCTCCTTCCGGAGATTTCCGTTCCCGTTTTTTTATTTTTTTAACCTGCGTTGACCTTTCTCTCTTATCACCAGAAGTTCCCCCAACACCTCCCAATCTTTGCTCACTGTCCAAAATTGCCTGTGCCTGAACGCCCCGGTGTTCCCTTTCCTGTTATTCATCACACCCTTTCTGTTGGGCCTTATTGGTCCCATTAGAAAAAAGGGGTGTTCTCCCTTTCCCCCATCCTTGCCGGTTCTTCCCTTTATGGAAACTAGGTTTTTTTTCTACTGATTTGTTTTCAATATAACCCTTTTCTCTTTCGTCCCGCTTTGTAGAGGTTTTCTTTAATTGTTTTTTTTTTTTTCCCCCCCACGGCCGCTTGTCGGGTCACTGGCGCCTGCGGGCGCTTGTACTGAAACCCCACTTAAAATGCCTTTACTCTACCAAGTCCTATTGTCCCCAATTTGGGCCTCTTCTCTCTGACCCTCGACTTGGACAATTCCTTTCCCTTTAATAATGTGATGGTTGTTTTCAAGCTTTTTTTGGCTGGCATTTCATACTGTTAAAATAGTGTTTGATTTCTCCTTCATCTGGGTATATGGTCCTTTCAGTCCTTTTTACTTTTTTAACACCCACCAAACTGGTTAGTTTATTGTTTTGGACCTTTTCCCTGCCCACCGGTCCGGGCCTAGGTTGATATTTTTTTTTTACGTGTTCACATTGAATTCCCCCCCATTTTCATTCCGCTTATTGGAGTAGAATACTCATTGCTTTTCCGGTCGTGAATAGATAAGGGGTAGGCACTTTTTAGCCTCTTTTTATAGCAGCGTCTTGGCCTATTGTCGCTTGGCCATTTACCAATACTACTCACACATGTGCTTCCCAAGTTAATTCCCCTGAGAGGTAAGGGCATTCAATCTTTCATTTCTACTGGGAATTCTTCACAAAGGGAAATCGCGTTTATTCAGCCCTTTTACCTTCACCCTACACCCTCCCCCTGGGCGGCACCAATTTCTGATTTCCTCCTCCAGTGCACCTGTCTAGTTTACTTTCCCCAACTTTTTGTACCTCCCCTTCTCACGCTTTTTACACTGCCAACAAGAGGGCTGATTTTCCACCTCCTTTCAAACCCACGAACCCCCTCCCCCGTGGACCCCTCAATTTCCAAGTGGTGTTTTTTCCCCAAATGTCGCTGTCGATTAATCCAAGTGCTTCGCTGAAGGTACCGTGAATTAACCTCCCTATTAAAAAATTTTATGCCCCTTTTTCTTTCTACCTCGATGATATTCACTGTGATTTAATCAGGGCATGTCAAAAATTTACTCCTTTCTGCTTACCCCGGGGATGATTCACCACTTTTGTTTCCTGCCCTGCAACAGCGGAGCCCTTATGGGATTAGTTTGTTAATATATAAGGCATTTTTTACTTTCCACCCAGGGCGCATTCTATCCTTTTTTGATGGTTTTTCACTTTTTTCAACAGAACTTTTTATCTTTATTTTCCTTCGTTTCCTTTTGACGTTTAGCGCCTTCTCTGTTTTAAACATGGTCCCATTACTTTAGCTCCTACTAAGTTGGCTTTTAATTTGGAATTTCCTCCATTGTTGCGTCTGCTTATGGTCTTTTTTGAGTCCCAATCTCCTTTGCGCCTTACAAACAAAAAAGTGCAGCTGACTACCCCCCACAGGGTCAAGGGAAATTTTCCCTTCGGTTGTCCCTTTTTGCCCAATTTATCCCCCCAAATCCCTACTACTCCAAGTGATAATGCAACACTCTTTGATTTTGGTCCCTCCGGTTCTTTACAGCAAAAATATTTTTTTGCAAATTCTTCTGCGCGTGGTATTCCAATGGGCCCATCTTTTTTAGCTGGTGAAATTTTGTTAATCAACTTTTTTAAAATGTTAAATTAACTGTGCCTTTCACAGAAAAACCCCATCATTTACCTTAATTGCTCAAGTTTTTTTAATTATTAAGGTTGGTCGAAGGCGTTGATGCCCTGGTCACTATTCTCTATTTGTTTTCATCTCGGGAATTATTCCCAGCCCCTTTTAACCCCTTTTCCCCACCAAAATTATAGTTTCTCAAATTTAAACTAAAATAGGCATCCCACCATTAAATATAAATACTATTGTCATTAACCTATTTATACTCATTACCCTTCACTGGAATTCCCCCCCCCCAATTCCTGAAAAGGTTGTTCTTTTGTGACGTCCTGTCAACTCTTTCTCCCGCTTTTTTCCCCTCCTCAGATGTTTTTTCGTTTCCTCCCCCGAAATTTTAAAGTATATTTCCTTCGGTTTTTTTCGTTCTCCCTGTCCCCCCAAAAATTAGGCACTTTCCATTTATTCGGTCCTTTTGGTGGAGTGTAAGTGTTATTTTCCTCCTCCAAACACAAAATTACATTCGGAAGGCTTCCCACCCCCCCAAATCCCCTTTATCCGTTCCCCCCCCCCCAATGAACAAAAAATTTTTTTCCCTTTCCACAGACTTCCGAGGTTTCCCGCCCAGTTACGACAACAGTACCCAAACTCCCATCCCTCCCGGAAACTATTGGGCAAGTTGACCACTTCCCTTTCTGTGTTTGGTTCGCTTGGATCGGAGGGCGGCGGGTTGGCGGTTCGGACACTTTTTTTCCTTATAGAGAGGAAGTTCTTGTACAACCAATTCGAACCTTTCACCCGTAACGAGCCCCAACGCATTAAGTGCCACCTGCTCAGCTATTTCCGTTCTAACCAAACCCACCTCTGTTCAGCCAACAGCACTGTTTTTTTGCCCCTTATCTTTTAATCGCCAATTTGGTTGTCAACAAAATCGCCTCGTTTGCAAGTTCTTTTTAGACCAAATCCGCCACCGCATTTTTCATGTTTCCCTTGATTTCGTCCCCTGCTTTCTTCTCCCTCTCTTTACCTTTAAATCGACCAAGGCCTCCCCTCCACCTATTTCCTGAAGAAACTGATGGGTTGTTTGCTTCGCATCCTCTTTTTTGAGTATGGTTTTGCAACAAAAAACCCCCAGCGTTCTTTTGAAACATACCAACTCTTTGTCCCCCTTACAATTTGATGCTTAATGGACTAAACAGGCCCAGGGATTGCCGGCCACCGTAGCTTTTTTTCCACCCCGCCATTGTTTTGGATCTGGCCCTTTCCTTTTCCTGGACCGCTAAACGTTAGAACCTTTTTTTTTTTTTCCTTCACCTTTTCAGAGCTCTCATTCTTTACCTCTTTTGTACCCAACCCCACAGGGACAACCTTCGCAAAGGTCTTAGTTTGGCCAGGATATTTAGTTTTCTCGTTTGGTTGCAGCTCATCACTGGCAGTTTTTCCATATTCCCTCCTGGGACGTGTATGTGCACGTTCAGATTTAGAAGGAGATTGAGGCTGCTTTGCCCCCACGGCTTTCCGCCGCAGATAGCAGTTTTTTTATTTTTGAAGTCTGTTTTAACAAATCAATCTCCGTGCCCTTAGAACACTACTTTCCTTCCCACCCCTTTTATGAACCCCTTCCGGCACGTAGAGTCTTTTTTTTTTCTCCAAGGTTCGATTATTTGCCCGACCCCCTTTTTTTTCCTCTTTTTTGAGTGTTCTCACCCTTCCGGGCATCTCAAAAACTGTGTAAGTTTGTTAGGAAATTCTGCCTTTTTCTCCTTTTTTCAGCCGAAAAACAAATCCCCGGCTTCTTGAATTTCCCCTATTTTTCATTTTCTGCATTTCCTGTTCCAATTCCCCTTTGAGAGGGTCTTAACATGGTTTTGACTCCATAAGATCGTCCACCTTTTACCAAGGAAATTCACACTTTTCCCCCCCCTGATCTAAGAAAGGCACCCTGATCTCCTGAGGGCGAAGATGCCGTTCCTTCTTAATCATTTTATCAAACACTCTTCAACCTTTGAGTTAAGTCTGTTCCTTTTGACTTCCTGCATGGAATTCTTCCCGCCACAAAAAACGGGTATTGCCCTAATCCATAACACCTGTCTACACAGGGCCCACATCTCGCTTTGGACCCACAATACAATTTCCCCTTCGCCTTCCCGCTAAACACTCGCTTTGACAACTCCTACGGAAAAGAATTTCCCCCTCGGCCTTTCCGATAAAATCTGACCGAACCATGGGCCCTTACCCATCTTTGCGGTTTAGAGACACCCTGCGTCCATCTTATTCGGTTGCGGAAGTTTTGCCCACCAGTTTTTGTTTTCTGCCAACCAAGCCGCTCCGTCATGAGACTTTGCGCTTACACAAACACCATTGAGACAAATACCTCGTCTCAACTCCAAAAAAGAAATCCTATCCCTCTCTAGATAGAAACAACAACTTTCCCATTTAAAGCCGACGTTTCGTGCTTGTAATGAACAGAGAGTTTTTTTGCTAACTTAACGAACCAAAGGTGGTGGATATTTCCCGCCCAGCAAGAAGGATATATCCCTCCGTGTAGGTTCTAACTGTGCGTTTGATGTCATCTTTCACTGTTTTGAACCCTGGGAAACCTGCCCCCCTCCCCACAAATAATCTTTCTTTTTCTCTACTGTGTTTGTTCTCTTGATTGTTTTGCTTTCAGTTTCCCAAGTTTTGCATTCGGTCGGAATCCTCTTTCTCCGAGTTGAGTCCATTTCTTTTTTATTCCCCCCTTTTTGTTCTCTCAGGTATCTGCTTCAGTTCTCTTCGTTCCTATTCAGCTATTTGAAGGGACCAGTCGTTCGTGACGTCTTTTCACCTTCGATGGTTGGTCCCTCCTTCGTTCCAATTGGGAATTTAGGGTTGGGCGTTATTCAGAAGTTGGACCGTTTTGTTTCCTCTGCTAAATTGAAGGAGGATTTTCCCCCTTTTCTTTTTTTTTTTTACCCACCCTTTGCTCCGAATTCTGCTTCCTTTTTCCGGGTTTTTTCTCTTCTTTTACCTTTTTCTGGTAGCGATCGGGAAGCCCTACGTTTGTGGAGCTTCTTACCCGTCTTTCTAGGGGAGTTTTTCTCGTTATATGATCTTTGTTGTACCAGGATCTTGCTCGGGGGCGTCTGGGGCTCTCAGTTTTTCTTTAGTTTTTTGCAATTGGGTCCCCTGTGATGTCTGCACTTCGTTTTTTGGTTAGCCATGTTATTTCCACTTGGCCCGCTCCTGCAAGGGTCGCGCCTTATGGGATGTTTTCTGTGAGTATAGGGATCCATTCCTTTATCCCTCCGGCACTCTAAACGTCTTGGGGTTTTCTGTGGTGGGAAAGTCGATTCTTTGGTTTTCACTTCTGTTGTTGCTTTCGTTTGAAACCAATCGGTCGTCTGGATGTACGTAATGAGGCATTCCTGACGGATCACACTTTCTTATCCCCGTTTCGTTCTTCCGTGACCTAATCGCGCACCGCACCCTATTGTTCCCCCAATCTTCTAAGATGCAGAGAGTGACGGCTGTGTGACCAGTGTTCGATCTGCTTCCGGAGCTGGTCGGTTGGTTGTGCGACTGAAATTTCCTTGCCAAGGTCGGGGCAACTAAAACCGGGTGGTTAAGGAATTGTGGCAAAGGATGCCGTAATGGTTTTTTTTTTGCCCGACCCCACTGGCGTTTTGGTTCAACACACTTTTGAGGGAAATACTCTGGGGCAGTGGTGTCATTTCAGAGTCCTTCTTTTCTACCCAATTGTTAATGACGGACCAAAGTGGACTTTATGGTGGAAGTAAGGGACTTTCTTTTTGGTACCCGACATACCTTTCCCAGAAACAACTCTAAGTTGGTCAAGTTATTCCTCCTTTGAGGGCCGATGTGGTTATACCGGTAACATTTCCCCCTTTTAAAGATCGTGTTTTGCAGACTGACTTTCTTATTACAAGTCCAACTTATGGGGGTGATATTCAAGGTTCCCTCAAAGTGATTTCTTGCTTTTGATCTGATTGAGGCGGCCCAGAATGAACGGTCTATTTTAATGTTCCCTGCCGTTGTTTTTCCAAACGGTAGTGGCTTGGCGGGGAATGAGTTTAACCCACTAGGGATTTTGCGAAGCGGCAATAAATATGTGACCAGTGGGATCTTGAGCGGTATCTTTTGTCACTGGGGATCCGACGAGTGCGGATTGTTAATAGGTCTGGGTTGGAACTTCGGAGGGTAGGCGGACCAGAGAACGGGCTGTGGTTACGAATTTCTTTTTTGTGCCTAATCAATTTTTGGCCCCTTTCTTCACTTGACCTTGTCGTGGTGAGGTTCATGTTTACTTTTGTTTTGGGCTCAAATTGGAACAAGCATACACTGCAGTCATATTAAGGACTTTTGGAAAACCGTTTTTCTGCTACGTGTCCTCGCCGGATTCTTCTCTCTGTTCCTTGTCCTTTGTATGGAGCCTACATAGCAGCGGAATACCCAGTACAACGGCCAAAAATAGGGTGAGGACCTTTTTCATATTTTTCCGTTCTCCTTATGTGTTTAGTACCCCCTTTAGTCCCCCAGTGCGGTTTAAACTCTTGTTTTTCCACAAATTTGAATCTCTTCTGTCTGACCCATCGTTGTCGAAAGTCCTCGTTTTTCTGATCTTTTTCCTCGATTGCGTTGTGTATTGACTCTCGGCGGGCGGTTTTTCGGAAGGTTATCGGTGGGGTTTCCCGGTCCGGCGCTCGTGGACAGCTCGTGGTGCCTCCGCCACCCTTGGGACATTTCAAAAGAGATCCGGGCCCCCCCTCCTAGGTGAAATAGGAAACCCCCAAGCTAAGGAAGGGAAATTTTTGCTGGGCTTGGGTGGTGTTGGGCTTTTAGGGTTGAATACTCTAGCTGGTGGGGAAACTTTTCATTTTACAGCATGTCGGTATTTCTCGTCTGAGAGTTTGGATTGTGTGTTTTTTAACCATAGCACCCGGTTTTTGGGGGTTTTTTTTGATCAATAACCCAAATTTCTTTTCCCCATCCGATTTGAAGTTATGGGCTCCCATGACGGTCTCAGTAAGTCTCTGTACTTCTTAGTTTCTTGTCCGATCGTGGTTTTTTTAAAGGCTTTTCAGTCCAAAATACACATGGGTGATTCTATTCAGTGGTGACAATTATTAGTATGTTCCCGGGTAGTGCACCGCTTTAGGTCACATTGAACGGGGGAAGCCTTTGACAAAAAGGGCATTTGAGGGGACGGGTGGCTCTTTTGCCGTTTTCGGGAAGTATAATAGGATGAGGGCTTGTCTCTTGATTTTTTTGTTGTGTCATCCCCATTTTATTCCAACTCTCCGACTTTTTAGGTAGAGGTTTTTTTCGCATAAGTCTTTCAACTGTTTTGGGTCCGATTTCCCCAACAGTAATATTTTCCCCCAGGCAGACCATTACCCACCCCAAGCTCACACCTACCCCCTGTCGCACTTGAAAGGTTCATATGTTCCTTTGCTTGACTGGACCTGTTTTCAGGAAGGGCTACCTTGCCACCTTTTTGCTTCCAAACCTTCTTTCACCAAGAGGAACCCCTTTTTGGTCATTAGATGGCCTAAGTTAATTTTTCCCATATGGTAAACCATCTTTGCTGTGTTTACAGGAAACCAACCCCATTTTTCCCCCCCCCCGCGGGCCAGCTTTGTTTTTTCTCCCTTTTGCGGGAGTCTTTGAGTGCTTGGCAGTATAGTTTAAAATCAGTGATGTCCCCTTTCTTGCGTTGTTTTTAGGCGTTCCGTTCTGCACCTGAGTTTTCCGTGCAGTCGGGGAAAAGTTTCTTTTTTGGTGTGACTCCCCTGGCCCCGGCCAACAAACAATGCACGTTCCTGCCTGGAACCAGCTTTCATATAAAGTGACCCTTTCTGAGCAATTTTTTACAGTATATTTTCCCTTCGTCGTCGGAATCACCTTAACTGATACCCTGCAAAACCTCCCCTTCAAGGCCCTTACCAGCGGTCAAATACGTTTCTTTCCCGCTTTTATCCCTTTTGGCAGGGCCATTTTCTTCTCTGTGGTCCCCATTTCCACCCATTTTTCTTAATTCCCTCCTTAAACTTTACTTAAGGTTTCAGAGGTTTTTTACAATTTTCCCCATTTTTTCATCTTTTTTCACACTTCTTTTTTTAATTTCCTTCCTCTAATCCCCCCTCATTTTCTTATTACGTGTTAAACAACCCTCTTACCCACTTTTTCCGTAACCATATTTATGTCTTCTGGGTTTCCCCGGCCTGATTGGCTAAAATTTTTCCCCTTTGCAGGCCCAAAACCCTAATTAGATTTCACAAAAACCCCAAATTTGTTTTCCCCACCCCAAACTTGGATTTGGCGTAGTAAGGAGGGCGTCGTTGGCCCTTGGGTCATGTCCTTTGTTTATCATTCTCCTCGCTTTTTACACTTCAAAATGACACATTTCTTTTTTTTTAAAACCGACTGGGTTTTTTTTAATCCTATTTTTTTGAAACTTTTTGATTCTGGACCGAACAGGTTATCTTCTTGCGGCGCGTTTTCCCATTTCGCACTTTGTGCCTCCGTGTGCAAAGTTCTTATCGTTTGAAGTCCACATTCCCCATTTTACAACCCCGCGATTTTCTTTTTTTTTATTCTCCCCATTCCACTACGCCGGCTTAATTTATTTGATGCTTTGGGTGCTGCCCGCCCATTTTCTCAACCGGTTGTTCCCTTTCTTCCGCTGCGCTGGCAAGTTTGCTCTAAAGATGAGGTCTCTATGTTCCCCCTTTACACCCCTTTGTTATTCTCGACCTTTCTTGTGTTGTGGAAAATGCCCCTTATCTTTTTCTACGCTTTTGAGGATCCGTGCCCTCTTTGTACCAGTTTGTCCTCTCTGGCCCCGTCAAAACTCCCCCTCAGGTTTGCGTTCTGGTTTATTTAAATTTCTCTTGTACCCAGATAAACACAGGTTTTTTGGCGGAATTCCCACAACCTTCTGCTGCAACCCCCTGCCGCAATTCTGCAAGGTCCTACTAAACATCTCCCATTTGACATTTTTTTTTCCACTGCCCACCTTTTAACTTTATGACTGTTTCCCATTTCTTTTTCCCCCTTGGAGCTTTCGATCTGGTGGCACCTGGTTTTTTTTATGGTGGGACTTTTGCAGCGCCTGGTGTTAAAGTTTGTTTCCTCTTAAATGGAAAGACCGTTCACCCTTCGCCCCCCGGTCTTTAGCCAAACTTAATTTTTTTGATCAAGTTTTGCATTTCCCAGGATTAAAATCCCGTCTTCGCAAGCAACGGTTTTTACTATTTGAGTTGCCACAGTACCCCCTTGACCCCAGAATCTGCCCTGAAAGACTTCGCAGGGCGGGAACAAGTTTCTGCTTCAATCGCTGTAACCGTTTTTCCAAACCTTATTTACATCGGTCCCCTCCCTGTCCAACAGGTTTTAGAGCCCTTTCTTAGTAAAAACTTTTTTTAAGGCTTGGTCCCTTTTTCATTTTTACGCATAGATTTTTGTTTTTCATTTGTGCGCTTGCCCCGTTCATTAAATGACGTGCTGCGTCTTTAAAAAATTATTTTTGTTTAAAGGATAGTAACCGGTACCGGAGGGTTGTTTTTGATCCTTACGGTTCCTTTGCCAAGTATCGGGATGCAGTTAACACCAAGAATAGGTTGGCCCTTGTTGGGAATTGGGGTGTTTTTCTATGTACCAATTAATTTACTGTCCCCCTTTTCGGATTTTTTTTTGGATTTCCTCCCACTATCTCAAAACTTTTAACCCTCTTTGGAATTTGCCGTTTTCCTTTTTTTATTTACGACAGTTCACCCCCCTTGTACAATTTTAAGTTTAACGTCTCTTTTCACCCACCCCTTTTTCTTTGACTTTTGACCTTGAATTGGGGACAACCGTACCTTCCCCTTCTTTCCCTATCCTTGTTTTGGGCTTGGTTCGGGTGGGTGTTCTTTAAGTCTTCTTCTTTTTGTTTCCTTAGTGTTTTTTGGTGTTGTTGTTTTTTTTTCTTTCTTGTTGGAGGGTTTGTTTTTTGTTGGTGTGTTTGTCTTTTTGTTTTTTTTTTGTTTTTTTTTTTTTTTTGTTTTTTGTGTCGTAACTCCGGGAACGTTTCAGTGGCCCCCCAAAAGGCCCAATACGTTGTTCTTGGCGGTCTCCCTCTGGGAACCATTACCATCCCTTTTTTTCCGGCCAAACCTTCTTCAAAATAGGTCCCCTCCTTTGCACTAAACAACGCTGTCTAACTTTTTTTTTCCACAGGGCTATTAACCCAAACATTCCCCACTTTTTCCCTTTTGGATTATTATCCTGAAGGTACAAGTAAGGCTCCCCCCCCTTCCAAACATTTACTTTTGTTGGGTTCCTCGAAATAACCTCAGAACTCTTCCCGATGGAGCAAACCATCCTGACATACCTGTCTGGATTCCCCTGGGGTTAAATTTTCCTGGGCAAGGTGCAAATTTTTACTCCCCTATACGGTTTCCCTCAACCAAAGTCCCCTGCACCCCTGGCGTTATTCCCACAAACATTTTTCCCAAAGGCCCACCCTTTTTGGTTAGACGTTATTCAAACAATTTTTTGCCTTTTCTTTTATTTTAGAGGTTTTCTGTATTCACACCCTTTTTTTTCTTATGGTTACTGCAATGTATCTCCTTAGTTTTTAAGTTTTCTCTTCCCTATTCAATATCCCCGTTTGCTAGCCCCCCCCCTTCTGTATCGGTTATCCGTTCTTTTCAAAACACCCCACCGCCTGACTTTTTTGCATAATGGCGGCCTGGAGGCCGCTTAATTTTTCCAACAATTTTATCTTATAAACCAAGTTTCAAATTTTCTGGTTGACTGTTCCTTTTGAAAAGCGATGAACCCTCTTTTAAAACTCCTCAGGGGTTGCTCTTTCTTTGCCTGTATATAATTACTGTTAAGCTTGATTTCTTTCTTAATTTTTCCATTTGGTCTCCATGCCTTTGGTCACCATAAAACCCCCCCCTCTTACTCTTTTTAACAAATGCAGTTCCCTCACAGTTTATTGCCCTGGAGTTTTGTTGAATTTTGCAATGAACACCTGGGGATTTCTAACGCTTATTCTGGTTCTTCCATATTTTTTTTACCTTGGGCGAATTATTCTTTTTTTGTGAGCAACTGAATAGCTCTATTGTCTCTCTTTGATTTGCCGCGCTTTCGCTTTCGACAGTCCACCACCCTCATTGGATCACCAAGCTACTCCTATCTTTGAAGGAAGTTAATCCCTTTTACGCGATTTTTATAGTTTTTCCCCCATTAAATAGCGGGTTATTCCTTTATTTTCGCGTTTCCCTCAATAAAAGACCCTCTGCGCCCTTCTATTCACAATTGATTGGGGTTTTCTGATTTTGTACGAGTCTGCCCTTTTCTTTCATTTTACACCCTTTTTTCCCCCCCCTCCGACACAGTCTCCTTGACCGCCCATCCGATGGCTTTTGAAGAGATATCCCCTCCTTTCCAAAACCGCTTCCCTTCCCCGACCTCTTTTCTCTCAACCATTCCTTGGTGTGTTTTTTTTAAACAACCCTTTTCACTTTAGTGATTTCTTCCCCATGTGTTTTTTCGAAGGATTCCATATTTTTCCCCCTTTTTCACCCAACTTAGTTCAAAAAGTCTTTTTTTCCACAGGTGGCTTCAACCGATTTCTTCCTTCTTACTATCCCCCTCTTCCTCAGGTTTCACTATTAACCCCTCTATCCTTTTTGCCTACCTCCCAATTTGTCTATTCCGCCGTTTTTAGTACGGAAGGGCCTTTAATCTTCAAGGGCGCTGGTCTCCTTTTGCACATTGGCTTGCATCGCACTTATGCCTTCTACCCTTGTTCTTCCACGGTTCAGGTCGTTCTCCCTATGCCTCAACCAATTCTCTTTTCCTGTTTTGACAAGTTTTTTCTCAGCTTCCCGCAGGGCTTTCCTTTGAGTGGACTTCTTTACCATTGCGCTCGGCCTAAGGTTGAAAAATTTTATATTTCTTTCCCTTGCTTCCATGCTTTTTCGTTTTATGGCGGGTTCTCCCCCCCCCCAAAAGTTTTGACGCCTAAGAACCAACCCTTTTTTTGGTTCCTTTGAACTTCCATAAACCCCTTTTCGAAAGGGTCCCTAAGGAGGTGGTCCTATGTTCACTCTACCCCCCTCGATATAAAATTGATGCCTTTTTTTTCCCCGTTGCCTTGAATTTTTTCCCCTATGTCTACAGGCCCCAAAATTCCTTTCTACCAATAGCGTAAAGGTCCTTTGCTTCACCTCCTTCCTAATTTTGTTTGGGCCCAATATTTTTTAGCTGTTGAAACGAATTTCCTCTCCTCCCCCTTAACTTCCTTAAGACCCCCCTCTGGAAAGAACTTCCCTTCCTCCATTTACCCTTTTGGTTTCCAATTTTATCCCTTTTTTTGACCAGTTAAGGTTCTCTTGTTGACGTGCTTTGTGGTACATATGTGAGTTTTTTCGCATTCTTGCTATGTTAACCGCCGCTCCTCGCCTATGTAAAAAACCACTTCTCTTTTTCCCCTGACAGGACCAACTAGTCTCAGACCCCGCCATTTCTTAACCTTCCTTTTTATGACCAGGAGTTTAACTTCCCCCTTCCCCAATGTAAGGAACAATTTCCATTTTTCTTCCGTTCTTTTCAATTTTTCCTTTTAATTTTTTTCCGGCCATTCCTATGGTCTAAGGTTCACCTTAGTAAAGTCCTCTCCTGTTTCCTTTAAATTTCGTTCTAGTCGGATTTACTGGCCTCCCCAACACCATTTCCTCCTTCCTCTCTTTTCCTTACGGGGTATTTAAGAGCTTATCACTTCCACCCCACCCCAACTACCCCGGAAGATTTTTGCCCCCCCCCCCCACGAAAATTCGATTACCAATTCACCCTCATTAACCCCAAATCAATTCTCACAGATCCGTCGTTGTCCCACTTCCACACCCCTTGGAAACCCACCTCCCCCCTTAACCTTCCTTCCCGGAAAATAGCCTTACCTTCACTGAGGGTGGACCTATTAGGCTTTTCTTTGTTGTTTCTTTCTCTTTGAGGGGCCAGGCTCGCGCGGTCCTTTTTAACACAAATCTACAAGCGCACTTTGAAGCCTCCTCATCCCCTGAATTTCCCCTCCCTGCTCGGAAGAGGACGGGGGTAAGTTCTTTATTCAAAAAATTCTTAGTTCAGTTCCAAACCCCCCTGGGGGAAACATCTTTTACGAGTCCTCTCAAACAGGTTTCTCCCCTTCGGCGTTCCCTGCCCTAAATATGAGAATCCCCCCAAACTTCCCTACTGTGGACCCCTCCCGTTCTCCCTTCCCTTCAATTAACGGCTCCCTCCTTCACACCCGCACTTCCTTCCCCTCCCTTTGGGCCTTTTCTGCTGCTTTCCTGTCTTTTTTCCCAACCTTGCCGCTGCCCCCCCCCAACCCCTTACAGTGAGTTTTTTCAGAATTGGCCCTTCCCCCCATTTCGTATAATGACAAGGGTCTAATTTTTGGTCCCTTCCCCACTATTCAGCCGCACCCACCGCCACTTTCCTGCGCTCTTCTGAGTCATTTCACCTCTCCGTAGATGTTCCATGTTGTCTACATGAACAGACGGAGGGACTTCCCCATTCCTTTTTTGATCTTTTTACAAACCTCTGCCCCTGCCCTTTAGTTGAAGGATTATTTGCACACTAATGAGGCAACTTCAAAATCGTTGGGTTCGTTCTTTCTTCTTCCCCCCCACCCTATTCCTTTCGAACCTCGTCAGAGTCCCGTATCATGGGTTTTGGCTTTTTTTTCCCCCCCCAAAAAACCTCCCCTCGGAAAGGGACATTCCTCGTTTCCCTTCCCCGAGGGTTTGATCCTTTTGAAGCCCGGGGACTTCGCGTTTTTCTTAACACTTCCCGCCCCTCAGACTTCCCCCCTATTTCCGTGGCGTACCTCTTTTGTCAAGGCTATCACGTTCTCCTACCCTTTGCGAGGGAGGAAGAACACAGCCGCCACATCTTGCCAGTCCCCCCAAAACAATCTGGGTTTTTTCTTTAATCCATTACGTGACACATACCTTTTCAGGCATTTTCCACCTTACTCCTTTGTCAGGCAGGTTTCCGCTACATTTACCATCACTTTCTCGATTTACCTCCATTTTCCCGAATTCAGCAGGCCTTTCGCTTGTCCCGCTCGGAGGAGGTAGAGTCCCCTTTATTTTTGTCCACATCCGCTCTTATTCTTGCTCCAATTTTTTCCCCACAAACATGAAATTCCCCCTCTTTCCCAGATATTGCGTACCCATCCGTCAATGGAAGCCTCTCTCTCGCCTAAGTCCCTCCATACTGGATGAGTACCTTATTTCCCTCTTTTTCCCTTCTATGCTCACTTCCCCGTGAGTCCAGAAAAAAACTTCTCCCCCCTCCCAACTGCTCATTCCCTAGAATTTTGATGGGCCCCCCTTCTTACGGCCCTTTCTCAGAACGACCCACTTTTTTTCCCCGCTTGACAGTCCAAAGTGGGTCCTCCCCCATTTAGGCGCCTCTGCGAACGGTCACCGGTAAAGGAAAAGTCTCTTTTTTTCTCACCCGGTCCCTCCTCACGCCTTTCTTTCCCCTTCTTGAAAAGTTTTGTTGGTCGTTGACCCCCATAAGGGTTTCGCTACGCCCAGTTGAGTTTCTTATCACAAATGATCTCCCCCCTTCGGCGACCTCCCCCCCCCTGAAAAACTTCCTCTTTTCCGATGTAGCTTCTGCACAACCATTTCCCCCTCACCACTGAGAGCGTCCTGTTTCTTTTTCTTTTTATTAAATTGACCGAACACTTCTTTCCTTTTCGTTCTTTTCCCCACAAAGCAAGGCTCTTCTATATGGTTCCACCTCTGGAGGAATTATGTCCTCCTCCCCTTGGACCAATTTTACTGAAAATACTAGTTCTCTTTTCCTTCTTCCCTTTTTTTTTTTCAGAGATGTATGTGCTTTTCCTTTCTTCCATGTGTACCCTTCCTTCCTTTTATTGAGATTTTACGCGAGTTCTCCCCCTTTTTTCTTTTGGATATTGAGTTAGGGTGGTGCTCGCGGCTCTCTCCTTTTGTTAGTTTGTTCCCCATATATGGGTGGCCATTTGCCCCCCCCGTTAAAGGACTCTCCCGTGGCTTTCTTTTTGGCTCTTAATTTCCCTGATAGTTCTGGTTGGGAGTTTTTCAGCTTTATGTTCTTTTCTCCTTATTTTGGTTTTCATCTCTTTCGCCACCTGCGGGGAATCGCCTTTGTTTCGCCCCCCCTTGGTCTGGGCAACCTCACGACAAAGAATTATCCTTTTCTGGTTTATCTCCCTATAGGGTTCCTGCTTTTTTTTTCTTCTCGAACGCGGCCTAATTTTTTGTTGAGTCTTTTTCTTGCTCTTTCTTTTGGTTTCTTTTTTTGGTTTCATGGATGCTTTGTTTTCTCCCTAAATGCTGGGCCGGGATCTCCCTTTATAGGGAGGGTAAAGCCCTTTTTTTTCTTTTGAGGGGCATTGTGGGTGATTGCATAATGTTTTACAACCTGGCCACCGGCTTGCCTGACTTTTCCCCGGCCCTCTTTATATGCGTTCTTATCGGAGATTTCCTCTCTTTTATGATTGACCTCTTTATTGGGTTCTTCTCTGGGTCCTTGAGTGTCTTCCCCCGGTTGTTTAGAACCGAACTCTTATTGATGTTCCTCTCTTTTTTTTCCTTTACCTCTCCGCACTTATTTTAAAAAGGTTTTCCCTTCAGTCGGTTCCCTTGTAATAAGTCAGCAGTGATTGTGATGTTCGCTTCCCCTTCCCAACTGAGGAACCATTTCCCGTTGATTTCAAGTTCTTTTCCGTTGGAGGGGGAAATTCCCCCCCTTCCGTTTCAACGGTTGGTTCGTGTTGTTTTGTTTTTTTTTTTTTTTATTAGGGACATTGTCTTGATCCACCCCCTTACCGTTTTTCCACACTTGAGTAGTCAGTTTACCCCCACTCCCTTTTCTCTTCTTGTTTCTTGCCTGGACTGAATTATTTTTTTCCCCCTCGACACTCTTTATAACCAACTTCTCTTTTGCGTGACCCGCGACTGTCTCTCTTTCCTGTCTATTTTATTCGGCCAAAGCTCCTCTCCTCCGGGTTGATAAGTTGTTTCTTTTTCCCCTTTTTCAATGATTTGCCTTCGATGCAACTTGCACGTCTTCTTCCGTTGTCTTCCTTTCTAGACAACTTCCTTCGATTGGGTCCGTTTTTTGAAGGTGGCTTGTTTCTTCCCTATTTCTGAGTTCTTTTTTTCGTTATTTTTCAACCTTTTTGGATAGGACCTTCTTGTTGATTAATGGGATCCGTTTCTTCTCCCATGGGGTTCCGGTTGAACTTTCCTCTCAATCTCCGTCTGCCACTTTTAAGCTGTTTTGGTTGGGCCGCCCCTTCTCTGTCCACTCCAATGGAACGGTCGTTTTTACTGCCGCCCTGATGTTTGGCGCCTTTCCAACTCTTTTTTCTATGATTCTTTCCTTTCTCCAGGCCAAGCTTGCTTCGGAATTTCTTTTTCGCTTGGCGAGTTCTGTGTATCTTTCTTTAGCCCGTCCCAGGGATCTGCAAAGCCCCCATTTCTTGGCATTTCTTTCTTTCTTACCTTCCTTCAGGGGTCACGATCGACTGTCGAACACATGATCCCATCTCTCCTTTAAATATTTGGGCAACCAGTTTTTTGCCCCCTGCCTTTTTTTGATTCTTTTTTCTCTCCTTTGAATAGCTCTTTAGTATTGGATTTTGTTGTTCCCCTGCTTGTTGAAGGATTATGTTTCCTTTTATGCACGTCTTTTGTCGTACTAAGGAGTGGCCTCTCCGCTGAATTTTCCATTGTAGTCGACGCCCAACCCGCCCCCCACTCTCGTAAACAACCAGGTCAGGAACCGGGCCCCTGGCCAACTATCCCCTTCAATTTTTTCGTCTTTTTTGCTAGTTCTGGGGATTTTGCCCACCGGCTCTTTGGAATATCTTTCTTCCTTTTGATGTGATCTCACTCCTCTTTAGTTGATTGGCCCTCACGAAAGGCTTCTGGGTTTTGATTACTCTACGACAATACCTCGTTGACGCTTCTGGTCGTTGATTCCGGCCTTACTTTTTTAGGATTTCCTGGGAGACACGTTTCCCGAATACGCTTGCTATGCTCCTCCCTATTTCGGTCCATTTTCTGCAAAACATAAACTTGTGCCTTACCCCTCTGAACCCCTTGCGACAACCTTGATTTTTGCAGGTCTGTCTTCTCCCTTCATATCCCCCTATGAGTTCTGTGAGATATCCCCCCTTTTTCTTCCAAATTTTTCCATTTCTTCCCTCTCCTTTTGTTGTTAAAAGTCCCCAAGCTCTTTTATTACTCGAGTTCAACCCTCAAAAATCTTCCTTTTTTTGCAAGGACCACTCTAAACCCACCCCAAACACTTCATTGAACCCTGCCATTGCCCTGGTCAGGTATTTTATTGTTGATTGTCGTACATTTCTTATTTTCAAAAAAATTGGCGGTTCTCCCCACCTCCGGCCCCCCTCACAAAAACTTCCTCCCCGTATTCTATAAAATCCAACATTCTACTCCCCTGTTCTTTTAACCCCCCATTGACCCACTTTTCTTTTTAAACAGTCACCTTTTTTTTCATTATAACTTTTTATTTTCTTATTTCTTTTTTAGTTTACCTTTTTCAGTCCCAATTAAATGGATTTCCCTTTTAGGGCACCGTTTTGTCTTAGATTCAACCCCCCTTTTTCTTACAAGGCGCAACCACGATACTTTATTCTTTTCCCGGCCATCCCTCCCCCACAGAAAAATTTTAACGTCTTGGCGATTTCCCTATTCCCGTGCCCTTCTCTCTTCCAGTTTCCCATAGTTATCCTTCCCCCTCAAGAAGGTTTTTGCCCCTAAAATCTTTCTTCAAACCATCTCAATCTGCCCCTTGCAACATTTTTGCGGCCCCAATTTGGTGGGAAAGCCAAGTTTAGCAGTTGATTTCGCCAAGAGGAGTTGGTGAGGAACCCCCATCGACTCACTCTTCCCCCCAATCCCTTCTCCTGGCTTCCCTTTGGACTTCTACACTTGGTTTTCCGTTTTCCTGCGGGAAACCCCCTTGAGGATTTTTCCCATTGAGGAAGATCACGCGGTTTCTCCGGTTCCTTTATCGATTCCCCACACTTTAATCCCAGTGGTATCCACCGCTTTCGGAGTGATTATGTTCTTTGGTATTCTTTTCCCCATTTGGAGCCAATTCATCCCTGACCCCCCATTGTTCAACCCCCCTTTTTTGTCCCGCCAGATTTGTCCTGTTTCCTGAATTGCCGTGTGCCTCCTTTTCTCTTCACATTCCACGCTTCGGAGTTGTCTTTTCCCCACCCCCATTCCTTTTGCTTTCCGCAGCTGTTCAGACACACTTTTTTTCTCGCCTTTTTTGCCTGTGCATCGCTTATTTGCCTTCCCCTCTTCAAAATTTTGTTTCCTTGGCCTAGGGCAGATTGTAGTGCCTTCCCATCGATTTTCCTCCCCTCCACGCTGATGTTGCGTTGCCTCTTTTCTTTACCAGGACTTCCGGAGGTCTGATGACCTCTATTTTTCTTTGCTTCTTCTCCACCACAAACGGGCTGCACCCCCTCAGTTGTATCCATCGTCGCCTACCTAAGCGGCCCCCTCCATAAGCGAGGACTTCCCCCTTTTTTTACCCTCCGGAGGGCGCTGTCATGCAGTTCCTCTTGTCGTAGACTCCTTTTTTGCTGACGCAATTGGACAGGGGTCATTAATGCACCCTATGAAAACCTCAAAAGAACTGTTGGGCTGGGGCGCTTTATCTTCCCTGACCGAGCCTCAAAACTCTGTTGTTTTTCGGTTCCCACTCAACACAAAAAAATGCTTCCCCTATGTGCCATGACATTATTTTCCCATCTTCATCCCAAAAGGCTTTTATCTCTTGAAATTTTTCCATCCCCCATGGTTTTTCCATCCCTATTTAAAGTCCTCTTTTTTAATTGCCCCCTCTTTTTTTGCCCTAATAAATCGGTGCCCTTCTTCTTTTTACAGTTAAGAAGGTAGGTACGGTTGCTTAATTCTCCCCGCAAGGGTCCCACTTTATCACCCCTTTCTGTTTTTTGTTTTTGGCATCGCCCTCCTAAACCCGACCCACAAGCGTGGCGGCCCACCTCCCACCGTTTTCCCATAGGGATCCTTTAGGGTACCCTAATACCTTTCCTTGCCGATGGGCCTTTTTGCCAAATTGGTTTCCCCCCACTCCACATTAGTTCCCCCCCCGCAAACCGCACGGGTTTCTAATTGGCCTCTCTACTTTCCCACTGGTGTGTTTTTAAGTTACCCCTTTTTGCAATAATCTTTGTTTCTTCTTCTAATTCTTTTCTCCAAGGGTCCCCTGTTTCCCCAGTGATTTACCAACTCTCCTTTACAGGATCTTGTTTTCCCTCTCCTGTTTGTCTTCTCATCTTTTTATATTTTAGATTAAGTTTCTTGATTCTCCCACCATTCCAATCGTGCAGTCTTTGCTTGTTTTCTTCTCCCAATGGTACCTTTTCCTTTCGCATTCCCACTCCCAGGGTTGACTCATTTTTGTGTTATTAAGACCCCTTTTCGTCACCCCCTTTCTTAAAGTTGGGTAATTTTCCTCTCCTTTTGAGTTTCGTCTTAACCATAATTTTAATTTCCACCTCCGTCTGCCCGATGAAAACCCCGTGTATCTTTTCTTCTTCCAACCATGTATACTCTCTCTCTCTTTCCTTCAGGTGTTGTTGTTCTATTCCTTTTTCAAGGGCAAAACTCACCCCACCTTAACACTACAGTTGGGGATCTTCTTTCGGTTTCCCTAAAGATGCCCCCCCCCCCTTACCATTTCTTGTGACGTCTCCCCCTTTCCGAAACTCACCCACAGGCAGCGTTTTCCCCACCCCCCCAAATGCCCACCCTTTCCCTTGGTTGGGGAGAACTGCCTCGGGTCTCTCTTCCAACCCCACCCTCACCTGATGGGTTACCTGCTGTCTCTTTACTTAAATTTGGTTCTTGGACAACTTCATTTCCCAACCCCCCCCTACACCACCTCTTCCTCTTTTCTGTGGGCTGAATTCCTTTAATCTCACATTCAACCTTATTAACCAGATTGAGGCAAAACATTCCCCTTCTTTAGCCCCCCCTTTAAGGAATTGTTTTTGGGTTGTTTTCCAAGGGACTCCCTTTCCCCTTTTACTCCGTCCCCCCTTAACCACCCGCCAAATCCCCTGACAAAAAATTGCAAGCCTTTGCCCTCCCCCAACAAAGGGGTGTGGAGCTTTATTATTCAAAACTTGCTTGGCTTCCTGGTCCCCTTTTTTTAGAGGGTTCTCCTTTCCCCAAACCATTTCCCTCCCCCTACCTCCCTGGGAGGAAGGACCTCGTTTTCTTTTTATGTCTTATTAAAATCCACTTTCTTTCGCCCTTTCTGTCTCGGTTTATATTTTTGTCATTGGTGGCCCCAACCCAAGAATGAATTGGTCATTCGGTTCCCTCCGCATTGCTTCGTCGTATTAATGGGTTATCCCCAACACCTTTTACCTGGACATTTTTTTTTACTTCCAAAGTACATTCTTCAATTCCTTGGTGATTTCCATCTTTTCCTCTCATTTGAAATCCCTCCCCCCTCCTTAAGGAAGGGATTGGTTTTGTTGAAGATTTTTTTCTTGTCCTGGGTGCCTTTACCTTCTTTAAATATTTGCTTCTTAACTTTACCCTGTCGGCACTTCTGTTTCAGTCGGACCCTTGTTTTTGTGTTCTTACCCTAAAACCCCCCTTTTTGGGATTGTTCTTTCTTTCCCCCAATTGAAGCTGGCCCATTGCACTTGACGCCACTTTAGTTGGCTTTTAAGCACTTTTTCCATTTTTCTACCTTAAACCGTCCTCCCTTCCTCACGATGTCTGGCTTCTCATCAATTAATATGAGTTTTACCAGGGTGGCTCCCTATCTGAGGTGTTTCGACGTGTTTTGCATACGCTCTTTCTTCTCTCTTGGAATTCCTCTTTTCCTCTAGTGAGCTAGCAAGCCCCCTCTTTAAATATGTGCTAAAACTGATACTTACAAATTAGCTGCCGGGCCAAGTCCTTCTTCGGTTATCCCTTTGTCGTAAAAAGCCCTCTTTTTCGGCTTTTTATTATGTTACCTTCCCTTCTCTTTTTTGGGTCCCTTCCACTGAAATAGCCCTTTTCCCACTTTTCACCCCAATTGATGGTTCGTCCTCCATCCGTTTCCTGTTTTTCTCAAAACCCCTTTCCCCCGATTGTTTGTCCAAGTCCCACTTTCCCTATTTGAAAAGAACCCACTCTTTTTTTCTTTGCTTGAATGCGTCTTTTCCCTCCCCGAGACTTTTACCCCTTCCCATTACCCATGTACCCCGTTTCCCCCCCTTTTTTCTTGTTTAACTCCCCTTGGTTTTTTTATCAAAAACTGTTTCCAGCGTGTTTTCCTTGATTTCTTTCCCGTGGCTTTACCAGAAGGCCCCTGTTTCATAAACTTCCCTATCAACCTTCCCCTTCATTGGTCCCACTGTTAATCTTATTTAACTCTAGCCTTCCGATATCATCTTTCCCTAATGCTTTCTCAAAAAATTCTACTCATCTTTTTTTGATACCAGTTGGTGCGCATCCACCCCCATTACTCTTTCCCCCACTCTTTCAAAGCCTTCTTGTACAGTCCCCTTCCCTTTGATTTTTTGTTCAGGCTGCCACCCCGGAGACGTCTTTTTACCTTCCTGCGATTTCCACAACAACCCCTCCAGTTTCGCCTTCCGCTTTGTAAGTTAACTTTCGATCTTTTTTTCTTTTTTTTCTTGGTAATCAATTTTTACCTTGCCGACTTGGATCAACTGTTTTTCACTTACTTTTAGATAAGCTCAAGGGGGCCCCCCATTTATTCCATTCCTTTTAATTGTGTGCTGTGCTGCTGGAGGGCGGGTTCCCCCCCACAATTAGTCTGTGCCTCTCTAACCCCCCAAAAACCCCTTCCTTTTTTTTTTTTTTTCGCGACCGGCACAGCCCCCCCCCAAAAACACCCCGCCTAAAAGGAACACCTTCGGTGGGCTCCTTTCCCCCCCCTTCCCGATAATAAAAACCTTCCTTCAAAAACTGATTTGAAAACCCAGTTTTTTCCCCTGCTTCTTTTACGCCACTTCCAATCTTGCGCAAAGTGTTTTCCTATTCCTTTTTTCTTTTCCTTCCACCTTATTGTAGTTCTTGCACTTTTTTCTAAGACATTCTTTAAATTAAATTTTGTCCTTTACGACACCCCACACGCCGTCTTTTTTTGATTCACCCCTCGTCATGTGGGCTTCCATGCGTAGGTTGCTCCTAGTTTACGTTTTTCCGTTTCCAGCTTGTATGCCTTTGGTTTTAAATCTTGCCTTTTACAAGCGGCGTGGTGTTTTTCTCCCTCGTTCTAATTTCCTCCTTCTCCCCCCCAAAACTTCTTTTTTTGAATAGTTCAAACTTTTCCCTACACCTAGGACTTAATCTCCCCGACCTTCCTTTACTCCTCACAACACCCCTTTTCGGACTTAATTCTACCCTTGCCCCTCCCACACGGCCTCTATTCAAAAATGCTTTTGGTCCCCTTTTTAAGTCCTTCCTTTGTTTTTGCATCCCCTCCCTTCTGTAGGGTCTTAATTTATTCTTCCCTTCCTATTTTTGATCGGAGCCCCTTCTTTTTTACTTACGGCCCCCAACAACCTTTCTCTTTTTCTATCGCCCCTGTTCTTTCTTCGTCGTTCAATTTGTCGTCTCCCCCCAACCAACCCCACATTTTTCCCGGAGATTTTTGAAAACCAACCCTCCCGATCAACCAATTACCTGTCACCCCCCCCCCTCAATCTTCACAAGACCCTCCTCTTTTCCTTCCAAGACTCCACCCCACCCCCCATTCCACCCAGGAAAAAAGTACAAGTATTGCCCTTCCATCTGTTGGCAATTGAAACTTTCTTTTAATCTCTTTCTCTTTCTTCCTTTTTCCTTTGGAGTCAAGTACAGTGAGGGGTCATGTTTCTCTCTTGTTTTTTTCCTCTGTTCCCAAACTTCTGACCAGCGAACCAGTTTTTGAATCCTCCGTGTTAACCCTCCCTTTTCAGGGGACCCCTTCTCTCCTCCGAATTAAGTTTAAGAACAAAACTCTTTCCCTCCCTCCTTTTTTAACAAACCCTTTTGCCCCACTTACGCTCCCTTTGCGTCAACAATTGTTGGTGAAGGTGCAAACTTTCCTTTTCCTTGACCTCCCGAACGTTTAGGTCACTACCCGACCCCAAAACGAACTTTTTTTCCGGCCCATTCGGCCATTGTCTTTCTCCCCTTCTTCCTTCCCTTCTCCCCCTCTCAACCCTCCAAAATATTTGAATCGTCGTTGCCCTTCGCATACCTCCTGGCTGTCGTTGGGTGGTGAGAACATTTATTTGTCGGTCAATCCCCCCCCCCCAAAAAATTTCCTTTCCAGTTGTGAGTGAAGTACATTTTTTCTTCCAAAAACACTTTCTTTTAACCGACTTCCCTTGTTTCTTTGGCGTCCCTTCAAGGTAAATGTTTTCCCCCCTTCTCCCCTCTCTAATGGATATGAAAGCGCTTCTTTCTTTCTAAAAGGTTTGCCCGTCTACTTCACGTTTTGAATTGAATGGACCAGTCCTAGTTGGTATCTTTCCAGAACGAGTGGGTCACAAAACCCCCCCCCGTTCCATTCCATTCCTCTAGTGTCTCTTCTTTATTTTCTGAGAAACACTGATTCAAGCCTTATTAAACCCCCCCCACCCCCCAAATTACGGAATTTTTTTTTTTTTCTTTTTTTTTTTTCAATATACCCCTTTTCTTTCTTTCGTATCAAGGTTTACATGCTAATCCTCTTACTTATCGGGAGGATGTGGCAGAAGCCCCCACTCTCGGCAATCATTTTCCTCGTTCCCTGCACAACTTTTTGAGCCGTCGTGTCCTGGTTTTCTTCGTTGGCCCCTCATTTCCAAAGAAAAGATGTCCCCACCTTAGAAAGCGTTCACTAGTGTAAGGCTAATCAAGTTGTTTCACGTCCTTGTGAGTAGTAATCCGGCCCTTTCCATAACTTTTAACCGTAAAACACTGTTTTCTTCCCTTTTTGGGTCTGTTCCCAATCACTTGGAATTTCTCGCCCTGAGACATTTTGTTTCCCAACCAGGCGAGTTTCCTTTTTGCGGTCAGCGCACCCTACCTCTTCATATATACATCGGTTCCCGACCTTTTTCCCGCTTGAGATTAGCCTTTTCCACCTCGTCCTTACTTCTTTGAGTGAACCTTAGGGATACCCTTCCTTTCCCCCCGACCTCGTGTAAAACTGGTGGTGGAAACCCAAGGAAAGCACCCACACACTATTTTTACAAATGGATATCGTGTTTTACTCCCCACTGCTCTTGTCTTCCTTTGACATGGTCTTCCTAAGATAGAATATTCATCCCGCATAGCCACAATTGGCTTGGTTCCCTGAGTTTGGTGACATTCCGTCCATTTTCCTACCCCCTTTGGACGCCGGGCCCCCCCCCTTCACCCCTTGACCTCCCCTACCTCAACAAACAATGTCTCCCGTTCTTTACGTCCCTGTAGGGGGGAACCCCCCTCTTCCCGATTCTAAGCCGTAGCCTTACCATCTTTTCTTGTTCCACCACGCTCCTATTCCCATTCAGACTACCCCCCAAACTTAGGATTCCTTCCTTCCCTCACAATGTTTTTTCAAGTCCACTCTTATTTTTCCAAACCCCTTCCCAGGAAGGTACTGATTCTGTTTGTTATTCCCCCCATGGTCTTTTTCCCAAACACCCGGGGAAGTTAAGATGCAGCCTCTTCACCCTTTTCTCTGACCCAAAACAAAACCTCTTCTCCCCCCCCTTACTGAGGTGGACACCGCCAACCCTGCTATGAATATGGGACGATTGCTTAGATTTCCTCCATCCAAGTGTTGACACCACAAATGGACTTTTCTTCCCCCTTTGCTAGATGAGGAAACAACGGTTTCCCTACCCCCCCCCAGGGCTGAAGGATTTTCCAGCGCTCCCCCACAAAGGCCATGGTTGCTCCATGCCGTGTCCCTGGGCAAATCTTGCGTCTCAATTGACCCGAAGTTGCCACATTTCCCCCCTTTCCCCCTCTCACCCCTTTTCTCTTTCTTTG
>Ga0179593_1393828_pt1 | contig 30057 bp, 36 predicted proteins | sample CZODoug2_1_08_16_FD_185931 | JGI IMG/M metagenome (GOLD analysis project Ga0179593, IMG submission 185931) | Vadose zone soil fungal communities from Angelo Coast Range Reserve, California, USA - CZODoug2_1_08_16fungal (PacBio error correction) | ecosystem: Environmental > Terrestrial > Soil >... | reverse complement strand
CTCCCCAGCGATCTTACCTCTCCCCCCCCATCAACCAATTATCCCCCTTCTTCTCAAATGCCCCCCTTCTTTGATTATACCTTGAACGGTATGCAGGCGTCGTTTTCTTTTTTGAACTATCCGGACGTTCATGGACACTCATTTCGAGTTGTCTTTGTCATCTATCTTTTAACCGCCCGAGTCTTTTCTTAAGTCGAGACTTGGAAACCTCTCAAGGTCTTCTGGGCTATTTGATGAATTAGCCTCCTTTCCACCGCCCCCCTCTGAAAGGACCGGTTGTCCCGTGCCCATTTTTTTTTCTCCCCCCGATTCTCCAATCTTCTATGAATGTCGCCTTTGGTAGTACCAGAGTTATTGCTTGCCCTATTAAGTCTTGGCCCCTCCTCTCCTTTTCTTGACCGCTGCTCCGCGTTCCCTTTGATTTGGCTTTCCGGAGTTCTTCCTCCCCCTAAACGTTTGCAGCACACTCCCTCTTTCTAGAAAGTGATTACAAGATCTCTTTTCCTATGGGGCAGAAGACCCCCTCTCTGGTTTGCATATGAAGTGGCCCAGGCATCCTTCTGGTGTCCCTCAGGCAAACTGCAGATGTGTTTATTGCCAAATCGTCCCCCTGGCCGAATAAAATTGCTTTTATGGACAACCACTCCATATCCTTTTTTTTTTTCTCTCCCCCGTCTCTTGCAATTCCCATATGTTTGTTTTCCTTTCAACCCCCCCCCATTGCAAACATTCAGCTCGGCTTTCTCTTGGCATTGAGGTTGTGAGCCCCGCCCATGCGGCTATCTGTATTCGGTCGATGATTGTGAGCGGGCAGGTCCCTCGTTTTCCCCCCTCTTTTGAATCCGTACTGAAGTTTCCTGTTTTCAGCAGTGATTTCTTCAGTCGAAACGTTTCTTGTTCTCCTCTTAACACGCGGGAGCACTATTGATCACGTTAGCTACCCTTTTTCCTCCATCTTTACAGATGGGCTATCCATGTCATGAATTTTTTTCTTGGATTTGCGCCTTTTTTTCCGCCACCGTTATCCTGGTTTCTCAGGGGCTACCCATAACTCAAACATTAAGATGCTAGGTGTCCAGGGTCCCCCCTTTCCATCTTTGATTCCTTTTCTTCAAATATTTCCATGGCCCCACCCCCAATCCTTGCCCCCATTAAGGCAGCATGACCGTTTTGGCGGTATTTAGTGTGCGCTCGCAGGAGAGAAGATCAAGGCAATGGCCGCCTTTTCCCTTTTCCTTCCCTCCTTTTTAATTAGTCTGATTTTTTGCAAAACTTCCGTTCTTTTTTTGTTTGAGTCGGAGGCCGACCAGATGTTCTGGCCCCACCCTACAAAAAGAGGGAGATCCCCAATTTCTTTTATCCCCTCTCTTCCCCCTCCTTTTTCCCAGCCCCGTCTTTGAATACCTGAGCTTATTTTACTCACCTCTTTCTGTTCTTCAAACGGTGCCGGAGACCCCGCAAATGGGACGGAGCGAAACGTAAAATTTGTTTCTTTATCCTTCTGAGGTTTCCTGTCCCTGAACGTCCCTTCTTCTTTTTGACCGTTTATCCCCTGAATTTGAGATATGACTTTCTTTCATGAAAAAACCCCCCCGATCCCCAAACCCCCCACCCTCTTCTCCCGTCTCTTCCCTCTGACTATGGGGTCATCTACCGGTTTTGAACGCGTGCCTGAGTTTCCTTGTGGTTAAAGCCTTCAGGTGGTTGTAAGAAATTCCTTCCTCTCTCTTCCCCTCTTCTCAGCCCCCAAACACACTCTTTTTTTGCCACCTCCCCCCCTCCCGGTCCTCTAATCCCTTCCCTCCATTTTACACTTATACGTGACCGATTCCTGAGTAATAGAGGCAAGTAGGCCACCACTTCCCTCACCCCAAAGTGGTTTTTTTTTTATTCTTTATCCCTCGTTTGTGGGGACGGTTTCCCGGGTTTTTTTTTTAAAGAACGCCCCGGGATATGCCTTTTGTGGTGCGAGTGCACAGCTCCGACAAACAACCTGATCTTCCTCCATTCTCCTCCTCCCTCCTACGTTCTCCTTCAAACGTGGTGAAGTTTCAACTCGTGTTTCTCTCCTTAAAATTCTGTCCTTCGATACATGACTCACCACTTTTTTTTTCTGTACACCGATTACCTTGACCCCCAGTACTTTTCTCGCTGTCGCATTTGGCGACCAACTCTCTTTCTTTTTCCATGTTCCAACCTTAGAGGTCCTGTTTTAAGTTCATTTAGAGAACACAAAGCTGGTTTTTCTCTTTTCCCCAGCGTAACTGTTGTCTCACTGTCCCCCCCCAGAAAGCTCCCTGTGAGACGGCTTCGTTATGAACCTCTGGGCTGAAAACCAACGGCCAAAACCCCTCTTCCCCCCTTTTTCATCCCTTCGTGGACGGATTCCCTGCACATTTTCACCTTTCCCGCGAAGTTATCGCACTAGTTCTCCATTTTCGAATTGAAGCCTGCAGTTTAATTGCACTTTCTCTCACAACCTCCTAGCCGACTGCTTCTCCCCTTCCCCCACCGGTAATACCTCTAGGCAGATATACCTGAATAGTAATGGAAAGCACGCCCCGTCTTTCTGCGACCTTGAAAGGTTTTTTCATTGACTTCTGTTCTCTTGTTGCCCTTATTGTGTCGCGCGCACCTGCTCAGGATTTAAAGTACAATCTTTTTCTTGGACTTTCCCCTCTTTTATCTCCATATTTCCAGTACGTGGATTTCTTTTTTTCCCGTGCCCCTCTAACCTCACCCAGTGGGTCGGTTTTTACCTTCGTACGCTTTGGTACATTTCGAACGTTCTGGCCTAGCGGGGAGTAGGTGAAGGCTTTGGCCCCCGGCCCACTTACTCATGCCCCCATCACCTTGTAGTCATTTCTGGGAGTCATCAGACCCAGTTGCTGGGCACGTTTTGCCTTTCCTTTTCCCAATGGATTTCACAGATCCTTGCTCACTTTGGTTTTCGGGTCCCGTCTTGCCGTTGGGACTGTCGAGATGGAAAAACAGCCGGAAGTAGGTCTACCTCCTTTGCGCCAGAAGCAGAGGTCTCTCTTTTCCCCGAAGTGTGTGGGGGGGGGAGATCGAGAGAGTATTGCCTTCGTTTTGGTCCTCCGTTCTAAAGTTACCTGTGCTTTTTTTATCTCGTTCGCCCCCTTCTCATGCCCGCGGAACACCCATCACGTTTGGGTTTTTCCACGGTAATAATGTGAAATCAATTCCCCCCCCCCACCTCAAACGTCATCAAAGGCCTTGGTTCCCCTGCAAAGGCAAAACTTTATTGGCAGCATGGCATTGCCCCGGTCCTGCACAAAGCCTTCCCCCCTCCCTCCCTGCGCTCCCCCCTTTAGTAACCCCGGCGGCTCCCCCACGCGTCCCGCCAGACCACGGTTCCCCTGGTTCTTTTCCTTTCCGTGTAATGCAATTTTTAAAGCGGGAATGGTCCTATGTACATAAAAGTAAGATGGTGCATGCCCCCTCCCCTTGTCCTTGTTCACCTCCTTCCGCCGTTTTTGTTTTTAGTCCGCCCAAACAAGCGGGCCGGGAAGCCCTCCCCAGAATTAATTTTGGATGATTTCACCTTTCCGGCCCCCTCCCCAATTGACGCTTAACCCTCAATCCATACTCCCTTTTCAGTATTCCCTTTTTTAAAATTGAACAGAATAGCCCCCTTATTCTTGCTAGGATGTTTTCGCACGTGAATTGCTTCTCATTTCAGGAGGAATGATCCCCCCAATGGACACTCTCCTACCTACTGATTAGATTTCTGCTGCTTCTCCGTGGAGCCGTCCCCCCCACCTTTGTGGCCTGGTTACCCTTTCTCTTGTGTTTTTTGAGCACGTTTGATGTTGTACAGGTATCCCCAGAGGACCCCCCCTGTGTGTCTTCCGTTTCTTCTTTTCGACGGTTCGCCCTTACGCTTTCATGATAAGTCAACAACCCGCTTTTTTTTCTATACCGTCGTCCATCGGCCGCGCAGGGTTGTCCCCTCTTTTTGCCACGGCCAGAAGCAGAATCCTTCTCTCCCGTCCCAGCGTAGACACTGTCCTTGGTTTTGATCACGTCAATATGGCTAAATCCCCCCCCTTTGAGCATGGTATAGTCATTCATAAGGTGTTTGCATTTCCCCTTCTTCCGGCACTTACCCCACGGGCCATAACACGTTCCTCTTGATCCCCCTGGACTGAGATCATGTTGTTTAGGAGCTTTTCCGCCGCCCCCTTCCCCCCCCCACCCCCCCCCCCCCCCCCCCCCCCCCCCCTTTCGTACTTCACCCTGTGCGTCTTCGTTTCGTCCCGGCCTCTGCCCAAAACATAATGTCTCATCACGTTGCCCACTCCCCCCCAACCCCCGGTCCTGTCCTGTGAAGTAAGTCCTCCTGGACACCCTCCCTTTCACGATAAGTCTCTTGTTATTGCTGAATCGCAGATAATGGGCTGGCGTGTTGATGATTTTAATTTTTTTTTTTCTGATGAAAGTATTTTCTCTTGCGGAATTTTCACCCACGGATTTCTGGTAACAAAAAAGTTCCCCCTCCCACTTCTTCCTGCTCCCTCTAGAAATCATAGATCCACCCTCCCTTTCCCCCGTCTTCCTTTCGGGCAGATTTTTTTAGTTTGTGGCTCTGAGCGGGGTTGATCTTCCGATCCCAGTCTATCACAATTGGCTCCACAGGGACTGACCGTGTTAAGTTCCGCCTTCAACTCATTTCACGGCCTTCAGAACTCTTTGATCGACTTCCACTTTTTCCGGTCCCCTTTTTCTACAAACGCCATTGTCGTAATGATCGCCACTTGCATTCGATAGGAGTCAAATCCAATCACGGTGCCGGCCACCTGTTCCGATCCCATCCACTGCATTGCCTCCTTTTTCTTGTCGTTTTTCCAGACACTTTTTTTCTCCGCGCCCACAACCAAAACACCAATGTCTCCTGCCTTTCTTTGCTCTCACCTTAAGCCAGCCCTGCCTAACATCCTTTTCTTCCTTGCCTTGATCTTCTCTCTGGCCGGAGCGCAACCAGTAAAGCCTAACGGCTTTCCACTATTTTGGAATGCGTCACCCTTCTTCCCGTCATTCACTGCACCCTCCTGAGCTTTTTTCTTGAACCTGCTAAAAATCCCGCCAGAGGAAAGGGGCGTTTAGTTCTTCACCCGGTAAAGTTGGCGACCGCGCCGCCATCTCTTCCCCCCCCTTTTTCTTCCCAATATTACGATGGATGTTTTTTCCCGGTCGCGCACCTGGACCACAATCGGCCTCCCGAATTTTTTTTAGTACAGACCATTTTTATCAGGCTAAACGTCTTTCCGGCATCCCGTACGTCTTAACCTAGTGTCATTCGTCCTGTCGAATGAAAGACTCCACTTCCTAGTCACGGCCTCTTAGCCGCTTCTTTTCCCAACCCTCTCCTGACAAGCGCCCTTTGCATCTTTTGCTGTTGGGGCATCGTCTCCCACATATTAAATTAACGCCGGTGAGATAACCCCCCACGAATTCGTGAGTAGCAAGCTTGTTTTTTTTCATTCCCCCCCTCTTCGCAAGGTCTTTTTCCCCCTTTCACTCCCCTGCCCTGCCGTCTCCCGGACAGTGCATACCTGGCCTGGGCCACGGAAATTGCTAACCGCGGTCCCCCTTTTTCATCTCTTTCCTCTCCCCCAGAGATCTGTAACTAACTTTCTTTTGTGCTGTCCCCCCCCCCCACGTGCTTGCGGACGACTGGCTTCTCGTGTCATCCCAACATTAAAGCGGTCATGCCGCGGTCCCCTTATTTTCCCCATTTAGGCCGCCTGTCCCTAATAAATCCTGTACACCCCCTTGTAGACCCCCTTCATAGATAGCTTGTACTTCCTTTCGAAAGGCGACCCCCCTAGTGGCAGCCACGTGACCTTTCTTAAGCTGGTTCGTTACTACTTTTTCCCACCCCTCGCCTGCCATAATCCCTTGATTTCTCTCTTTTTTCCCGCGCGAATTACCCCTTTCCCATAATCTGCTGGTTGCCAGATAGCGCTTCTCATCCTTGACGGCTTTGCCGCCAGCCTCTTTTAGGTTCACTCGAAATCCCTCCTGAACCTGCCCGGTGCGCTCCAGCGTATTGGATCACTGATTTTATTTAGTCTAATTTGGATAGTTCCCTCCCCGCTGCGTATCCGATCTCCTCTTTCGCCTCTCCTTTTGATCTCTATGTCCCCTTTGGCGTTGAAATTGAGAACTATACAATCTTCCATACATCTTACACATGACCTTGCTTTTTGCTTTCAGTCCGTGGACAGGTTGCAGTCCCGATTTGCTGCGGAATTTTTTTTTTTCTGTCTTGCCCGTCCTATTCTCGACAGAGCTATCTGGAACCTTCGAGTGGGTTTTTTTGTTTTGTGTGGGGATTCCCCCTTCCGTCTTTTCCCCCCTGAGTATCAAGGGATTCTTGGTCTTTTCTGAAGGTTTTCCATAATTAAAACGCCGCGGAATGGATTTTTTCGTTTGCTTCCCCTATTGTTCACATTAAACTTTTTTTTCCTTCTATCGTATTAGTTCTCAGGAGTTACAAAGTGCGTTGGATTGATGCATCACGGCGGACAGAAATTGTTCGCCTGATGCATATTCTCCTCCCTCTACTTTTTTGCTTTGACGAGCATGCCCCTGGGTAGTCTCTTTTCTTCCCCTTTTGCAGAACTCAGCGGCGAGTGAAAGCCCACAATCTCTTGTTCTTTTTTAGTAAGTCAGATCCCAACACCCTTTCCTTCCTTACAGCTATTCATGGGCAGTTCTCCTTCCCTTTCTATTTTTCGGCCACGGGCCAGCTATCTTCCCTTCGCACAATGAGAAGCACCCTCTTATGACCCCCTATGCCCAATCCTTCTGACTTTGGTGAGCGCCCTTGGCGAGCGGTACCTATTTTTTTCCTCACGCTTCACCACAGCAAATATTTCTTTCCTTTCGGGCTTTTTGTTCCCATTAGTCTTTGGAGACAGTCTTTGTTTTTTTTTCCCCCCTTCCGTTTGGAGCGTGCCTTATAGCGTGCGCTGAACCCCGATTGTGCACGCGTACTGAAGGCTGATGGTCTTCTTTTTTGACCGGTCTTAGCCGTCTCCCAACGGGTGTTCGGAATTTCCCCTTTTCCGCTTGATCCAGTGCTCTACACTGGAAAACGCCCAGCTGAAAGATGGGATATTCCCTCTGTAGTAATCTTTTCCTTTTGCTTCTCCACCCCCGTGATCACTTTTCCCTCCCCCCCCTCCCCCTTAACGAGCTATGTTACCAGGTTACCCCTGAGCACAGTCAGATGACGTGTATGAAGTGCTGTTCAATTTTCCAATGACAACCCCATCCCCTGTTATACTTGACGCGCCTTGGCTGCTCTTTAACGTTTGATCCCGACTGCGATTCCTTTCAGCATTGCCCGATTCCCTTTTCCCTGGAGCATATTTTTTCTTGACATTTTTTTTTCGTTGGCGAGCAAAAAATGTCAGTAGAATTGTTTGGGTGCCGGAGCCGAACGATGTTCTGGCACGTTTTCCAAACCGTCTTTAAGAGCAACTTTCATACCCTCTTCCCCCCCAGCCCGGTCTTTCTTTTCCCAGCGCGGAATTCCAAGTTCCAGATACTTACGCATGGTAGGTGCGTAAACACCTGTTCCCTTGTGTGACCATTTCACCTGGGTTAAGGCGCGAACCGCGGTGATGCCTTTCTCTTTTGGAATCTTCACGTCCCCTGGGATGTTACCTTTTGCCGCCCCTGTAATTTGCGATCCTGACTGCTCTTTTCCTTTCACAACCCCTCCGATCCCCAACCCACAACCATCTTTCCTCACGGTGTTGTATAATTACCTCCGAGATGGGCATCTATGATTTCTATCGGCTTGCCGTTTTCACTTTCTTTCACTTTGTTGTTCCAAGAATTTTTTGTTTTCCACTTTTTTCCTCAGACAGAAAAGGAGCCCTCCAGTAAAACAAAATTACCCAGCACCCACACTCCCCCACATGATTTGCCTATCCATTCCGAACTTTACAACCTTAATTGAATTGTCGATTGTTCCTAGCTGCAGTCTGCACAAGGGCCTCACACTTTTTTTTTCGTGTTCACCTTAATTAAGACCTTATTGTTTTTTTCTTGGCCTTTTTGGTCTCTCCGAAGGACGCACAGGGATAGCCTTTGTGGGCCGCGCGGGACAGTCCCCTAACCACTTCCTTTCCATGGTTCTTCAGAGCTGACGAATTAGCACAAGTTTTCATTTCCTCCCGTGGCATCGCCAGCCGGCACAAAGATGAATGACGGATACCTTGTCTCACCGTTTTTGATGCGACCGCTACTTCTTTTCCGACACGTCATTGTCCGCTGGGAGAGTTGCTTTTTTTTTTGTACCACTCTTCTGGCGTTTTTTGCTTACCCATGGACCACATCTCGGCCGTGGTATGACGTTCTCTACCCAACCGCTGGTTGACCTCTTCCCTCTGACTGTTGCGCGATCCCCGTCCCCAAGACATTAGAACATGTGAAAGACCTGCAGATTTGTCTTTCTTTCTCCAACCCCCCTGCCACCCCTCCGTCCTTCTTAAACTTGACCCTAACAGATGTGGAAGGCTGCAACGGAGACCTCCCTCCTACCATTCATTTTTTCAGGTTCCATTTCTTTCGACTGTCCCAGTTTTTTTTCATGCACATTCACGGGCGGACCCCCTTCGCTCTTCTGTCGATTATTGCACAACGTCCCCAGGAACTTCTATAATGAATATTAATTGCACTCCGTTTGAATTGAGCTGAAGGGATGAAAGGTTCCTCCTGCTCTTTGTGTAGTTTTTTCCTCTTTTTAGGGTAGCTCACGGCGTCAATCTTTATTAAAGTCAAATATGTCTGGCATTTTGCCCTCCGTTGATTCAGCTCTTTTTCCCCTTTCCTTCCTTCACGTACCAGATTTTTGCTCAATAACATTCCGTGGTGGAGGAAGCGTGTATTACCTTTCGCACGGTGCTTCCCCTACTGGTCTTGTGAAGTCTTTGCATGACGGCCCACAGTCCCTGCAGCCCCCCCCTCCCCCCCCCCCCCCCCCCCCCCCCCCCCCCCCCCCCTCCCACCCCCCCCCCCCCCCCCCCCCCCCCCCCCCCCCCCCCCCCCCCCCCCCCCCCCCCCCCCCCCCCCCCCCCCCCCCCCCCCGGCCAAGACCGTGTTTCGTAGATTGTTTTCCAACACCTTCTTAGTATTTTTTCTTAAATTGGGCGGCAAGGGACCACTTTACCTTTTCCTTGTGCTGTTTTCCGCGGTCTGCTCATTGCATCCGAGCTAAAAAACTCTGTACCTTATAGGTCTTACCGACTTTGCCTCATTTTTTTTTTTTCCCTCCTATTTGTTGTTTGAGAGCTATTCTTAGCACCATTCCGGTGGTTTGTACTTCTTCCCCTTCCCGTTCTTTTATCTACTGGAAGCACAACTTCAAGTTCCCTTTCGTTTTCAACCATCACCGATGATTCAATTTAGGGTCAATTGCCCGGGGATCGTTCCGCTTGGTAACCTTGACCACCCTGCCCCTCAGAACCCGTCATCCACACTTGGTTTCGTCTCCATAACCCAACACGGTCTTTTCATGCCAGGAGGTTTGGCGTTCCCTTTTTTTCCACCTCCTTCACAGTCTTCCCGGCTTTTTTCTTTTTTCTTCCTACACGGTACAGCACGAGTCCTCAGAACACTTCCTTGTGGGTCCCTTCTTGTACTGAATGCCATTTCCCTCGTGGCCTTTCCCCGTAGATCCTAACAGAATCTTGGTTCCTTTTAACCACCGAAAGATTGTACGGGACAGCTCTTTATCAGTGATTTTCATCAGAAAACAAGTGCTTTCCGCCACTCTCACTCTGTTTATTCCTGTCCTTTCACTTCTCCCCCAGCAGACCCCATCGCTACAACATCATAATATCGACATGCCTATAGTTATTACCTATTGTTCCACCATTCCCCCCCCCCCCCCCTCGACAGCTTTAGGATGTCTGCCTTTTTCATTTCCTTTACTGACATTGTGTGCAGGCTTCAGGTTCCAATGGAATCATCTCTGCGATAACTCTCAGTCTTCCCTTTTTCTCCGTTGGCCGCCTTAAAAATCGTTTGCTGTCCAAGGTTAATCATGCGGGGTTTTTGCCTTTTGTTCCCCCCTTAATCACAATCTCCAGGTCTTTCGTCCTTTCTTTTTTTTTCTTTTTTCTTTTGCCTGGGTATCTTTGAACCACAGGTACTTCTGATGATATGTCCCACACAGCTTTGGTTCCAAGTTTCGTAAAGCGTCCCCGCCCTCTTTTTGCAATGGAGTCGAGTCCCTTCCCTAAGCTTTTCGCACGAACACTGCTCCATCTACTTCACATGACCTTTTTTTTGATCACTTTCAATCTGGCTCCCATTCCCCCCCCAACTTTGGCCAGGTTCTAGCATTCCATCTTTTCGGCGTGGCGATGGAACGGTTCCTTCCCACGGAACAACGTGGCAATTCTCCCCTCGCTTCATTTATGATGCTCAACTGTTGTTTCGTCGTGCCCGCGCGGCCCCACAAAAACGGCTTTTTGCGTGTGGAGTCAAGCCTCTTTTCCTTCCTGACCCCCCCAATTTCAGGTCGGCATTACCGTTGCACCCTCCAAAACAACCACTTTGTGCGGCCTTGTTGCCCTCCCCTGCCCTCGCGTCAATCGCAATATCTTAACGTTCCTTCATCTTCCGTTCTTCTGCCGATCCGGGCTGGCGTTTGCTTCTGAATTTGTTTTTGTTTTATTCTTTTTCTTTTCGGCCTCTCCTCACACTCTTTTCGCTTGAACCCACCAGTTCCCCCCCGCCATTCCACCGGCTTGCAGATCTCAATCCTCGCGCCCCATTCTGTTCCTAACATTCCCCCTTTCTGCACTCCACGATTTTTTTTTTTAGTTGTGGATCGAGGTTTTTTTGTAGGCATGACAGATCAGTCTATTTCGCCCGGGCATTTAAGACCCTGTGAAGTTTCTAACCCCCCTCCTGGAATACAGCATCGGTGCTCCACTTTTTTCCACCCCTGATATCCGGCACGTTTCGCACCGCCCCTTTGATTGTACTCATTCCGCTCTGAGTCACAGCCACCCCTTCCTTTTCAATTCTTCTTACTAGCCCTGCTTTTCTCCAGATTTTTGCGTGGCGTTGTGCCCTTTCCCATTTTTTAGTATACCTGACGCAAACCCAACCCCACCCCCTTCTTGTCCTTTTTCGCAGCACCTTTCCGCCAGTAATGTCAAAGAGGTCCGGTTCCCGCCTTCTTTTCTTCTATCCTTGTCGAGCACCTCCCTTTTACACCGGTTCTCCTCAGATGTGGAAGGGCGTCCTCTTTGGCCAGCATGCATCCATAATCTGATGGCTGGCACATTGTCCCACCCTCGCGTTACTTGGGTCTTTAGGGTAGTAGGCCCCTGAACAGTTTCCCTTTTTTTTCCTCACCTTCAAGCAAAGAAGCTTCAGTCTCCTATCCCCATTTTACATGGAGAGGGACTTTCCCTTCCCCTCAATGGTTCCCCCTTTCCCGAGTTGCCCTGATTCCCCGCCCCTCCTTTTTCTCATCTAAATCCTGTTAGCCTCAACCAGAGACTTCAAGAAGGATTCACACAATCGTTTCATTAGCCGTCTCTTTTCCCTCTCCTCCAACTCAGGACAGCCAAGTCCCCGATTGCGTCATTTCCCCAAAACGATCATCCACGAGAAGCCGTTTCTGACTATGACTGTGTGGCAGCGTCTCAACATCTTCCCTTTTTCCTTTCGTTGGGACCCCCTTCTCAGTAGTGGATAGAAAGACTGGGCTCCCCCCCCCCCCTTTTTGATTGCCTTTGCGATTTGGGCAATCACCATCTGTTCCTTTTATGCAAGTCCCCCGTTGAATCCACTTCTTTTTCTTTCCCCGGAAAATTTTCCCCCCCTATTTTATAAATTTTTGGATTTATGCACGAATCCCCACCTCTTATGTAATAATTTCTCGCCCCCTCTTTGAGTGATGAAAACCCCCTCCTTTCTTTTTCCTCCCCTTTCTGCTTTAGTTTAACACAACAGCCCACTAGGAATTGCCACGAGGTCCCTCTCCTTCGCCCATTTCCGCTTATCTCATCACAGCCGGTCACTCCCAGGGCTGACTTCATAGACTATTTTAATCCCGTTTTTTTTCCCTCTAACAAGTTTTTTTTCTCGTCCAAGGGCCCTTAATGATGGCGTTTTTACTTCTGGCAATTCATAACCTTTACCTTCCCTTTGAATATAGTTTCCATTTGAGCGATTTTCTTCTTTCTTCTCTATATCTTACGGAGTGGGCCATTCCAATCCCCTGATGCTTTCCTAAGCACGATCGCATCCCCGCGCACCTTGAATGCCAGGAAGGTCCTTCTTTCCGAGGTTTCCTCTTTAGCTCAATTTCCCTCCTTGTATCCTCTCTCAGCCTCTCCTTTTTTTGTTGTCTTTTGAATTATAATCGCGGCGGTTTTTAGCCCCACTATACCCCCCCTTCTCCCACCCCTGATCAATGACCGGCTTACCAGTTCCTTCCCCGGTTTGCGTTGCGATTTCGTGCTGAGGAATTTCATCCGTTATTTCTGCTTCCGCAATACGTCAGAGGAGTGACTGCGCTTTCCTGTACATTCTCTTTCGGATTTTGTTCTCTAATGAACCGCTATCCCAAAGGGATTATGGCTCGATTCCCCCCCCCACTTTCCCCCAATCAAAAGAGGAATGACGGGTGTCCACGTTCACCCATTCTAGAAGTTCAAGCGGCTTGGATTACAATATCTCTACCGTCTGGTGTTAACGGAGGTATTGATTCCCCCGCGTACCCAACTTGTGCGCGCGATGCAGTTGACAAGCGGAATCCCTTTTTTCCTTTTTTGCTAAAACTAGAAGCACTTTTTTTACGCCCCTTTTTTCCCCCCCTCACTCTGCGGCGAGAAATTATCAGATCCCTTATCTCTTTGGGCCTTTTTTTGAAGATTTCCCAACATTTCTCCGCGGTGAGCTTTTCCTTTTCTCCCCATGAATGGTCTTGGATACGGCCCACTTTTTCTTTCCCAGAACATGCCCGAAGCCAATGATTTTTGCCCACACTATTTTTAGCACGACTGCGAAGTTGTTTCTCCGGCCTCTACTACTATGTGTCTCCCGATGCCACCCCGGCAACATCATCAGTATTCTTTTTTTGTTGAATTCTCTTTGTGGACAGACAGAGCACGTCCCTCCTGATTGGAGCGGGCAGGCTCGCGGCCTTCCTCCTCTTTGAATCCTTAATGCATGAGCTGGGATTGTCTCTGTCCCCCAGGCTGTGTGGACTTAAGACCCGCTTTCTTCCGCTTGATCCCCCCCCCCCCCAGTCTCTCCCCCCTTGTTTGAAAATTTTCCCTTCCCTCTGTTTGTATGGCGCTGGCCTGGACTATTGCTGTCGGCCGCGGCGCCCCCCACCGTCCCTGTTCCCTTTGTCTACTTACACTTTTTTTCTTTTTTCCAGTTTGCAACAGCGCAGCAGATGCTTTTATCCTCTTCCCCCGTTGCACCAGGACACAATTCTTGCCCCTTCCCTAGCCTGGTCCTTCTTTTCCGCGTGCTATTGTGAGGTCCCATCCCTCCTCCCACTGCCCGAGACCCTGAATTGGAGAATCCTGTTTCCATTTAGTGATGGGGCGCACGAAAAAAGCAGGCGCATTTTTTTTTTTTTTTCTTCGTTCTTCCCCGCCCTAGGTTCTGGACCCCCCGCCCCCCTTTGAGAGCAAATGCCTGTCTTCCTCTAGTCATCCACACGATGTTTCCCCTCCTTCTGTTCTTCCTTCCGAGGCGGAATTCCCGTGACGTTCCCTCTGCTTTTTTCCCACGGTGCCGGAGTTCCCATTCACCCATTTTAATCTCGCGCCAGCGTTGGATGCGTGATGTTTTTTCTTTTTTAAAGGCAAAGGGCGTTTTCCTTTGAGCCTCCTTTCTGCTCTCCTGGACGTTTCATGTCCCAAAACCCTCACCCAAAATAACAAAAACCCTGCAACTTGGTTATTTCTTCCCCTCGCTGCTGGGCATTATGACTTTAACTCTTCAGGCGGTTGAAGAGGGAGTTGACTGTTTTGTTCCATCCTTGGTTGAATTCCTGAACGCATTCCCCATGCCTCTCCCCACCACAAATTACCAGCAGCCAACGCCTCCCCTGCCGGCTTTAATTGCCTTCCGCATGAAACTAACTTGTGAAGGATATGGCGATTTTCTCCCGCTGCCGTTGCACACGGGTCACCAAGTGGTTGTTTGATTGGCACCCCGTTTCCATTTCCTCCAATTATGTGGGCGAATTCACTGGCTTCAGAAGAATTCACCTGGGGCGACCTGTTGTTGTCCTCGAGTACCCCCCACATCTTCTAAGCCATGGGGATACCCTGCGTACCTGCTTTCTCTTGCCACCGTGGTGAGTGCCGTCGCCGGGCAATCGTTTGGACCCTTCTCCATTTATAACTGTCTCACATTTTTCTTCTCTCAATCCTTTCTTCTCCACACCCAAGGCATTTTTTCCCCCTCTCGTGAAGCTCCTTGGCCTGAAAACTCTTCTTCCTTTTTTTTTTCTATCCCGACCCTCCCCATCTTGGACCAAACCTGATCGCTTGTTCCGACTTTGAGAACCCACACATCTTTTTTTTTACTTACTCCAGCGCTACTGTTTCTTTTTCCATTTCCCATTAAAGCGGACATGGACCGCCCTTCCTCTGTGCTTGAAGTATCTTGGACTTCCCACCACCGTCCCCAAAAAAACCGAATTATTAACCCTCCTCCCCTCTTTGGAAGTCTTCAACCGGATACGCCATAAATTTTTTGATTCCTCAGTTTTGCATTTTTCGAACGGGCCGCCAGTTCATCCCCATTACCCGGCGCGCCCACATCATGCAGCTCTGGTCATGTTTCCCGTTTTCCCCCCCCCTGTAATACCCTCGGGACAATGTTCCCGTCACATTCCTTTTTCCCTTCTGACTTTAGTTCTGCCGGCCCTTTCACCATGCAATTTCTGGGGGATTTTGCCCTCTTGTTAGGGGATCCCGGGTCATTACCTTTACCCTAAGTCTTGCCATTCCCTCCCTTCGGTGTTTTTGATTATAGACTATGCCAGTAAGATGGAAATGGCTTTCCCGTCCCCTGTCTTTGCCTATCCACTTTTTTCTTCTTCTATGCTGGTCCAATTTTTCGCCCTGATTTATATGGCGTGGTGAATGGATTTTCATTGCACAATTCCATTCCTTCATCCCCCTTTTTTATCTTGGGATCCCGAAAGGGAGGGATTCCTTTTTTATGAAATGGCCCCCATTTGCTTTCAACAGTATTAAATTCCCCCTTCTGGTTTCGGTTCAGCGGTGCGGAAGTTTGTTGATTTTCGAACCCCCCTAAAGGACTTATCTTTCCACTCAGTTGTGATAAGAAACTATATCTCTTTTCCCCCCCCTTTTCCAGTGGTTGTTTTTGTTACTTGAGATTCGTTCGTATGACCCCCCCCCTTTCTGGTCCCATAAGTCAGGCTTGTTCTTTCCCCCTTCCACGCCCCAGGACCAGCATGCAGCCTCCACCCCGACCCTCTGGGAGCAATTGGAATAATGGTTCCCCCCCTGCCCCCCTTGCCCCCCCCGTCCCGTCCGCCCGGGTTCCTTCTCATTTTTACCTGCAAAAAACCGGTCTTGGTTTCTGCCTTTGATTTTGTAAGGTCCAAGCAGCACCTAGTCGTTCCTTTCCGTACAAATTTTCCAGCCCCTGTCCGTATCAACAGGGAAGGTGATCTTCCCTTTTCCTTCCTTGACCTGAAATGTCCCAGTCCGGGGCCTCTTTCCCTCTAAGAGCGAAACACTCGATGTTTGCATGGCCAAAGAACCGATGTCGGGCCCTGCCTCCCTCGTGAGCTACGCCCATTTTTCTCACTCTCCCAATACTTTCCTGATTCTGAAACCTTTCCCGGACGCCCTCCCATTCTCTTTCAACTTCCTAGTCCTTCAGAAAAGTTCCTTTATCTTTTTTCTTCCCCTCTTGTTAATTGACCAATCTCCGTTAGAGTTTAGGATGTTTCGCCGTTCACTCTTCCTGCTCTGAAATTTTCCTTTTTCTCCTCTTTCTAAAATTGAATACCTTGTATAAATAGCGGAGGAGGTTATCCTTTTTTTCCGATCCACATCCTTTTTTGTGAATGTTCCTCCTGCTGGTTTTTTTTTTTGCATGGGTGACAATACCTAATTCATCCACAATATGCAGGTTTCCTTTCTTTTTTCTTTGGCTCTCGAAAAAGTGTCATTTGGTGATCCCGTTACCCCCCCTATTGTGTCTCTTAACTTTTTCTCCCACACCAGGCCACCGAGGAAGGTTGGCAATGGTCGTCCCCCTGCCACGAAGATTTTTAGACGCACCTGTCCTGCCCTCCCCCCTTCCCTTTGGGTTTTGATCAGTCCCCCCCCATTTGTTTCGCAGTCAAAAAAGTGAGCAGATATCCCCCCCTTCCCAGCTTGCGGGCGATGCCCCTTCCCTGCCATGCACGTCACCAAGTTTTCATACCCCAAGTTCCTCGCGCTTGATCCACCCTGGCGGGATCTTTTTTAGGATCGTCCAGACGAGTGCAAACAAACTCGTGCCCGTTTTTTTCGCCGCTCCCTCTTCATTATTTCCAAAACCTAATGTCGGCATTAATGCCCACGCCCCCCCCACCCCCCCCCCCCCCCCCCCCAATTTCGGCCCTTGTGAAGAAGGCAGATTCTTCTCATTCCATATTTTTTCTTTTCCTTTTCTAGTTTTTCAATGCGAGGACCGTTCTCCCTCGAATGGGCTTGTCAGTTTTGGCTGCCTTTCCTTTTTGTTCTTTCCTGGCGTCCCATTTTTGCGGCGCATTTTTTCCACCCCCCCATGAAGTCCCCCCTTTTCCCACGCCCCTCTTTCCCCCTTTTCGATAGAAATAGATATTTTTTCATCTTTCTCCCTGTAACAATTCACGTCGGCCCCATCTTTGTTCTTTTGGTATCGTTCTAGGGTGGGTTTTTTCACTTAGAACGATCAGGTTATAGAAAATTCAGAGGCTCAATTTCAGAACCCTTGTCCTTTACGACTTTTTTAAAACATCACCCCTTTTTTTCAATCACACACACTACCAGGTTGAGTCTTTTACCATTTGCTGGTTAATCCCGTTTCCCCCTCACCCCATGATTATTCCGTACTTTTCCCCTCTCTATTCAAATGCAAATCACGTTTTTGAACACCCCATAGTTAGGACGCATCGTCCCTGCCTTCCCCTTTTCCAATCTTTTGAGGTCTTTTGAAAGAACTTCGTTCTTTTCCGTTTCCCCCACACAACAAACAATGCTTCCTGCCTTTTTTTCCCCGCCCCCCCAATTACTCCCAGAATGTCCACATTAAGGATCAAGTTTTAAAGGTTCTTGTCCAAATTGCGCGTAGATTCTATCCTTTTTTCCCGCTTACCGCCCATTCCTCCCCTTCGATGCCCATCTCATCAGATTTGGCCCCACACAAACTGGTACCATATTGGACAATCCCGTTTCATCCCCCCCCCCCTCCCCTTGTAGCTGTTGACCCAGGTTACAACTCTGCTTAAGGTTTCGGAGGGTATCGTCCCTGACCACATGATAACATTTGGAGCCGCGCGGGCAAACTCAGTCTGCTTATACAGAGCAATCCCTCTACTCTTTATCGGTTTTTCCAACCTAGCTCACTGCGCTCAAATCGGATCACGATGGACCTCCCTCCCCCCCCCCACGTTTCCTGCCGGCTAAATCCTTTCTTCCAATCGCCTCCTTACCGGATTTCAAAATCGTTAATTCGATCGCGATCCTTGCAAGATCCAATTCCTACCCCTCCAAAGATATCTTCTATTTCTGGCCTCCAAAACGCCGACACGCAGCTTGCGTTTTTACTATTGCCGGTTGTGGCAAGAGTCTCCCTATTTACTCCCCCTGCAGTTGGGTTCTCTCCACACATGCGCAGTCGTGGCCGAGACCCTATTCGTGGTCTACCATCCTGGCTTCGCCATGGTCGTAATTGGCATCCTCACTATGAAGTGGACCGTTGATCAACGCCCCTTTTCCTTCCTTTTTGGCCCACGGAAATATTGGCCCCCCCTTCCTCACATTTTGGGATTCTCTGCCCCCCCAGCAGCACCCAGAGATCTGTAATACTTTATCGCCCCGTCGTGTTGGCCATGAGCGGTTTCACGAACTACCTTTCTGCTCGGGTCCTCACCCCCTGCACCTTGTCTGACCGGTCCTGCCTCTTTTCCCGCACAATTGAAGCATTTATACTTCTCATCCCTCCCCTTTCACACTCCCCGGTCTACCTTTCGATAGATTGTATCCGATTGTCCCGCGCCATATTTCCGGAAGGTTCCCTCTCTTCTTTTATTATGGCCCCACTTTTCCATAACCAAAGAGACCAGAATACATTGATCCGTTTTTCCCCCCCCTGTCCAGCGCCATTCCAATATCTTCGGTTTCCAGACTCTCCTCTCTTCTATCAATAAGAAGGAGTGACCGCCATCCCAGCCATTTGCGTTCAATCCGAACTACCTCTCGCCACCCTTGTACGGATTCTCCATTCCGTTTCATCCCCTAATTTTCTGTAGTACCTAATTTGTCTAGTCCTTCTCACGTCCGCGCTTTATCATATTCTGCTTTTCCTCTCTTTTTTTTTTTTCGCGATGATACATCTCTTCGGGAAATTGATGGCCCCATCCACCTTATTTACTACATCCCGTGATCAATGGACCCGGCTGGTACTCTCCCCGTGGTCCCGTGTGCAGGCCCTATTGGTATTATCCCCTGAGGGCGTTCGGCAACTCCCTCCTAGGATGAGCACTTTTCATCTGGAAACCGCAAGCCCTTGTTTTTTCCTTCCGAATGGCCAAACGATGACTAAAAGGGCTTTTTTGTATGGACCTTCCTCGGTAAAAAGCCCAGTCTGAATGAAGGGTGTCCGGGCCTTGAACCCTTTGTTTTCCCTCACCTCTTGACCCATCTATCTCTTGCCCCTTTTGTCGCCCTTGTATTTACCTTCCGGATTTCTTCTATTCAGGGGTCCCTAACTTTGTGAGCCCATTCAGGACCGAGGACCATCCGCTCTTTTTTTCTTCCCCGAGGCCTCCAAGAGTTCGTTCGCCCGACCCTTTTTTCCGAACTAAGATTCTTATGACCGTTATTCCCACTCTCTTGCTCTGGGGCAGAGATCCCAACCTGATTCTCCAGTGGATACTATGCCTTGTCCTGCATTGGTTTTTTTAGACGGACACGGCGATGTGGATTTTCCCCCCCCAATTCTCCCAATGGCGAAGCCATTCTTTTTTTTTGACCAACCATATTTCTTCGCCACTCCTGCGTGTTTTCTCTCCCACCCCTGGAGATTGCCATGTAAAATCTGTGGATCACCCCGCTTTTGCCCACACCGGAAACGTCAGACGCTGTTTTTCTTGGAATTTAGTTGTGTATACCAGGTACATGCTTGCTCTCTGCTTGCTCATTTTCTTTTTCAGCTCTCGGCTGCAATGAACTTTGGCCCTCCTTAATGACGTCCTGGGAGTAATGAACTGCCTAGCCTCTCTACCCCGTGCTGGTTTGACCCCCCGTACAGGTAACACGCGGGAGCCTCGACCCGTCTACTACCTTTGCACCTCTTCTGCAAAGATGTTAGATTCGTTTCAGACAGCTGTTTGACGGGCCCCCTCTCCCCCCAAAGTGATCAAGTTCTGCCATACCCGAACTTCGCTCCCGATTTCCTTTTTGCCAACGCGACCAGCTCAGTTTCCCTCGATTCTTTGACCTTTTCTTTTCCCGCCCCAATTAGTGATTAAGTCGCGTCCGGGAGTGTTGTTTTAAGGTTTGCGCCTTTTCTTCGATCCCATCTGCAATGTCCCTCACCATGAAATGGAGCCTACGTTGACCTTTTGCTTGGGGTGAATTTGGGAGTCGACCCCATGTCGGTTTCGAAATTGTTGTTTGTTTTGCGGTTGAGACGAACATCGTTCTTGCCAACGACCGCAAACCAGGTCTATCGTACAAATCCTGTATTCGATTGCCTAAACGAGTTTAACAGCCCTGTATTTTGATGACTCATACGGACTCCCGTCCTATTCTTCCGCTGGTCCGGTGCGTCTTCCAAGGTTACGGAGAACTTTTACTTGTTCCTGTTCAGATCACTTGCTGTCTGCGTGGATTGTTTTTTGCATTCTGGAAATTACCACGGGCAGTCTGAAAGTGAAGACTGAGTATAGCCTATAGTTCAGCCCAACAAAAATCTCCAAACCCCCTCCCCCCCCCCCACCCAAATCTTCTTCATTGACGTATTACCTAGAGATTGCGGCAATTCTATGATTTTTTTTCTCGGCCGAGTTTGCCGAGGTTTGCCCTTGTTTTTCAAGAATCTTGGTTTGGAAAAAGTTCCCGCCTACATGAAAATATTTCCCTCCCCTCCATAAAAACACATTTCCCATCCCCCAGAAAAAAGCGTTCCAACTTCGGCGATCCTCCGCCTCATTGAAACTTTCGAGGCCTATATTGGGTCTTTACCGGCCCGTTGCCTTTCACAATGGGTTTTGCACCCATTTTGTTTTTTTGTTTGGCCCCTTGAATGCGACATTTTTTTTTAGAATTCCGGCCTCTGACTAAGCGTCACTGTGGAGCCTTTTGTGGGCCCCTTTTTCAAGACTCAAAAAAAAATTCTCCCCGCTTGGGCTCAATCGCGACTTTTCCTCTATCCCAACGTGGTGAATTCCGTCCCCCTCTGGAAATTTCTTTTCACGCCTTGCAATCCATAGGAAGAGATACACTGCCCTTTTTTCGCGCCAGATTGAAGTGTATAACCCCCCCCCCCTTTCCCTGGTTCATCTGGGAGGAAGTGTCTTCTCAACCCACCTTGCCTTTGCGAGAATCCATGGACCCCCTGCTCGTCCGCTGGTCCTTAGAGACAACCAGATTTTTGTTTCCCTTCCCTTTTTCCAGTACCTGTTGTCGCAGATACCATTTCACCCCACCCCCCTGAAAGTGAACCTTTGAAAGACCTGACCGTATTGGTGATGCATTATGGTCGACCCCACCGTCAACACACCCCGCATTATCCCCTTGAACGAACGGCCTTTTCCCTTCGTACCGGAGAAGCACAAGACTCGATCTCTGCAGAGAGGATCAGTTCTCCGGCAGCTGTCCCCCTTTCCCTTGCAAATCCTTTCGCCCAACATCCGCGTTCCCCGCTTGAATTATTTTCCCATCCCCAACGGTATAAAACATAGTCCACTTCTATTGAATAGTAATTGTGACCCGCTAACCCTTCTTGGTGCTGTAAGTTTTTCATCCATGAAGTTTTTCTTAGGGCTGCACTCTTGTTTCGCGGAGCTAAAGGAATTTCTTCATTCCCTACAATCTTTTATTTGTTCCTCCCCCCCCTGTTTGTAGCTCTTCCATTCCAGAATGGACCTGGCATTCCCTTACCCTCTTTTTATACACTTCCCGTGGTAGTCTGACGCTTTCTTTGTACACTTTAGCATTAGCGACTATCTGGCGGTTTTTGTCCTTTTCTGTCCATTCCACCAACCTTAAATGAGGTAAAACGCCCTTGTGTCAGTTGCTCGTACCGACCCGGATGTCTCTTGTGGGTTTGCTAGTCCATTGGCCCCTTGTCTCCCCCATTATTCTTGTCCAATAGGTGATGTTTTCCGCTCTGGTCCTTTCAGAGTAACCCACCCAACCTCCCTTACTTATCTTTAACTAATTTGTTTTAGACGAAGAATCTCTTTCTTCTTTTTAATAATCAATTTGTTGGGTGTTCTATGCTCTTCCTTCGTATCCCCTCACAGGTAACCCGCACGGGTTTTTTATATATTTGGCAGCCCCCTCGGAAGCATTTGCATCAGACCCCTTCACCTCTGGGTTTTTATGTGTAATACTGTCTGTGTGCCTCCAATTCCCCACTTTAGAAAACCGTCACTTGCACGTTTAGGGTTAGACAGTCCCCTCACCCTTTGGTCCGTGTTAGGTTGGCGGCCGTCACCTCATCACCAGATAGGCTCTACTTCCGTTTTTTTAAAGTTTCCAGCCAGCGTAGAAGACCACTTTCCCCATGTGTCGGCAATATGGTATTCCTGCCCTGCCAAGGGGAAGGCAGTAGCTAAATCCTTCGATTTTTAGCCCCAACGAAAGATTTACGGACCCTCCTTCCATCCTCCCTTGAAGCTTACCCGAAAAACAGATTTCCCCCATCTCAAACGTATTGTGATGAACCCTTTCCCGTTCATCACCTCAACTTTTTCCTTTTTTCCCACCGTATAGGAAGAGTCTATACTCCCGTTACTTATTCTCCCCCTATGGTTTTACATCCATCCTAGCCAGCTCTGGATATGGCTTTTTCGACCGTTGTTTTTTTTCTGGAACTGCAGTTGGCTGCTGTGACCCAGAAGACGAAAATTTTCCCTATCTTAGTCATCTGGTAGGTCGCATTATCCAGTTGGAAACGCAGCCACTTCCACAGAACGGGGCCTTGAAAGTTTCCCCCTGGGTGGTGGTTTCGGGTTTTTTTTCCTTTGTTTTCCATCCCGTAAGGTATAAAAATATTCAGGTCTTGACCACAGGATCTTATTTGTGCTGGCTTCCGAGACAAAAGTTTAAGCGTGGATGATAGCACCCCCATCTTTTTTATGTCTCTTCCATTCTGATAACAGTAGTAAGAGAGGTTGTCCATGGATTCGTCGGACACAGAAGAAGATTTTGTTCACTCCCTCCCCCTTCCCGCGAGACCACTTCCATTGGGTTTGTTGCTTCCCGTACCAATATGGAGAATTCCAAAAAGGTGCTCTGTCTCGAAGTAAGGGACTGGGGACGGCGCGTGCGGCTAGTGGCAAGTCCTTCCGCACTGAAACCACCCCTTTTTACTATAAACTGGCAGTCGCTTTGAGACCCCATGGCCTTCGAGTCAGGTTTTGGAGGAGCTGTCCCGCCGGCCCCACAAAAAGTATCGCCCCTGTGCTTTCCTCCGAGACACGGGGCATTTCGCCCCCAACATGACCTTGTACGGCCCATTGGCTTCGCAAACCGCAACCACACCATTAGTGCGGCCCTTGTGCCGAATGTGAGTACACCATCTCAAATATCTTAACCTTCCCTTTTCCATGCGGCAGTACTTGATCTCCTTTGAGGTCCCGTTTTTGCTGCTTTTTACTTTTGTTTTTTTTGGGTCGGAGCAATCTTTATGCTGTCGTACTTTCCCACCCAATGAGTATGCACCCCCCGTTCACCCATTTCCCGTCTTTCCTATAAAGTGACTAATAGATGCCCGATAGATCCTCCTTCCTTGAGTCACTATCTTTTAGAGTTTGTTCGGTCGAGTTTGCACCCTATTATTTACTATAGCCACCTTAATGGCTCAACGTTTTCCTCTCAAAGTGTAACCCGTTACACGCCTTCCACCCCATCACTTCATTTTAAATCGTGATCTATTTCCTTTTTATGGGTCTACGGCCCCGTTTCCGTCTTCCACCCCCGAAGTTTACTGATAGGAATGTCTTTTCCTCTAGTCCCCCAAGCAATCCGGTTCTTGGAACTCCTCGTTTGCGGCCCTGACCTTCTCCTTCATTTTTTCTCATCCTGTTTGCGGTTTTTTTTTCCATGACAGAATACAGACACACTATTTCAGTCCGTCCGCCAACCCACCCCACAAACAATGCGAAGCCTTTTTCTTCCCTGCTCCCCCCTTATTCCAGAATGTTCCCACCGTAGGTCAAGTCCCATTTTTTTAATCGTCACCTTGAGCTTGATCTTCTCTCCTTCCGGAGCCCAGTACAATTCCCCTGCCTGAACCCCTCATTTGTGCTGTTTCCCCCCCGATTGTTCCCTCAATGAATAAGAATATGCGCCTCTGTTACATGTTAAAAATCCCCAGCCTTCGTAAGGGTCTTTAGTTTTATTTTGACATGATGTTACAACCCCCCCCTTCTAATTTTGTCGCCAGCGTCCGACCCCAGTTTTTTTTTAAATTCCCTTATCACCCCATCTTCCGTCTGTTAGAGGTGTAGACGGGCTTTCTCCCCCTGTAGAGTCCAATTCTATGGACTAACTCTTCGTGGTTGGACTGCCTCACCCTTCTCCGGTTTAGCCGTAGAACTAAATTCCTTTTCCTTTCTACCCTTCGACTTCCCTCATGAGATCTCACCCCTTATTCGAAAGCTAGGAGCCTCCCAGAAGACAATCAAGATAGAAGCTGTCTGGTTTATCCCCACCCCTCCATTCGAGTCCTCAGAGTCTGCCATTTGCATGTGTGTCCCCCCGCTTTTCTTCCCCCCCCTTATCCCTTCTCGCCGGTGATAAAAACCAGTTCAGCTTATATGACCGAGTTGTTGGTCAGTAACTAACTTCTCCCTTGGGCGAATTTGGCAATCAACCTTCTCCTTTGCCCTTAGCCACTCAAATGCATCCCCCATGGCCTTGGCCCCCCGGAAATATGACCCCCCCGCGTTCCCATCCTTGGATAGTATGAAACAGAGCACATCTCTCTTCCTTACCCCCCCCTATTCTCCGATCTGTCTTGATGCAACCCTTTGTTTACTCACTCCCTGGGCGTCGTGGTAATCCAACTGAACGAGTTCCTTCCCTCTTTCGGAAGCTGCGCAAAAGTTCCCTTTCTCCCTTCTATTTTTTTCCTCGCAGGTGGTAACCCCTTTCAGGCGACATTTTTCATAGCTAGATTGCCCTCATCTTTTCCAGTTGAACAATAGGGTACTGCCATATTGCTAACTTCCTATGGAGTTTAATTCGTGCCCTAACATCAACCCTCCTTCCAGAATCCTCTCTAGGTGTTTCCCGGCGCGAATTCAGTCACCTCTCTGCTTTTTCCATCTCGAGACTTCTCTTCCCTTCTTGACTTGTTTCCAGCCCGCTCCTGAGCGTTACCAGCAAGATGAGCTGCAAACCCCCGTTCCCCTTCCTGCTCCATCAGTTTCATCCCCTCTTAGTCATCTTTTCCCTAGTCTAAATTTCATCCCTCTCGTATTTCATCTCCTTTTTCCCTCCGATGTTTCTTTTTTTTTTTCGTCTCCGATCCAGAGACGGCGCGTTCAATGCTCCCCCCCACCCATTACTACCATCTTTCTCCATGACCGTCTGGAGCAGTTTTCCTGTCTTTTCATTCTCTCTTTTTCCCACGCAATGAAGTTGGATGGCGTCCCTCGTCCCTCTTCTTCTGACCGCTCTTCTGGAACAAAGTCCTCGAGGTGTCTTCCTCTCTTTTTAACACCAGAGTAACTTTCTTTCTGTGCTTTCTTCTGGCCATACGTTTAACAACGAAAGCGGCATTTTTTTTTTGCCTGACACTCTTGTTAGCTTGAAAAGTGCTTGATTTCTCCCTATCTCAACCTGTAGCCTGTTCTTTACCTTCGTTTTTTTCTGCGCCCCCTTGGCGGAAGAATTTTAGACGGATGCAGGAACCACTTCCATCCTCTTTTCGTTTTGATGTGCCCGAGCCGCCCCAGGTCTGTTTCTCTAACGTTTGCCGCACTCCTTGCCTTTGATTTTTAAAGTCATTTAAAGATCTCTTTGGCTCTGTTTGGCCCTCTCCACCATTGATTCCTCCGGTGTTCTGATATTTGACCCATTCAATTTCGCACTTTTCTTTTCTCCTTCCACTGAATGAGTGCCTGCACAAAATTCGCCATTTGCGTTAATACATTCTTTTAGGGACCCCATCTCTTAGCCCCCTTTCTTTTCCCCTGCGCTTTCTTTTTGGTTGTTTCCCGGCGATGACTTGTCAATATTTGGTTTTGATCCCCTTTCCCCCCAGTTCCATATTCAATGAATATGCGGGGCGCGTTTCCTGATCGTTTGTCTGCCAGGACATCTCTCTCGTGGCTTCTTCCTCTTTGGCGGGCAGGCTTCCTCGGACGAATGAAACGATTTGACTCTCACTTCTTATCTGGGCATTTACTCTCTTTACAACGTTCTTTTTTTCCTTCCTTTCCCCGTCTTTGATCCCTTCCCCTTGCGCTACATTTTGTCAAAAGATAAAGCGGCAATTCTTTTTCTTCTTGCGATGGAAGAAGTGCCATTTTTTGCCCTTTTTTAAGGCGCCACCTTCTCTTGTTAATGTGCCTCCTACCCTCCCCCCTTCTTTCTTTTTCGTGTAAAGTTGAACAAAGCGCAGAAGATTCGTTCGCCGTGCTGGCCCCTAGTGAAAATGCATTCCCGTGATTCCGCATCAGCCTGGCGGATTTTACTGTTTACGCTAAGAATGTTCTCCCCCCCCGCTCACCTTTCCAGATGTCAAATTGAACGGAGCCCTTGTGCCTTCTTGGTAAGTGGCTCAAAAATTCTGCGCTTGTTTGTGTTGAGGATTAGTTTCCACTAGGCTGTTTAAAAAGACCGTCACCCCTTTGCGTGAGCCAACGCCCCTGGTTCTTGCTGTCAACACCGATGTTACCCCCTCCCTTATTTTGGCTGGTGAATCATCTTTCATGCCTTTTTTTTTCCTGATCACCGCCTTTTGTGTGCGTACAACTTTCCCCGGAGACAAGACACATTCTTCTCTCCACTGCGTGCGGCTGACCTCTCGGTTTCCTTTCGGACGCCACAGGGAGTTCCCCCCGTGACCTTTCCCCCGCCTTTCCGATAGAAGGAAGTTAATGCCCCCACCTCGATCAAAACCTACCCCCCTCTTCCGGGTGCATTATTATTTCTATGGGCATCTTCTTTCTCTGGCTTTCTTTTGGAAAAGGGCTTCACTGGTTGGTCACGACTCCTTTTTTTGACAATTCCTCCCGCCCCCAGACGAAACCTATTCCCCAGCAAAACCCAAAAGTACCCCCTGAAGTTAAAAACGCCCCCCACTCCCTCCCTCTTACCTTTCTCCTCTTCCCCTCCTCCTTCCCTCTTTTACGCTCCTCCTTCCCTCTAATTTTTCCCCCTCTCCTATACATTTTCTTTGCCACTTCCCTCTACCTCCCCCCCCTGCCCATTCCCTCTCTCTCTCCTCTCCTGCTGTCCCCTCCTTGTTCTTTCCCCTCAGCCTCTTCCCCATTTCCCCCCACCTATTTTCCTTCTCTTCCCCACATGTATCCTGACCTCGCTTACTTCCCCCTTTTTCCTATACTTGTTCACCCTCTCTCACCCCGTCTTTTCTTTTTCTCTCCTTTCTTTCCCCCACCAACCCCCGCTTCCCCCACCGCCTTACCCCCTCTCTTGTCTCTTTCTCTCTCACCCCCTCTCTTTCTTTGTTTCCCCTCCCTTCTCCTTCGTTTTTTATAGCCCCACTTTCTCCATTCACCTGTACTCTTTCATTTCTCCCCATTTCCCCCCCCCCCTCTCCCTTTAACCCCCCCTCTTACCGTACTCACATCCACCGCTTGTTCTCTATCTCCTCTTCCGACGCCCTTTGCCCCTTTACCCTACCCTTCTCCCCCGCCGCCCCCACCCAGTTTCCCCCTTTCTTTTACCTCCCCTTTTCCTCACCCCATCCTTCCCTCCTCCTCTCCCCCCCTCTTACGTTCGCTCTACGCTTTTCACTCTTTCCCTCAGTCTACCCCCCCCCAGCATTTTCTTCTAAGCCTAAGCATTGAAAAACTATACGTGACGATATTGGAGATTGTACCTCCCCTCTTTTTCTGCACCTTGAAGACAAAATTTGGTGTTTGGCGTTTGTCACTTTTTCCTTCCCGCCACCTTTTTTCTCTTCAGGTATTTATCACTCCCAGGGCTCCCCCCCTTTTTGGGACGGAGGTACAGCTCTTTTCCCCCCAACATGATTCTCCCCCCGCCATGGGGAGTAAAATGCTTCCCCCCCATTGGATCTTCCCTTTTTTGCTCCGTCCGTTTTTTTTTTTCCTTCACGCCGGAAAAAGATGCTGCTGAAATTGCTCACTGTGCTTCCCTTGATTTGACAGTGATCAAACAAAAGGTCCGGGTCGCCTGGTGAGTCAGTGGCGGGTAACCCTTTCTTTCTGTTCTCAGCATGGCCCCCCCTCTGCTTCCTCTTCTTTTTATTTCTCGCGAAACAAAGCTGGTGTGTTCCTCTCCTCCCTTTTCTTCCCCTTTTACTCCCTTCCTTCTTAACCTTCCCTTCCCCTTCTTTCAAGGAAAACACTCCCAGTAGACATTTCACAGACCTTTTTCACAGCTGGTGATGAATTTAGCTTTGTCTCCCCCTGCCAACCCCCCCTTATACCCCCAGTACCTCCTTTTGTCCTGGTCCCCCCTGGGTAAAGGTTCAAAACTAATCAACCGAGAGTGACTCAGCTATGTTCTACCCTTTTCCTTTCCTCTTCAGTTTACCTCATCACTTTCCTCAAAACCTTCTTCCCCTGAAGTTTGGTTCTTTTTTTCCCCTTTTAAACCCAATGGTAATACCCTATAGGTCCCCTTGCCTCCCCTTGCATTACTTTTTTTTTCCGCAGACTTTCTTTCTCATTTTTTTTTCCTTTTTCATACATGCCATTATGGTCGAGAGGGCTGCCCTTTTTCGTTGCTCAAGGAGATTCTTCTCCCGTACCATTTCCTTTTCTTCTCTTTTCGGTGATGTAGATTTTGACCAGGCCAGCGTCCATGTTTTTCTTTCCCCCAATTTTTGAAGATCCCTGACCAAGTGGTTTCTTTTCTCGTGCTGGTCCCCTTTTCGGCCCCCTTCTTCCTATCTGGCCTTTTTTTTTACGTCTTTGCATGACCTCCCCCTCCTTTCCTTTTTTGCAGGTTCTTGGTATACCAGAACCCCCGATGCTGGCTATTTTTTTTTCTTCCAATTGGGGCCAAGGGGCTTCACAGTAACTTTTCCCCCTCGGTACCTTTTTGTGTTCCGCGGCGGACTTTCTTCTCTCTCCCCCACCCTCGGAACTTCTCCGTCTACGCCTTTTGTACGTTTGCCCTCTTCTTTTATAATCAATCAGTGGTGTGTGAGAAGAGATTTTTTCTATCCCCCTTCCCCACCCGACCGCCCTGGGCTTTTTATTCCTTCCCGTCGACAATTTGACTGCAGAGTTGTTACACATCCAATAGGGAGCAAATTTTCCCTTTCCTTTCCATCTGCACTTTCACCACCCCGTCCCCTCCCCGTGCGCTTGCGGTACACACCTTCCCCCCCCCGGTTCGGACTTGAAATGGAAGGTTGGCGTTCTGTAAAGCCCCGTCACAACTCCATGACCCTCGCTCCCTTTTTCCTCCCCCGGTACCAGCCGTTCCCGCCGTTTCCCCGGGCACCTTCTCCGTTCCAAGCTTTTCCTCCTTCCCTTTTCCATTTTCCCCTTGGCAGATAGATCCCTCCTCAGATGGGCATTCCAAAGAAATATTTAAGTGAAAGAGTATATTGTGCGTCTTTTCCCCCGACCAAATCTTTCAGCTTTCTTTCCCCCAAGAGTTTATTCATTTTCATGATGTCCAAAAATTTCAGGACATCCCTCCATTTCCCTTTCTTTCAACCGCCAATTATTACATTCCCTCTTAGCTATTTTACCCCTTGTCCATACTAGCCCACGCGCCGGAGCCCTGAATGCTGCATTCAAATGCATGCTTTCCCTCCTACCCCCCCTAACCTCTATTTCCTTATCACCCTCGCTTTTTTATTAGGCTTTTGGAAGCCTCACATCCGGGGGCTCGGCAATTTCATTCCTTCTGTGTGTTTTTTCTATCTGATCCTTAATCACCATTGCAGTTCATTCTCTCTTACTTTTGCTTGGGCCTCGCTCCAAACATTTCAGTGGATGATCATCAAAACCCTTGCTTTTTTTAAATTTTTAAACTGTGCCCCCGCGCAGGTTGGACCTGAGTTCGCTCCCGGACGTCCTTTCGCCTCCCACTGCTCCCAGGCGTGACAAGTGCCCTGGTTCCTCTTCCATTAGTGTGGAATAACACCACAGGTTAAGGTATTGCATTCCCTCTTTTTACGCTGTTGCTGATTTTCTTCTTTCCGTACTTAAACCGTTTGTCAACACCGTCTTCTCATTGATAAAATGGAGTTAGATCATTTTTGGAGCTCCCCCTATCTTACAACACAGGATCGAATTTCTTATTAGTCAGATAATTTCACTTCGACCCACTCTGTGAGGACCTACCTGTGGACCATCAACAACACACCCGGTCGGTCTTCTGACTCCGGTGTACT
>Ga0179593_1617715_pt1 | contig 30063 bp, 27 predicted proteins | sample CZODoug2_1_08_16_FD_185931 | JGI IMG/M metagenome (GOLD analysis project Ga0179593, IMG submission 185931) | Vadose zone soil fungal communities from Angelo Coast Range Reserve, California, USA - CZODoug2_1_08_16fungal (PacBio error correction) | ecosystem: Environmental > Terrestrial > Soil >... | reverse complement strand
CAATCCGTAGGCGAATAAAAGATTTCTTTCTAACTTCGGCGTCTTTTTTTTTTCCCTTTTTTCAGCGTGGACAGTTTCGTGACCAAATGGCGGCGACCCTTTTTTCCTTCCCGGGCTCCTCCACAGATGCCTGCCAAGCGCTTATACTTTTTTGACGAACTCCATAATGTGCTCTCTCTCGGAAGTTCGCTTCGAGGCTCCTTTTTTCCTGCCGGGACGAGTCCTTTTCTTCCCCCTTTTTCTTGCGTTTGAAGCGCTCGTGAGAGAGTTCGAGCGCTCCATCCACCTTCTGCCTGAAATACGTAGCAGATGTTCGATCCTCTCCTTTTTTTTCTGCTCTCCAATAGGTTAGTGATATTTCCTTTAGAAGGTTTTGCCCGGCATTGCATTCTCTCTCTTTCGTTTAAGGGCCGTAATCTTTATTGTTAGCGCCGAGCCTTTCCCTCTTTCCGGGCAACCGCTTCTTCGATTTTTTCTCTTTCCCTTTTTACACGGCGACGCCGCGAACTTCTTTTTCAATTGCCGTTGTACATGGGAGATGCTCTTTTTCTTTTCTAGTCGTAAGACTGGCGCGAAAAGACCTGTTCAAGGGGTTGTACCTTCTCCCCCCCTCTGGTAAGAAGAACCTAATCCCGTCCCCACTCGTCCTACTTTTTCCCCCTTCCTTCTGATCTCCTCCCCCCCCTATTTTTCGACGCATTTATCTTACAAACTATTCCTCTTGAGGCGGAAATCGCGAAGGCGAGCACTACCTCATTAGCCTAATGAAATTTCTTTTCCTGAGCATGACCGGCCTCCTTTTCCCCCTATTGCTAAGGGCCGCCCTTTTTTTTCGATCAAAACCCCCGCCCTCTTGACGGGCTGGTTTAGTCGTTTTATTCTTCCCCCAAGGCGATTACTCGAAAATTTAAAGCGGACAATTTTCCCCCCTCTTTTTTCTCTTGAGTTATGAGTCCCGCGAAGGTTCCTCGAAAAGTTGCCGTTCCTTTCTCTTTCTCGAGCGTGGTAAGAACCTCCTCGTCTCTTTTCTCGTGGAAGAGTCCTTTTTTCTCCTTTTCAAGGCTACACATATCAGTGTAGAGTAAGGGTTTGTCATCATAGACTCTTTTCTTTTTGCGTCACCCTTTCCTCACATCGGCGCGAGGTGTCCTCCCTCTTGGTCTTTTTGTCCGAAGAAGAAATCTTTCTTTTCGGATTCGGTTCTCTTCCCCAGCCAATAACGCTTTTATGAAGCTCCCGTCTTCCTGCACATCCCCCGCGCCATCTAAGGCCTTTTTTTTTTTTTCCTCATCTGTAGTCCAATCCACTCAGTCGAGCTTTTTGTGAGTGGAAGGTTTTTTTCTCAACCTCTCGCAGAAGCGAGGTTTCCTCCCCTTGCACATCGCCTCACCCCGGAATCCGCCGTACCGCTCCCCCCCTTTTCCAGGGTTCATTGTTTCCCCTAGAGATGCCATGGATGTGCACCTTCATCGCGCCTTTCAGTGCTTGGACCCCCCTTTCAAAGTGCCTTGAACCTTTCCGCCGAGCAGGTTTATCGAAATCCTTCTTTTTTTCTTCCTTCGAGGCCGGGTCACACCACGCCCGCGAAACGAACGTCTTCAGCGACTTGATGACCGGACTCCTTTTTTTCCTTGCCCTGGGGAGCCTCTCCTTTCGTCTCGGCCCAACCGTTGGTCTTTTTTCTTTTCTTGTAAATCATGGATCTTCCGGCTGGACGACGCCTTGTGCACTGCCACCAATCTTTTTTTTTTTTTCCTTTGTGAGAGCGAAGTCTCGTCCTGAACAATTTTTTGCCCCCTTTTTCCCAAATGTTTGGCCCCCCGCTGCAAGATCTTGGCGGCGTCAGACACGCCCTTTTAGTACACATACGCGTTCTTGCCGTTCATTTTCCCTCTTTTCAGGCGGCGCCTGAGAAATTCTCCCCCCATCATTCTCTTGCTGTCGACGGCGTCCCCTACTCCTCCCTTTTTCGCTTGGGGCACGTCGCCCAAAGGATTTTTTTCAAGAGTGGTGGACAAAGATGCCTTTTTTTTCTTCAAGGGCGTCTAATTTTCCGCCCCCCCTCTTGGGCCCGTCGCCAGGCTTCCTCCCAGGCTCTTTTTTCTTCCCTATCACTTTGAGGTCAACCCCAGGCGCGGTGAGGCTTCTCCTTCCCTTTTCTCTCTTAGACGACTATTTATCCTTGACAGGAAATAGTCTTCCCTTGATGAGGTTGATGAGACGAAGTGGCCCTTTTTTTCTTTTCTTTCATAGGTGGATGTTTTTTTTCGCTGGCGTATCCCTCCTTCCTATCTCTTTCACACATTAGGGAAGAGTGGTTACTTCTTCCCGTTATACCTAGACGGCTTTTTTTTTTCGAGATCGATCCCCTTTTTTTCCATCAGGTATCTTCCTCTTTTCCTATCCACTCTACTACGATGCTACCGGGGGACTCCCTTTTTTTTGAGAACACCTTTTTTTTATGGTTCACACTCGGATGGATGGAGTTTTTTTCTCTTTTTTTTTCTTCCTCAGCCCCCGTCTAGGATTGAAGTGTAGTTTCCTTAGGATCCATGTATGTTTTTTTATTATTTTTTTTCAACCGTGAAGGAATGGCATTTCATTTCGCTGAGGGTGTTTTTTCCCCGGCGGTGATGTGGCGGGTCATCTTTTTTGTACTTAAGTGGTATAGATTTCTTTTTCTTTTTCTTTTTTCTCCCCGTACTTCTTCATACTACTCGTGGTGTTGTTTCTTTCCGTTCGACATAACATCCCGTCCTCGATACCCCCTTAGGCCCCTTCCTCCCAACTGCCCTCTTTTCCCAGACGAACATTAAGCTCCTCTACGGCAATGCCGTATTTTTTCAAGCCGCAAACGGCCCCTACTCTACATGATAATGACTTCCCTCTTTTTCTTTTTTTTCAACTGCTTGCTCGGACTGTGTCGAACGAGACACTTCGATTTTTCATCCGCAGGAGTGGAACTCACTCTTCTTCTCCTAACCGTCGTCCCTTTCTTTCCATTTTTTCTGGGCTCTGCCTAGGAACGCCTTTTTTCTCTTCTTTTGATCTATCTGACCCTTCGTTTATCCCGCGAGGGAGGGACCCTGTTTTGTTTCTCTTAACCAGCGTCGGTCTCGTTTGATGTTCGGGCTCGAGGATCTCCCTTCCTCCCCTTCCTCAGCTTAAGACCCTGTCCACTTGAGCGCAGTCCCCTTCCCCCCTTGACAGGCGCCGGGCTCTATTTTTTCCCGTCTGACGAATAGCGAGCCTCCTTTCCCTTTTTTTATAATGATGTTGCTGCTCGTCGATCAAACCCGCTTTTTTTTCAAAGGGATCATTCAGACCTTACCGCGCCGACTTTTCGGCGCATTTTCCTTGAAAATTCTCCTCCCCTGGCCGCGATCTGCCCCGGTGCTTCTCCTCTCTCGTTATGGGGGCTAATGCCTTTTTTTCTTCCCTTTTTTCGCGCCAAACAAGGGGTTTTTTTCCTTTCCGTCTCCACGAACGCGTTTTTTTCGCGGCGGCCGCTGCCCCGCCTTTTTTTTTTTTTTTCCCCCTCTGAACGGCAAGAAAGTGTTCTTATTGTGTAAGACAATAAGCTCCCTTTTCCTTTTTCTTCTGCGGGGATGACTCACTTGGGGGTTAATAAAGGATCTTTTTCGTTTATGGTGCAGGAGAACCTTTTTCTTTCAGCTCTCACTCTTCACGTCCCCCTTCGTTGGTAACTATGTCGGTGGAGGCACGCCGATCCTTTCTTCTTAATCTTTCCCGGGATTTCCCCTCCCTCCCTCCTTGCTGAATGAGCATTTTTCCCATTTTGACTGATAATACCTCCGCGGTGATTTTTTTGTACGGCAGCTGACTAACTCTCTCCGGAGGAATACAATCTTTCCCCACCCCCCCCCCCCCCTTTTTTGTTTGTTGTGCGCAAGGTTTTTCTCTATAAGTTTTTTCCAGCGTCTCTCCCTCTAGTAGTCACTTAGGCGTGTTTTCCCCTTTCCCTCGTTTTTTCCATCTTGGCTCCAGTTTTCCCCCAAAAAAAGATCCTCGATTGGTCACAAGCCACGCCGTTGTATTTTTTCTTTTTTAAAGGTTAGCGGCGCAGTTCTTTCGGTACGCGGATTCAGTGTCGAGCTTTTTCCTTTTTCTCCTTTTTTTCTCTGCCCACTCCCGCCCGCGAGACGAGGTCAGACCGTGCTCTTTTCTTTGTTTAGCTTCCAGCAAACTGAAGGGACTCCTTTTTTTCTTGTGATGAGTACGAATAACTGTCTTCCTCTTTTTTCTGCTGTATTTTTTCCTTATCTGAACGTGTCCTGCGGCGGATATACAGAAGTCGCCTTCCCGATGCGTCGGAGGACAAACCCCTCGGTAGTTACAACTTCCTCTATGGCGATACGGGTTCTTCCCCTTTGTTCGGCGATGCTGCACACTCGCCAGTCGCCGTTTCCACTGATATTTGTAGCGTTAAGTTTCTTTCTTTTTTTGCCCACACGAGCCAGAGACGCGCTCCCCCTTTCGTCCCCCTTCTTGTTCCAAAGTTTCAGTTATCGTCCGGACGCTTACTCAACGGACAACTCACCTCCCGCGTTTTACGAGGTCCGCTTTTCTTCTTTTTTTCATAAATTTTCCTTCCGACGCGCTTCCAGCCCGTCCAGAAAATCTTTTCTTTTTTTCTTCTTTGGACACTGAAACCTTTTTTACCATCCCGGTAAGAAACCCTTTTATGTGTCTACTGTAATGAGGATCCTTTCTCCTTTCCTTTCTCCCATCCTTCTTCGAGTTCGTCGGAAAGTTTTTCCTTTTTTTCCGTCCCCGTGGAACATGGCTTTTAAGTCTTCCACCTCTGTATGGACGCTCTTTTTCCTCCACAAGGTCACAGCTTTTCGCCCGCCCGAGGCCCGACTTCTTTCTCGCGCGTGACGCCCGCATACTCAGGAAGCCTTTTTTGATGGCGAATTCGCCGGTGCCTTTTTTTTTTTTCCCAGATCCGGCCTGGCCGATTTCTTCTTCTCTCGGATCAGCTCTGCATATGAAGTTTTCTTTTTTCTTTTATATCCGAAACGATTGAGCGCTGATTTGCGTTTGGGCGGAACTTTTTCTCTTCTAAGGATTCACGGCGCGACCTCCTTTTTTATGTCGTGGTCTTCTCCCCCCTTTCCTTCCCTCGAATGGCGCGGCGATATACTACCCTCTTCTCTCATTTTTTTTGGACAAAAAAGGCTTCATGCCTCGGAATGCGAAAACTTTCTTTTCCCCCCATTCGAAGCCATGATGGAGTTCGTCCCTTTTTTTTTTTGTTTATAAGCGCTGTTCGTCTTGTTCTGTACTACAGGGTCAATTTCTTTCCTTTCTTTTTTCGCATTCGTTGGTCCCCTCGTTCAAAACCTCTTCCCTGGCCGATTTTGCAAGAACGCCGAATTTCTTACTTTTTTTTCTTAGCCGCGGTAGTGATCTTTTCCCTTCCTTTTGTTTTGTTTTTCGAGAGATTCCCCCCCCCGAGCCTTTTTTTTAAAAGATAGAATCTGCTATTCTTGCCAAAATCTGCTTTTTTTTTGCAACATGCGGAGACACGACGTTTCCCCTGGTAGTTACCCGTACCTCTTCGCTTATAAAAGGATGCGTGTCTGCGAAGAATCTTCTTTTTTGTCGATATTGTTTTCTGCTTCGCGGCGAAGCAGTTTTTGGTTTCGGAAAATCAGAATCGGACGGTGTTATGCTGTTTCTCTTTTTTTCTGCCTTTCGAGCATCCATCACGACACTCACTTTTTTCTTCCTCCTCTGAAATCCGTAGCTTTTTTCACTCCCCCCTTTCAGATCTAAATTTTTTCGTGGTCGGTGATATGAAGCCGATCTCCCTTTTTTTGAGGAATCTGATCCGCGCCCTCTTTCTTTTTCTTCCCGGATCTGGAGGGGGAGCCCCCTTTTCCCTTCGGTCGGAGAAGTCATCCACCCCTTCTTCCGCTTTTTTTTAGTGCTCTCCCTCAGCTTTAAAGGCGAAGAAGAGAATCGCGATGACCCTTGGGCGAGATTTTTTTTTTTCTCCCTTTTCCTAGTCAGTATAGACGGGCGCTCCTCCATTGTTCCACGGGGTTGAACTTTTACCTTTCCGCCGACCGAAGTAATCGGAGGCGGAGAAGAGACGCCTTTCGGCGCTATCATATGACAGTTTCTTCTCTTTATTAAGTTCGTTACCTCTGCTTTTCCGCAAGGTGGCCTGTGCAAAGCGATTTTCAACCTTTGGTTCGTGCTGTTGCTTCCTTTCCCTAAGGAAAAGGGATAACGCTTTTTTAAACGCGGTCGGATGAGTGGTCTTTCCTTTCTTTAAAGAGTCCGGACGGAAGGACCAACGTTGAAGGACCTTTCTTTCCGACCTCGGTCCTCGGGCTAGGGTGCCGCGGCCGAAAACTGAAAAGGTACAAAGCCTTTTTTCTTTTGAAGGGCGCGTGGTGTCACCATCCTCCGTACAGCCGCCCCTCCCTTTTTTGCCCTGTACTCGTGATTGTTCTGCTTGTCCGCCGAACGTTTTCCTCAGACTTCGGTATAGCCGCCCGGCCTCTTCCCCTCCTCCCCTGCTTTTTATGAAAGCTCCGTTTTCGTTTTTCAGCACCATCAGGCCACTTACCGTCCCTTCTTTTCTCCCTGATTGTATAAATGCCCGAAGTAGAGAACGTCTTTTTTTCCTTTTTCAAGAACCTCCTTCCCTTTTCTTTCAATTCTCGAAACTCGCCCTTTTCTTTCAATCCGCGTACCGAGAAAACACCTCTCCCCTTCTTTCGGGCATTTGGACCCATCGAGAGTGCCATGAGTTGCTCCTTCGCCTTCAGTGCTGGACGTTTTTTGCAAACGTGCGTGACCCGCCATTCCTTTTACTCTCGTTTATCGCAATAGAAGGATTCCTTCCCCTTCCCGGTGACGTTGAACTTTTCCACGCCAGCGAACAGCACGCCCTTTTCCTTTCTCCTTTGATGAAGGAAGAGTAGGCCGTTGCCTTTTCCCTGGGCTCCGCTCACAAGGTAGGTTCCCCTCCCCCTTCTTCCCTTTTCCATAATTCAGTCTTCGCGGGGCGTGGGCAAATCCAGGGATCCTTTTCCCCGTCGGCGTGCATGCCACCCTTTTCCTTCAGAGTGAGCTTAGTCTGCTGCGTCTCCCTTTCTTTGCATACTCGTCTTAACCACCACTTGGCTGAGTCCCTTTCACTTTCACCGATTCGGCTATGTAGTAACAACCTCTTTTTGTCGTCACGGTGACGACATCCCTTTTTTTGGCAGTCTGCGCCTGAGAAATCCTTTCCTTTCGTTTCCAATCTTCCACCTTTGATTATCAAAAAACTTGTTGGGGCGCCAAAGGCATCCCTTTCTTCGTGTGAAGGCGTTTTTTCCCTCTCCACCTGGTAGAGAGAGGCCTTTTTTCCCCTATGTTCAGTCTCTGTGAACGACTTTTCAGATTTCTGCACCCCCCCCCCCCCCCCCCCCCCCAGATTAAATTTGTTTTCTTTTTTGAGTACGCGAGCACCCCCAACGATTAGACGTCTCCTTTGCCGGCGCCGTCGCTGATGCGGTTTTCTTCCCCCTTTCCAGTAGGATTTTGGGTGTGCAACCCCGTTTGCTGATGTTTTTTTTTTCTTTCTCTTTCCTTCACACTCAAAGTAGGGCCGGTTTCCAAATCTCCCGTTTCTTCTTTTTTTTTTACGCCGCTATCCCGATCCAACTGGTTCGCAGCATGTAGCATTCTTTTTTTTGGTATCAAGAGAAGAGATGCTTACACTTCAAGGGAGGAAGGAAGTTCGGTTTTTTTTCCCACTACTCTTCTCCTTTTATGCGTGGCAGTCATTTATTCAGCCGTCGAGGCCCAAACACGGCCAGTTCATTCCCTTCTCGTTCTCCCTGCGTTTGCGATGACCTTTCCCTTAAGGTAGTAGCGATTTTCCCTCTTTCAACGGCGGTGTTTTTTTTTTTCCTTCCGGAAGTGGTCTCTTCTTTTTCTGGATTGGTTGGCCGTCGAAAAGGTCCCCTTGTTGTTTTGAGAGAGATACCGTTCTCGCATTCCCGATACCAATTACTTTCCCCCATCGCCGCCACCTCCGCAAGATTTCTTCTTCTTCGTTCCCTACCATACGGCAATGCCTTTATGGACAGCGCATTTTTCCTTCCTCGACCTCTCCCTTGAAACTTTTTGTAACATACACGTTCGCGCTTTTTATTTCCTGCCAATTCGACGCCCGATAACTCCCTGTTTTACTAATCCCTTTCGGGTCTTCTCCCCTTTTTCGGGACGATCTCGGATATGGTTTTCTTTCCCTCTTTCCCCTGCCATGTTGCTTTTTTTTTTGGATCGATTATCAAGGCCCTCCCGAAGACCGGCGAGGGCGTTTTGATTTCGTGGCTCGGAAACCTTTTTGTTTTTTTTTTTTCCTGGTCGGCTCGGGATCGAGTCAGCGATACCCTATTAAGAAAAACACCCTTCCAATGCGCGCCTCCATTCAGCGACGCGACTTTTCTCTCCTTTTTATAAGTGGAATCCGGGGTTGGTGGAGGGGGCTTCTTTTCTCTCTCAAAACCGAGCCTGTTATTCTCCACCCTCAAGGGATCTTGCAGTCCTTCCTTTCCTCCTCGCTTGCACAATAAGAAATGGGGTTAGGTCCCCCTTCCCTGACCAGGGGCATCTTTGTCCCCCCTCGTCGGGTTCTGGTGGATATTTCCCCCTTTTTTTTCCCCTTTTACCCACGTGTGTGAGATCAAATGTTGGGAAATCTTTAACGCGCATCTGGGGTGATGGCGTCTTTCGCACAGGGGCTTTATCCCGCAGTGGATGGCTTCACCTTTTTTCTTTCTTTATTCCATTATCGCGATCAGGTGAAAGTGAGGGAAGCCTTCTTGGCCGCAGCAAGTTGTTCCCTCTTCGCGGATGAGTCGATCTTGCAGGCTGCAGTGCTTTTCTTTTCTCCATGTTCCCTATTTTGAGGGGGTTTTCTTTTTTTGTGGAGGAGGGGGTTTTTTTTTCTTTTTCTGAAGAAGCGTCGGCCCGTCCTTCATCTTAAAGGGCTTCTTTTGTTATTATCGCACGGGTTGGCGATACCTTTTCCCCCCCCCCTTTTGGGCAAGGTACGGAAGAATGGCCTACTTCTCCTTCCGGCGGAATCCAATCCCTTTTTTCGTTGATCGTTCGAAGGGCTTTTTTTTGGTTCTTTCCTACCCCTTTCAACGTCAACTTTTTTCGCAGCCGTCGATGGTCCGCTCCTGGAGGGTCACGCCACCTGGGCCGTTGTGGTGGGTACTTGTCAAACCCGACCGCACAGAATGGCAATACTCGTTCCTTTTTGAGAGCCATCCGGGGTCACTGTTTTTTTGGTGTTAGAGGTCTCTTTTTCTTCGGCGAGGTTCGAGAAATTTGAACTCCTTTTTTTTCTTTTCCAAGTCGGATGACGAGGTTCAGAAAGTCTCGAATTAGTTCATTGTTTCCAGCAAAACCGGAAGGGCCCGTAAGATTTTTCTTTTTTTTTTTTTTCCACCACGGAGCTTCATAAAAAGCTGGCTTAATTCATTGACAGTGTGTTCCCCTTTTTTTTTTTTCGTTTAGGAGCTCCTTATTGCGTAGGCGGACTAAAAGATACCCCTCTTTTTCGCAGATGTTGCGATACGGGTGACTCCCCCTGGCGTCGTAGATGATCACGCGCCAGTCGAAGGACCTCCTTCCCTCCTTTTTCGAGCGAGGAACCCTTCTCCCTGATTTCTTGACCAAGCGCCTCTTTTTTTTTCAACCGTGGACGAGTTCCTCCGCCCTCTTACCTCAACGAAAAATAATTCTGAGCGTTTCGAACGGTGCCGCTGTTAATCTGTTCAATTTCCCTCTTACGAACGGACGACTCCCCCGTCCAGAAATTCCTCCCGTCTTTCTCGTGGTTTTTTCAGATAGATTTGTTCCCCTTTCGGGTAATACCTCATGAAGGCATGCCGACTTTTGATGTTAGCGCACTTCTTTTCTCATTAGCTCTCTCCGCCCCCTGTCTTTTTCCTCTTCGGAGACCTGTTGACTGGGGACTTCCTCCTCCCCTCGTCTTTTTTTTTAGTCGAACCTTCTATAATGAAGAGGGCTCTCCGCTCGAAATCTCGACACAGTCCTTTTTTTTTTTCTGAGGCCGAAATTTCGCTGTTTTCCGGATTCCAGCGCTGAACGCCAAGACTACTCGTCCTCCCTTCCTTTTTCGATGGGATTAAGACGACCGAGGGCGAGGCCCCTCTTTCGCATTCAGATCAAAGAGTCTCGGATCTCTTGGTGAGAAAACCTTCTCTTCTTTTTTTTTCCACGAACACGATTGAGCGCTGCTTCAGTTTTGTGCTTTCTCCCTAATGTAAGATTCACTGCTTCGAACAGACTGCGGTGTCTTTCTTTTTCCTCCCTTCTTCCCATCGAAGGCGCGGAGCCCCTCCCTTTTTTTTAGATCGCGGCGGCCAAAAACGGATAGGAATTCTTTTTTTTTTCGAGCGGGAAATCGGGAAATTCGCCTTTTTCTCTTTCTCAGAAAGAGCCGCCGTTTCTTTTCGTCCCCATGCTGGTACCTTTTTCCCTTTTGGTCCAGCTGCGCGTAGGGTTAGCCGCAATGTTTTTTTCACGCTTGAACGCGGAAGATTTTTCACTTCAGTGATGAAGGCTTTTTTTTTTTTCTCCCCGGTCGTGAATATCTCTATTTTCATCCTTTCTTCTATAATACAGCGGAGCCTCCCCTCCCCTTCTTTTTTTTCCCTTCGTCATAACTTCGGCGTATCTGCAAAACTGTTTTCGTGAAGGTGGAAACGCACGTTTCTTCTTCTTTTCTCGCAATAGTCCCCCTACACTTCAACCGGTAGTACCCTCCGGAGGAGCTGTATGAGACGAACTCCCTTTTCTTCATTTCCCGATTTTCCCCTCTTTTCTCTCTTCTAGGTCGAAGGAAGTTTTTTTTCCTTCTTTTTTGATTCGTCCTGTTTTATGATGCGTGTAGTATATTTTAGAGACGCTCAATCCCCCTCCTTTTTTTTTCGCAGTGAAAATCAGTAGCATGCCCTCATCTAACCTGATCCGCACAAACTTTTCCCTCTTCTCGTTCGCGTCTAGAGTTGAGCAGATTGGCAGGAATTCGCGAAATCGAGCCAAGGCCCTTCTTTTTTGATCGACGAGCCTCGGTCGTCTACGTCGCCATAGCCTGTTCTTTTGCTCTTCTTTGGAAACTGGCGACGCCCGCGAAAATTCGAATCGCGTTTTTTTTTTTTTTCTTCTCGTGAGCTTCATCAGCGTTGCTTCCCCTCGTAAGTACCTTTCTAAATGTTACACGGGAGTTGACTTTCCCAGTACCAACGTTTCCCTCATCCTCCTCCTCATAGGGTTTCTTTTTTTCCTTTCCTCACTACGCGCTATAATAATTGAATTTTCTTCTTCCTTAAGTAGTTACCCCTTTCGGGTCCGCCAGGTGGAAGTTCCCCCCTCTTCTTCCCCCCGTCTTTTTTTTCTGTTATTTCGGGACGTGGCGGTTTCTTTTTTTTCCCAGGTTTTCCCTCTTTAAAGCGACCTCGTCACCTTGGCGGATGGAGTGGTCCTTTTTTTTTTTCTCTGAGAAGAACTCGAAACGGTGCCTTCTTTCGTGGTACACGTAAAATCGAAGTCTCTTTGTTTTTTTTTTTTTTCCCGGAACGGAAAGGCTCCCCCCACTTTCTTTTCGTCCCTTCCGTCGACTGGAGGCGTGGTTCCCCTCCTTCCCGTTCAGATCACACCTTACGCACCATAGAGCCGTCTTCCCTATGATGATTGGAGGCTTTTGTCCGCCCCTCTTTTTCTTTGTCTAGGGAATCTCGGATTTTTAGGCCGCCAGACGTCACCCGGTCCTCTTTTTCCTTCCCAGTTTTAGAATTTCAGCCAGCCGCAAATAGGACTTTTAAATCCTGATCGTAGCAATGACCACTGATTTTTTCTCTTCCCTGCTTCGCGTTCGTCTTTTCAAGAACATCTTCTTCTTCTTTCCTCCTAAGACCAGGGAATAACGTACCGAGTACCCCCCCCCCTCGCTAACCTTGACAAGGATTGTCCCTTTTTTTCATTGTGAACCAATCGCTCTTTTTTATTTGCGGTCGTTTTTGTTTTCTTTTTTTTTTTAAGTTGAAGGACCCCCCACGCCGGGCAACGTGACTTCTGAAGAGAGGGTTATCTCCCCCCTTTTTTTTTTTCCCTTTGAAGGGGAACTGAGATGGCCCTTTACCCCCTCCCGCGAACAGACCCCTCCCCCTTTTTTTTTCCTTTTATTACGAAGCTTTTCGGAGTCTGAAGGAATGCCCTGTGTCTTCGCCAACCAGTGGCGAATAAGTATTCCTTTTTTTTTGCTGGTCAATCCCCGGGGCCTTTTTCGTCCTTGTCCGAAGCAGGATTCCTTCCAATCCCCTCGTCTGGAGGAGTGGAGGCCTTAACAATTGAAGGCCGCCTTCTTTTCTTTTTTTTAACACAACCCACTGATTGCGCCCCCCCTTCCATACTGGTCGGCGTTAAGAAAGTTAACCTCTTTTTCTCCTTTTCTTCGCTTGTCAAGTGAACCTCCAAATGCGTGGGCAAGGCTTTTTTTTAACCCCAGATGGCGGCTTGGTCTCTTCCTCCCCTTCTTTTTCTTCCACAAAAACGTGTTTGGCGCGATTTTTTACGTAGCCAAGGAACCTTCCGTTTTCAGATTAACCTGGTCGGAGACTTTTTTTTCAGTAACCCCATTTCGGCTTTTTCTTTTTCCTCGGAGCGGGCGTTTTTTTCCCCCTTGATGGTCACGCATAAAGTTTTTTTTTCTCTTTCCCCTCAATACCGCAACCAAAGGATTCGACGCTTTCATAGAGCAAGGAGCCGTAGTGATTATTTTCCTTGGCCCAGTCGGCTTGCTTCATCGGTGATATGTTGTCGCTTTATTTTCGCCTTTTTCCACCCAACGTCGGCTGACGATGTTACGATAAACACATGTGCGGGTGAGCCGGCGATATCTCCCCTTGTCCTTGCATCCACGAGGTGTTCGTTCCCCTCTCGAGATGCTGCCCGGGGAGACGCTTTTTTTTTTTTCTTCAGAGTGGATTGAAGAGTGGAGTTCTTTTTTTCCCTTTTTCCGTCGCGACGGACGAGGCTGACTTCTTCGTTAAGGATAATGTAGATTTCTCTTTTTTGCGCTTGCATAAACGTTGCCTTTCCCTCTTTTTTTCGTCTTAAATATTCCGGTGTGTTGGAGGGTCTTTTCCCGGAAGTGGTATAGGGAGTATGTCTTCTCTCCCTCTGAAACGGTTCTTTCTTTTCCTAATCCTCAAGTTGTTTTTCTTCCTGATTCCCTTTTGTTCGCCTTCAACAATCAAGAAGTCGGTCCATCACATAGCCCCCAACCAGCACCGCAGATTTCCTTTTTCCCCCTCACCCTGAGTACTAAACCACAGGACTTGGCAACGTTTCCTCTTTCCCCTTTTCAAGCGCGAACTCTCCCTGAAGGGACTTTACTACAAAGGTCAGCATAGCCGGCCCCCGACAGCAAGCTCCCCTTCCTGTCTTGGAAATCATCCCTTCTCGTACTCAAATTTCTTTCTCGTTTTTATGCCGGAACGCCAGAGTGGATGCCTTCTTTTTTTCTCGATATCGACGCTTCAAACGCACGCGAACCTTTGGGAGGAAAGGGAGATTTTTTTCCCCTTTTTTTTTAGGCCTAAGTTTGATGGGAGGTTGGGAAGAAGTACAGCTCTCTTTTTCCCCCCCTCTCACAAGCTTAAGAAAAAAACTCCCTGGGCCAATGAGAGCTTTCTCTCTTTTGGGCTATGACTGTCTGAGCCGCCTAGCTAGTCGGGTGGTGGAGCGGGATCATTGCTTTTCTCTCCCCCTCAGACTGTGTTTGACAATAAAAGGGATATATGCATACTCTTTTTCCGCTCCGTGCCCAATCAGAAAATGGGGTTACGTACCCTGGCAGAGATCGAACCTTCTTCCCACACGACTTCGAGCGTTCTTTTTTTTCCTAAATGCCTTTGGAGATTCCCCCCCCGTGGTTGAAAGGTGTGAATCTGATCAGTAGACCTTTTTTTCTCGGATTTCGCAGGCGTTCCCCTCCGTTTTCTGGAGTCAACGTGGACGCTTTTTCTGCAAGATACGCGTAATCCGGCGTACTCCCTTTTTTTTGCTGTTATTGCCGCCAAGATCTTGCAAGAGGGCCCTCTCTAAGTGGTGGTTAATACTTTTTCCCGGTGATAGGCTAGCCGAATCTCCTCTTCCCCCTTCCCCTTTCGGTCTCTTGACAGTGAACAGCCGACTTTTTCTCCTTTTCCCTTCGGCCTCCTCCTTTTTTTCTTTTAACCACGCCCGATTTTTCTTTCTTTGGTATATTCGCCACGGGTTTGGGCGATTCTCCCCCAAAGGCAGTCCGGTCAGACTTCCTTCCCCCCTCTCGAGGAATCCACTCCTTTCAGTTGTCATGTTCGCGGGCTTTTTTTTTTGGGTCGATATCAGTTCTTCCGGTTTTTTCTGTCGATAACCCTTCTTTCTTATGGCGGTCACAGCACGTTGACTTTTTCCTCCTCCTTCTCGCTTCACCCCAACAAAGACAGCCCGATTGTAACAATGCCTCTTATCTGTTGGAAGGTTAGCGGCGCTTGTTTTTGTGCGGCTAAGAGTCCCTTCTCTTTAGAATCTTTCTCGCGAGGTTATGAAAACTCTAGGATTTCATGACTTTTCTCTTTAAGGACAGGAGTTGAGCTTCCATTCCCTGCAGGACGTAAGTCCTTTCCCTTTTCTTGCTTTTCATGGCGTATTTTTTCATAAAAAGGGGGGATTGAGGTTCCAAGTGTGAAGGAGTTTTGTCTATTTCCCTAAGTCGAGATTACGAGTAGTTTTTTTTTTTCCCCCCCCAATGATAATCGGTCTTACAAATAGACGTTTTCTCTTCACCATTTAGCGGCTTTCCCCCTTTTTTCCAAAACGCCCAGTCTCCTGGCTTTCCCCCCCTGATCTTTTGCTCCTTCAGTTGCGTGGCCCTTTTTTTTCATTGGATCGTCGTTCTTGGCCCCACGAGACTTTGCAACGTTTCGAGTTCCTTTTCCTTCCTTTTTAACCATCAGTAACACGCATACGTCTTTCGATTTCTCTTTAATATGTGGCACTTTCTTTGTCCCCCCTAACACAGCCGTCCCAGAAATCATACAGCCACTTATCGGATTGCAACGGCCACCTTTTTCTTTCGGTAACGAATCCTTCGTGCTGGCCTTTATCCTGTAAGTAGGTTTTTTCTCCTCCTACCGCCCCTGATGAATTCGAGTTGTTTTTTCCCGGAGAAGAATCGTCAACCCCGTTGTTCCCCTTTTCGCTCCCGTCTATCCTGACGAGGGCAGCCACCTTTATGACGCTCCTTCCTTTCTCTTGCCGGAGGGCCGAAGTCGCGGGAGTCTCCCTTACCTACGTCGAAGCTGGTTTCTGGCGCCCTTTCCTGGCTTTTTTCCCCCCCTCAGAATACTTTTTTTCCCCTCTCCGCTGCCATGCGGGAGAAAAACCTTTTCCCCCCGAACAAGATGGAGCGCTTCTTTTTTTCTCTTCTTCGATGCGAACATCCTGTACGGTATTTCCTTTGACGACCTACTGCGGTTTTTGATTTTTTTTGAACTTCTCTAAGCGAAGGCGCGGCGTCCCCCAGCCGAACATTATGGAATTTCTTTCTTTTTCCCGGCTTCGGCCTCGGACGCGCCCTTTAAATCGGGCAATTCGAAGCCCTTTTTTTTTTTTTCCTTCTCGACGTTTATAAGCGCTGGCGGCATCTGGCCTTTTTACAAGAGCGAGTCGGGTCGCTCACCCTTTTTCCTTGCTTTTCAAAACCTGTCACCTTCTTGGCAGATTTTGCAAGAGTACGAAGAAGCTTCCTTTTTTTAGTTTGCTTTCTCCTTCCTACTTCCTCCGTTGTGTTTCCCTTTCTCTCCCCCTCTTCCATCCACAGAAAGAGACGTTTTCCCCCCTCTTTGACAGTGGTGACGCCGTTTGACAAACATGTGTTTCTTGTACATGTACGCCCATTAACCGGTCCTTCCCTCCCCCTGCCACAAAGGCGCGCTGTCGCGTCCCCCCCTCTGCTTCGCATTCCGATTCCCGATACGGCAGTTTTTTTTTTTTCTTGTTTCCTACGAAATCCGAATTTGGGGGGTTATGATGCGTTTTTTTATTTTTTCTTATTGCCGTTCGAGCGCTCATCCCCCGACCCTTTCGTAGCGCCGTGAAATACAGTAGCAGGATGTTCTCCTTCCTTTTCCCCATTCTTTTACATTTTCGTGCTCTGCCGCGCGAGAAGAGTTTAGCCCGGCCTCCCTCAATCGGGGAGCGAATCTAGCTTCTTCTTTTTTAGGCCGGCCTTTGCCGAAGTAGCACTTCCCCTAGTCTTTAGCTTTAATTGCGACGCCGCGAATTTCCTGCTGTAACTTGGGCGGCTTCTTCTTTTTTTACCCTCGGTGATTCCCCGTCAGTATAGAACTTCTTTTTTAAAAAGCCATGTTAAAGGGGTTTCCTCCCCTTTTCACCAGCCGAAATAGAAGTCCCCCCCCTCCCAGAGAAGAAGGAGAGCCCCTTCCCCTTCGCTCTCCTAAGACATTCCCGTCTCCTGAACAGGCATTCTTTTCTTCTTTCTCCCCCCAATCCCTCTTGAAAAAAAGGCGCAAGATGAGGCTTGGTCGCGTCGGAAGGACAACCCTCTTTTTCCCCAGATTCAAGGCCCTTCCAAACGCGGTCGGATGAGTGTTTCCCCTTTTCCCGTTTTTCTCAGGCAATACGGAAAACTTTTTCCCCCGCGAGCGTGGTCAAGAAAGCGATTTTTCTTTTTTTCGGGATGTCATCCACTGAAGGTACAAGATCCTTTTTTTTTCTTTCTTTGTGGATTTGGTGGACATCATCGAAGGAGCCGCCTCCTCGTCACCCAGTATCGCCCTTTTTTGTGTACGACCGTGATTTCTTGTTTTGTCCGACGACCTTTTTTTCTCTTTCATCTGACTTCGGTATAGAGCCCGACCTTCCGCTTTTTATGAAGCTCCAGTTATTTTTCTCCCTCTTTTCTTGGCCCTTTTCAGGTTTGCTGTCTCTCTCCGTAGCAATGAACGAAGATCTCTGGTCTTGTGCCGTGTTGAAGTTTGCAAAGAACCTCTTCTCCCCTTCTTCTTCTAGAAAAATAGCCGCCTTTTTTCTTCCCCAACCAGCGCTCTCCCCTTCGGATGCTTCTCACGGCGGGGAATTTTTCCCCCCTTCCATCTTTTTTCTTAACCGCGCGCCCAGTAGTACCCGCAGGGCAAAAGTCGTTTCTCCCCTGCCGCCGAGGAAGGTTTTTCTCTCTCCGGCTGCGGCCTGTTTTCTTCACTTCATGAGACGGGAGACTTCCACAGCACGACCGATTGGACCTTCCCTTTGAGACGTGCCTTTTTCTTGTCCTGCTGACTTCTTCCCCTTTTCTACCTTCGGGGTGACGCCAAACTCTCTTAACCGGTCTTCATCGGTTCTGTTTCATCCCGGGAAAGATTCTTTTTCTTTGGACATGCCACCACATAGGGACCTTGAGTGAGAGCGACAGTCCCTTTTTTACCCATGAAGGCCGCCGCTAGTTCCGCCTCCAAACCATTGCTGCGGCCCCGTGCAAAGATAGTCCCCCTGATTCGAGCTGTGTAGTACACATCCTTTTCTCGGTAACGGTGACGCCCTTCCAGCGGACGACTGCGAAATCGATCCCTTTCTTTTTTTTTTTTTCAGTTTCCAACACTTTGCTTTTTTTTTTTGGCACGGTAGCCCCCTTCTCTCCCCAGAACGACTGCCTTTGGACAAAGAGGCCTCTTTGTTTTCCCTAACCTAACCCATTAGGATTGGGAAATTTACGAATCGGCGCTGTCCCCTTTTTCCTCTCCCTTTGATGGTACGTCCTTGCGGGTTGATCTAGAGGCCTCGCCCATTCGAGGAATGCTCGCAAGTACATTTTTCGGGTGCTGAGAGCCCCTCTGCTTTTTCTTTCTTCAGCGGTGGATGTTGTTATCCTTTTTTCCTTTTTGAGCCGTCAATAAAAAGTCCTTTCCGAGCAACCCCTTTTCCCCTTCGCCCGGTCTGCGTTCTTTTCTTTCAGAGAATCGCCTTTCCCTCCAGGCATCACGATGGAGTTAGTTTCTGGATGCTTCCGGGGCGACGAAGGTTTTTTTCCTTTTCTGATGTATGAGTTCCCCCCTCTGTTATTAGGTGGGTAGACTTTCTTTTTTTTTTTTTTTTGCGTTTAGGTACACCCTGTAGAGTTCGCGCTTTTTTGCCATAACCGTGGCCTTCTCGTACATGGAGTAAGTCTTCCTTTTTGAGGAAGTGGAGCGGAGAGGTGAATTACCCTTTCGGGAGTATTGATTTCCCGTTAGAACCGTTCTTCTCTCTCTTTTAATATACTATCTCCCGTTAGAATTCATTCTTTCACTTGATGTTCACAATCCTCTTTCCCCGTTAACACCTCGCAAGCAAATCTTTTCCAGACGAACCTCAGTCCCCTCTCCCTCCGGCAATGCCGGAACTTATGTGCAGAGCCCCTTCCCAAGAGCTACCTTTCGGTGGGAAACATCTCTTTCCTCCGGAGCGGACTGTTCGACTTTTACGCCAAAGAATACACTTCTTTTTTCTCCTTAATTTCTTCCTTCACCTTAGTACGCCTTCCCCCTCTTTTCTTTCTGCCCCGGAACGAAATCGTGTCTACATCTTTTCTTTTTCTCCTTTTCTCAGACGGCTTCCGCAGACGGGAGGGAGGCCTTTTTCTCCCTACACCGATTTCAGGCCGAAGGTTTTGATGGGCTTTTTTCTCGATCCAGGGAAAAAATCCCGCTTACGAACCCCAACTGGGCCAATGGCGATTTTCCTTGATTTTCATGGACTGGCAGGAGCTCTTTCGGCGGGGATAATTGCGTTTTTTTTCCCCCGAGCCTGGATGCGTTGACCAAATGGATCTTGCAGAATCGCCCCCTTTCCTTTCTCTTCCCGAATTGTTAGGAAAGTAGAAGAACTCTTTTGGATCTTTGTACACCCCTCCCTATAGTTCTGGTGGCTAATGCCTTTGGAGGAAGTTTCCCCCTCTTCCCGTTTTTTTGAATATGGCTCCGTCGACCCTCTCCTCCTTCTTTTGTGATGCGGATTTCAGCAGTCTTCTTCTGGCACAAGAAGTGGGATTTTCTTTTTATTCCCTCCTAAACGCTCCCCGCGAATCAGGTGAACGTTCTGTCCTCTCCCTCTTCTCTCGGGGCCGCAGGCATTTGTACTAAAACGGAGGAGTTTTCTTTGCTTCCCAGCCTTTAACGCTCTCAATTCTAAAGGGGAAAATGGCGGTCTATGTGGTTTTCTTTCACCCCCTCCCCTGACCTGGAAGCCGCGTCGTTTCGGCCTCTTAACGGTCCCCCTAACGAAATCCGAATGAGAACTTTGAGAAGATACGACGCCGCCTTTCTTTTCCCTTCCCCTGGGCAGTCCGGCAGCCTTCCTATTTTTTTAAAAGTCGGCGGAATACACTTTTGTTTATGGTTTGGTGTTTTTTCTCCTTTTCTCATAAGTTTTCCCCGCCCCGGGCCGCAGGAAGTCTTTTCCTCTTTTTCTAAAGTGAACGGCGTGGTGGTTACCTGCCTCCTCCTTCGCGAGTCCCAAACGACCGAACATCATGGCATCTTCTTCTATACGGAGGTTAGCGGAAGATGGGTGTTTTTGTTTCAAGCGAGGACGCGTCTGTTCCCTTGCTTCTCTCCTTTGAAGAACTCGCTTTTCTCAGAGCTTCTTCCACGTCACGCAGAGACTCCTTCTTCCTTTTTCAGATAAGGAGTTGAGCTTACAGCAAACCTTTTCTTGGGTGCTGAGTACGAATTACCTGTCCTCTTTCTTCATGAACGTGTTAAGTCTTTTTTTCCCGAAGTAGAGATTCAAGAGTAGTTTTTTCACCCCCTTCCATAATAGGTGTAACCTAGCGGCCGATGTGCTTTCCATTCGAGGCGTCGTCGCTCTCTTCCTTAGTTCAGACCTTACTGCGCCCCTGATTTTTTCAAGTTTCTTGCATAAAGAGGGCCGCTTTTCTTTATTTTCACTCCGCGAGGATGACTCTGGAAACGTTTCGATTCCCCCCCCCTTCTCCCCCCCTCAAACGGAAACACCCAGCATTCAGGACGAGTTTTTCCCCCCTTTATACCCATTTTTACCTTCAGACCTCCCTCCCATAATACAGTCTGAGACCCCGTGTTTTTCCTCCTTTTTTTTCCACCTTGCGGAATTCTAACCCTACTTTTTTCCGCTGTTCAGGCAGTTCTACTGTAAATTAGGGATTTTTCTGCATTCGCTCTTCTCAGCATCCCTTTTTTTCCTTCCTTCTTTTCTTCCGCGACGTTGGACTTTCTTAGTGAAGATTTCCCCCCCCCGTGGAAAATGGATTTTCACGAGACCCCCTCTATCTGGATTTTACGCTCGAAATATCGACAAAGGTCCCCTTTTTTTATTCCGAAGCTTCGCGGCGTCGCCGCTCCCCCTCTTTCCTGCCAGACTCTTACTCGCATCTCTTCGGACGATGGCATGAATTCGCAGACCTCTTTTTTTTCGATTTTTTTCTTTTTCCCGAGGTATAGGATCAGATTCTGCAATGCGGGCCTTTAAATATCACGAAACACTGATCTTTTTCCTTCCGTTGTGCGGAATCAGTTCTGCACATTCCGCTACGGATTACACGGCTTTTTCTCTTCTGTTTTTTTTCTTGGACTCCGAACGGCATCCTAAGCGAAGGCTTTTTCCCCACGCAGAGATTCTGGAAATTTTTTCTTTTCTTCCCCACCCCCCCCACAACGGCTCCGGCCTCGTCATTTCCTGCGAGCGGGAAATCGGGAAAATCCTCCTTTAGTGTCGTCAGAGACAAGAGCCGACGTTTTTTTGCGGCATCTGTACGGGGATACGTTTTTTTTTTTCCCCCGATGAGTCTTTCTGGTCGTTTCCCCTCTGGCGTTCCCAAACCTGTCAAGTTCTTTCTCCACGCTTTTTCTTTAACGTCTGTGGAGCGCCCGCGGTCCATTTTCCGGTGTGTTGTGAGTGGCTTCTTTTCCCCTCCCCTCCGAGCCTTGTTACCATCTTTTTTTCCTCTTGACAAAATCTGCCGCGTTCATCTTTCTTCTTCTTTCCCTACGATGTGCATCGTGTAACCGGTAAGACCTTCCCCCTCTCCATAAAAGGACGCGATGTCTGCTACTCCCCTTCCTTTTTTCTCCTTTCACACGTCTTTCCCGCTATCCTTTTTTAGGCCGAGACAGTTTTTGTCTTCCCGACCCCTCAATTACCTTTTTCTGATGCGTTGGAGTAGTTTTTCTCTGTCTCGAGCGCTCCATCCACCTCCCCCCTCTTTTTCTCTCGCAGTGACCATCTTCCCAGTCTAACCCGATTCCGCAAAAACGGTTTTTTTTCTGCTTCCTTAGAGAAGGTTCGCCCGGCCCTTTTTTCTCTCCCCTCCCCCGGTGATCTCCTCGTCTCCCGTCCCTTTATGGAGGGGGGAGCGCTTTTCGTCCAGTCGTAAGCCGGGGAAAAAAATTTGCTGGCGGCAAGAGCTGCCCCGTTTTCTTTCCCCTTCTGCATCGTTGTCACGACTTCTCCGGGAGAGATTTTCGAGCCTTTTTTCTTTTCCCTTCCGTATTGCCGGGCGCCTCGTTCAATTTTTTGACTTCGCCACAGTACAACGGCCTTTTCTTCGTTCTCCTTTTCGATGGAGGCTAATCTCCGACAGGAACTTCTCCTTTCTTCATTCAGCTTCTTACCTTGTCCGCAGGTTGACGTGACAAATCGATCTTTTTTTTTTCCCTTCCCCTTTTTCGGATTGGTAAGGGATGGTTTTCGGGAGTCGCGTCCCGTGATACCGCTTGACCCTTTCTTTTCCCCTTTAAAAAGCGGTTTCTTCTTTTATCCGTTTAGGTAAAGAGTCCGGACGGAAGGGCTTTGTTTTTGTTGGTAAAGAAAATCGAGTCTTTTTTTTTTTCCCTAGGGATGCAAAGAATTCTTCCCCAAGATCCCAGTTTCTTTTTGCATGGAGGTGGTGTACATCATCGACGTTTTCCTTTTCAACGTATCGCACCTTTCCTTTTTTTTTGATGATGATTGTTAGGCTTTGTCCGCCTTCTCCTGTCGGAGGTCCTCGGGAATTTCGGTATAGCCTTTCCCCCTTGTCATCTTCAGCAAGAACAGCCGTTGGATGACGCTCCTTTTTTTTTCGCCAATCTTACGGTTCAGGTTTTCTTTTCCCCTCCTGAGACGTCTCCCCTTGCCCGTAGAGCACGGTCTGAACCCCCTTGCGTTTTCGTTTCAAGAAACCTCTTTTCGGTCCCCCTTCTTCCCCCCTCCCCATCGCCGAACCTTCTCGTACCGCGAACCTTTTCCCATTAACTCGGGGAAGGGGACCAATTTGCGGTGTTTTTGGTTTTCTCCTCTCAGTAGGGACTGTAACCCCCCCTTCAAAGTTGTTCCCTGTTTGAGTTTTAGCAATAGAAGGCTGCGGCATTCTTTTTGAATGATAGAGACCTTTCCTCCCCCCTCCTCCACCCCTGCCGGACCGATTTTCTTTCTTTTTGAGGACCGGAAGATAGGAGGCTGCCTTTTTTTCTTCTCCCCAGTGGCGAAAAGAGTTACACGTCTCATTCCTCCCCGTGAAGAGGCCGTTTTCCCTTTTCTTTCTTGCAATGACCCCCCCTTCTTTCCCCCTACGTGAAGAGTGAGAGCGTTTTCCTTTCCTTTTCTGCGCCTCCGTTAGTACCCCCTATGGGCGGAGTCAGCAAGTCCCCCTCTTTTTTTCCCATAGCGTTTCTTCCTTTCATTTTTCTTCTTTTTCGCAGCCAACTGCGGGGCAGGCGCCTTCTTTCCTCCCCCCTCTTTTTGGGGTGTACGGAGGCCGATCCCCTCCCCCCACGTGTGGGGCGAGATTCTTCACTCCCCCCCCCCCTGCATTAGCCACCTCCCTCCCGGAGTTGGGGAAAAAGAGGCCCTTTTCCTTTGTTTAATTCCGATACCACCCTTTTTCTTCGTTCCGACGGTGAACGCCTCTTTTTTCTTTATGCCTCTCTTGATTGTTCAAAAGATACAGGCGCTTTTTTTCTTTCTTTATCCCTGCCACACCGGATTAGACGAGTTTTTCTCCATAGAAGCCCGGCGCCCGCGCTTTTTTTTTCCTCTCAGTGGCCCCCCTTTTATCGTAAGAGGTGATGATTTTTTTCCGTCGCTCTTTTAGCAGTTTGCATCAAACAGGAGTTGCTTCTTTCACAAATCTCCCGTTTCCCCCCCTTCCTCCTTCTCTTGCGGGGTATCCCCTTTTCCTATCCAAAACTGGGCCGCCTCCCCCCCTCTTTCTGGACACTCCCAATACGAGAGGCTCAGGGCTTTTTCCTCAGTTCGGTTGGCTTCTTCCTCCTCCTTCTTCTTTGAGCGGGGTTCAGTGTCACGTTCGAAACTTTCTTTGGTTTTTATTTCCCCAAGTCAAGTTAAGGATCGTAGACTTTTTTCTGTTTGCGCTCCATCTTCCCTTCATTTTCCGTAATTTTTTTTCGATTTTCGAGGAGGTCTCGTTTCCCGGGCTGGGTGAAGGGGAACGTACTTTATCGGGCGTCTGGATTTTTTTCCTTTGCACCCTTTCTCTCCTACTCCTCCGTTGTTGTTGTTTTTTGTTCCTCATCCAGACGCCGATACCCCCTTTATTCCCCTCGACCTCCCCCCCCCCGAATATGTAAAGGAAGACATTTCTTACATTACGGCCTCCCCTTCCACGGTTATTTCCCCTCCTCTAGCGAGAAAATCTCTCTTCTTTTGTGACCTACACGTAAGCCTTTCTCCTTTGAACCGGACACTGACGCCCTCCCATCCATCGCGGAGTGTCACTTTTACTTTCCGTTTCCTCAAATTAGTCGCTTCTTTCTTTGGATTTCAATAACGGGATGCCTGCATAAATGATGCGTTTTTTTAATCGACGGCTCCCCCGCCCTCCTTGACAGGCGGTGCTTTTTAAGGGAGATTTCCTCCCTCTTTTCTTCCACTTTTGATGGGAGGCTTCTTATCGTAAGTCAGCGCTCCCCTCTCCCCCACATCATTTTTTCCTCTCCCCAAAAGAATATGGGACCCTCCCCCACCATCAGCGACGGCGCCGGGCTCTCTTAATAGCTAGTCGCACCTTTTTCTGGGCGGGATTCCCCCTTTTCTTCTCCCCGAGAATGGAGATTTGACCTCCTCCTTTTCCCCTCTTCCCCCTCTTAATTAGTTTCAACGGCGACCCCGCCCCAGTGGGTTACGGAAAAGTAGACCGCTTTTTCTCCCCATTTTTTTTTGAAAACGAATTAGAACGTTCTGTCTTTCAGACGTCCACCAGTCCCCCGTGGGTTTGCGATACAAAAGGTGTTTCCTTCTTTCCAGCACTTCTGCGTTCCCTAAGGCGTAGCCAGACACAAGCCTTTTTTTTTTTCCCGCTGAAAAGGCAATCCTTTTGTTTTTCCCATCAGCGCCCGTCCTCCTTTTTACCCCGACCGATCGTGCAGTCTTTTCCCCCCAGAATTGTTTGTAATAACGGAGGAGAGGCGATCTTTGTCAGGCGAAGAAGAATTAGTATTCACTACAATTGTCCAGGTGGTCCACTTTCTTCACGACAGAAGGAAGACGAGTCGGATCTTTCCTCTTCCAGGTATGAACCACTCCTCTCCTCCCTCATCGAACGGTACTTTATTCTCCTTGGCGAGAAGGAAGAAGAACGGTTTATTTCAGTTCTTCCCTTTTCCTCTTTTAAAAAGTAGGCGGAATCAAGATTTTTTTTGTCGTGCGGGTTTTTTCTTTCTTCTCTCAGTTAAAACGTCCCCTCCTTAAGAAGAAGTCGCTTCCTTTTCACTTCTTGGCAAGCACGTTGCCTTTGTGTTTACTTCTCTCCGGCGATCCTGGTACAAAAAACCCCGACCTCTGGCAATCTAGCTAATGCCCCGCTTTTTTTTGAGAGAATCTTTTTTTTTAGAGGAGATGGCGTGTTTTTCCCCTGTTTTCTTCCTTCCGATTTTGAATGAAGACCTCGAATTCTCGAAGATCCGTCACCGCCTCGCCGGAGGTTCCGTCCGTTTTTCCCCTTGCTCCGGATCAATTCTTTTCTTCCTCCTGAAGAGGCCGTAAGATGGTTCTAGTCCTCCCCGGATTTACAAGAGGGGTATGATGTTCCTGCTGGCGTTTTCCCTCCTTCGAGATTCCGTCTCCTTCGTAGGGAGAGAACCAAGCTACAATGAATCATATTCCTCCCTGCGAAGATGTGGCGCTCCTTTTCCGAAAACTGATGTCGCCCGTCCATTTAGTTTTGGTAAGCGAAACGATCTTTCTCCCCCTGAGGGTCTCTGGCACATCTTATCCTCTCTTTTTTGACCACAGAGTCGTAGGAAGTTGTAAGGAAATTCTCCTTCCTCTTTTTCCCTTCCCCCCCTCAAATACACGAATCCGACCTATATGTGGTCCCTCTTTTCTCTGGTAGTAACTTTTTCCTTCCTCTCACCCCCCCAACTACAAAAAAAAACCAAGCGTCCCATTTTCTTTTTTTTTCATGATCTCTTGCCCGGTCCCTTTTTCCTTCTCTCGGTAAAAAGCACTTCTTTTCGGTCTAATGTCAAATTTTCTCCGTTCCTTCAGTTATCCTTCACGCTCTTATACTCATCCCTGTACTCTTCCCGTTGGCCTTTTCCTTTTCTTCAACCCGTGTCCCTTAGAGAACGTCTTTTATTCTTAAGCACCTCTTATTGCTTCTCACGCTATGACCCCCGGTCAAGCGCTTCTTTTTCGAGGCCGAAGTTCTCCCTTTTCGCCGTCTCTTTGATTCATCATAATCAAGAATCGGTTTTTGATGGCCGCACTCGTCCTCCCCTTTTTCGGCTCCCCTCACTCTTTTTTTTCGATAACGAGTTGCTCGGATCAGCTTTTTACACCTTCTTTCTCCACCTACAGAACACGATTGCTCTTTCCTCCTGGTTAGATTTCGAACATCATCCTTCTTCACGGCTCCGGAGACCCTTTTTTTTTTGCGCTCGAAGGATCCTCCTTTTTCTCCTACCCTCCCTTCAGCCAGTCTCAATTCGGGAATTTCTGGACGAGCCCTCCCCCCCCCCTTCTCTTCCCATAGGAATACGCGACACCTCTCCTTTTTCGGGAATTCGAAGCATATGGAGTTAGTTTTTCCCCCCCCCTTTCGAATGGCGGAATATTTTTTAAGTGTTCCGGTACACGCTTTTCGGTCCGAGCATGTTGCGTCAAAGGTTCCCCTTTTCAAGCTGAAACGAGTGTCCTCTTTCTACTCGAAGTTATCCGGCTGTCACACCGGCTCTTCGTTTCCTTTTCTTTACCTAATAATAAGTGTTGTTTTTTTTTCCCTAAAGAGCCGTGGTTCCCCCCTTTCGGCCTTTTTCACAAAATATGCCGCGTTCAGTCGCTTCTTCCCAAACATGGCGGTCCCCCTCCTCTTGCCCTTTACCCGCCCTAACCGGACTCCCCCTCTTATAAACGGAGGAGCTGTCGGCGCGAACCTCCTTCTTTCCCGCTCGGCCGCTCGATTTTCCAAGCCGTTTTTGTCCTGCCGCCCTTTCTCCTCCGGTGTTCTGATTCTTTCGTTCTTTTTGCTGAGGAGCCGTTCGAGATCCAAAGAAGTAGGGAGTTTTTTTCTTCAATCCGTCTCTGATTAATCTAACCTGTTTTCCTCTTCCTTAAATCGTGTTCTTTTTCTCTCCTCTTTTTAAGGTTCTCCCTCCATTGGAAGGAATTTCACTTTTCATGAGAAAGGACCGGTCTTTTTCTTCCTCCGCCTCTTCTGAGAGCCATCGGACGGGACCGCTTTCTTTTTCTTGGAAAAGCGACGCCCTTCACTTGCTTTTTTAAGCTCGCGCTGGAAATTGTTTTTTTCTTTTTTCCCCGAGGGGATTAACTAGTCAGTATAGACTTTTTTCTTGTACGATCTCTCGCGTACGGTCCGCCGAACTCCCTTGAGGCGGAGAAGAGCGAAGGCTCTCCACGGCGCTATCTAATGGACCGTTCTCCCTCATTTACCCGTGAGCGGGCGCAAGGTGGCCTTCCCCCCCCTTTCTTAAAAACATCCTCTTGTTTTTTAAGGCTGGTTCGGAGTTCGCGTCGGAAGTTTTTCCCCCCTGATAAAGCTTTTTTCCTCGGACTATTCAACCGGTCTGATGACTTTTTTTCCCCTTTCGGTACCTCCTGCTTCCTTCTAAACTCGAAACGTTGCCCTTCCTCGCGAGTGGTAAAGCCTCTCTTTGTTGCCGTCGGCCCTTTGATCAAGACGAAAGGCTGACACGTTTCTCTTTCCGGGCAGGAGACGGCGCTTTTCCCATCATCGACGGACGCCCCCCGGATCGAACCCTTTTTTTCCGACCGATTTTTTTGATTTTCTGAGGGACTTTCTACTCACTTCGGTAGGAAACTCGGGTTCTCTCTAGCCGCCCCCACCCTCACAAGACAATACACCGCTTTTTATGCCTTTTTCCTCCGCGCAACTACGCCTTTTTTGTTCTTTAAACTCTGATCCGTAGCAATCTTCTCTTCTTTTTTCTTCTCTTTCGCGTGCGTGTTTTGAACATCTTCGAGAAGCGAGGTTTTTTTCCAAAGGAAGAAGAGATAGCCTCCTTCCCGCGCCTCTCCTTTTTGATGCTTTAACGGCGGGGCTTTACAATCGATCTTCCCTCTTTTCCTTTTGGGTAACCGCGCGCATTTTCCCCCACAAAAACGACGGAAAGTTTTTTCCCCGTGACGAACGAGTTTTTTTTACGTCGAGTTGCCGGAACGTTCTACTGATAGAGACCGGGCGTCTTCCTCCACGAAAGAGGGGATTCACTCCCGCTTTTTTCTTTATTAAGGCGGCCTTCACTGGAGCCTTCACACCGGCGGCGTCCCTTCTTTTCCCCACCCCCTGGGCAGAATAAGAGTACCGTTCTCCTCGGGCGGGGGTCAAATCCTTCTCTTCAGAAGAGGATTAAGTACGGCTTCCCCCTCGGGACCGCCATTTTCTGATGGGAGGCGAAGTCGGCGCTCCGATGCCGCTTCGTCTTTTCGTAACCAAAACTTGCTGTCCTTTTTTTTCTGAGTAAGAAAGTTCACCTGATTTCTCTCCCTTCCGCGTTCTGGAGTTCATCGTTCTTGACTCACCCCAATGGTGGGCAGGCGGCCGCTTTTCTCTCCCAACAAAAGCTGTGTTTCCTGGGGGGTTTTTTTTTTTTTTTTTTTGGGGCCCCCCCCCGTTACGCAACACCCTGCCACCTGATATCCACCCATTGTTCTTGGGAGTTGGGGGTGTTTTTTTTTGTTTGGGGGGGGTTTTTTTTTCTTCGCAAAATCCCCCCCTGAAAGACGAAGTTTTTGTGACAAATGCCACCTGGTCGAGCTTTTTGGCGTCTCTTTTAGGAAACCTTTTTTTCGGAGAACAGATGTGAATTGACGATTTATGAAGATCCCTTTTCCTCCCCCTTGCGCGGGTTTATTGCGAATCAACGCACTGCCCTCCCCCCCCCCCCCTATTCCCGACGCTCTCTTTTCTCCTAGAGAAAGGCACGACGTAGATGATTCTTTTGGATTTGGGTGAGTCTCTTTTTTATTGTTTGTTCGCGTTTTGACGTTTGATCACCGAGCCCTTTCCTTCTGGCCGTAAGCTTTTCTCCCGTTCATCCCTCGTCTTTTCTCCAGTAGATCCCTTTTCCTTTGCCGCATGTAGTCCTTATAACCCCTGGCGTTCCTGGCCTCCTCTCTTTTCCAGGGGCGACTCCTTTTTTTTTTCTCGGATGGATAGTGACAATCCGCGGCTTTTTTTTTCGTCGAAGGGTACGTTCTCCTCTCGACGGCGATCTGACGGTAGGTTCCCCACCTTTCCCCCGGATCATGGTAGCTTTTTTTTCGCTGCCAGAACGTTTTTTTTTAGTTAAGGGGAGTACCTCTTCTGGTTTCTGAAAAATCGTGTGCGGTCGGTCTCTTTAATGGACCGGAAGTTTTTCGGATGGGACTTCCCCTTCTTTTAGGACCTCCCTTTTTTTTCTCTAGTTTTTTGCTCCCTTCTTTTCCCCCCAGAAGACATCCCCCCCCAGTCAACTCGCACTTCTTTCCAGACGAACCTAAGCGAAATTTCCCCCACTGCAATGACAGGCAAGTTTTATGTCAGCCCCATGCCCCACCTCTTTTCCCCTGATACCGAACGGGCCCTCACGGTAGCCTCTCCTCTCTACCTTTGTCGTCACGGACACTTATCAACGCTCAATCCCCCCTCTCTGGGAAAAACTATCCAATCCTCCTCCCTTAGTCGCAACCCCCCCCCCCCTGGAAAGCCTTGACGGGGCTCCCTTCCCGCCTCCGTCCTAAATGTCTGAGGAACCTTTCCCGCAAAAGCAAACGCAGTTTTCTGAACGGGAGATTTGGGGCTCTTTTTTTTCACCCATCGTCGGCCATAGTGTGATGTGTAGGATCCTCCCGCGCTCCCGCGAAAAATTTTTTTTTTTACGAAAAAAAAATACATTTTTTCAGCACCGCACCCCTTTTTCCTTTTTTTTTTCTATGGATGGACGGTCGGATCTAGTCTGAAATCGTTTTTTGGAATCATGCGTTGTTTCTCCCTGGAGGATTTCCGTTATATGCAGAACTTCTTTTCCTTCGTTCACCGGCGCTTGACCCCCCCCCTCCTGGTTAAGACCCTTCTTTCTCGACAGGTGGCCCCCCGCCGTAGATCGTTTATGGTGTTCCTTTTTTCTCTTTGCCAAACCCCCTCTCTCCTTGTGGAGATCAAAGGTTTCCATCTGGCTCACGTAGACAAAGCCTTTCTTTTTGTTTTTTTTTTTATCTCTGCGGCCGCTTGCCCCACTAGTTTTGATGTTTTTCTTCACCGTGACGATGAAAGTCCCCCCACGAGGATGTGTACTACATCCTTTCTTCTGGTTCAACGTGGTGACGCTGCTCTTTTGCGGTTGACTTCACTGTTTTTCCAAACGGGGAGAGGATGCGCGGCCTTTTTCTTTCCCGACGACGACTTTTCCCTTTCCCTCTTCTTAACAGGGACTCCACTCCCTCCGTCTGTCAATAGGT
>Ga0179593_1477125_pt1 | contig 30066 bp, 32 predicted proteins | sample CZODoug2_1_08_16_FD_185931 | JGI IMG/M metagenome (GOLD analysis project Ga0179593, IMG submission 185931) | Vadose zone soil fungal communities from Angelo Coast Range Reserve, California, USA - CZODoug2_1_08_16fungal (PacBio error correction) | ecosystem: Environmental > Terrestrial > Soil >... | reverse complement strand
TCCTCCCCCTTGTGAAGCACCCCCCTTTTCCTCGAGAGCCTTCTGCAAGTAAACCACCGTGTAGGTTGTTTGCGTCTTTTTTTTTTTTTCTTTCTTCCGTCAGGTCCATTCATTCCCTTGGAGGACGTCCATGTATTTGGCACACGCCCCCTTCGGATGTGCAAATCCGGGCGGGGATCATCATGTCTTTTCTTCTCGAAGCATTCTTCCTCTCTTCTCTTCTTCACTTAGTATTTCAAAGGTGATAGTTTCCCCTTTTTCAAAAATAGTCTTCCCCCGTGCAATGCCCCCCCGCCCCCGCCGCCCTTTTTGTGGATTCCCTTTCCCCAACCCGTCCATCTTCTTCCTTGCGTCATCCTGACCTTGTCCAACTCTTTCCCCCCCCCTCGACCATAAGTGCGTTTATATACGAGACCACATGCCTGGACATTTCGCTGGTCCAGCGCTCGACGAAACTTCAAGCTTTTAGTGCCCCCACTCCTCCACTCTCTTTTTTTTTTTCAGTCAGTTCGATATAGATTCCTATCCTTCTGTTCCCTTGCTGAGTGGGACTCAAGTCGTTCTTGTCCCCTGAGTTCTTTTTTTATTGACCTCTCCGTACAGACGCGGACATTTGCGATTTGATGTCTACACCCTTTATCCACTAGCCATTGCCCCCTTCATCATTGGCGTGGTGAAAGTGTGCCTATTTTTTTGTCTCGATGGTGACTTCATCCTTTTTTTTTCCCTGCCCCATGATTTTTTTTGAGGGGGCAGAGGTTCCGTTCTTTTTCAAAACCCCGAAAACCTCTCCGAAAAAGATGTTCCCCCCCCTGACTGCATTTAAAGCTTTCTACCTTCCCCTCCCTACCCCATTACCTTCCCTCTCATCAGGACTTTTTCTCATTCCCCGACACCTGCTCTAGTCAATGCTCAAGACACGCCTCCCTCCCCCCCCCAAATGGCGCCGTCCCTCCCCCACCTTCCTCTGCACCTTTTTCCAGCAAGTCTCCTTTTCAAACCTTTTTGGATCTTCCGACCCGACTGGAAATAGAGTTCTAGGCCCCCCCAATTGGCAGGCGTCCCCGACCTTCGTTTACGTCGTTTGGCCATTGCCCGAGTTCAAGACAGTTTTCTCTTTACCCTTAAGGAAGATCCATTCCTTCTTCGGAGGAGGCGTGGTTTTTTTTTTTTAGACGTTAGGTGGGAGCGTGCGGCTCCGACTTCTTCCTTGTACATCGGGTTACTTCCCGCCTCGCGTCGGTCTTTACCCCCAGATGTAAATTGGGAGTCGCATGAGTCTTGCCTTGCGCGTGGCGCCCGGCCCCTTCCGAGTACTCAGCTTTCTTCCTTAAGTCCAATCTCTCTTTCCCCCACCAATATTCTTACGGTGTCTCTTCAGAAATGTCTTATGACCCTAGACTATGGGTTTGCGTCCGATTGCGGTTGTAGGATTTCGGTGAGCGTGACATCTTCCCTCCCTTTTTCCCCTCTTTCTCTGCCAGGGTTAGTTTCCTTTCTCGAACGTTTCACTCCTATCTTAGCTGCCTGACCGGTACAATTTTGGACTACACTCTTTTTGCTTTTGCAATCTCCCCTAGGCCTTAGTGGTCCTTTCTCCTCTTCTACGGCGCTCTCCCTCTTTCTTTTTCATCTTTCTTTTCCTTTTTTGTTGAGTGTTTTTCTCAGCCGGTTTTGAGTCGGGGAGGCAACGTAATCCTTTCTGAAAAACTCCGTCAGCAATCCCTAAAACGTAATCTCTCCTCTATTTTATAACCCCCCTGGTTTTCCTTTTTTCCTTCCCCCTTCCCCACGCATTGCTTTGGGACCCGATTTCTCAAAAGGCTACTCTACTTCTCTAGATTCTCAGCACGTTCCCGCCAACGACTGCCACAATCTTCCCGACTCTCTATCCTTTCCCCTTCCCTGCTAAGGTACTTCTAGAAAATCTTCTTTTTACTGGGCCTTACAAGTCGGACCCGTTCAAGGTATGACCTGGGTTCGAGTGCAGACTCTTCGTCCTTCTTTTCCCTTTACTGTCACGTTTACTTCTCGTGCATTCAAAGAGTTAAACGGGAATTATTCTTCCTTCGCTAACTTCGTCCCCCTTCCGCCCCTACCTGATCCATTTTCCCTTGTCTCTTAGACCCTCTAATGAAGTGTGCTTTGCGTAATGGCATCTTCTTTTGACTCCGGCATTTCTTCTCCTCCCTTCCCCTCCTGGTCGCTCTACGTCTGGCTCAGCTTACTTCCTTGTCGTCCCTTTTTTTTTTGCCGCTTCCCTACAGCGTCCTTGCGCGAATCATTTTTTTTATTCGAGCACTTGTGAGATGAGCCGGCGCACCATTTTGTCTATTTTCGCTTTTTCCTTTAGTCCCACCTGGGTGATCCTGTGATTCCGCTGGGCATTCATGGCGCAGTCAAACCCCTCCCTTTTTGATTTGTCGCTATTTATAGACGATGACATTGTTTTCGGGAGGATTTCCAAGCTTTATATCAGTCGCTACCTATTTGGGTTCTTGTGTCGTGGTTTATTTCCTTTCCTCCCATAAGACCCTTTCCTCCCTCAATCTAATCCTTTGCCTCCTCTTCTTGTTTCTTGACATCCTAAGAAACTCCTCTTAAACCTGGTCCCAAGCCCGCTTGAAGAAACAGATTTCTATTTTCCCTCTTTTTCCCCCTTGAATTCGCTCCCCCCCTAGCTCCCTGCAACGGTGTTCGTGACCAAATCTCTTTTGCTCTTTCTTTCCTTTTCTTAATGGTCCCCTTTCTTGTTTCCAACACCTTTTCTTCACGGAATGTCATCCCCTTGGTTTCCTGAGAGTGCTCACGACCATGCCTTTTTGGCTCCTGATTATCGCCCGTTTTGCCCCGACTCCTTATGCTTTCAATCTGTAAGAGGTGTCTTTGCAAGTTACCCGGATGCGTTGTATTTGAAGCTTTCCCCCTTTTTTCCTGTCCAAAGCTTTGCCCTTTTCTTTTCAGAAACTTTTTCTTTTCTCCCCCCCGCCTTCTTCCCCCCGTTTTTTACATCTCGTTGGCTTTTTCTCTTAATCTAGTTCCTTTTACTGAGGATCAAAGTTCGCAATTGGGTGCTTGGAGGTCTCTTTCTCCTCAAGAGTTTCCCCCTTTCTACTTCGACCTTTAATACTTCCCTGGCCATGGGAGAAGAATCCCAACGCATTTTTTCCCTCCCGTGTACTGTTCATCTTTTCTCTTCTACTTCTGTGCTTTCCCCTTTTTTTCTGGGTCATCCCTTCCTCCCTTGGTGTTGTTGGACCATTTGATGACCCCAGACCGCACCCCATTTGTCGTCGGGCCTTCAGCCTTTGGCTTCTCTTTTTCCGTTTACTCCCCCCCCGCCCCTGTCCCTCCTTCTTTTTTGAGACTCGATTCTTCTCCAAAGAGCGAAATCCTTGGCCCTCCGGGCGGGACTCTCTTTTTTGCGAGACGCCTCTTCTTCTCTATTTCCCAAAGTTTTTACCCTTTTTTTTCCAAGCACGATCCTTTTTTTCCTAATTTTTTTCGAAAGAATTTGGCTCCCCCTCGTCATGCCGCGGGCCCCCTTTTCTGTTTTCTGCAACATACAAGTTCGGTTTTGCCATGATTATTAACCCGCCCCTGTTAGCCAAAGAGCGTCAACCGTCTACGTAGCCCCAGCATTTGTCCCTCTCGTGACCCTCAGTCTCCCTTTCCATTGCCAGAAACTCCCTTCTTGGGCTTCGAGATATTACCTCCTTTCCAGGTGCCGGAAATTAGAGCCCCCCTCCCTTTTATTTGCTTACCCCCTCTCCTCCTTTTAGGTCGGCGTCTTCCGAGCGTCCATTCCTTCCAGACTAGGTCCGCTGGTTCGGGGCAGCCCCCCCTCTCCCATCTGGGCTTGCTTCCTCGTGGCGTGTTCCTTGAGCGATTCTTTTCTTCGGGGGCTCCCCCTAATACAGGGACAAAGTTCATTTGGACTTCTTTTTTGCAGGTCGGTAGTTCCACCCTTCCAAGTCCCAAACTCGTTTCCTCCCTTCTAACTCACAACCTTCAGATATCCTCCCATGACAAGAATCGCCGCTTCTTTTTTTTCCAGACATTTTCGGCCGGAAGTTACTCTAATATTACCTGCTCTCCCTCATTCATGAACGTCCTCCCCCCCCTTTCAAAAGTCTTTACAGCCCTTTCCCCTGATAGGAAGATAGAAGAATTTTCACGCTATCCTCAGTGGGACTCCTTGGATCTCCCTTTTTCAACCCCCGGGTGACCGTCCCCCCCTTCTTTTTACCAGCGCGAATCCCCTTTTTCTCTGATTATATCCTTTTTTCGAGCACCTCGGGGTTAGCCTTCTTCCCCTTTTTTGATTATCCCCGCTCCTGCTTTCTTGACTTAATTCCCATCCTCCTTGCCCCTCGCGTTTAATCTTTTTTTCGGTAAGGTTTTAGCTTCCGGAAAATATGGTTCTCTGCAAGACTCTCGTTTGGGCGGTTAGGTCCCCTTGACCCCACTTCTCATGAGTCTGTCCTCCTTGCTAAGAATTTCACACCCCTTTCCTTGACTTGAATCCCGAATTATACTTTGACCTTCCCAAAATATTTGATTCCGCAGGGAGTTTATCCATCGCATAAATGCCCCATGTTCTCCTCTTTTTTCTTCCCAGTGAGCTTCCTTTCTTTCTTTTTTCTTTCCGCTGCGGTTTTTTTCTCCCCCGTGTACTCCCCCTTTCGTTAGGTTTCCTTGGTTTTCTGGACTTTTGAATCCTATACTTGAATGGATTATGCTTCGCAACCTTTTCCCCTTTTTTTCCGATCGCTCTTTTCCTTGCTGCAAGGAGTTTTCGTTCTCTTCTCTTTTGCACTGTCCCGCTCGATTTCCTTCCTCCGTTTTCCCCCTCTCTTCCTCCTCCTTTGTTGGCTCTCGAGCCGCTGAATCGTAGCGGCGCGGTGCCGTTTGAAATTACAACCTCTTTCCTCACACGTCAAATCCTACTCTCTTTTTCCCCCGATTTATCCATGTGTTTTTGGGAATCTAACGCCTAGCGGGGCGACCCTTCTTCCCCCTTGTACGCTCCTCCCTCAATGCTTTCTTTTCTGACTTTTTTCCCTAAACCCCCCCCTCCTCACCATCAGCCCCAAGATCAAGTAGCTCCCCCTTTTTCCCCAGCAGTCAGTGTGAGAATAGACTACCGTCTTTGACCTTTTGGCCTCCAAACGTATTGTATGCCTTCTCCTTTTTTAAGTACTCTTTCCCCTTTTTCGCGCCCTTCGGAAGACCTTTGATATGTCCTGGATATTCTAAGCAGTAGATCCAATTATTTAACATCTTTCTCACCGCCTTTAACCCTCACCCCGCCTTGCCCCTCCCCCCCTCCCTCAGTAACTGTGCTGGCTTCTTTGCCCAAATTGTCATCGCTTTCCATACATGGAGCAGCTCCGACTCATTCTCGCCCGGTCCTACTTTTCTCTCACGACTAGACTTCCTTCTTATTTCGGGGCTGTCGGTCCACCTATTTTTAACCTTGAACTGATCGAAGCTTCTTTCGAGCTCACGTGGAGAGATTTATGCGATTTTTTGTCTTAGAGTTCTCTTTCCTCTTTCTCGGTTTTTGATCCTTCTTTTCCGGTGTTTTATCCTTCTAGCGGGTTTTATCCATCCTTTTCATTTTTCCCCTATTGTGACTATAGTGAACTTTTCTCCCTTGCCTAGTTTAATTTTTCTTTTGCAAGACTTTCAGCGCCTACCAATCTTTTTTTTTTCGACCCCCCAGGACCCTCGAAATGGCCAATCACTTCCCGACCCGGATATTATTCTTTTATTCAATGTACACTCAGCAATTTTTCACCTTTCCCCCCCCCTTAATTGACCCTTTTCAGATGAGAACCATTTTTCCCATGCACAACCAACTTTCCTCCCTCTCTACTTATCCGTCCCTCCTGAGTTATAGGCAGCAGACTCGTGCTTCTGGAACTGAGTTCCTTTCTGGTCCTCTTCTTGAACCGGACTTCCCCCCGGCCGGCTCAAAGATGTGTCAAGTAGGCTTCTCTGGACCTTTCTTGCCCATTTTGGATGATCCTTTTCTCATTTGTGACCTTTTTTCAATTTTAAGAGGTCTTTTCTTTTTTCCATTGCCGACGGACAGCGTTGTATTCACTCCCCCCAGAAACTTTTCCCCTTTCGATTCTGCCGCTTGAGACCAGCTGGCACTCCTAGGTACCCCAGCCCTTTTATCGTCAGTGACGGGGACCCAATATTTAGGTACGAATCGGGGGACCCCAGTGGCTCTCCTCCTTCCATTTTATATAAGCAATTTCTTCCCAAGATTTTTTTTCCCGGCATGAGACTTTGCATATGTCCCTTTACTTTAACTTCTTACTGACACGTCCCTTCTTCTCCATGCTTCGCCTTCCCTGACGAGCTCCTTTTTTTTTTTTTCCCGGAAGTTCGAATTTTCTGTCAATGTTGACTATCTTCCTCCTCTCCGTTTCTTTGATGAGATTTTTCCCTAAACCCCCTTTTCCTCCCCTCAACCGCTGAGACCCTTCGAAACAGGGCGCGCAGGGTACCTGTTAGTCTCCTTGGATCTCCCCTCCGTTGACCGTAGAAGTAATCTTTCCTTTTCTCTTCTGTCTCCCCCTCGCCGCCAGTCTCTCTCGAAATTCCTTTTTGATAATCCAGCTCTTTTTGCTTACGATGTGCTTCCCCATTCTTCCCCCTCGAGCTTTTTGCCCCTTTTTTCTTCTCCTCGCCCATGTGGTTTGAAAGCACGTGCTTGAAAGCCTAGGAGTAATGGCACGCCGTGGAACCCCCCCGGTGTCACGCCGCGGTTCCCCTTCCTTACCTCATGTCTCCTGCCCCCTCCCCCCATCGACCAAGTTGATAACCTTTCTACCGAAGCCTATTTGTCGTTCCCATTAATGCCTGATGTTCTTCCCCTCCCCCCTTTCTCAGGGAGCTGTCCGCCTAGACTTTATCTAAGGGGCCGTTTTTTGAGTCCCCCTCTCCCTTTTTTGTGCTGAACTCTATTCCGTTGTCTTAAACGCGCTTCCCCTTTGCGGATTCCAGTTCTTGCCCTATGTTCCTAGTTAACATTTTGTTGCGCAGCCTTTTGGAGGTAAGAGTGCTTATTTTTTTCACATAATAAAGTGACACCCTTCCCCTAATTTCTTTTCTTTGCCCTCTTTTTCTTGCTTTGCGTCTTTTTGCTATCAAAAGCACTTTTATGGAGACCTGGTAGAAACTGCCCGCCCCCATTCTGACTCCCCCCGCTTTCCCCTCCCCAATTCCCTTTACTTTTCCCCTCTACAGCTTTCCGGCATTTCCTCTTCGAAGTAGTTCTCACCTTGTAAATTTTTTCAGCAAACGTCTTTTACATCGTACAACCTTGTGCCCGCTCGTCAACCTCCCCCCTCCCTCAGAATTCTGACAGCGAAAAGTTTTCGTTCCCTTCTTACGCAGTGCATTTAAATTATCCCCCCCCCCCCCCCCCCCCCGAAACTCAAGCTGATCTTTTCTTATCTTCCACCCCAGTCTTCCGGCTTCTCCTCCATCTGCCTTCCCTGGCCCTTGAAAAGGCCTGGCCTTTTATGTGGAGAGAGAATCGCCCCATTTTTCGGTGGGGGCCGTGTGGATTGTCGATTCGGTGCTCCGGCATGTCCCAGGTTCCCCTTTTTCCCTTGACGTCCTAGCGGACGCCGTTTCCTAGTGATGAACCGAGCCCCCTACTCTTCTCTGTGTGCCCCCAACCCGATTTCTCTTTCCACACTTTTCCTCCCTCTTTTTCCTATACGTCTCCAAAGGCACCCCTTAGGAAGTTCGTGTAGTCAGCTGCGGGTTGTGGTTGTTTCTCTCTTCCATAAGGGTTCCTTTTGCTCACAGGGTGTTATTTTACTTTATATCCTCCCGGCCTTTTCTTCCGGTTTTTTTTGTAAGATTCTAAAAAACATCTTTTCCTCTTTCCTTATCTTCTTGCGCTTGCTGCTTTACAGTTCAGCGAGGAATCGTGTTTACCTGAGTCTCCTTCTCTTCCTTCTCCTCCTTTCCGTTTCCTCTCTTTTAATCCTCCCCCGGGTGGGGTTTTTTTGCAAGGAGTAGTAGTCGCGCGGAGATTTGACTCAGTTTCCCCCCCCGACCCTTTCTTCGCTGAATGGCGCAGCTTTCAAGACTCACTTACCGAAGCGCCTTCTTCTCCCACTCCTGGTTTTAGGACTCATAGCAGGATGATCTTTCCGGGAAGAGATATCCATCCTTACACTTTTGTAGCCCTCGCTCCCTGATGATTTTCTCCCTCCCTTCCAGACTCTGTCTACACAACTGAGATCTGCTGTCCTCAAACGAAGCTCCGGCAGTTGCTGCTTTTCTTGTAGTCCCCCCCCCCTTTTTCCTCTATATTTTTTGGCTCTAATCTGACCGACGATTTTTTCCTTTTCGGGACGTTATGCCTGGAGGCATACTTTCATTCGCTATGCCATGACCTTTACGTCGGTTCCTCCCCCTGTCCCCTAACCAGAGGGCAAGCACACAAACTTTCCCTTTTTCCACCGTCTTATCACTTTTTCCCGCCCTCAGCCTGAGAATCGAGGGCGCTTCCGTTCCCATACATAGGGGTCCTTCTTTTCTTTCATTCCGGCACCCATGGCCGCGCGGTTGTTCATTCCGGACCCCTACTTTCATTCTCCTCCTTCCAATTGGTCATCCATCCCCAGCTGATTTGAACTGGCCCCAACTCCCCTTCTTCGCCTTTAACCTGATCTTTCCGAGTACTTGCCGTGATTCTTCCCCTATCTGTTATATCCCCTTTGAAAGATTTGTTTGTTAGAACGGTTTGGACCGCTGCGCTTTGGCTTGATTCACTTGGGAAAGGTGGTCCTATTGCTTGGTTTTTTTGCCATACCCTTAACCCGTTTCTTTCTGGATATTGTCGCTAGGGATGGGGAGGTTATAGAATCCCCTTTCCCTGGAATCTGTAGTTGCGAGGTAATTATTTTTCTTCGGGGGATCGTTTTAGTGGTTTTTTACCCCTTCCGCAATCCTCCTTCCCTCCTACCCCTTCAGCCATCCGGTTCCAGGAGTTTCGGACCTGAATACTCCCCTCAGTTCAAGACCCATTCCCTGCCAATCTGCCTCCCTCCCCCATTTCTTTTGGGATTCCCTTTTTTTCGCAAACAGCGACAGTCAGAGCAACACTTTAACTTGAGGTAGGCTTTTTTTTGCGGCCATTCTTTTCCTCCCTTCCCCCACCTCCCACGTGCTGGCTCCTCGTCCGTCCTTCTTCTTGAGGAAGATCAATGTTCATTTTTTTCGCTGGGATTGAAAAGAGGACCCCTTCTTCGTGTTTTTTCACGCGCTGTTACAAGGAATTTGCTTGGTTGGGAGTTTTCACCAGTGGAAGAATTTTCTCCTCTTCCTGACTTTCACCGCTGCTGTATGCCACCCGAATTTCCCCCCTTATGCTGGATGATGAGCTTAGCACTTTTTTCCTTCTCCCCGCACCTTTTCTGACGCCCTAATTTCCCCAACCACAGATAGTGACTCCTTTACCTGCGTCCTCCTGGGGCCCGACAGGCTTTTGATGCTAAATCCTAATAGCTTATCGAGAGGCTTTGTTCTCTCCATGGTTCTCCCCGCAGAGTCTCCACTTTTGCCTAATCCGTCCAATAGGCCCCATTTTCTCCCTCCACCAGCCCGCCCCCCCTCCTTTTGCGGTCCTTTGCGATAGATTATCGGCATTTTCTTTGGGGTTTTTCCTTTGACCTCGTTCTCACACTCCTTTTTTTTTTCTTTTGAGTGATTTTTTCCCCCCTCCACCATTTGACGCAACCTTCTCTTTATCTACAGTACCCAAAAAAGGTTTTTTTTGGGATGACGTCTCAGCTTCCCTATTTCTCATTTCCCTGCATTAGAGTAGAATATTTCTTCCAGCACGCCATTGAGATTTCCCTCCACTTCCCCCCCCTTGCGTCATCACTTTTTCCCGGAGACGCTGTCTTTATCTTTAGGGAGCCCCTTCCTTAGCTTTTGTGTCAGGTGATAGCGTCCCTTTTTTAACCCTATTTTTCAGTAGCTCCGATCAGTTTTTTGATTCACGTTTCCCCTTTTTCTTTTCCTTTTCACATATCAGCGGCGGATTCCTCTCTTTCCTAAGGTCCCATCCAATTCATAACGCCCAACGGTCTCTGGCCCTCGCCAAAATTCCTTTTGCCTTTCCTTCTCTGGCTCGCGAATTTTCCGCGGTTCGAACTCCGGTAGTGACCCTTTTTTTTTCTCTATTAAGAATATGCCCCCTGTTTTCCGTCCTTTTTACGATCAGATTTTCAAGTTCCAGTTTTGCGTAATTCCGGTCGTAGAGTCTCATCTCCGCCCCCTCTGGGTAAACCTTCCCCCTTGATGTTAGAACCGGTCCTCTCTCAATCGGGCTTGCGGTCGCAATTTTCCTTTTGCCCTGGAGTGATGGTCTTTTCTTCCTTTTCCTTGTGCCAATCCTCTCATTCGACAACCGATTTTTTGGGTGACTTCTGCTTTTCAAGCTTCTCTTTTCGGTCCGGTTAAACCCCGAGTCTGTAGAGATGACCCCCCAATATAAATTTCAATGAATAGACCTCCAGGCCACAGTTAACATCCCTAAATACCCAATGCACTTTCTCAGCCCGAACTAAACCTTTCCCTTTTTTTCCCTACCTCTTTCAGACCTCTAATCGACAAAATGGTGCCGCTCTTCCCAGTCCCTTTCCTCTGCATTGCCTCTGATTAAAGCCCATTTTCTCGTTTTTCTGCACACCGGGCGGTACTGATTCTTTCCTCCCTTCAGCCCCTCCTCCATCTTGATCGAGGTATCTACACCGCTTCTTCCTTTTTTAGTAAGCCCTGTGGAGGTTCCTTCGCCATTGAGAGCTTCTTATCTTAGGTCCCTCTATTTTTCCGTAATTTGACGCGCATGCCTGCTTCTTTTCTTTCTGTTTTCGTGGGGACTTCGTGGTCTCTTTGCGCCCTTGACCATGGTCTTTTCCCTTTTTCTCCCCTACTCGCGTCGGGCTGTACGCCATCCCTTTTTGCATTGAGACAGTATGAGATTTGAAGGGTCACCTGTCCTTCCTCTGTTCTGCCTTCCCTCTGCCCATACCCCTTCGCTTCCCCCAATCTTCCTGAATAATCAGAGCATCGAACTTCGAGTGGATTCCATCTCTTCTTGCCTGTTTTTTTCCGTGCGGTTGCGGGATTTCCTCTTCCTTTCTATACTGATGTTTTTAGTTTTTTTTTGCGTATTTTCCCCCCCCTTCAGATCCTCCAGGTCCTTTCCCATGAGCTTTCTTATTCTGACAGGCTACCGTCCACTTATTTCCCATTCTTCTTCTTTTTCTTTGTTTTTTCTTATTTTTTTCAGTTCAGCTCGCACTCGTTTCTCTCTTTGGCCTCCCCTTTTTTACTTAACTACTTGGGGTTTTTTTGATCTTGATTCCCTCCCTTTTTTTGATAATCGTAGTTCCCCTTTTGAGACGTGCCCTGAAATGAACCCGAGAACTCCTATACTTCTTTACAGGTTCTACCTCCTTTGCCTCTACCCGGTTTTCGAGTTCCTCTCCAATTCCTTCTCGGCGAATTCGGTCTTTCATTCACTTGACTCCTGCGCCCACTCGATACCCTCTTGATGCCGTAAAACTTTAACCCGGGCCAGCCTTTTCTTGCCCCCCCGCAGGCGAAGGGCATTTTTTGGAAACTCCCTTTTTACCCCCCTCTACGTTTTTAAATTTTCGCACTACGGACAACTCCTTCCTCGTCTCCAGGCTCGCTTTTCTTCCTCATAACTAGTTTCCCTTGACTCTCTTTGTGACTTACGCCAAGCCTCGATTTTTCCCCCTATCCATTTACAAGCCCTAAGTCTTTCCCCTAGTTTCACCAATATAATTCCCCCTTCCAGCCAGACATGGCCCTTTTTATGCGTTTACAGGCCAATATCTCATTTTTCCTTGAGATTTGCTTTTTCCATGGAAATTTAGACTCCCTTCCCCCGCCCCCCCATCAGGCTGTTTTAGATCCTTTGATCCCTCGTTTTTTAGGATAATACCCTTCTTTTTTTACACGCCCCGGTTTCCCCCTTCTCCCCGAGTTTTTTCGGTAGTCCTTACTGAAATGTCGATTCTTTTCTGTACGCCCTTCTGGTGGAGTTTATTTTTTTAGACTTCTCCGTTATACTCCTTCTTTTTCCCATGGCTTTTTTCTCTGAACGGATTCTCCCCCCCCCATTCCCCCCCCCTTTCCCCTTCAATGGAGTTGATTGATTATCACCTGGAATTTCTTCCCTGTACTCTGCGTCTTTTTTCTTTAATAGATCCAGACCTCGGGTGGGTTCCAAAAGGATAAAAGATCACCCCCCCCCCGAAAGAAAATTCCCTTTCCTTACTTTGTCCCCCCCCCCCCTAGCTTATCCCCAGAGTGAAACCCCCTTCACCCATCCTCTCTTGAGACCCAGCACTCTTCTATGGCTCCCTTGTTTCGCACCCCAGGCCCCGACAAGCTTCTTTGAATCATTTTTTGCCTCCCTCACTGTTTTCTTTAACAACGAACCCCAGACGTGCCAAGTACGGCTGCTTCATGGCTTACGGCTCCTCATTCCGATGGTCCCTTGTGTTGGCCTAACCGCGCCATCTTTCTAGTTAGGTTCTCCTAATTTTTTTTTTTAGAGACCCGTTTAAGAATAAGTCTTTCTCAACAATGTGTCCCAGAGGTCTGCTTGGCTCCGATGCAGACGTTTTATGGGGAAAGAACACTTTAAACTTTTCTACTCTTAAGAGTCTCCTTTCTGAAATTTTGAACTCCCTTAAATCCCCCTGTGTTTTCATCCTGGAGACCTGCTTGGTTCCCCACAAATATAGTGTTTCCATCCTTTTTTTTTAAGTCTTAAAGGCGGCTCATAAGCTTCTTTCTTCTAGCCCCTTGCTTTCCTTCCTGTCAATTAGCTTCTGAGTATATTTAGACTCCCTCTTTTCACCTTTCTTCTCGTTACGTTCACGGCATCACTTTCTGGTCGGACCAAGCACTTATTTTCCTAAGGGCTTTTTCGATCTAGATTCTTTTTCTTCCCCTTTGGTTTTGGTCCTCCTTCTCTTCATTCTCCTACGTCTTTTTTTATTGATATTCCCCCCCCCAACAATTTGACTCCCTTCACGCACTAGACAAAAATTGAGTTCGGCTTTACTTCCCTCTCTTGCTGTACGTCCTTCCTTCTATGTACATACAATTCGAACCTGCCATCCTTCTGATGCTTTGCTTCCACTTCCCCCACCTTTTTTCTTTCCTTCTCTCCTCGCCGCCGATTGACTCTACCCCGTTTTTTGAGAGGGTTTTCCGGTTCTCCCTCCTCAATCAATTTCCCTTTGTCCCGCCCTTCCCCCGCTTTTTACCGCCTGACGATTCCCCCGTTGTTTTGATTGCCCCCCCTGCTTTTTCCCTTCCGCTTCTCTCACCCTCGTCCAAACCGAATAGGTCCACCTACGGCTTCCCCTTGGCGGTCTTTCCCAGCTGCCGCCCTCCCTTTCCCCCCTCCTTTTGGTCACGTCCCTTGTTCTCCTTGGTTGATATAGCGCTCTTGAACGGAAGAGTAGATCTCTCCTCTTCCTTCTCTTTGTTCCTTTTAAACCTGGATCCGAGTTCCCTTTAGTGTTCGTTGCTTCTTCTTTTGATCTTGTGCCAAAGGAACCTTCAAAGGGGCTTCCAGACTTGTTTGTTTCCTGGAGGTCTCAGTCGGTTCTTTCTTAATGGGATACTCATCGTACGGCTTCCCCCCCGGATTAGGTGACGTTTGCCTTCTTCATTTTTCTCTTCTTTTCAACCCCATCGAAACGACCACGAGTGACTTCTCTTTTAGGGAATCAAGAACGCCCACCTAGGTGTTTTTCCCCTGTCGTGAGCACTCCCAGCCACTCCCCTCCCCGTACGCCTAAGATTTTTGTTCCGTCAAGGAACCGTTCCCCGACTGTTGCCTCTTGACTTCTTCCCCCCCTCCCCCTGCGCCCCCTCAAAATGGTCGTCTTGAACGCATTTAGCTCCCCCAGACCGTCAATTCTGTACGCGGCCCCTTTTCCCCAGGGGACTCCTTTTCTTCCTCCCCCGCCATTCCTCATATTGAGTTTGAGGATCTTTCCCCTTTGAGGTGGTTCTCGAACCCCTTTTAGTTACCTCCCCGCGCCCCCCCATTCCCTCGCTTTTTCTGCCCTCCTCCCAGTATGGTGCCCTCTTCTTCCCAGCCGGAAGTGGAGTTTTAGAGTTTTTGACGGGCATTTTTTTTCTCTCATCGTCCCTTGAGCAAGGCCCCCCTTTTTCTTGGGGATCGACACATCCATTCTTTAGAACGCCCCTTACGTGTTAGGTCCCCCTCTTTTCCCCGCTTTAAGAGAAGACACTTCCCCTGCATCAAGATGTACTGACCTTCTTCCTACTCTTTTTTTTTTTCCCCTATTTCCCACCCCACTACCAGAATTTTTTTTGGGTGATCTAATCTCCCAAGGACCTTCATTTTTTTTCTTCCCCCCTAGTAGCGGTTTTTTGAGTCTGGGAACTTTTTTTTGTCCCTTGATCGTGCTCATTAAATCTTTATTGAGTTGGTTTTTTTTCGTGCTTTCCTTTAAGAACAATCCCCGCCCTCTTTGAGTTCTTAGGCCCTCCACTTTTCAAGCCCCTTTGGTACCGATCTTCTTCTGCGCTGAAAGGCCTAGTTAATCTGTTCCTTTTTGATAGATCAGCTTGACCCGCCCCTCTTCTTTTTCTCTCTCTCTTTGTCTCATCCTCGTTTGTGGAGTCTTCTGAGTTTATTTGATCTTTTTGTCTCCCTCCATTCCCCCCCCCAAGATCTCTAATCAACCCTACGGTAGGCTCCGAATTTTCTCATTAAGTCTCCTCTTCGAAACCTAATGTCGACTTCTGTTTCTCCCACGCTTAGAGAGTTTTGATTCTTGAATACCCCGTTCCCTCCTCCTTCCTCCTCCCCCTTCTTATTTCTCAGTCAACGCCCTTTACCCGCAGCGGCCCCATCAAAGCTCCCCTGACCCCCTAGGCGAAATTCCTTTTTGCGTGCTCTGAGGGAGATACGGTCATATTTTAACCTCGTCTTTTCCCTCCTGACAATGGAATGATCCTTATTGTTTCTTGTTTTCGCTTTTCCCGAACCCTCAGAATATGTCAATTTGACCGACACTTCCTTTCTTTTAAACCCGAGTGTGCCCCCCCCCCCCCTCACAGTAATTTCTTGAAGCCTCTCTCTCCCCCCCACCCTTTTTTCTCCCCCCTCTTTCCCTCCGCCGCGTGGGCATGCGTTTTATTCACCTTTGGAGATAGTTCCTCAATGGAAGAGATTCAAGCCCCCCCTTCCCTCCTTCCCTAATTGTTTTCCTACTTAGAATAGATGGACCCCTAGGCGGAATTTCCTGATAAGGCGTAATTTTTCCCAGTAACTCGTAAGACTTTTGCTGTCTTTCCTATTTCTCTCCCCTCTTCCCCCTCTTCTTGTCGAGCGACTCCCTTTTTTCTTTTAGACTCTTCTCCATTCCCCCTCGTTTTTTGCTTGATGTGCTCTTCTCTTTTTTTCCTTCCTTCCTTACCTGCGTTCTGATAGGACCTTTGGAGTGTGTCTTAGAAGCCCAGTTTTACCCTGTCTCTTTCCCTCTTTTATTTCGAGGGATCTTTTGCCCTTGATCGAAGTCTTGTTCGTGGGGGTGTTTTCCCTCGACACGCCGCCCTGAAACCCCCCGACCCTCAAGTTACGAAGCGTTTTCACTTGAAAAAATTCCTCTCAAATGCACCTTTTCTTCATTTTAAAGTCCCCCCCTCCCCAACTGTCCTCCCAGCCCATGCGATCTTCCTACTCTGGGCGCTCCATACCAATACTCCGCCCCTCTGAGCCTCTTTCATTACCCCCATTCTGTTTTTAGAGAAAAATCCTTTTTATAGTTCTATGTGCTCCATGTTGGCCCCTCTAATACATACTTTTTTTCCCCCCCCGGGCTCCTGGTGATGGTCCTAAATAAGTTTCTCTTTTTTGCAAGCTATTCTCCAACTTTGATCGCATTTCTTCGCAGTCTATAGTCGCACTTTTCTTGATTCCTCTTGCGTAAAGCTGTCCCCTTGTTGACCAACAGCCAGTCCCCTTTCCTCTCCCCGGCATGAAGTCCGTCGTTCTCCCCTTTAGTCCTTGAAAATTATAGCATCCCCCCTTTTGGAACCACCACCAGTGGCTCCTGTTCCTATTTTTTTTCCCGCATAGCTGAAGGGTGCGAAAGAGAGTGATCACCTCTGGAAGGGCTTTTCGGTTCCTCTTCAGTCCCCTCCTACTACAAGGTATTAGTACCTTCTCTTCGGCAATAGATCGTGGTTCCCATCAAGAGCCCCTTTTTTTCCTTCCCTCTTTGTATATGGGCGTAATGTTTCCTTTAGTAGAGTGGTTGAGGATCATTCCCTAACCCACCCCATTTTTCTTCTACCCAAAAGATGCGCCCCCTGCCCCCACCCCTTTTCCAAGCCAAAAGGGATTTTCCGCATTTGCTTAAGTCCCCCCCCTTTTACCAGTATAAAGTTTCTTCTTATTATGTCTCCCTTCCCCTCCAAGACGACGGCCCAGCCAAGAGGACTCTCTCCCCCCCTTCTCAGAACTTTTTATTGAACGGACCCCGGCTCCCCACCTTCCCGAGTTTTGTGCCCAAGCGGTGATGCGGTTCCCCCCCCCCCAGTACCTCAATCCTCCCGCATCCTCCCTTAATGAAGCTTCCCTACCTTGACCCCCTTTTTGCTTTCCCCAACCAGTGATTTCTCGTGAGGGAGAGCCTTCCCATCCACCATCCCTCCAATTTCTCCCGGGATTCCACCGTATATATAACTGCTTCCTACTGAAGTGTTCTGCGGTTCCGCCGAAGACCAGCTGGCTTCCCGGACCAAATCTCCTTTATTACTCCAGGTTCTCTTAGCTCCCCCCATTCTACTCCCGGTGTTCAACTCCCATTTCAGAGAACTTATGGAAACTGATTTAGTTGGCTATCCCCTTCCCTCCCTGAGGGCGAGGACTCCCTCTTCCCTTTATATCCGAAGACGCAATTGAGTGCGGCCCTCTCCAGTTTTGTTACCCTGGAGTGTAATGTCTTTTTCTCCTTTTTTCCCCCCCTCAGTCCTAAGGGATCGGAATTCGGTCTAGGGATGAGGGCCCATTTTCGCCTTCCTTCTTTCCCAACCAATCTCCGAACCACTATTTTTTGATGATTCACCTCTGAATCTCCCCCTCCACCACCTTGACTTCTCTTCCCTCCCCCCCCCTGACCCCCCTCCCCTCGACAAGTCAAGACATTTACTCCCGAATTCAGACCGGATAAACTGTTCCTTTCCAATCCCCCTCGATGATACCTCCACCCCTAGACTTTCACCATTCGAAGCTCCCCGCCCTTCAAAACTCTTTCCACCACATCAGCCTGGGCACTTTTCCCTTTCCTCTCAGTTAACAGGTTCATTGACGTGAGCTTCTCAACTGCATCCTCCTCAAAGGAAACGGGAGTTCCCGGCCCAGTTTGATGGCCGTTATAAAGCTTCTTCCAGTCGGCCTAAGCCCACCCCAACCACCCCCCAACCCGCCCGCTGGCCCTCCTTATCTGACGCTTCATGCCTTTCAGTTTTAATGAAAAGAAGACTCCTCTTCGGGGGTCGTTCTCTTCCTCTGTGACGGTTTTGAGATGGCGAATAAATGGCGGGAGGACGTGACCTCAGTAGGGGGACCTTCCCTCAATGAGGCTTTCACCTTTTTCCCTTCGTTCTTTCCGCTCCTTACGGACAGCGGTCATACGCGGTTACACTTACCCAGTAATAACTTTCTCCCCACCCCTATTAGCCCTCGATTTTTTAGATCTCCGTTCAAGCAAAAGGAATTAGAGTGTATTCTTTCCGACCTGGTCGTTATGCTTTTCTTTCTGCTTTTTATTCGTCGTGGTTTGAGATCTCCCTTTTCCCTTTTTTATGGGCGAGTACATTTATTTTTTCGATAGCCGGCCCTAGCATTTCTGCTGACTTCCCTTTCCCTCCCCCCTCCTTTCTCCCTTCCTTTTTTTTTCTCTTCTGCGCTGTATGACGGATCGTCTCTGGGGCTCGCTCTCCTCCCGGATCTCCCAGCCGGTCTGTTCTTCCCTCTCCTCTTTTTTTTTTAGAGATATGCCCTCGCCATCTTCGATGCTCCTAGTCTTTTCACCTCGGGTCCAAGCGCCCAAGCCAAGAGCGCGAGTTCTTCTCCAATAAGGCATGTTCTTGGTACAAACCTCCCAATCTCATTGACTTCCTTCCGATAGAAAGGATCACATTTTTCCAGGAACCCTCGATCATCTTCTATTCTTCCCCCCACCCGAGGGCCGTACACAAGCTCTGTTCCCCCCCCAATAGGCGAATTCTTTTGCTTTTTTTCGAGAGAGACCCGGTGCATTCCTATATTTTCTGGACCTCGTATGTCCTCCTACAATCTTAGCCGCCCGTATTGCAAACACGCGCTCTCTCAGGTCAGACTAATTCTCCTGGTGTGAAACCGCGATTAACTCCCTAATCTTTTTGATCCCTCTTTCCCCGCAGGTCTACCGAATCCTCCCCCATTTCCACCCTTCCGCCGTCCCTCTCTGGCATGGCGGTCCATCAGATTTAGTATCTTTAATACTCTTCAAAGCCTTCTTCTAGGATATCGTTTCTCCGAATTCCCCCCTTGGGCGATAATAAGCTTGTCTTCCAAGTTCCTTGTCTTCCCCTCAAGTTCTTCCGACAAGGGTGAATTGATTGTCTTCCTTCGTAGGGATCGAAGTTTCTTCGATATTTTCTTGTCTTCTTTCTCCCCCCATTTTTTTTGCTCGGGACCCGAGTGTTCCCTTCGCTCCGTTCTTGACACCTATGGTAAGTGGGCAGGGGAGCAGCTGATTTCATAGAGTTGTAACACTTTTTTGGATTGGAGTATGAGTTCGGTGTTAAGACACAGAGTTCCTAGTTGCGGTCTGCCGCTTTTTCTTTGCATGTCTCCCTCTATTTTTAGTGGAGAGGTTTTAACCACTCCAGAAATACCCCCAAGAGTAGCTTTTGCCCTTTCTTTTCTTCTCCCCCCCCCCTCTTAATCCCCTCTTAACTCCCGTGTTCCCTTTGACCTTACTCCTTGCCCTCTGTTCTTGACCTTTTTATTAAACATCCCGGTCCTCCTAGCCTCTTCCTTCCTTTTTTTTAGTAAATAAAGTTTTCCTCTTCAAGAACGGTGCTAGATCTCCTACTCCCTTCTTCATTTCTTTCTATTTTTTTTCAATCCTCTCCCCCGCTCCGGGTGCTGACACCTCTTTCCCGGCCTCAGGTTTTCCGTCTGCATTATGCTTCTAGTTTGCCGATCATTTTTTTAAACATTTTCTGGTCCCCTCGGTGATGCGAGAAACATGGCTTTAGATTGCCTCCCCCCCAGTAACACCCCCCGTGTTCGGTCCGTTGCACTGTCTAACAGCTTCCCCGTGCATTTATTATCCCCTTTACTTCTTTTTCTTCGACGTCCCCTTACCCCCTCTCGAAGGGGCCTGTTTCCGACCTTTTCTCTTTTTTTTATTTCGGGGCCTCTATTCCCCACAGGATTGCCCTTGTCCGACAATAAGCTTAGTAGTGCTTTGGGAGGGTAAACCTCTTCCCTTCCCAGCTTTTCAAGGAACTTTCAAGTCGAAGCCAATCTTACACTTATAAAAGCGCTGCCCTCCTTGTTCTTGGACTTTTGCCTAGTCTACTGCGTAATTGCCCTATATCTCACAATATGTTTTTACTCTCAACTTCCAACCCTTTGAGCCATACTCTCTCAGTCGACCGCTTTAGGGATCGGTGTCTTCCTCAAGCCCCTGGTTGAACCGATTTCTTTTCCTTCCGAGTCTATTCTTAATGATGTATACAGCGCTTCGACACCCTTCCCCCTTATGCACCCTCCTGGGGTTTATCCCCGGCTTCTTCGACTCCCCCCCCTTGATGACGGTTCCCAATCGTCCCCCTTTTCGATTTTTTGCCCCAACGTTTCGTTCCTCCCAAAAGGCGTGGTAATTGCCGTGCCCTTTTTCGAACTGCCTAGAGACATGAGCTCACTGGAAGGGGGATGCCACTGAATCGGATTCACTTGCTTAGGAGCAAAGTCCCGCTCTTGTTAATTGCAAAAGAGACTAACCCTTCCCTTTCAGTTCATTAACCTTTGTCTGCCCCATTGACCAGCCTCGTCTTGACCCCCCCCATCCCCCTTTTCTCCTTGGAAGTATTCAGGAGAGTCTTCTCTGCGTGCCTTTTTGTCGAAAGATCCATTTTTTTATTTTTTAACCCTATTCCACCTGTTTATTGCGATTTGACCGTCTTCCCTTTCGGATTTAGCTATTCCTAATAGGCCCTTCCTTAAGCGGACCGTGGTCTTGGGACCGGGTGCAGTTGTCTTGAGCTTGAATCCTTGCACTTCTTTGTGCGGGATTCTTTTCTTGGCCTCTTTCTTTGAGTCTGGAGGTTAACCCCCCTCACCAAAGATCTATGTTTCTACAGGAGGGACCCGGCCATCCTACGAGGCTACTGACTTGATCCCCTCTAAAGAAGACCCCTCTCAGAGAAGCTAAAATCCACGCTTCCTGTTTACGTGCTAATGCTTTCAAGAGTACGTCTACCCAAGCGCATTCCCCAGCCCTCCTCTCAAATCCCAAGCGCCCTTCGACTGAAGCTCGAAACGCCCCCAGTTTTTCTCCTAGAAAAGCTCGCCGACTCCCCCTTGATCTAACAGGTTTGATTCTCTTGTCCACGGAAGCCGACCACCTTTTCTTTGATTACCCCGAGGTCAGTTTTTTTTCGCCTCAATCTTCAACGATTTCTGTTACCCGATTCCATTCCTCTTGTGGACCGCCACGAAGCCCGAAAGGTCACTTCTAGATACTCGTGAATCTTAAGCCATTGTGTGACTGTTAGGTGTCAAGGATTTTTGGGAAAGTTTCCCTGAATAGGTCGTTCCTGGCGAGTATTTTTCTTACCCTTAGATTCGATTTCTTTCCAGGAGACAGACTATGTTAAATACCTTCTTTACAGATTTCCGGTTAATGACCCTTATCTTTCCACACAAATGTAATGAAGAGGCACCTCCCCCGGCACTTCGATTTCGTAAAGAGATAGCCCTCTGTTTCTCTCTGCTTTGTCTTTCTACCGTGATGAGCACAATCCATTCTTTTTTCTGCCTCCTTACCCTTTTTTCTTTTCCCCTGCGATGAAGGAATTAACGCTCTCATTTCCTGGGATTGCATTCTTCCACTTCAATCCCTTTAGTTCCTCTTTCCTTACTTCTTCTTTTTTTCTCTTATGAAAGGAGTTACAGTTAAGAGTTACTTCCTGAATGTCGAGCCGAACGGGATTGATACCGTTTTTCACTCTCTTTTTTAATCCGCGAAGTTGTTTTTCTCCTTTCGCGCTACTACCGGCCGTATAGTTTCTTTCAGGGAGAGAGAAAACGACATCTATTCCCTACCTACTTTTCCGACAGCTCCCAAAGTAAAAGAATCTCTTTGCCTCGGTGTTCGATCCTTTTTCCCCACGCCCCGTCACTTCTCTCTTTGCACTGTCCTCTTTTCCCAGGACGGATACCTTTTGTATTTGTTTCTGGACGCCTTCTTTTTCTTTCTGGTGATTTTCTTGATTTCTAAGTCACCCCCTCTCAAGCCCCCCCAAACCGACTTAAAATTTGTCAAGTTCCTCGAGGCCAACGCCGATCATTTCAGGGGGCGCGTTCCGTCTTTTCTCTTCTATTCTGAATTATATTATTCTAAATAGTATTTCTCCTGCTAATCGGCAGGCGTCTTGACCGTTGTGTCCCGCGCGTGTCTCCCCCTTCCTTTTTCCATATGGAACAACCAGGGCTCTCCACCCATCATACGAGAAGGAGGGAATTAACACCGATCCAGACCCCGCTTCTTTTGCTTAACGAAACCCCAGTCACGTCCACCGCTGACCAGCAAGAGAATGGCCCTTGAGTTGTAAGTTCAATTTCAGCTTTTTGCTCGGGCACTCTGCCAGACTTCCCCAAGCTTTTCTTCTCATATTTTCCCTCTTGTCGCTGCGAGAAAAGAGCTTCCGTTTTCTTTGATGCTTAATAATCCCTTTCGCTTTACCCATTGGTTTTTTTCCCCTGTGCTTCTCCCTCTCCTTGTTGATGTATTGATAATCCGTGAGTCCGGACTTTCTTGATGCTTTGTCTAGATCGGGTCAATCCTTTTCTATCTCTTCTGCGGGTTCCCATCGAGTTTGAGACTCATTCTATTGTTGCTAATGGACCGTAACCAATGTTGGTTCTCGTTTTCGGGGCTTTATGGATTATCTCCCCCTATCAGATGGGTGCTTTCTTTCTTAGCGGGTTTCTCTGCATCTCACTCGTGTGGTGAGTGGAGATGATGTTCTCTTTGGGGTTGCAATAAGAAAGAGGCCCTAACCAAATACCCCTCCAAGGGCTCCCCTTTCCTTTAACAAACTCACACTCAACTACTTCTTTCATACCCCGCTGCCCAAATGCGCTCCAGCTTTTCAGATGGATCTGAGCCTCACATCAGTTCCACCCTGGGAACGCCCTATCGAAGATCCAATTTGCGGAACCCCCACAGAACATTCTCTTTCGTCCTGTGTCAACAAGTGGGACGGTTGTGCCGCCTTTACGCTTTCCCTTCTACGGTTGCCCGCTTCGCAGTCTTGAACCGTTCGCACTGCCCTTCTCTGTCCTTAGGATGGCTTAAACATGGGGCAGTTGATGGTGGTAGACAGCTGATTAATTTTTACTTTGCAAGTCCACCCAAGTCCCAGGGTCCAAAGGAGGTCCCTTCTTTTTAGTCCAAGCTGGCGTTGTGAGTACGAACTCTTTTCTTCGGCCGAGAGACTGGCACCCCAATTTCCGATGTTTTTCACCCCTCCCCTTCCCGGTGAAGAATCGCTGATTTCCGAAGGATTGGCGCCCCTCCCGTCTTGGTCTTGTGTCATTTATGAGTGAGTCTCCCCGTTCTTAATTCTCGACCTGAAGGGAATGACCCATCCCGCGTTGACGGTTCCACCCTCTTACCTCCGGTTTGCTTTAAGATCCTGTAGATTCTGCGTTCATTGGTATGGTTTCCAGACTCTCTCTCCTCATCCTTTGTTTTTAGATAATCTTCCCACACCATACGACATCCTCCTTAAGAAGACGCGTCCTCCCCCCCGGCCGTGCTTTTTCTGCTTGCCTTCTACCCTTGGATGCTTCCTATCCTTCAGCTTTTTCTTAAGTCTCTGTGACTTCCAATCCCGATCTTTATTTGCGAGACAACCGGGCGATCCCTTAGGCGTCCCTTCTGATGATCGTTGCCCACGTGAGATTTTTTCTCCAATACGGTGTCGCGTCTGCTTCCCCCAACCAAGCAAGGGTCCGAATGCAATGCCTTTTGCTACCATACTCGAAGTCCGCGTCGAACCTAATGTGGATTGCCCAAACCGCCATTACTTTCATTTTTTCTTCCTCCCCATTTTTGTCCTGACACGTTGTGGTAGAACCTTTAAGGCCCGACACTTCTTCCCGGCGGTCCGCCATCCTCCCTTTACAGTTGGACCTACTTTTTTCCGCGAGAACCGAAGGGAATCGATCCGTCACCGGACTTCCCTGTCCGACTGTTTCTTAAGGTCTTTTAGCGAACCGTCGTTCTTTTCCGCTAACGCCTTGTTTCAGAAAAAGCGTCCTAGAAAGATGAGAAACGGCGTGCGGTGCATTTGTGGGCCCCTTTTTGACACCCGCCAGTTTTGCCGAGTGGCTTGAGTGCATTTCGTGCTCTTGAGAGTTTTCTTCCCGCATCCTTGCATTGGCAAGGTCATGAGGCAGTTATGGCTAGGCTCATTGCTAGTTCAAATCTCCACGAAACCATTAGCTGTAGCGACTTTCTAATGACTCCGACTCTTATTGCCCTTTTGAATGACCCTTTCCTTATAGACAGATCAGACCTCATCTACGGCCAGCCGATCTCCCCCATTCTCACCCCCTGGAATGTTCCCAGAACGCCCCCCGCCACCGCAACCTCTCAAACTCGACCGAGACGACGCACCCACAGAAAGTGCTATCCAATCTGACCCGAAGAAATCAGGAATCTCTCGACGTTCCCCCGGGATCTAGATGGCCACCGAAAGCTTTTTCCGACAGCTTCCGGGAATATAAAAGGTTATGAGTCCGTCCTAGTTGGCGAGTCTCCGTCCCATTGCCGAGTACACTATCCTTTCCTCAGTGCCGTAGACCTCCTCGGGACATCTTTCCTCTTTGGGCTCTCCTGGGGTCACGGGAAGGGGGTGTCATTCTCAGTCAGGGAGGACATTGGCTTTTACCTGTGTCGGATCCAGAACTAGCTAGGACGCCCGCTTCGAGAGGCAAGGAATAAATTTCTCGGACTGGCCTCCGCCAGTTCAATACGTACTTCCGAGTGAGGTAGGCCATGAGAAGACACCCCTACAGTCTATTGCAGACGTTTTCTTCGCACGCGTCCAAGAAATTCGCTCAGGTTCTTCCAGAATTTCCTGGTCGTTTACCGCGGTGTGTCGGATCCATTGAGAACGTTTCCACACAGTTCTCGAGGCTCGGAAGTTTAGTATTCTCCCCCTCGCCCTGGAACGCTCGCGGTGGCTTCTGAGTCACCACCAGGCAGCCCTTTATTTTAATATCGATCTTCTTTTGCTGTTTCAAGGTAAGAGAGTAGCTTCGTGGCTATCCTTTGGACTCCCCGCCCCTTTCTTCTTTCCTCCCCGTTTTGTTGTTTAGCCTAGTTTGACCCACGGCTTGCTGATCGAGGAGACTCCGCGTTCCCCCCCGCCTCCTCTCTTAACTCGCCCTTTCAGCAATTCCACAGTCAGTAAGAATACGATAGAACCCTGCGTCCCTTCATCCCCCCACCTAAACACTTCCCTTCTCGGAACCGTCCTCTCCGGACGAAAAAAAGCGCTCAATCGTTTTCCTAACCGATTTGATATTCTAAATAATGAACACTCGGGGACGCACGATAAAGATTCATGGACTAAAGCCGGCTCGCGCCGGGAGGGCGCTTTCTCTTTTTTTTTACGTCTGAATAATTTTTGGAAGCTCTTTGCCTTTACCTTTTCCCCCGTTTTCGAAGGCATTTTCCGGTTTTTTTCGCCTGATCATCCCTCATCGACTCTTCCCCTGTCAGTCGGGCGTCACTTAAAGAACTCCCCCTAGTTCCAGCCCACCCCGCCTACAAAAAATAGTCCTCACCCGTTTATGAAACGTGAGAGATGCAGGGACATTTTGTCCCGTACCTCGGTCCCCTATTTTCTGGCCGGGAGTTGGGGATTGCGTTCCCTAATCCCCAGTTAGACGGACCCCCCGATTTCTTCTTCATCAGGGGTTGATCATACGGCTTTATGGAGCTCATGGTAGCCCTCCTTTTGGCCGTTTTTGAACTGCTCGAAAGCAGTAATGAGTGATCAGGGGTTTCGTTCCCCCGATTCGTATGACTTCTCCCTTTCTCTTCGTTGGAGCGCTGGGCCCATGGGGAGAGCTTTCCCTCTTCGTCGGGCTTTCCCGCCCAATGTTCGGATATGGTCGATTATTGCATGGAGGTTAGAACGGCTTCTCTTCCCCAGCACTGGTGAGCGGATTACAGACTTTCTACTGACGCTACACTTGGAGTTCGTCGGATGGTTTTTTCAATCTAAGCCGACCTTTCCATCCTTGACACAGGACGGTTTCACCATTGAGTTCCAGTTAGCTCTTGCCTTCCACTACCGATTCAGCCCGCTTCCAATGATTCGAAAGACGGTCCTCTTATTCCCCTCTTGGCGGCACCAGACCCTACGAATCCCACCTCTTCTCTGATTCTATTCTCACCCCTTTCCCTTCGTTCCCCGGAAAACCAGACGACCGTGGATTCTCTCGCCGAAAGGAGTGGGCCCCCCGTTTATCCTACACCTTCCATTTCTCCTTCCGGGTGCTGGTTTCGATGGCGCGCCCTCAGGGAACCGACTGGCCAGGCCTGGCTTCCGCGTAGACCGGTTTCGCTTTATTCGAAACATGCGAGGAAGAGTGCCCTAGGATTAATCTGCCGTTTTATTTTGTACCTTACCGTAAAGTCCACGTGCTTAGGGAATGACGTCGAGGAGTTAGACAAAGATGTTGTCCCCTCCCCTATGTCCTCCCTTTCCCGAGCCCACCCGGGCTGGGCCCCCCATTAGTGGACGCTTGGACCAGCTTCGGATACAACTTATATTATTCTTGCCCCTACGATTAGTTCCCCCCAGGATTGATTCCGAGAAGCGTTAGCCTTTATTCGAAGTTTCCTCCCCCCTGTCTACTTCGACTGCTCTAAGGCCCTTTTTTGATCGAGCAGCCAAGTAGGGAAGGCAAAGCCAGAAATAAATGTGAGTGTGGTTTTGTTTTGTGGGGGCCGGGCTGGGTGGTGGGTTTTGTTTGGTGGGACTGGCGTGGCCCCCCGCATAGAGTGCGTCAACTTTAGTGGGAAGACATTTCCTTCCGTTTTGGTGTTTTATGATCTCTCCCCCCCTCCCCCATTTGACCTAAAATAATTAAGGAAGCGGCACTTTTTCAAGGGAAAAAAGTTGGGTAAGGGCTGGCCGTCTCATTTGATGACTTAGTTTTATCTTCAATTAGCCTCGGTACGTGGAGGAGCTACAGTTTAAATTGAGAATCCCAAGCGAGATGGCCCCCTCTTCCCCCAATCCCTTGTTCTTTCCTTTAGATTTCGTCCCTCCCCGCAGCCTGAGACGTCTCTCACCAGGGGTAAATCGAGGGGGGGGACTAAGTTAGCCTCCCTCCCTCTTTTTTCATACTGTCCGGTACCTATTAAGTTGAACGCCTCCTCAGGACTACAGAGCAACTTTCGGTTTGATTTCCCCACCTCTCTGCTGTCCGCGTCAGTCTGAGCGAGTCCAGCTGAAATTTTCGCAGAAGGGCGCGTCACCTTCTCCCTGCTCCATGCCCCATCCTTGCCCATTCCGTATCGCTTCTCCCCAGAACTTTGAACACACCCGTTGTCCTCCTCATCCCATTCCTACTCCTACCCTTTTCCCGGTTCTTTCGCGCACAGATACAGTAGTTATTGTCTAAACTCCTTCGGTCGAGAGACCACACGGTCATCTGGTCTTACTCCTTCCGGTCGGGCAGCCTCGGGATCCCATCTGCCATCGTCTTTGAGCGAAGAAAACCGTTGGCGTGTTCCTTTCGTGCAATTCTGTTCTTGAGCGTGGATAACTCCAATAAGATGCAAACTTTAGGGTAAGGGAGAAGCGTTCCTCTGCGGAGGTTACAACCTCTAAACGCCCCAACAATGAGCCGACGATGTCCATAAGACCCGACTTCCTTTAAGCCTTTTCTCTCATCCTCCCATCCTAATAGAACCCGATCCAAGAAGAAATATCCCAAAGTCTCCTCAGTCCCCCCGGCTCTCCACATCTCCATTCAATCCCGAGAATAACTGCACGTCCCCTCCGACCCCACTTGGCGCCGATCAGACACAAAAATCGCAGAGTGTTTTCTCCTCTTTCCATCCCCAATGACCGGACCCGTCGAGCAGTCACCCCGGAGGACGCAGGAGATGGCCGACAAGTCTTATCGCAATAAACATCTTACGTTCTCCTCCCCACTTCTTCCGTCGTTCTCAAGAAATGTGAAGGACCGAGAGGCCTGACGAGTTTTTTCGCAAAAGCTCCCCCATGAACTATCTCTCCCGTACCTGAACAGACTACCATTTCGGACGGCGGGGCCTGGTTTTTACGGTAGGTGTAGCTATGTTAGGTGTGAAGAAGGACCATGGTGTCCCACCCCGGAGAGGCTTAGCACCAGCTCGGTAGACAACGAGTTTCTAGGTACCCACTGAGCAACCCTCTCGTAAGATGAGCGTCCCTTCAGGTTCACGTCAGCTTTTCTTTCTCTCTGTCCGATGGACGGGACCCCGGTCTCAACTATCGTCCATTCCGGTATCCAGAAATGCACTCCTATTCCAGCGAGTTTTTTCTTTTGTGTCCGCTTCGACTGTGTAGGGTCGTGCTGACTCTATAGTCGGTGACTCCCCCTTTTTTCTGTTCCCCCCCCTGAGATATAGAAAGGATTAAATATCATGGGAGGATTATTCACCCGAAAATTCTTCCAATGAATTCATATTCTTGACTTAGTGCCTTGGCTTCATAGTTTACATTTTCCTCTTTTCCTCTTGGTGCACTCATAGCCCCGGGATCTTCTAGCCCTGAGGTAACCTCTCTCTTCCCTCCTTGTTTTCTAGATTTCCTCACGGGAGTTCTATGAGAGGGCGGCGCCTTTACGAATTCCACGCTGAACTGCAAAAAATCTCCAGCAATCGCCAAGAATGACTTTTAAGATCGAAGTTAGCACTACCTGATGGAACGTTTAGTTCCTCCCGTCCTTCCCGTTCAATTCCGGGCGCTCCGGTCCCTCCTCCCACACGGGCTTCCCCCCTAGTAAGAAAGTAATGTATCACCCGACACCCCCCCTCTTTGAACCTGAACAGCCAGAGCTCGCTGCATCCTTTCCCCAGTCAGGCTTCGACGGGAAAGCTGTAGCTTTTGAGACTACCGTTGCATCCGATATTTTCTGACCGCGGAATATAATTAACTAAATAGGAGTCCAGCGTCGGTTCCCGGGGGCTTCTCTTGCCTGTTCTTCCTCATTGGAATCGTCTTCAATTTTTTCGGAAGTACACAGACTTATTTCAGATCAACTTTCCAGTTCCTTCTTCACGGCCTCTTCCCCACCCCACTTAAAGACAAACCCCCATAACCAGCGGACTGGCTTACCCTTAACGGCCCATTTTTCATGGGCCGTGCCTTTCCATCCTTTTACCGCGCGGGCTGTCCAGTTTCCTGCCGTCCTCCTTGGTTCGCTAATCCTCTCTTTCAGTCTTCTTCGAGGGCTACTTTGTCTAAGAATTGATCCTGGAATTTTTGCCAATAACGCCCCGACCTGTCACTTTCTCTGCTCATCCTTTTTTTTGGACAATTTTGCTTATTGTCTTCTTTCCGATCTTTGCGCCATTGTACGATTTTCTCTTTTATTTTCGCGACGGTTATCCCAGATCGGGTTTTGTCGGAGTTGCTATTTCTCGGGCCTTCATTTTCCCCCTTCACACCACAATGTCTTTTGGATTTTTTTCCGATTCTTGGGCATGTCTTGATTATAGAACTCTTTTTGACCTGCCAGCTGTTCACGATCGGCGGTGAGTTACCTCAAGTCCCGACAGAGCTCGGGTGTCGTGGAGAGTTTAACCTCCGCCCCCTCTCCCTTCCTCCTCCCCCCCCATAATTCCCCTGCCCCCGGTTTCATAATTCTCTGCTTATCACTGCCTAAAGCATTTTCACAGACTCTTCACTCCCTCTTTCCCCCCGATGCTGAGAACAGTGAGATTGGATTCCCCTTTCTGCGCACCCTCGCACCTTCTTCCTAGACATATTTCCGCTGTTACGGCCCCCGACAAAGTTATTAACCCGTCCCCCCTCCGTTTCTTGCTCTCCTTTTTTCCGTGAACCGTAAGGTATGCCCTCAATAGAACAATTTGCGGGTTGGGGTCCCCCCCGATCTTGGCAAGTCGGCGTCTCTCTTTACATCCCCTTTGCGACAAGCCCTTGATGACGTAGAGCCTGCTTCCTTATGTTCGACACCCTTCCGCTGGAGCCTGTGGCCTTGAAGTGACGACCATATCTCTTTATGTTGCACCCCCGAAAGTTCCACTTGCGCGGTTGATCCTTCCGATTCGTTTCGCCAAGCTTTCCCTTGAGTCCCGGACCCCCTTATTTGTTGTGCCCTACCCCCCCCTACCGTCCTTTTCCACCACACCTCGACTTTTCCCATTTTTTCTTTTTACCATAGTCAATCTCGGCGCTCGAGAACTCCTCAATGATCCCAGGCATGGTCCCATTCGGCGCCCTCCGCCCCGAGCGTTCTGTTGGGGAGCATTCTTAATGAAGAGGTTTTTTTCCCCTCTCGAACCAATCTTGCCAAATCGTCCACGCACTTCCCGGAGACGGCCCACGCCCGCGACACTTTTTTGCTGGATGGCCCCTTCCGCTGATTAGTGAGTACCAATGTTTTGAGGGGAA
>Ga0179593_1464761_pt1 | contig 30072 bp, 29 predicted proteins | sample CZODoug2_1_08_16_FD_185931 | JGI IMG/M metagenome (GOLD analysis project Ga0179593, IMG submission 185931) | Vadose zone soil fungal communities from Angelo Coast Range Reserve, California, USA - CZODoug2_1_08_16fungal (PacBio error correction) | ecosystem: Environmental > Terrestrial > Soil >... | reverse complement strand
TTTTTGCGACTTCCGTTGTGCCTTTCGAATTGGGGTAAGAGACGGTTTTCTTTCTCCTCCCCTCGGTTTTTGCCACCCCTACCCCCGCGTTTCCCCTCCGTTAGGCGGCCCTGCCCAACGATTTGCCCGTTCCTTTCCAATAAGCTCTGTCGTAGGCGACATCAAAATCCGAGCTTCAACTGGGCCTCTGTCCGTGTTCAAGTTTTTCCTCTGCTAGGCCTCTTATTCTTTTCATTCATCACTACCTTTTGCTGTGGTCTATACAGCCCCCTTAGGGCGGTCCCCTACCGACCAATTTTTTTACCCCCCTTTCATACTATATGCTGTTCTGATTTTAAGCGGGTGGACTTACGTGGGAGTAGTAGACCTCCATGTTTGCACTTTCCCCTGGTCATCTTGCAGTCCGCCGGAACTGACTCCCCCCACGGTGGAGCTCTGACACATATATCATCCGCTTTCTTTGCCCCGACCGCCCTATTTTTGTTATAGTAAGGGGACCCTGGTTAGGCTTCGTGATGTGTTGTTTTCCTTTTTTTTTCTTCGCTGCACCCCCGGTTTTGCCGAGCACCCTCAACACGTCGGTCCCTACGGACATTAAATGTGTTTGTGCTCGGTCTTCCTCCCCCAAGCCCTCCCTTTGGCGATCTTTCTTGACCCTGAACCTTGACAATATTCCTTTTTTTTGCCATCTTACCCATTCCCCTTGTCTTGAATTCATGAAAACGTCTGGTCGTTCGATCCATTTGTTTAGATGTTTGCTTACAGATGTTAGGGGGTTGATACCTTGGATTTGGAGGCCCCTCCCTAAGTCCATCCCACCGGCCAGCGACGTCTTTTTTCCAAGCGCCATTTTGATTTACCTTCCTTACCTTTAATTCCCGGCCGCGGCGGTATTTTCCGTTGCCCGTTCCCTTTCCCTTGATGATTTCTCCCGGCTTCATCGAACCACCCCCTCAACCTGTGGTCTGTTGATTCTTCTTCGTTCTACCTCCTATCGGCCGACGCTTTCCCTCCCTTGGTCGATCCCTCCTCCCTCCTTCCATGAACATTTCCCCACTCCGGTGGGGATTCTTTTGTCTGAACCTTTCGGTTCGTCCCTCTTTCCTCCTTTCTAGTGCAAATCCCTGACCGCGCCTGAGCTGGCTTTTTTTCAGCTTTATTCCCTTAGATCTACCCCCTCTCTTGCCGAAGCAACAGCTCTTTGCACACTTATAGTAGTCCGTTTCCCCCCATTCTCTTCCTTCCCACTAAAAATTTCCTCCCTTGTGGCATCTTGCACTTTCCTCAAGCACACCCCTTTTCTACCCCACGTTTAATCCCTGTGTTTTTTCCACCGCCCCCCAGTCGCCGGAATTCTGGTGATTTTTTTTCTTCACGGATTTTGTCAAGCTTATCGGAGAGTCCTATGGACATAGTCCAATCCCATCTCTTCTGGGCTTTGGGGGTTATATTTTTTCCCCTTTCGTGAATTGAGCTCCTTCCTGTCACTCCGAAAATTTGCCTTCTTATTTGTTCGCCCTTCTCCGTTATTCGATTTTACCCTTTCAGCTTTGGTTTGGTTCCAGGCCAGTTGTTTCTCTCGACGTATCTGATTGCTTTCTTTTTTCTTCCCACCTTTGTATGGAGGTTTGATTGGTCTCCTGAATTTCGGGCGGTGAGTTCACGACAGGTCTCTCCCCGTTCTGTTATGCTCTGAAGTCTGTCCATTCCCTTTCGGAGATGCCCTTTAAAGCCTGGCTACCCCCCCCCCCCCCCCCCCCCCTTTTCCATGACGCACTCCCTTCCATCCCATCGGATTCCTCCAAACAGTTTGTCTGGTTAATAAGTGTTCCTTCTGTCTTTTCTAAACGCGTTCGTTTGTTAGTTTCCTCTTCTTGCTCGCCCCTCGTGGTTTTCCCCACGCCCCACTAGAAAAACCCCTCCCCGGCGGATTTGAGTCTTTTCTTATTTTGGGACCTTTGCGAGCTTCGTAGGATGAAGCCTTCCCACCACACCTGTTTCCCTGTCCACTTGGTTTCTGTGACCATCCCCCTTCCTCTTCTGGTCTTTCTAGGCCCTTCCGTTCGACACGGGAATGTCGTTCCTGTGATTTTTGCAGTCATCCTCAGCATCGTTTTAGACCTCGCATCGGAGGAAAAGGTTTTTTCTCTCTCACCGTCTCCTTTCTAGTTCCCTAATTTCAAACCTCAAAGAGGGAACTTGGTAGAAGTGAAATCGAGCATCTCCCTCGCTCATCTCTTTTTCCCTCTCTGTCTTCGAGCGATCGTTTCCTATTCGGAAGCTTTTCCCTTTATCCCGCTTTTTTTTCTCTTTTGTTTCCTTCTTCCCGCCTGTCGCCCCTTATCTCCGGTCTGCTTTTCCGCCCCCCTCTTTCTCTTTTCCTTTTGAGTGCTCGCTTTCTGATCCACTTTTCTTGCTGACGGAAAGCTCCCTTTCTTCTATAAATATTCCCGCATTCCCTTTCCTGCCGTCCTCTCCCCCGGCGTGTTTCCTTTTCACCCCATTCAAGTGAAACAGGTGTTTCCCCCCCTGACGCCACCGACTCCCAGCTTTTCACGTTCCCTTTCTTCAACTTTCATACTTCCCTTTTCTGATCCTTTTTTGGGTTAGTTACACCACGCCTTTTTTTTCTTTCCGTACGGCCTCCCATCCAACGACTTTTCTTAGAGGCTCTTTCCGTTTGTGCTCCCCTTTATTAACAACGGACTACTTTTTGCTATATCAATAATGGGTCCGTGGAAGTTGGATCTCGCGTTCGTTTTCCCTTTCCCCCAATTTGCGTTTTTTCTCCCCGACTCGTCTTGCTTTCCCATCTTTCTTTTCTCCCTCCAACCTCGCCGCCCATGCTTTTCCTCCCTTTCCCGCCTATTTTTCCACCATCAATTTTTTTCCCTCTCACCACAAACTGAGCAACCATACCGTTTTCTTTCCGCGAGCCTCCCGATCTGCCGTCTGGACACAGTTGCCTCCTCGTCCTTTCTTTTTCCCCGGCTGCCCCGCCCCCCCCCCTCTTCTCCCCCTCCCCTTTTTAATCATACAGTTGCCTGGAAAACTCCGTTGCCCAGCCAACTCCCAACAGGCCAACTTACCCCGGCGGCCTTTTGATCGCAAAAACATTGATCTCCGTTTCGGGTCGTTTTTTGCATTTGTGGGACAGGCAAGCTCCTTTCCAATTTATGGTTTCCAATTTTGTTTTGTCAGGCTTTCCCCTGAGTATTTTAAGTCACTCTTTCCCTTTGTCTTACGTGCATTCTACACCCCTTTCCTTTTGCCCCCTCTCTTATTCCCGCACCTCTTCAATCAAGACCCCATATTCCTCTCGTTCCCCCCATTTTTGACTCCTCTCCCGCAATGAAGATTCGAAACATAACCCTTTGACCCCCTCGTAAAACCACGCGTTCACTTGACTTTCCCTCATTCTTATAGTCTAACTGGAAGTGGCCTTCCGGTCTTGCTCAATACTTTTCTTTCGAACTATGTCCCTCGGACATGGTCCCGAGTAATGGACGTTTTTAGTTCGGCCTCAATAACCTTTTCTTGACCTGTAGGCACACCCGTCCCAATCACTGCCTCTGCCGGTCCCATTCACTTTCTCCTCTCCCCTATGATGTTTAGTGATCACCGCTTGTTCCTTTGGAGTTCTTCCATTTTTCTGCCTCCCACAAGGACAACCCCATTCCCATGCCCCACCTTTCCTTTCTCTTTTAGACTGCCCCCTTAAACCCCCTGCCCCGGGGCATGCAGGGCGTCCCGTTTCTTACCCTTTGATACGCTTCCGTCCCTCTGCTTTTTGGTCAGATGAGCAATAATCTCACCTCGATGTCCCCCTTGACCCTAACCTATACAAACCCCAAATCATTCCTTGTAAGTTTTGGTCCCCCTTTTTTTTCTCGTTGTGTTTGGAGCAGTTCGGTGCTCGCCTTTTTTCCCAACGTAACCCCACCCCATAAAGTAGTCACTGTGCCACCCCCTACCACCTATTTTCCCCCCCGATTCCCCCCAGGTTCACAAATCGGCGCCTTCACAGTCGAATCCTTTTCTTGACCCTTTTCTTCCCCGGCCTGCTTCCTTTCTCCTGGCTCTTGCACCTGTAGCCCAGGCGTGAGCACCGAGGAACACCTCCTTCAAGACTCAAGTTGGCGGCCTTTATCGCCTTCTTTCGCTTCCCCTAGACCCCTCAATTTCTGCTTCGAATATTATCTTAAGCCGTTACCCCTCCGATGTCAGGGTTTCTCTCGTCCTTACCCCTTTGTTTCTCGGATGTGGCTTTTTGCTCCCTGCTGTCTCCGAGTCTCTTGCACTGACCGGCCGCGGTCCCGTCCTCCCCGCGTGTATTGTAGTGTTCGATCTTGGCGACGCCGTGCTGCCCCCCGCAGTCCTTCTTGTCCCGGAATCGCCCCTCCCCGCGGTTTTGGGCCGACTTTCCTTCTGTTCCCCTCTCACACCCTTCTGCAACCGGTCCCCTCTTTTTTTTCCCTCCCCTTTCCAACCCCGCCGGTTTTTCCAGAAAGATCCCGGGAGTCATGAACAACAAACAAAAAACAATCGCCTCCTCACTCCACAAGGAGATCAGTCTGATTGGTCTCCCTTTGGAGCATGTTTCTCTTCATTTCCTTTGCCCCCCCTAACGCCAACCGGACCTTGCCCCCTTTTTATGCATTCCTAAGATTTTCTTGTTACCGGCGACAATTTTCTTCTTGCTGCGTACATGTGGCGTTCTGCGAGGTCCTTTCGAGTTTCCTTGAAGACCCCCCTGATTCTGGGACCTCGCTAGCCTCGCCCCGCCTCCTCCGTTTCCGTCCGCAGTTTTTCCCCACCTTCCCCCAAACACTTCAAGCTGGTCATCGGCGGCGTGTCTCTGCGCCATCTTTTCCTTGCTCGACAAATCGTTTGGTGATTCAGGCTTAGGACGCGTTATCTCAACCCCTCTTGGTCTCCCGCCGCACTCTTGACACTATTCCATCTTGGTCCCGGGGATGAAGATTCTTCGCGTAGGATCGCATTTCCGAGAGTGTTTTCTAGTCGGCCGCCGTTTACATTGTTTGCCCCCTTTATTCCCCGGTCTCAAAATTACGCCCTCACCGTGCTACTAGCCTTCGACTCCCCCCCCTGACTACCCCCGTTTTTCTCTAACCAGGCCTTGCAAAGGAGTTTCTTTCAGTCCCCTTACTCTCTTCAGTGACCTCTGTTCGTTCTGCCTGACCCCGTGTTCCTTTCTGGGACGTTGCCCCCCCCCCCCCCCCCAGTGACTATTCCCCCCCCCCCCGCCCTTTGTTCCCCTTCACACCCTCCGCCCGTTGACGTCGCGCTGATCTATCTCCTGGCTTGCTCGGTAAACCCTGGGCCCCCATGTTAGTATTCTTCGCTTTGCCTTCTCCAACCTTACCTTCAAGACCTCGCTTTCCTGAGGATGTCTGAACAGCCATTCATTTTCATCCCTCTCCCTCCGCCCCTTCTGGAGACTCTTTGTTTTTTCTCGCCTTTTGCGATCCTCTAAGGCCTTGCAGGTACCCCAAGATCCCCCCACCCGCTTGCTCTAACTCTCCGGTCCTTTTCCTCTCCCTTTTGGAGTTTCCCCATGTCGCGGACGGCTTTTTCAATCCCCCGGTGTGGAACCTTTTTGCGAGATCCCGTGCCACACGCTTTTTGTACTTCTGTGCGGATTCAAGGACCACTTGCCAAGTGCATTGTCTGATCGAGGGAGACCCCCCCCCCTATGCACCCTCTTTTGTTGGACTTGTAGCCCGGATACCCACATGAGCGTAGTCACCACCCCCCCGAGACGTTCGCGGTACTTCCCCTCCGCAAACCCGTACGCGGGTCCTATTGCGGTTACTTTCTACATTTTCCCCCCTCTGACCTCCTCCCCTGTTCCTTTTTCCTTTTCCCCCAGGCCGCAAGATCGGTCACGTTCGTCCTTCTCCTGTCGACGCTACTTTCTTGTAGTCTTTCTTCGAACGGTCTATATTGCTAGCTCAGTCAAAGAGTCTCTAACGTCCTGCACCCACATGAATGAGTTCCCCGACTTCCTTTTAATGATCTGTTACTCCCTCTCTTCTTTCCGCGCACTCTCTACAGCCGGGACACCGCTGTCTTCCTCACCTTCCCTGCAACCTCAGCACCATCTTCCGATAACCGTTCCCCCCATTTTTCTTCGACTACATCACTCTTTGTCCTTCGAAACACTTTTGATCCATTTTTTCTTGCTAGCTTTTCCCCCCGTTTTCCTTTTCCGGGTGCGTATTCCTTCATACTTTTCTGATTAGATGTGGTGAATGAACTCCTTCCTTTGCATGGACGTCCGCCTCTCCTTTCGGTGTTCGCCTTTCGCTTACTCCTTGAACCTCTGGGAAGACCGTGTTTAGATTGCCTTGGAACATTCCACTCCATCCTGTTGATAAGTCTGAAACTAAAATTCCCTACGACTTGGCTCTCCCCCACGGTCTGGAGAGAAGCGAAATAGATGCCTTGAGGTTATGGTCTCAGGTTTGGATGAAGACTAAGCACTTTTATTCCATGCATCCTCCATTTGTCAGCCGAGATGCATTGGAGGACCGGGCAATGGGTCTGAGTTTTTTGGTCCCTGGATCCATCTTGTACCAGATATGCGTCCCTCCCTCGTGGGGATTCATGTGTTCTTTACGAGTTGGATTTTTTCCACCTTTCCTCTGCCGATTTCAACCACCACTTTGAACTCACCGTCCTCCGGTGCGCCCGCTTTTTCCCCTTTCTTGACCCCTCATTGGAGTCTCTGATGGCACTTCTTGTTTTACCTATTTTTGTCGCTTTTTTTTTCTCTTTTTCGAATTCGAGGATTGTTCATTTCATTTCCTCTTTTCCTATTTCCCTTAATGTTTTTTTTTGGAGGTTTTTTTTTTGTGGGTCTTGTGTTGTCAGGGCAGGATCATGCTCCCACCAAAGCGTTATTCTTTCCTTTTAGCGAAAACAGCTGTATCTTCCGTGGTATTTCCCCTTCGGTTGAATATGCGACCAGCCTTCAACCCACTTTCTGGTCCTACGATAAGACTGAAGTTTTCACACTCTTCCCCTTCCATCTTTTTTTTTCCTTAATATTTTTGGTTTAAGAGGTTGGCCGTAACTCCTCGTCGGCTGCTTTTCCAGGATAGCTTTTTTTTAACGTCGGGTTTCTCCCTAGCCCCCCCCACGTTTCTTCCTCATGCGGACCCCGTATATCTAAAGATTTTTAAGTTCCCCAACCAACCCTCCCTACCCCTGATTTTTGGTGCTGGCTTTTCCACTTCTCACTCCAACCCTATATAGGTAAAAACGTACCATTTGCCCCACTTCCCCTTCTCTTTTCCGAACCCACCGATGAAGACGTCCCAAACCGATGTACGCCACTCATAAGTTCTTAACAATCCTCCTTCCCTGGTAACCTTTCATCGAACATCGGCCCTCCACGTCCCTGGCCTTGGGTGAACTGGGTTTTGCTTGAGAATTCATCTGAAAGTTGAAAGCCCCCCGCCTGTAAACTTACCCTAAACTTTTCTGATAACCCTGCTTCGGGCCGCGAGCCGGAGCCCCCTGGGACGTTGTCTACCCTTGTGCAACCGTAGCTCCTCTCTGCCATGTACTCCCCTACCCACGTTCGCCGTGAATGACCCAGATGGTGGATGAGAGGCCCGCACCAAAAGACCCATGCAGACCACCCTCAACACAAATCGTTTCGTGACCTTCCCCCTGTAACTCGAGAATTTCAACCCGCTGATACTTCTTCTCTACCCCTCTAACTCTAGGTGGATTTATGGTCCAATACTTCGAAACGTTCTGCCAACCTCTTGAGCATTTTAATTTCCTCTGGCGGTAGAACCATCTCTTCCTTGAGGTTCACCTTTCCCTGCCTCATTTCCTCATGCCCATAATTAATGGGACCATCCCGGCCTTCGTCAAAATGCGGCCCTTCCCCAACCAATATACCTCTGATGCCCCCATGAAGCCTCAACTTTTCGCTGGCGTTTCGATGGCTCTGTTTGCTCTTTCGGAGGGTGGCTTGATCTCCGCAATCTTTTTGATTTCTGGCTACTGGTAGGTTATCCATTCCCCCAGCGGTTTCTTCCTGTCTCTCGTCGACCTTCGCGGGGGGTCGTCCCCGGACGAGGGCCCCTCCAGTCCCCTGGACTTCCAATTGCGTTTTTTTTCCTTCCTGGGCCGTTGCATTTTTTCCTCGACCCTTTTGAGGGCTAGCACTTCTCCCGTTTCGGCTTCCCGGCTGCCTTCTTTTCTCCGTCGTACGCCTCTCCCTTCCAGTCCGCTCCCTGGATTGCCGGGAGAGATGCGGTACCTTCCCTACCTTTTTCTCTTTCCTCTGGACCTGTTCCCTTCCAAACCGAGAAATCTCCTCTTGACTGTTAGGTCATGAAGTTTTGCTGCCCTTCCGTGCCTGTTTGACTTCCCGGACTTTCTTTGTTTCCAATACTTTTTTCCGTCCCTCACCCTCTTTTTTGCAGGCGAACTCCCTTTTATACCGGCAGGCATTGATGCTTCCTTTCCTTTATCCGCCCTTCTCAGTCCTGATCTTTGTGCAAGATCCGCAGAACCCCTCTTTATGGCAAACTCCCGCTCCTCCTCACCGGAAAAGATAGGGTCCCCACCGTCCGCCTCTCTCCTTTTTCGGGCCTCATTGTCTCTTTAGATTGCACGCTGTTTATAGTCTTGGAGATTAAACTCCCCTTTTCTCCGTACGGCTGACTTTTTCCATGCTACCCATTACTTTTCCTGCACTCCTTTTTTTATCCGCGCGTGTATGAGGAACGCTGATTTGAGGCCAGCGGGCCCCACTGAACTGGACGTATACCTGGTTTCCAAGTTTGTTTAAGATTCAGCCCCCTCAAGGACCCGATCCCTTTGGATAGCCATGTGTCTCTAGTTCGCCCCCTCTCCGGCGCAGCGTCCTTTCCAATGGGTTCGGAGAACTCCCCGATTCCGCTTTTCGTTCCAGGTCTTTCGCCGTTGCCCATTCTTTCTTTGATTTTAGTCTCCAGTGATCAGATTTTCGCTTCTTTTTCTCAGTTGATGCTTTGATTTGTCGGTAACGACTCCCCCCCGGATTGCGCACCCTTTTAAAACGGTGTTCCTACGCACCCCGTTTTCCTTTCCAATGTCCGATGGCCGGCAGACTTTTTCCTCCGCTTCCTCCTAATAAAGTCTGTTGCACCTTTGCTCGCGTCTCCACTTATTGATTTACGCGGTTCAGCCTGCCCGCCCCACCTTGATTGCCGAGCCGCAGGTACCCCTTCCAGGCGCTTTCCCAATCTGACACTTTCATTTCTTGATCCTTGGTTTCCCTGCTTCCCCTACGCCATTTTCTCGGATTCGTGTGTGGTCTTCCGTACAAGGAAGAAAGCCTTCTCGTCTTTAAACAGCCCCGGACCCCCTGCCCCCAATGATCCCATGTAGACCGATCTATCGGGTGTCTCCCCCTTCTGAGCCATCGATAGTCTTGTATATTACTTTTAATGTTTTCTTCTTTTACGTAGGGAATGAAAATCCTCCCGGTCCCCTCCCTCGGCACTCTTCCTGCACTACTATTCGTTCTCCTCCTTGTTTTAAGAGGAGCTTCTTTGACGCCCAGATCCTTTCTTCTTTAGTTGGTCCTGCCCAAGTAGGTGCCATGAGGACTGAAGCTGTGGGACCTTAACTCGAGCATTGGTTTGTTTCGCAGAAACTCCCAGCTTCTGTAGACGGCCTCGAATTGACGTTCAGATTTAACCCAGTTTTTTCGCGATCATTGGAATTTTTGCACCGCTATTTATTTCGCAGCTCTGGGCACTACAATCCCTTGCTTTCTTATCCGGCGGCCGACTGCTTCTCGCCCCCCGAACATTTTTTCCGTAGGGGTCGCGTTCGCCCCGCCATCAGAGCAGTCAATTTTTTAGGACTGACTTTTTCCCTCCTGCCTTTTTCGCGTCTTCTCCCACTCTTTCTTTTCGGCTGTCATTTGAAATAAAGTCTTGGAGGGCGTCGTTCACTTCCCCAACCCTTTCGTCTGGCTCCCGTGAAGAAACTACCTTTAACTTCATACTCACGACTTATGGAATTTCCTCTGTCCATTAGCCCTTTCGAGACCACTTTAATCTCCCCGCTCCTAGCTCCGCGCCGGGTAAAGGACGGTTGACGCTCTTTTCATATTTTCCTCCGCTTGCCACGAAATATTGGTTCTTTCGTTAAATTTTTGAATCCTTCCTTTCTTTTTGTTGTCCTCTTTCATCTGCCAAAGGACGCAAGGCAACACTCGGCTCCCCTGGGCCATACCTTAGGGTTGTTGGCTCATTTCTGAACAAGCTCCCTTTTGCGCTCTGTATGGCTCCGGAACATTGAAAATATTTATTCCCGGTGCATTTCTCAGTTGCCTCGGTGCCTCCCCCGTCGGTGTTTTAGAGGTCCCGCGTACAGGTAGAGTCTTCGGCTTCAGTTTTTGTTTCCCAGGATTAGACATCAAATCCCGATGTGGAAGACCTTCACGTATGAGTTCCCCCCCCCTAATCCCCCAGGAGCCAGTTCCGATGGCGACGGTCCCTACATTTCCTTTTTGCCCTAGGAAGGCTGGGTTTATGTAAACTTTGTCCCTCACGGTTTTTTAACGACGTGTTGACTTTGGGCCGAAAGCTGAACCCACCCCCTTTTTCACCTTTTCCCTTTTCATCCTTCTATGTTCGACAAGCCCCTCATGATTGTCCCCTCCTGGATTCAACTCGTGGTAGAGGACTATAGCCTTTCAAGGCAAAGTCGCCCTCGTTGGGGTGACGATGGTTTTGCCAAAGCTTTGAGGTGGTTGCTCCTTCCCTCTTTCAGTTGACCGTCAGACTTGTTTCCTCTTTCGCCAGATTCTCTTTTTATCATTTTGTCTCCAATTGACGGCTCACCCCAGATTCCCCTTTGCCTATTTTGCCTTCCACCATTTGACTCCCTATTCCCCTGTTCCCCGGTTCCACTACCCTCCCCAACAGATCAATGTGTTGTTTTCCACGCCCCCAGTTTCGCGGCTTGCCTGTCTGTAGGCACTTTCTGTCCCTTCCTAGGCGGCTATTTCGCGCGGACAAATCCCCTTTCCTTCTTTCTTGTGCTTTTTTTCGGAGACGCCAGATCGCGGAACCTCCTACCTGTTTTTTAGCAGTTCGGTAGCTTTTCCCCTGAGTTCTGTCGTGCGGTCCTTTTTATGCCCCGCGGATGATGTTTTTTTTTTCCCGTACATGGAGGGAAACGTTCGCATTCCTGCTTGCGAGTGTTCCCCGGGAACTTCAGCGGCTGAAGCGGAGTTGCTCCCCCGCCATTTTGAGCTGACTTCCTTTGATCCCCCACTATGAAGTCGAGGGAGTCCTCCCCCTGTCTTTCCTTTTGACGAAAGTTCGATGCCTCTAAATTTCTTCTTTCTTTTTAATGCTCCCCGCTCAGTCACCCCCCATTTTTGTGTTCCGACACCCCCCCCCGATCACCTCGATCTTCGAGTTGAGTAAGTTTTTTTTGAGTGACGCCTTTGCGTCGGTGTCCGCGCTTCCCCCACCGTCCTTTAATTTTTCACCGTTGACAACTTTTCCCTTCTTTTGGTGTTTCGCGGCGCTTTTCCCTTTAACCTTGGGCCTAGTTTGAAATCGTTTGCCGCAGCATAAGCCTTGCCCGCCGGCTTTTTCGCCTGGTCTTATCAGTTCTCATTTTGCGCCGACCGGCTCGATTTCTCCCCTCTTGGCAGTAAGGGACCGGCGTTTTAGCGGGCTGCAGTGAATCTGAGCCGACCCGGCCCCCTGGCAGAATCTCTCTCCTCCGGTGTTTTCTATCGGATCCTGTTTCTTGTTACTGGGGGATCGAGATTACCCCGCGGGTTTTTGACCTATTCCACCTGTTCCTAAGCCGTAGGATAGATTCACCCTGATTCGAGTGACTTCCGGCGTTGCGGCCTTTCTCGCCATTCTGTGAATGCCTTCCAGCTCCTATGAAAAAACCATTAAAAAGGGAAGGTGTCCCCTCCCGTCCTCTACTTACCCCATCGCGGCGTGTACAGTGCAAACCAGTCTTTCCCAGGTTACCCGGGTCCCCTTTTCCCCTTCCACCAGTTTTTCCTCCACCATACTGTCCGGGTCCTTCTTTTTTTGATCGTTGTTCGGTTTACACCCCAGCTTCTTGTCCTTAGCGGCTTACCTTCCCCACCTCTAGCCGGTTTTTTTCTCCCCGATTTCGCCCTATTCCCCACAAGTCCCTTTCCCTCTCTGGATTTCTTAGTGTTCCGTGGAGTATTCCTTTCGCTTCCTGCCTCCAATGGGTTTCCCCGCCCCCTCCCGCGTGTACCTTTGCCATGTGTAGTTCTACAACGAAGAAATCCTTGCGCCCTGTTAAGATATCGGTTTCACCCTCCCCCATAGTGAACAGATCCCCCCACAAACTGACTTCACCCCCTAAATGAATATTCCCCGGTACCGCATGTTCCAGAAGAGTCCTTCGCCAAGTGTTATTTCCCGATACTATCTTTCCGCCACCTCCCCCATTCCCCCTCCGTCATTTTTCCTCCCGGAAATTTCATCCGCAGTACATTACGTTGACAATTTGCCTCCCATCAAACTAAAACCTCCCGGGGAACTTGCTGGACCACCCAAAATTGATCCCCTTGTTTCACTTTCTTTTTGCCCCCCGGTTAAGATTCACACTTTTTTTCCTGTGACCGGTAGGTACTTAGCTTTTTTTCCGTTACGAACTTTGGAAGGATGTTAACTGCCTACGGCAATAATATTTCGATCCGGAACACCTAAATAGAGGACCTACATCCGGACAATCAAGCTGTGCAAGGCTTTGATCCCTCTCGAATTTTTTCCCCCAGAGTACGCACCCCCAGTTGGACCCCCTGCCCCCAAGGTTTACCCCCTTTTTCCCTGAAGCTGCTAGGAACTTGCCCATTTATTTGCATCCAAGTTTTTTTTTGTCCTACCATGTAAAGGTCCTACCCTAAGGATAACATGTAATTTCTTTTGTTTTCCCCGCTTTCGGACTTTTCCATTCTGTGACCCCCTGGGCCCATCGTTAAACAGCTAGGACGGCCCCAACTTCATCGCCGTACCTTTCATGCCCGCTTCTCTCGCCGTGACGTGGGAGGTAGTTTTAATCTCTTTGTCTGTCTCAAGGACCCCCCCGTAACATTCTTCGTTTCCCCTTACATGTGTAGCTGCTCCCGCGACCCCCCTCCTACACCCGGGAATCAGGTCCCGATTCCATCGCTGTGAATCCTAATGCCACATTTTCTTTCCGCGAGCATCTTAGCCATCCCAAAGAGATGGTCTTCGAGCACCCCACCCGTTTTTTACTTCCTTATTTACCCTCCTTGTTTTTTTCTTTGTTACGGGTGTGATCGCGGAAAAATTGCCCAACAACACATCACGCTATATGAAAAAATGGACCATTGCCATCCCAATCTTTTCCCTGGTCAAAAGGGGATGCCTGTAACGAGAGACCTTTTCTTTTCATTCTGCTTACTTAGCATCAGTATTTTTGAGATGTCCCCTTTTTAGTCTCTACTACTTGTCGTTAAGTCTCGCCACCTTCCGCCTCTGATATGAATCACATATTTCTTTGCCCCGGCGTCTAGTGTGGATTTTACCTGTCCCATCGAGGGGATTGCCGTCACTCTACAATCCAGGTCAAGCCCTTACATAGCTCAGTTTTTTCCATGCTCGTCCCCTCTAATATGATCTCGTGGCGCTCCCTGCTGAGGTTGACGCAAATACGGCCGAAGACTGGCTTCGTACCACTTTTGTTCTTTCTTTCCCGCGGTCGATGCTCTGACCCACGTTGTCTTCTCCGTCCCCCCCCTTCCTCTTTAATGAAGTTCTTGTATCCGATTGAGCTTTCCGCGCCCACCCCCCCTCCTCTTTACTAGGCAGTCTTCAACTTGGGCTAAAACATGGGCCCGCTATCCTTTCTTCCCCGACCTCTTATCTTCGTCATGCCCCTACTGCGCCTTCACTCCCCACAAGGCTGCCCTTTATTCCAGGGCAACTTTGTTGCTTTTGCTTGTTCTAATATGGCTACAAACTTAATCCCACCATTTTGCCCTTTATTTGCATGCTATATTGGTACCCAGACAACTTTTCATTTTGCCGAAATTTCTTTTCCTTCCCCTTTGCGCTTGTGTGATCCTCGTGAGATGGTTTTTTTTTGGCCTCCGCTCAAGGAGTTTTCTGGTCCCAATCTCCATCCCCTTCGCGTAGCAGTCTTTCTGGTTGTTTTTTTTTTCGGTCCTCTCGTGCGTCCCGCTAAAGACTGTTCAGCTGTGGAGGCGGAATTGCCAGGCAGTTTTCCTCAAATATTGTATGAAGGAGCTTCACCGGTGTTCATTCGCACACCTATATTTCGCTTCTGCTGTCCCTCACCCCACTTTACACTCAAGTTCCGGCGGATGGACTCTATTCGCGGACCTTTCTCGGCATTTCAGGCACGAATGTAGTAGTCGTGCAGCTTTGTCCATCTAAGGTCGAATTTGGCCTCACAAGCCGTATACCTTCTTTGCCGCCATCCCGGTATCCCCCTTCTCTGCCCAGCCTCTCACCTTAGGAGAGCCCTTCCTTTGATTCTCGTTCTGCAGAACCACCCGCGTTGTTGAGAGCGCTTTTCGACCGGCGCGAGGGCGCCATGATTAAACTTTCTACTACATTTTTTTGCCGTTCGCTTTTCCTTGGGCTCCATCGTTTAACCAATTTGGCAACAACTTTTCTACTTCTGTCCATCTGGGATCCTAATCACTTCACAGCTCTGGTTTCTGAAAGAAAGACAATTTGAGCCAACCAGTCTCCTCCGTTATTTCCCACTATTGAGTTTAGAAAGAGGACGTATACTTTCACTTTTCCACTCACTATACATCGTCTATACCTTATAGTCCTCATAGGTCTGCCTTTATTCTTCTGGAGGAGTTGTCTTGCTTTTTTTGCCCACTGTTCTGCGATAGCAGTGCCACACGCTCCCCAATTTTCTGTCTCGGGGATAAGACACTTTTCCACGAGCCTTCATTGCCTTTACACCCACACCCCACGATTTTTCTCGCTTCCACCTGCTCCCTTGTGCTTAATTGGGTTTACCCTTGCGGACCACCATGAGAGTCTATTCAAAAAGAACTCCGCGACTCACAATCACCTCCCCAGTCAGGTAGATTAGAGTTTAGCTACCTTTTCAACTAGGACAAGCCGTATCTGTGAAAATTATTAATACGGGTACCCCCCCTAACTTTTTTCTGTCATCTTAATTAGCCTTCGACTTCACTATTCTCGACCGACATTGCCGTAACGGGATTCTCTCCTCAGACCTCTTACCTTCCCTGCCCCACCCCATGATGCGCCTCCCCCTTTAATGTGGAACATGATAATTTGATAACCTACCGGTTCCTACCCTTGCACTTCTCCTTCTCCTCCAACCGATCGTGGCCTTGGAACCGGTTAGCAACTCTCTTTCAAGTTACTTCCTTTCTTCGATCGCCACGCGCCCACCAGCCTCAATAAGCCTTCACTTAATTCGTTTCATGATCAGCGTTATATTTAGGAGAGTTCCCGATTTTTTACTGTCCTCCGGCCGACCCTGCTTGGGCATGCCCAAGTTATTTGGAATGCCGGTCGGCCTCGCACGTCTGCTAGTCTTGTTTTCAGCGAGATGAAATTTTTCTTAACACTTCTTTTTTTGCCCTCCCCCTTATCTTCTCATGAATTCCAATAAACTGGATACGTTTCTCCCCCAACATATCCACGCATGGGGGCAATATAGCTAAATCTGACTTCTCCCGAATTGCCGGAGACTCAGTGCTTTCTGTGTGGCTTGATGGCTTTGGCGTGACCCTCCCGCCCTCCAATTTCATCACTTCTTCTATTGATCAGATTTTGCGGAATTGAAGACATGGTCTCTGCCGTCGTGAAATGGTCTCTCCCCTATTCTTTCCTTCGAGTTGAAATGCTTGACCTGATCGGGACGCTGGTGTGTGATGGTAGTGGACCCCTTCCCTAAAAACCACCAACAGGTCCCCCTAAAAGGAAAACCCCGAGAGTCCTTTCCGGACAGAACACTCGGCTTTTTATGGACTTACTGCGCCGTCAGAGCGGTCCCAGCCCCTGGCACAATACGGAAAGGGTTTTCCCTCTTGCTCGTTTCCGCGTGGAATTGCATGGGTAAGGCCTGAGAGCTATGAATGCCTTTGTTACCAGACTTTTCAACAAGAAAAAAACGGGTCGTGGACGTGTCTCCCATTCCTATAGAGAGGAGGGCCTATTCCTAGCCTTGTTGATAGTGACCCCGCTTACTTCCCACCACTCAGGTAAAATAAGCATACGACTTCATTTTAACGGGTGCCGGAACCTATATCTTTCCTCTCGTTTTTGTGTGGAGATTTTTTTTCAGCCTCGTCCCCCACCCAGAAGGTAGGCGACCCTTTACTTCTATATCTTTTTGCACTGTGTCGTCGCTAGTTCCCCAAACCCGGTTACGGTCTCCTGCTCCCCCCTCCGAGATCAAGGCTTCATTTTGCACTTTCCATCCCTACCCGATGGGTTTTCTTTCACGTGCCCTTGTGCCCTTAGAAGTTCACAGAAGACATTCCCTTTCCATCCTTCGTCGCCATGCTATCCTCTCTTGCCCACAACACCCACCAGGCTGTGTTACCCACCTCAACCTGATTCAACGTGCCCTTTTTTCCTGCTCCCTTTAATCCGGTTGATTTTCTTTTTCGTTTGTTGAGCCTCCTGACCGTGGAGCCCCCCACTCTTTCCCCCCACTCGTTTCAACCTATTCGACCTGCGGATGAAGATCCTCGCCCCCGGAGGCGCGCCCATGTGTCCACTCCTCCCCCTCTGCTTGACGATTATTAAATGCCACTCCTTGCCCTCAAACGATAAGTTACGGAAAGAACCCCCTTCCCCCCCGACCAAGCACGAGGTCCGCTGCTCCTCCTAAACTGGACTATTCCACCGCGGTACTTTTAGTTTCGACGTATCCCTGAAGCGGATGGGGGTACATTTTTCCAACTTCAGTCTCCTCCCTTCTGGCCCCCCAGGTGTCCGACCATTCAAGCCCGTTCGGCCAACCCTAGCTCGTGCGCGAGTTCCACCGGTATATTCCCATCCTTTGGTAAGTTTTTCCTCTACGCACCAGTCTTGAGTCGTCACCCACACCTCCTGCCAGGAACCCCACCATAAATAGAATGATTTCCTGAAGACTATTTCTGCGCCTGGCGCTGATTGTGGGTGTCTTTGATTTTTTTTTATATCTACGAAAGTAATTTCTCTCGTTGAAATTTGTTTTTATCCCCCCTGCCCCCGCGTGGTCCGCATTGCTCGATCAGTAGAGGCGTGTAGTTTTCCTCTAGATTTTTTCCTGACAGTGTAAAGTTTATTACCCTTTCCTATGATCATTCCGGTTTTGGCCTGGTATCCTAAGCGGTGGAGGATGTTTTTCATTTTCTCAAGTGCCCCGGGAAATCGTGCTCTTCCCTCTCCCTGGAAAAGCGCCACTACTGACCGAGTGGGTTGTATGCTGCTCTCTTTCCTCACATTGTATTCTCGACACAGTTTAGAGCAGATCTCCCTCGTACTGTTGCGCAGATGACGTCGTCTCTTACAAGTCCGTGCTTTTGATCAGCCTCTTGTGCATACCCTTAGCACCATTTCTTCCGCGCAGCCTTTAAGAAGGAATGATTCTCTTTTTACTTTTCCTTTTCTTTCCCTCCTCGACCAAAAGAAATCTTCTTTTTTGCACCCAGTTCCGCCCCGCTTTAGGGCAAAAGCCTCAGCCCCCCGGCCCCGCCCGGCAAGATAGTTTGACTACATGCTCCTCCCGCGTTCGAGCATGATTGGGACGTTTTTCCCCCGATTAGGCCGTCTCGGGGCCTCCCAGTTCGTCGGTCAGGCCGGCGTGGAGTAACCCCTGGCCTGTTGCGTTTAGAGTCCTCTCCTTCCCTGATGGATTGCTTTTTCTCCTTGCCCTGGGACCGCAGACTACATGTGCGGGTTGAGGGTGCCTCTCTCATGCCCTCGAAAAATCTACTTTCCCTTCGTAGTTACCTGTGAAATCAGTCGCAGGACCTCTCCAAGCCCGCTCCATCTCCCCTTAGGCATGACCTGAGTAATGCTAGCTTTTCCGTCCGCTCCGTTTCCCATTTTCTCGAGCTGGGGCGACCGGTCCCGACCTGACTGACGGGCTCCTCGTTCTTGGTCTTGTCCGATCCCCTCTTCACGGTCTTCGCATGAAATTGACGCCTTCCTCCACCCTTCGGATGAATGGCTCCGACTCTGCTCTTAATTGGACCCCTATTTTTTAACTTGTCCAGCTGTTTGCTGAGAGCCTGATCACTTACTCGTTATTGCGATGCAAGTTCCGCCTAGCTCCCCCACTCTATGTTGAGGCCCGAAAATGCCTTGGCCCGTCCGCCCCCCCATTTTATGCTTGAGCAGTTCGTCAGCTTTCGTTTTCTCCTTCTTTCTGGTACGGTACCCCGTTACCCCAAGACCAGGTTGGTTACGTCCCCTTCGCCGGCCCCGGCGCTCCCCATGACCCCCTTTCCTCCATCCCGTCTTCGACCTGTTTGAGTAGTGGTCTGCACGTCAGGGTTGGTTTTGGTGGGGGGGGGGGCTGTACCTGTGAGCGCTTTGTTGTTAGCTGGTCTGTAGTGGGTCTTTTTCTGATGATGAGTGTAACTCCCACTGTGGGTGTTGTTTGTGTTATTTACTCCTGGCTGTGGTGCTATCGCTTTGGTGCTTTTTTGTTTTTGTTTGGTTTTTTTCCGCAATGCCGGTTTCATTGCCCGTCGAACCGAGGACTCCTAGAGGGAGATGGAGTGACGTGCTCGCCCCTTTATAGGGCGTGGTGCTGGGGGGAGAGTTTCGGATCTATCTGTGTGAGAGTCGACGTACCCCGAGTCAGCACTTAGAAGCTTTCTGTCCCGCCACACCGGATCGGTTGGACCTGCGCTCTTGCCCAGGACTAGCAAGAGCCGGGGTTGTAGACTAATTTCTTCTTCCTGCCCCCCCGATGTTCGAAGTGACGCCTTTACTTTTCCTTTTTTCCGCGCCTTGCTTCCGAACGGGTCCATCCACTTCCCCTTCTTGTTTTGTTTGTAAAAGGCCGTGGGGTTGGCTGGGGGGGACCTGCTGCTGACTTTCTGGGTATTCCGACGGTGGTGTTCATACCTCCCCTGCTTTTCATGGCGCGCGGAGCCCACGCATCATCAATGGTTCTCGGCCTCTCATGTCCCTGCCCTGCAGATGTTCAGCTGCTTGATCATTGAGTGTTTCTGCGCCTTTCACTCCGCTTTTATGGGGGCGTGAAAAGGAAAGAAAAACTAGCTTCTCCGCTTCCCGGAGCCATTCAACCCCTCAATCTGTACGGTTCCTCGGTGACTTTCACCACGTTAGTTCGACCCCCGTTCAGCGTCCCCAATCCTCGCTTACCTTAAATTTCTCGCCTTGTCCCCCAATCTCACCGTTTTGCCCCTCAGTGAGAGGAAGCACTGTTTATATGGGATGTTGTGTGTCGCTTTTCCGTAGCGAGTATTGCTCCAGCGCCAGCAACTGTAAATCCTGGATCCCCCTCTTTTTGTTGGTTGCTCATTTCACGCATTTGGCTTTGCTGCACTACGGACCACCTTGGCGTATCCTTCTCCGAAGGTGTAATCGGGTACGGCGCACAGCCGAGGGGCTTGTCCGTTTTATCTTTTCTCTCTCAGTAGAGGTGGATATGCACTTGTGTTGCTTTTCTTTTTCTGGCTCACATCGCTGAAGGGCCCTCCCTTACAGGTGTGTCCCCGCCGGTCGCTCCTCCATTACGACAGTATTGGATGGAGAAGGCTCCCTATTTTGTGTCAGACTGTTTGTTTGGGTGGGGATGGTTGGGTTGGGTTCGGTTCGTTGTAGCCTTGCAATAATTTCAAAAGACGTTATGATGGACTCCACGAGCTCCAACCAAATCAACATTCTCCTGTGTCTGCGTGAACTTTAAGGGCTTTCCCGCGGTATTCCTCCTTTATTATCCATCCCTGCTTCCAATCAAACCAACGCTGCATTTTGTTGTCTGTTGGGGGGGATTATTTTTTGTCCCACCTTGTCTTTTCTGACTCTCTTAGAGAGTTCAAATCCTTCGTCTTGGGTATGATTTTCAGGTCCCTCGTCTTTATTCCGTAACAGATACAAGATTGATTTTTGTTTGTGATGTGGGTGGGTTGTTGGTTTTGCCTTCCTTACTTCTTCCCCAACGTATCTTAGCCAACAATACAGTTTACTTTTCCCCTTTTCACACTCTGAAACCCCCCCTTACCCCTATTAAAAAATCTCCCCCCTTGACTCTCACTGTTTGTTTGGTCCCAGCAGGATAATGTTTGTTTTGCTGGTCTTCCCTTCTTTCCCGCAGTCTTTTCGTGAAGCGTTCCCGCCTGGGCTGTGTTCGTCTGATCCGCCCTAGGATGAGCGTAAAAAAACTGTTTTTTCCTCCGGCCGGTCCGTCGCGGTCCAGTCATTTTCTTTGTGTTCCAGGTCAGTTTTTTCTCATCTGCACGGATGGATGGTGACCCCGTCGGTTTCTCCTTAAGTTTTGGCGAGGTTGGGGTGTTAAAGGAAAGTTTCCGCTTTCCGCGGACTGGGACTCCCCGCCCCTAAGCCGCTTATTCTCCCTCTGGATTCAAATTGAACAGGCGCCCCCAGCCCTCTTCATCGGGTTGGATTAGGTCTGTTTTTTTAATTTAATAGTGCTCACTTCTGTCGTAGATTCCCTGTTAGTGGGCGGGAATTTTTCCAAGTCCTCGCTCACAAACCTTTTTTGTGTACCCCCCCACATATTCCCCTTTCCTTCTTCTTTCCGTTTTTTGAGATTTTGTTGGACCTGGTTGCTGACTCTTTTTTCTCCGTGACGCTATGTAAAACACTGTTAACTTGACTTTCCCCCGCCCTCCTTTTTTCCTCTGTTTTGTCTTCCGAGGCTCTGTGAAAGGTCACATGGGGATTTAGCGTGTGAGTGCTGACCTAAGTCCTTCCTCCTTTTTTTCCCGCCGTCCGCGCCATTTCACGCAGGTCAAAGATTGACTTGAACTTCTTCCTTTTTCTCCTGCTTTTCCGTAAAGTGGAATCCCCTGGAAGGTTGAAGAGTGACCCCTTGAGCGGAACCGCTCTTTTCCTTCTCCCCTCCTACGTTTTTGTCGAGATTTGGCCTAGTTTCCCGTGCAGACCTCTGGGGTTCCATTATTCCCACTTCTTCGTTCAACTTACGATCGGTCGCTAGAATTCCCACATTGATGAATTAAGCCTCGCTTTTGGCTCTCTCCCCATGAATGGCAAACCCCGATGCACTATCCCCCCTGATTCCACCTCCGCCTCCCCGCCCCTCGAAGGCGTGGTCCGTCCCTTTCCAAAACGGTGTTTGACACTCGTACCTTACTCCCTTCTTCTTCCTTTTCCAACACTGCCGGCTACCAGTCACTATTTTTTTATCTTTTTTTTTCGTTTACACCACAGAAATTTTGTCTGAGGCATTTTCAAATTCCGCCATTCTTTTTTTCCTCACATCCTCTTACCCCTTAAAGACTTGTATCTCTATCTTTCTTTTCTTTTTCAAGTGGTGCTCCCCGCGCGTTCTCTTTCAGTCTACCGACAATGTAGCGCTAAGCTTAGCCGTGGACCGGCCCTTCTTTAATAACCCAAATTCCGACCCCGTTCCCAAGCATACTTTCTTTTTCCCCTTCCCATCTCTCTTCCTATTCCCCCATGACCTGAACCCCCCTCCAGAATTCTACCTTTCCCCGCGAGCTCACCTGCCCTGGCGAAATTTCGTGTTTCCTCTCTCTATTCCCCGGATAAGCCAGACCAGGCACAGAAGGCCTGATTTCCTCTTCGCCTATCCGCCTAAGGGTCCGTGCTCTTTTCCCCACCTCCTGCTCCTGTGCGGTCGGCCACAACCCGTGATTCTCGTGGGGATACGTTTTTGTTTTGAATAGTAATGTTAGATGGAAATACACTTCTTCTTGGACATTTTGGCAGAACATTAGTGGATCTATACTTTGGCCTCGCTGCCGTGCAGTAATACACTCTTTTCCTCTCCTTTTGACCCCAAGTCGGGCATCACCTTCCAGACAATCCTGGCCCAAATCTTTGCTTATCTCGAATATGAAGAAAAACCCAAGTTGGCCTAGTCCCCCCCACTGCTTTTAGCATTTATGTGCCCTTCCAGACCCTGTTGAGTGCCACGGTATCCAGGAATAGGGATTTCGTCCGATCCAATTTCTCACCTTATCCCCCAACATGAGAATTTGAAATTGACCTGAATCATAAAGTCTCCTGCTTATTCTTCCCAAAACTCACGCCCCGGCCTCGGTCATACAAGTAGACCAGTCGCCCCAATTTCTTTTTGATTTCTCCCTGCTCTGATCGTAAGCTATCGATGTTGCTCCATTCCCCCCTTAAACCCACGAACCTCCTGATTTAAACCTCCCCTTCGGCCCTTGAGACGCCTCCCCCCTCCTCCCCGGTTTTGGCATGCAGTCTCCACCCTTAAATTGAGAAGCTACTTTAAGTCCCCTTTTGTCAGTGTTCGGCTCTGAATACCTCTCCCCCCCCGCTTGATGGCTTTGACTTCAGACAGCCCAAAACCACCAGAAGTTGATGGTACGTATGTAACGGTCTTGTTTTTTCTTGCTCCCCTTTCCGTGTGTGTGGAAATCGCCACCCAAAAAAATCCTCTACCCCCCCCCCTGTGAAACTGCTATCCCCCGCTGTCGTGCCACCTCCTTATCTCTCTTCCAGAGCGCCCTTGGTCTGACGAGTCCCTGGGATGTTTGGCGCCCCCTTTTTTTTTTTTTCACCCTTTTACGGTCTTTCTTCACCGAGCCAAAAGGCACAGAATCTTGAGTATTATTTACCAGTCTTTTTTTCTCGGTTCGTAGGGATTTCGCATTTCCCGCTTTGCCAGCACCTCCCCCCCCCCCCTTTCCCTCTCCGTCCCTTCTACGCTACCGATGGACAGAGTCGTTCCCCCAAGTGTTTGCTCGTTGGTTGTTGGCTGGCGCCCCAACCATCTTTTTTTTTCCTTTTTCCGAGATGCCCGACAGAGAAGCTTGAAGCCACCTCCTGTTATGTAGTGTCCCGCTTCTACGCCGTGTTCCCCCCCGGCCCCTTCAGCTATCCAGGACACCGCCCCTATCACCCGGTGAATCGATTTGTCACGGATTACGCGACCCCCCGCGCTGTCGAGAGTTCCTTTCCCTATTTTCGTTAATGTGAACCTTTATACGTTTCTTTCCCCGATATTGACTGTAGTATATGAACATCTCTCTCCTCCCCCCAAATCTCACAAGGATAGAGAGTGCTTCGGCCATCTGGCGAGTTGATGCAGGGGCCCCCTCCCGAACCCCGCGTCGAACACAAAAGTTGAAAGTATCAGCACGCGACTATTTTTCTCCGGTCACGCACATATTCTGTCCGTCTTATTACCATGGGGTTTGTTGGTGCGAGGAAAGGCCCGATGAGTTGAGCAGCCAAAAAAAAACCCACCCCCCAACAAACAACAACACAACAAGCGCACCACCCCCCCCCAAAACTTAACGTTTTTTCTCCTTTCATGTAGCGAATACCTTTCCTCTGTCGATTCTTCGTTATCCTAGAAGGAGAACTTATTCCCCCCCTCACTCTTATCTTTTGCGTGCGCTCTAGGCTATCCTTTTCTCTCACTCATCGTTTTTTATTCAGGGCAGAAAGTGGCACGCATCCCCTAAGTCGGCGACAATGTGACAATTTTCGGGTTTTTTCCTTCCCCTTTTTCCGGAGAGCGGGCGGCTTATCATGCACGAGATCGTAGTTCCCTTAAGTTTGGACAATTCTCTCGTTTGACTGTTGCGAACTCTCCCCATCCCGCTTCTAGCCCAGGAATAGTCATCCCACCTCGATTCCGTGACACGCGGCTCCTCCCCTTACCTGAGCTGCATTACTCGGTTAGTTATGCCGAAACTGAAGAGGTTTTTTCGCCTTGTCCGGTAGGCGAAGATTTCCCTTTTTCTCTCACCCCCATGAAGGGTCGATGATTTTCCTCTGTGTCTGTCTCGTATCACACTAAACATTCGTACAGTATGCTTCTTTCATGCTTCCACGCAACAAGATCTGTTCTTGCGGCTTTCCCTGACCCCCCCAGCCACTTTTTTGGCGAAGAGTGACGAAGTCGCTTTTTTTTTTTTCCTGCCCTCGGACTGAGTGAACGTCCCTCCCCCTTTACAGCTCGAATGACTCGGGAGTCCCTACTTTTTCAGTGGGCAGTCGGAGAGGCCCAACACCCGCGTGTGACAATGTCTTCCCTCGCCCGTGCACCATATATTGTAGGAGGAGAAGAAATCCCCTAGCTCATTGCCAGTGTTTTGGACCAGTATCGAACGTCTCTGGTTATTCTTTGTGCCTTTGTAAACTGGTGATGCAACACCTGATCCGCCCTTTCTTTCCAAACCGGTACCCTCCTCGAAGACTTCAAAGCTCCAGCAACAGTCCGTTCTTTCTCTCTTTAGAAGGTTTTACCCCTTACGAGACCCCCTCATGTATTTTTTTTCACATCGCTCTCCGTTCCTGTCCCCGCCTCTCTTTAAATTCTTCGATTAGACGTAGGCCCATCAGTAGAACGAATGCCTGACGACTGTCTCTTCTTCTCGCCTCCCCTGTCAAGGCCCTTCCAACAGATGATTGCTCTTTCCCTATCATTGGAATCCCTCACGAATACCCCGCAATCCGCTCCAGGGCAGGGGTCACCCTTTTCAACTGCCCGTAGAAATAGAATCCCTTCCCTTCGTCGAGGGCTTCCCCGCACCCTTCCCGCCCTCTCCCCTCGGATAACTCAGACGGAGCAGGTCTTTCTTCCTTTCCCCTTTCCAGCTCGAGGTTAGCTGGAGTCCATCTTTGCGAAGATTCAGCTTTTTCTTGACTTCTTGTGGGCATTAATTGCCTCTAAAGGGACTCTAGCTCCACGAGCTCGGTTTTTTTTTCTCCTGGCGCTAATTCTTTTGACCCTTAGGTTCCCTGCCCGTTCGGACATTGGAAGACCACCTTCAGAGTTTTATCCTTTCTCCCCCCTGTACCCCTATGGAAGCTCTCCAACTGGACGGCGCATAATGCAAAATCTTGTCCTTTTTCCCCCACGGGGGTTTTTTTTGGGTAGGCTGAGTGTGTTCCGCATGCAATGCCCCCCCATCTTTTTAGGCTTAGTTGCTATTTAACGCTTCCTCCGATTTTGGACGCCGTTCCCCCTCCTTTTCTGCTTCGCGTGCACTTGTGTGCGATTTCTAAGCTCTTTTCTCTACCCCGGGATTTTTTGAGCGTTATTCTTGGCTGGTTTAGTGGATGGCACTTTCTATGCCTTCCCCCCACCACCCTCCCCGCACTTTCGCCCGATTCGCTTTACCTTGCCTCATCTGGAGGCTTTGGCCTTAGATGGCGTAAAGATCGAATAGGGAACTGTTTTCGTCCTCGAGGATGGTCCCAGCAGGGTCTGGAGTAGTTCGAGATCCCTGCTCCCTTTCCATCTTTCACCAACCGAGGGCTGATGGGTCTTTGAAACTCTTATATCTTACAAATTCACTCCGAATTGTTTATCCCTCTGGACCACCTCTACTGAGAAACCCGTATATAGACCATAACGGAAGAAGAATGCATGTTGTACCTGAGGTCCTTCCCCCTCCTCCTTCCCTTTCCTCCTCCCCGGTGATAGCTTGTTCCGGCCTTCACATCTTTATTTTTCCCGTTCTTCCTGATGGATTTGGTGGAAGTGGTGTAGAATAGTTTTCCCACCCGTCTCCCGCTACCGCGCCCTGCTTTTAGGACCACCTCCCTTTTTATTGAGGGCTGCTCTTTCCCCCCTCCTATCGAATAGGTAAAAGCCTACCGCCACAGCGAGATTCGAACCCCCTTTGCCCTCATGCCGATCTCCAACCTCGGAGATAGTGCAAAAAGAATCAGGTAAATTTCCTCCCCCGCCCATCGGCGCCCCGTCGGCGGAGGGTTTCTGTGGTTGTGTTTTGCCTCCCAAGGTTTCCCAGCCCCACACCTCCCCCCCAACTATCCGAAATCTCCATACATTGTATTACCCTCTCCTTTATTCAGATATAGGATCACCGGGAGGTTCTTAGTGCAATTGATGCACCGTTCGCCAGCTCGTAAGTCCGAAATGCCCGAATGATGAAAGACGTCATTTTGCGCCAAACACCAGCTCTTTCCGCTCCCCACCATCAATCCTAAGGTGAAGGCACATTACTGCGCCCTCAAAGTTTATCGGCCCCACTTCCTTTCCTTTCGGCGCGACGTAAGAAGCATGTTGCTGTTTCTTTCCCATACAGCCAGACTGTAACTTCTTGCTCCTTCATCCGCCCGTCGTCCCCCCCGAGAGCCGGGTCGCGTTTTTCGATTCACGGTCCATTCCCCTTTCCTTGCAGGCACCCACATAGTAAGTGTCACCCTTCCTAGGGTGTCACCCTCTTGCTTTTTTTGGCCCATAAAGATAAAGACTCTCTAGCATGACGCCTCAAGTTTCGAATTTTTGCGTGTATTTGTAGCGGGCTAGTCGGCAGGTTGTCTGGGTTCTCTCCCTGAAAGTGTTCTTTCCTTCTTCGTAGTTTATAAGTTTGATCCCTTACGTCCCCCCTTTTTCTTGAGCGAGCGTGCCGTCGGGGTCCGGAAATGGATCAGATTGCTTCCACGATCCGTTCCTTCCCCCTTTTTCCCTTTTCTCTTTTTCCCAATGTGGGGAACTGATGCGGTTTTTTGGCGGGAGCACGCCGCCCTTTTCGCCAATTCTGGCGACGTCGACAGCGAATCCCCCTTTACGCAGGGGCCGAGCCTTTCGTGTCACCCGAACTCTTCCTCTCGGGTCACAAGAAAAAAAGGTCTCTGAACCTCTCCCTCCAGTTGCGTAGCTTGACCTTCTTCCGTAAAGCTGTTTTGAATCCTTTCCCATGTTCCTTTTTTCCCACCCAGCCCCCAGTTTGCCCCCTCGCTCCCGCCATTCAGCATTCATTGCTTGCATCCTTCCCGCTCTAAAAATGATCTGTTCCCCGATTTTTCTCCTCCCTCCCTCTTTTTCTGGCCCAGCTCGCTACGACACCCAAAAAGGGGTACGCAACGTTCCGCCCCTTTGCTTTCGTCGCAAGTTTCTGTCCCGGGCAACGCTCTTTTTTTTTCTCTGTGCTCGTCACACATCAAAGGAGTCTCCCGCCCTTTCGATGCTCCAACTGACTCCGGCGTCCCATTCAGCCGAGAGGTGCTCTCCGTTTGCTGATTTCTACACTACCCCTTTTCCGTTGTTTAGCCGCGATGTGCAGACCATCGAAAGTGCACTGCGTGACCTCCCACTTCTCTAGTACTTCGCTTAGACATCCTCGCTCCCCAAAGCTTCCATCCCCCTCGGCCCTTTTCGGCCCAAGAACCGCGAATGCTCCTACTCGCCGCCTTGCAATTCCAGAGATGCGAAGGTGGGTCTTCCCCGCTTTTGGCGACCCGACCAGGGTGTTTGAATTCGTCTGTCCCTCAACATATTCCCCGTTGCCCCTGTCCAAAAGGACTGCTCCTACTCCCCGAGTGCAAGTGCAAGGAGCTGCCGACACCTTTCCATTTTCTTCCCCCGATTTCCCAAGTGCCGAGGTTCTGCGAAGAGCCCGAAATGAAATAGGCTTTGCAGACACGCTATAAGAACCAAAACCCTGATGTAGAAGCCGCGACATCCTACTTTGCAATTCCCCCTACCGCGCTTCCTTTACTTTCGGGGCGTCCCCTTGCCCTCTACCTAAGACTCTTCTGGGTGCCGTCTAGTTAACCTGGCCCTCTTTCTGCGGCCACTCGCCCTTCGCCTTTCTTGCAGCCAAAATGACGCCCATGAAGACCAGGCAAGGAGGTCCTAATAGTTGTGTCGCCCTGTATGGAAATCTGCCCTTTCACAATGTTTTTTCCGTTTCCGTCTAGAATGCCCGTAGAAACGTCCTTCCCCCCCCAAGTGAAGAACTACTCCGGTGGACGGATAATTGTTGTCCTCCCCCCGAGCGTAAGATTGAATGACGAGTCCGTCTGAAGCTTTTTTGTCCCGAAAAGTGAGCTTGAATGTGAGACCTAGACCGGAACTCTCGATCATTCCTGTTTTTGCTTCACCTCCCTTTTTCGTCGGCTGACAGACGAGGGAAACCCCCCCGGGTTTCCCTGTGCACTCTCCTTCATTAGACGAAATCGGGCACCTACAGTCTTTTTCTTTCTTACAGGTGCGGATAGAGGAAGCCTCCCTGCGGGGCTTCTCCCAGCCCATCCCTCTCCTCTTCAAAATGGTTACACAAACTCTCATGTCCCCTTTCGGGGATCGTTTGCTTGGAATTCTCTGGGCAGCAATACAGCTTCTTTTGCTTTTCCCTTGTCTAACTTCCCCCCAGCGCGCCGTCACCAACTCAAGGCTTTTTATGGTTTTCTCGGTGATTTCCTCCCGCGTTTGAGGTTCTAAACCTTGCCGGCCCATTTTCCCCCCTACGTCTCCAGTAGGCCCTCCGGATCGTCTGTTCCTGACCTGTAAACCGCCAATAGGGGATATTCCTTTTTCCCTTTGTTCGTCTTCTTGTCTTTTTCAGTCCGAGCACCCCGGTGCGTGACTCCCCCCCCCCCCCAGAGAATCACCTAAACGTCGGTTTGTTTTTTCTTCTCTGTCCAGCCCATTTTTTCATCTTTTATTTTCCGGAAACCCCTCTTGTCCTGGTTAGTTTTCTCGTCCTTTTTTAATCTTTGGCCGCCTGCAATGCGGGTCGGATTCTGTTTTTTCGCGGTCTCCTCTCCCGTTGACCGGATGCGCTTCGGGTTTTCTTGGTATGTGAGTAAAACCCAGAAAGCCCCCCACGTGCCCGGCCTTCCCTCCCTGAATTTCACGGCCCCATTTGCTACACTTTTTGCGCCCGGCGGCTTGAGTTCCGATTGTCAGACCCCCTGTCCAAGATATTTTTTCTTCAGGCCCGCGTAAACACACATTCCATGGGTCTCCTCTTTCGAACAGCACTATTTTTTCCCTGGAACGACCAGGTCACTTGTCGATGAGCAACTCTCATCTTTGCCCAGGACCTTTTTTGGGGGTCCCCCATATGGTTCGACTTCCTTCTTCTCTTTCTTCAAAGCCCCGCGCATTGCTTTCTGGATTGAGGCGTCCCTTGTAATGCAGGATCCCGCTCTTTATTGGTTTCCTGCACTGCCACGCTCGTTAGAAGTCAACTCTGTGACTTCCCCCTCACCCTTTCCTCCCTTGGCTTTCATATTGCATGCCATCAAGACCGTATACCCCTTTTCTTCAATGTTTTCAAACAAGTTGCCCCAGGAATGTCTTGTTCTTTTTAGTTCCGGATTGACTGTCATTCGGATTAGTCGCTCCGCTTTTTTCCCCCTGAACCCGGACGGGGTGGAGCGCTCGAAATGATCTGGTGAACCCCCCCTCCTTTGTAGGCCGGCAGGTTTGCAGTTGAATCCTCCCGGCGAGAAGTATGTTTTGCCTTCAGTTGTGTTCTCTGCACCCGAGCGATGGTTCCCCCCCGAAGACCTTATGTTGTTTTTTTTTTGTCCCGTCCCCATTGCGTGAGGTTTCTTCCTTTTTTCACCGCTTGCTGAAGAGGAGCCTGAACCCGGCGATGCTTCTAACGCTTGATCCCCTCCAACCGACTTCCCCGCAGAGGTGGAGATAGCACACAGTCGGTCCTAGTTCCCGTCTTCGCTTCTTTACAGCCTGCGTTTTACTTGTTTGAATGCTCGCCCTGAAACCCAAAAATGGTTTTTTCCCTCCCCCAACCTTTGTCAACCCGATCGGATAGCCTCTGAGTGGGTCTGCTGAAGTTTTTTGTTTGGAGCGACTTCCCCCCCCCTGAAATTACCTTGGTTGCGGTGACCCCAAGCCTTCTATTTTGTTTCATGTAGTCATGGGGAGTCGGATTTGCCGTCGCATTCAGCAACTTTTCGCACTCGTTTCCCTCCTCAGGACGCTTTGTGAGTCGACCGATACTTGTCTCCGATGTTTTCAGTTCATTTCAACCCTCCCCCGCTTTCAGTCTGCAGAGTGAATTCAAAATCGAAGCTGTCAAAG